>Ga0208410_1000084_pt1 | contig 53262 bp, 44 predicted proteins | sample ETN02SmetaG_3_FD_185787 | JGI IMG/M metagenome (GOLD analysis project Ga0208410, IMG submission 185787) | Marine microbial and viral communities from oxygen minimum zone, Eastern Pacific Ocean - ETNP2014F10-02SV257 (SPAdes) (version 2) | ecosystem: Environmental > Aquatic > Marine > Oceanic ... | reverse complement strand
AGTCTGGCACGTAGAATTGGAATAGGTTTTCATTATCGGCCAAATGGTAATGAGGAAAATCTTTCTATAAAAAACTGGCTCAGCGAAATTGATTCTGCGGAGTTGATGGTTGGTTATAGCTCTGGTTCAGAGGATACTTTCGCATTCGAATTACGTTATGCGAGAGTTTTTAAGGTTGAAGGTACAAGTGATCTATTTTATGGTGCAGGGACTGGACTAATCTCTAAAGACAGCAAGCGAGGGACCGCATTTAGATTTTTTTCCGGAAGTGAAATTTTCCCGAAGAGTAGTCCAAATTTTGCAGTTTCACTTGAATTAGGTGTACTGAGTAAACAAGGGTTAGGTGATGATAGCCAAACTTTCTACAACGCAATATCAGCACGCTACTATTTTTAATTACGGGAAAATATGAGCAGTAAAAGCTCAAAATATCCCATTGTTGCTTTTGAAGAATCCGAACAGGATGATTCATTAATGGAACAGATTTTCGACGAAATCAGTGATGTTCCTGACAAAGAACCTGTCTTGGAAATTCCAGTTGACAAATCTTATCAGAAGAAAAAACAAGCCTCTACAAATAACACATTGCTTATACCTGACCAAGAGTTGGACTTACACGGTAAAACTCTTGAAGAAGCAATCATGATAGTGCAAAATTTTTTAATTACATGTCATGCAAAACAACTCCAGACCGGCTTAATTATCACAGGAAAAGGTCTCAATTCCGGTAATCAGGGACCTGTGCTAAAAAAAGGAGTTGAGCATTGGCTTAAGCGAAATGGAAACCCTTATCTACGGAATTTTCATGAGGCCCCCCCTCGTTTTGGAGGTTCAGGGGCAATCTGGCTGAATTTTAAATGATCCGAAATTAATTTATAGTTCCCGGTACTGCAAGAGTGAAACAGGGAATAGTTACCTCAAATTCTTCACCGTCTGTGGTTTTCATTTGATAAGATCCCTGCATCGTTCCCACAGGTGATTTTAAGTGAGAACCGCTAGTGTATTCATATTCCTGATCCGGTTCCAAAACTGGTTGCTCTCCTACCACACCTTCACCGTGGACCTCGTTTGTCTCACCGTTGCTGTCAGTGATAATCCAGTGCCGTCTTAAAAGTTGTACAGTTCGCTGGCTGAAGTTTTTTAATCGTATTCGATAAGCAAATACATACCGATTTTTTTCAGGGTAGGAATGAGTTTCCATGTAAATTGCTTCAACATTTACCCGAACACCTTCCGTGATTGATTCTTCCATGCATCCCTTTAAAATTTAATCATAAAATTCTTTTCAAATTTGTGTATGATTTATACTGTAATTCCTAAAAATGGTAAAGAAAAAGTGAAATAATTTAGGAATATCTGCACAGCTTGCCCTTCAAACAAACATCTAGTAAAATATCTTTTCCAACCTGTTTACCTATTAAATTTATAATGCGCCCGTTTGTCATTACATAATTTATGAAGTTTGTTGATTCAGTAAAAATTCATGTGCGTTCCGGAAAAGGTGGTGATGGGTGCTCTGCATTCCGTAGGGAAAAATATATTTCGCATGGGGGGCCTGATGGGGGTGACGGTGGAAAAGGTGGCGACGTTTTTCTAGTGGGTGACCTTAGGAAAAACACCCTGCTGGATCTTTCATTTCAACAGCATCAGCATGCTGAAAATGGAGCGAACGGTAGCGGCAGTGATAAACACGGACGAAACGGTAAAGATCTTCTCATACACGTACCTTTGGGAACAGTAGTCAAAGATATTGAAACAGGTGAAATTTTCCTGGAGGTAGTTGAAACAAAAGATTACTTGCTTTTTTCGGGTGGACGCGGAGGACGTGGGAACGCTCGTTTCAAAACATCGACGAATCGCGCTCCTGAATATTATCAGACAGGCGAACTAGGGTATGACTGCTGGGTTCGGCTGGAGCTTAAATTGATGGCAGATGTTGGCTTAGTCGGTTTTCCAAATGCAGGGAAATCCACACTGATCAGTAATGTTTCGCAGGCACGTCCAAAAATTGCGGATTATCCTTTTACTACACTTGTACCACAACTTGGTGTTGTTAAAATAGCGAATCTTGATCCCTTTATGATTGCTGATATTCCAGGCATTGTCGCGGGAGCACATGAAGGTAGAGGACTGGGGGATCGTTTTTTACGTCACATAGAGAGAACGGCAAGTTTACTATTGTTGCTCGATGTTTCAGGATTTTCTGAAAAATCACCTCAGGAAGAATACACAATTTTGATTGAAGAACTTGAGCTCTTTTCACCAAAACTGTTGGAAAAATCGAGAGCAATTGCGCTAACAAAAATGGATAGTGTTGTAGAAGATAATGGATTGGATGAATTAGAAAAATTTCTTGAAGCGTTAGGAGAAACTGTTTTTCGTGTTTCTTCTTTAAGTAAAGTTGGGATCCCGGAGTTATTGCATTATCTGGGCGAATTGGTAATGAAGGAACGCCTGCTTGAAAAAGAAAAAGTGAGAGTATATGAGGAGACTCCTCTTCCATTCAACTCTATTTGGGACGATTAAGGTTGAAAAATATTTTGATAAAAGTAGATTTAAATGTGGACATCTTTAAACCTTTTAAAAAATTCAGAATTAATTTTTCAGCTTAGGCTTTGTGAAAAAACAGAAAATAATTAGGAAATCTTGTAAGTTGAATAAAAAATTTGCGGAAATATAAATGTCGCTATGAAATAGCGAGCAAAAGAAACAATATTGTCGGTTACACCTTAATTCCGAAAAGTGACCTTACTCTAGAGGCACTTTACTTGAGTGAGCATGAATTATTTCAGGAAATTCATATACATGCATTTAAAGGTTAGTCAGAAGATGTACAAAAACTTTTGTTGGAGTTCTCAGAAATCAAAAAAAAGATCTTAAATCAATGTTAATAAAAAGTGTGGCAACTCTCTGCAAAACTTTGACACTTTAAAATGTTAATCATTAAATAAATGTTCTGGCATGTTTACACAACAAAAGTCAATCAGATTTAAAACTGACTAAAGTTTAAAAAATTAACTTTATAATGTCAAAAGGCACGCTGATACAATATCTTATTACTAATCAAGAAACGTTCACTCTTTAAGATAATTATCATACGCTAATTTTCTAGAAATCGTATGGTGATTTTCTTTCGCAAGTTTTTTCCAAAGCTGACCTTCACCTGTTTTTTCAATCATCAGTTTTTTGAATATTGTTAATGCCTTCTGATCTTTATCTTGTCGTGAATAAATAGTTCCTATATGATAGGTTGCCCAAAAAACAAGTTCAATTATTTCCTTGCTCTTCTTGTCTCCATAAAGAGAAATTGCATTCTGATAGGTCTTCAGCGCAGTCTCATAATTATGTGCTTTCTTGTGCATATCTGCTGACAGGAAATGGCTTTTGATAATATACTCTGGAGTGTCCTTATGATCAAGCGGGTGTTTATAGCTTGAAATCGCTCCCTGAAAAGCTTTCCCTGCTTCTACAAAATTCCCTGTTTCCTCATGTAATTCGCCTAAATCATAATAGAGCTCGGGAACTATTTCGGCTAACAACGGTTTCTTGTTTTGATTGTATTTTTGAATAGTTTGTTTGTAAACAAGTAATGCTTTGGGGTATGATTTCTGTTTTCTGTAAATACGTGCCAACAGTTGCCTAGTTTCAGAGTCGTAAGGACTTTCAGGGGAATGTTTTAGAAATCTAGCAATAGTATTTCGGGCTTCTGTCAGATCTTCTTTTTCTAACTGCGTGCGAGCTTTTTCAAGCTGAACCAATTCGCTGATTGTTCCTCCGGAACGTGTTTCGAGAAAGCGTAAAATATCTAGTGCTTCATCAAAAAATTGTAGTTTGCGGTGAGCTACCGCAGTTTGAAAAAGAGTAGTATTAAAACGGAAATTGAAAAGATATTTTGCTTTATAATCACTATATGCACTTACCAGGGCAAGCGTGTCGTTCTGGCGAAAATAACTATCTATAAGCCCTTTCAGATTTTCATCAATGTTCTCCTGAATTACATTTTTTAGCACGTATACATTTTGAGGATACTTCTCCATGAAAAGTTCCAGAGATTTTATAGCATCTTCATAAGAACCATAAAGTGTAAGCGTCAATCCTTTTCGGAGCATTGCTTCTTCTGCCTGAGGAGTTTCTGGATATAGTCTGGCTATTTCATCATATACCTTGATTGCCTCAAGGTGTTCCTCTGTATATGGGCGTTTTGCCTGAATGTTCGCAATTCGCAATTTTCCAAGTAGAGCAATTTCTCTTTTGTAACTGCTGATTGCTTTTTTGTAGGCCTGAATAGCTTCGTCTTCTTTACCTTCGTCTCGCAGAAAATCACCTAGACGAAGTGCGACTAATTTTGAAAAATCAGCTTTTGGATATTTTTGCAGGAGGAGCCGGAAAATTTCACGTGCCGTTACATAATCTGCATTTTCATAATAAGTCTCCCCCATGTGGAATAATAATGTTGGGTCATCTTTGACGTATTCCTTGTCAACATTACGCGCTATGTCAAAAAATTCGCGTGCGGTGATGTATCGTTCAAGTTGATAATAAGCCTGTGCCATTTTGTAATGTGTAACAGCAAAATATTTTGGTTGTGGGGTAGAACGCAAATATTCTTTAAAATTTGTGATACTGTTTTCCCATTGTCTTTGCTCTATACCACTCATACCCTGCCAAAAATTTGCCTCATTGGCTTGAATTGAATTTGAGAAACGATCCCGCAATATTTTAAAGTAAACATCAGCCTCATGTTGGAAATTCATTTTTTGATACGCACGACCGATCCGCAAAATTGCGTGAGGTAAAAGGGAAGTCGTTGCAAACGTTTCACCATTTTCCTGAGCAAATTTTTCTGCATCCTGTGTGATACGGATTGCTGTTTTGTATGCTTCAATTGCTTGGTGATAGTTATTGCCTATGCGACGCTCAAGCATCGTGTATATCGTGTCTCCGATCCGGAAAAGTGCTCTTGCTGCTAATGGATGGAGAGGATCACCAAACTCTTCTTGAGTGTGAGATTTTCCGAGAGCATAAGCTTCCCTGAAATGTTTTACAGCTTCATCATACATTCTCGTACGAAAAGCGGTTTCACCAAGTTGAATTATGGGATTGATTTTAGAATTTCTAATACGGCGTGCGTTTTCCTTAGATTCAAGCAGAGCCAATTCTTTCTGACTCAGTTTTTTCCCTTCCATTGCTAAAGTGGTAGTTTTTTTCTTGTATGGTGTCCCATGAATGTCGAGCATCCATTTAAGCGGACTAGACACAAAATGTCGTTCCACACTAACCGCTCTTGCTTTGAGTTTTAATTCAACAAAGGTTTGGTTTACATTTGATTTGAGTGATGCCAGTTCTAAACGTGATCCTTTATATTTTTTTCCACCCAGATTTTTTTTAGCTAAAGTATTGGGCATTCGGATTGTCAGCAAAGTTTGTTGGCTGTCTTCCAGTAAAAAAATTCGTGGTGGATGCTTGTCTTCGGGAACAGAACCATCTGCTGAGATCTTTGACAGTTTGTTAAAACTGAAAGTTATACGTGTAAAATTTCCTTTGCTGGTGTCAAAATCAATATCAGAAAGCTCATACACAGAGTCTTCGAGGGGATCGGGCAAGGGTTGAACTTGGAATGTGGGGCGGAAATCAATTTGAACTCCATTGTTCTTTTCGAGAGAACTGACGGAATAACTTAAATCTTTTTGCAACAATTTAAATTGTGCCCAACTGTCACCGTCAATTGCTAAAAAACGGATTCCTGCCAATTGAGAATCATTAAATAGACGTTCAAGACGTCCGTCTTTAAAAACAGCACTTGCGTTTTTGATCTTTAACACCAACGTTCGGGCTGCAAGATTTTCAGTTATTTCGTAATCTGGGGCTTTGTTTGTGAGAAGACGTACACTGATTTGCTTGCCACGGCGCAGCAACTCGATATTATTAATTAAGATAGGATTATTGTAGGCATCTGTCTTTTGCGCGAGTGCGCTGACAGCAGTCAAGATGCTGAAGGTTAACAGAACAAAGAAATTCCATAGTAACCTCATATAGACAAGACCAGTTTCATGGTTCAAGGTCAGAACAACAAGTTTAGTATATTATCTATAAATTCATAAACATAACCAGGATTTATACTTTATTCGTAGAATGATTTCAGTAATTTTGAACGAGTAGGATGTCTTAATTTTCTGAGTGCTTTTGCTTCAATCTGACGAATACGCTCCCGTGTTACTTCAAAATCCTGGCCAACTTCCTCCAAAGTATGGTCCTTTGCAGAGTCAATACCAAATCTTAGGCGTAACACATTTTCTTCACGTTTTGTGAGAGTTTTCAAAGCGTCTCTTGTTTTTTCACCCATATTAGAAGAAACAGTAGCTTCCCCAGGATCCGTTGCATGCTCGTCTGCAATAAAATCCTTTAGCTGAGAATCTTCATCGTCACCAATTGGAGTGTCAAGAGAGATTGGTTCTTTCGCTATTTTCAATACTTTACGGACTTTGTAAAGTGGCATCCCAAGATCTTCTGACAACTCATCCGCTGTTGGTTCTCGCCCCAGTTCCTGAACCTTTGCTCGGGAAATTCTTGAAAGCTTATTGATTGTTTCAATCATGTGCACAGGTATTCTTATAGTTCGCGCTTGATCAGCAATTGCTCGTGTAATTGACTGGCGAATCCACCATGTTGCATAAGTGGAAAATTTATAGCCTCTGCGATATTCAAACTTGTCTACTGCTTTCATTAACCCAATATTGCCTTCCTGAATAAGATCCAGGAATTGTAATCCGCGGTTTGTATATTTTTTTGCAATACTGATCACCAAACGTAAATTAGCTTCTACAAGTTGACTCTTTGCATGCTTTACTCTCCGTTCAACCTGTTTAAGATTTTTAACTTCTGCTTCGAATTCCTCTAGTGAAAGGTTAGTCCATTCGATCATTGTCTTGATACTTTTTCTGTTCAGTTCTATCTTTTCGTAATAACGGTTCGCAATGCTCATGCGGAGACCGGTTTTATCCGCAATTTCTTTACTGATTTTTTCATTTTCTTTTTTCTTCGATGTGCCCCGTAGTTTTTTAAAAATATTATCCATTTCTTCGACGGATATGTTCAATTTTTTTGTGTTGGAATCCATCTTACGGAAAGCCATATCAATTTTCCCTTTGTGATTGAACAACTGATCACACATCAATTCAATTTGGCGAGAGTTAAAATTAATGTTGCGGATAGTATCTTTATAGATATTTTCATTTTTTTCTAAGCGTTTTAATTCAGCTGGTTTTAATTTTCGATCTTTCTCAAGATATCGTATTTTCCTCACTGTTGTGTAGTGTTTCCAAACTTCATCAAGTTGAGTAATTATCTGATCAGTTGCTTTGTCTTCGTCTTCAATAACATTGTCATCTTCATCTAATCCAGAAACAACATGTCGTGCTTTGATTTTTTGTATTTTGAGGTTTCTCGAAAGATTTTGCAGATAAAGCAATATTAGATTTGAATCAGAAAAGATTTCAATTAACTCAAGGTTGCCACTTTCAATTTTTTTAGCAACTTCTACTTCGCCGTCGCGAGTCAGCAATTGGATACTGCCCATCTCGCGTAGGTACATTCTTACAGGGTCATCTGTGGAATTGTCAACTCCAGGGTCAAGATCTAGATCGTTATTAACAAAATCAATTTCTGGGCTGGGATCAATATTATCCTGAACGGTGTCAATTTTTTTATCAGAATCGATAATTTCAATATCCATTTCTGAAAAAATATCAAAGATTCTTTCCAGTTGTTCTGGTGAAGGTGATTCATCACCAAGATTTTCATTGATTTCGTCTATAGTGATAAAACCTTTTTCTCGCCCTTCTGAGACCAACTCTTTGACTAGTTTTTCCTCTAATGGAGAAAGGACCGTTTCACTTTTATTTTCTGTACTCATATAGTTTTGCTGAGATTAAAGAGTAAAAATGTTGTCAAAAATTTGTTTTATTTCCTTTAAGTTCTCTTCTTCTTTTCTTCTTTTCAAACCAGCATATGCTCGCTCCTCGTTGCTAGTACTTTCCAGCAGCCATTGCTGAAAGTTGTTTTCTAGGTTACGTTCTTTTATACGCCTTAGCGACAAACCAAAGTCATGACTCGGAATTTCTTCTGTAAGAAGTATTATTACAGACTGAAATAATTCAGGGTCAGTGTGTTTTAGTTTAAGAGGATCGAAAGCTTGAAACTCTGTATCAGGTAACTGCAATAGTCTTGCATAAAGTTGCTTAAAATGTGGAGTCTGGAAGTCCTGTGGATGGAGATGTTCCCTAACAAGAGGCCACAATTCTCCTTTACGCAACAATGACTGTAAGAGCCATTTTTCATCCTGAGAAACATTTTCATATATTGGTAAACATTTAAAACTAGCATTATTATCTTTATTAAACAAGTTTTTGTTTGTTTCCTTTTTTAATTCCTTTGCAAGTATTTCAGCAGGAATTTTCATTCTTTCACCAATTGCCATCAAAGTTAGTTGCTGGCGTTTTGGGTCATTTATATCATTTATAGCAGGCAGGAGTTCTTCAAGTCCCTGGACTCTACCCTGAATACTGTCTTGATATTTATTGATTGTCTGCTGTACCAGATAATCCAGCGCTGGGACTTTTTGTCCCAGCAATTCTTCAAAACCTTCTTTACCATGTTTCAACAGATAAGTATCAGGATCATCCCCTTCCGGAAGAGTAACAATAAAGGACTCCAAAGCATGCGGTAGTAGGAGAGATGCATGCCTTAAAGCTGCATTTTTTCCGGCAGTGTCGCCGTCAAAAAGTAAAATCACCGTATCCGCGTAACGCTGGACTATTTTTAAGTGGTCCGGAGTTAACGCAGTTCCGCATGGAGCAACTGCATCTTCAAAACCGTTTTCGTGTAAACGGATCACATCCAGATATCCCTCAACAAAAATTAAGCGTCGGAGTTTTCGGATCGAGCTGAGACCTTCGTAAAGTCCGTAGAGCACCTGGCTTTTTTGGTAATAAGACGTTTCCGGACTGTTGAGGTACTTGGGTTTATCTTCAGACTTCATTGAACGTGCGCCAAATCCTATGCAACGTCCGCGAGAATCTCTGATAGGGAACATCAAACGTCCCCGGAAGGTATCATAATGCTTTCCGGATTTTTCACTGACTTTGATTAATCCGGCACTTAAAAGATCCGGAACTCCTATTTTATTTCGCTGCAATCGGTTTAGCGTACCCTGCCACTTGTCAGGTGATACACCGAGTTGAAAATGATCCTGCATATTTTCAGGAACCGTACGCTGTCTCAGATATTCCATTGCCGTAGCTCCTTCCGGAGAAACCAGAATATTCCTGTAATAAGAAGCCGCCTCTCTCAGACAGCGCAGTCCCCTGTCTTCATCAAGATTATTAAGCCTGGAATTTCCAGATTCAATTTCAAGAGGGATACTGGCACGTTTCGCGAGTTCTTCAACTGCCTCGCTGAAAGAAAGACGGTCGTATTGTGTAAGAAATTTTATCGCATCACCGCTGGTGCTGCAGCCAAAACAATGAAAAAAACCACGTAAAGGATTAACATTGAATGAGGGTGTTTTTTCTGCATGAAAAGGGCAAAGGCCTTTGTAGTTTGTTCCTGCACGTTTGAGCGTGATTCCATGCTCAGAAATCAGGTCTACTAGGTTTGTGCTTTCCACTACCTGACGGATAAAACCTTTACTGAACGGCATTTCTTAAGATTTTGGAGTGAGTTGAAAATTAATGTTAAATAAACCTCGAAAATTAGGCATCTTCTTCCTGCATTAAGTTTTTAAACCTTCTGCTCTAAATTTTGTGCCTGACCATCTTCAGAAAAATTGAATATGGTATTGAACTCAGTTTTACTTTTTAAATGCTGATCCTTTGAAAGAGTTTTAACTGCATTGAAATATTCTGCATGTTCTCCAAACAGAATTATAATTCCCGCATAACTTTCCAACCATTCCTGCACAAAAACCAAAGTGACTTCGTCCAGTTTTGAAAAGAGGCGGTCAATTAAAACTACTTGTGTATTTGCAGAAACCAGCATCAAAGCCCAGAATCTTGCGGCTTGCTCCTCTGAAAGTTCTTCAACAGGGACGTGTAGAATTCTACCGTTCAAATCTAAACGGTCTATCAGGGTTTCAAGATTCTTGCGTTGCCCGCCGAACCAAGGTCGTTTTGTAAAAAGTTTGGAGGTCATATTTTCCAGCATTGTCGCTTTTTTGTCTGTACCTGTCCATAAACTGTCATCTGAATGAATATGTGTCTTTGCTGAGATGATGAAAGATCCAGTTTTGGGCTTGAGCTTTTGGAGAAACAAGCGCCACAATACTTGTTTCTGCTCCTCATTTTGAAAACGGAAAGATGCTCTTTCTCCAGCATGTAATTCCAAACTTAGTTTCAGGATATCCCATTTTTCTTCAACAGAATTTCCAGAAGCTGAACTTGTGGAGTAGCCGACATTATCACATTTTAAAAGCACCCTCGGTTTCATGACAGTTTGATGCGTAAAATAATACTTGACTTATGTTCTTTGGAAAAGACCGATTCATTCGCCCGAAAAATATCCGCACATTTGTTTCCTGGAGCAATACTTTTATTTTGGGGCAGTATGGGTACTGGAAAAACCACTTTTGCAAAAAGTATTTGTGCTGGTCTAGGTGTGCTCCCTGAAATAGTTGGCTCTCCAACTTATACTTTGGTCAACATTTATCCAGGAGATAGGACTGTTTTTCATGTTGACCTCTACCGCCTGAATGATCCGGAAGAACTCGATGATTTTGATCGTGAAGATCTGATAACCGATGAAGGAGTCACTCTGGTGGAGTGGCCGCAATATCTTTTAAATTATTTGAGTGATGAACCTGTGCTCAACCTTGAATTCGAAACCATTTCTGAAAATCAAAGGCGGCTCATTCTGGAAAGTGAATCAAGTAATTTTGACATACTTTTTAAAACATTGGAACAAGAGAATTTATCTCTACAAAAAACTGCAAACCCTTTGAGCAGGGTTGGAAAATGATCCGACTTTCTGTGGATACTTCTTTCGAACATTTGGGCCTGTGTCTTACACGTAACGGGGACCCTCTGGCAAATTATTATTCATTGTGTAAGCGGAGGAATTCAAAGATTATTTTTGAAGTTATTGATGATCTGCTGAAAAACGCGGATCTAAAATTAGCAGAAGTTGATGCTTATGTCATCAACTGCGGTCCCGGTTCTTATACAGGGGTCAGGATCGGTATGGCAATAGTTAAAACTTTCGCGCAGGTTAACAACAAACCTATTGTTCCTATTACTTCACTTGAATTGCTCGCTGGACAAATCTCAGTGTTACAGAATGATTTCCATGTTCTATTGAACTGCACCAGAAGAGAGATTTTTCACGGAATATTCCGCATTGTTGAGGGTCAACCTGTTGCAAAGACGCCAATTCAACTGACTACTCTTGAAAAATACATTGATAGTAATGAAAATGTTCCGGTTGTCCTTTATCGTGTAAGTCCGGAAAGAAGAAAACCGGAACCGCTCTTTGAAAAACTAGTGCATCTGCCTTTAGATTATCCTGTTGCTGATGCCCTGCTTTTAGATCGTCTTGGAGCAAAAAAGATGCTCTCTTCTGCCTTTGATCCGGATGCGCCGGTGAATCCTTTATATCTAAAACGTGAGGTGGAAAAACTGAAAGTTCCGTATTCGTAATGTGTAAGTTTTTATACTTTAAATTAAAATGACGTAAGTCTTAGATTTTAATGAAAAAATTTGACAGGCCGTGAAATCTTCAGAGAACTTCTAAAATGCTTTACCATAGTTTTTTCACCCAGGAGGAAATCGATCAGGAATATAATCCTCGCTTCATTGTAGAGAATTCAGATGAACTGATTCAAAGTTATTTAACTGAAAGTGAAAGGGTATCTGGAGAATATCCCAATATTCCCAGAATTTCATATGGTTCTTCTGCAGAGGAAACTCTGGATATTTTTTCATCAGAAATTCCAGCCAGTCCGATACACATTTTTTTTCACGGAGGTTACTGGCATTCTATGTCCAGTCGAGATTTTGCTTTTGTTGCCGAAGGACTATTGCGAAACGGGATTACAGCCGTGCTCATCAACTACGCACTTTGCCCTAAAGTTACTATTTCTGAAATTGTCAGGCAGGCACGTGCCGCAGTAGCATGGACTTACCGAAATGCAATGACATTTGGAGGAAATCCTGAGCAGATCACGGTTTCCGGACATTCTGCTGGAGGACATTTGACCGGGATGTTACTTAGCACAAAATGGGAAAAAGAATACGGACTGGCTTCAGATATTATTAAAGGTATGTTGCCCATCAGCGGGCTGTTTGACTTGGGAGCGTTCCCGTTTTCTTGGCTTCAGCCAAAACTGCAGCTCAGCCCGGAGCTTGTTTCAGCTAATAGTCCTCTCCTGCTAAAACCTACTTCAAAAACACCTGTTTTACTTGCGGTAGGAGCTGATGAATCACTCGAATTTCATCGGCAATCGCAAGAATATTGCACCTTTCTGGAAAAACAAGGAGTTCCCGCGAAATATATTTCTGTTCAACGAAAAAATCATTTCAATATTATTCATGATTTTCTTGGTGATGGCGGGCTCTTTTGCAGACAAATCAGCGAATGGTCCTGCTAATCTGAGTAAATTTTCAGAAAAAGCAAAGGACTTGAAACTACGTAGATTCAGGTTTGACACTTGGAGAGCTGAATCAGATAATGGAAGGGTGAATTTAAACCTGAAAAAAACTTTATGAATCTTGACAATGCTAGCCAGCAGGAACTGCAGTCCTGGGAAAAAAAACTTGTAGTAAAATATCAACAATTTAAGGATGCGGATTTAAAACTGGATCTTACGAGGGGTAAACCCGGAAATGCTCAGCTCGATTTGGCTGACGCAATGGAGGATCTGCCTAAAAATAAAATGATTTTGGAGGATGGTACAGACCTAAGAAATTACGGAGGACTTGATGGAATTCCGGCTGCACGAAAACTTGGCGGTGAAATGCTTGGACTTCCGGAAGCAGAGGTGATTTGTGGCGATCACAGCAGCTTGTCACTGATGTATCTATACATGCTGCACGCATATTATCATGGTTCGCAGGGAGCAGATACTGCATGGGCAAAAGAAAGTGATGTAAAATTTCTGGCAATAGTTCCAGGCTACGATCGCCATTTTACCATCTGTGAGGAGTTCGGTATCAAATTGATAAATGTGGACATTAAGGATGATGGGCCGGATATGGACAGAGTTGAGGAACTGGTCAGCAAAGATCCTCAAATAAAAGGTATGTGGTGTGTACCCAAATATTCAAATCCTACCGGCTGTGTATATTCGGACAAAGTAGTAAAAAGGATTGCTGAACTTGGAAAAATCGCAGGTTCAAATTTTCGGGTGATGTGGGACAATGCATACGGTGTACATGACCTGCGGGAAAATCCTCAACAATTGGCAAATGTGATGGATTACTGCCGGAAATATGAAACCGAGGATAATTTAATCTTAACTGCATCAACTTCAAAGATAACAGTTGCAGGTGGAGGAATTTCATTTTTAGGAGCGTCTGTGGAAAATTTAGAGCATTTCCGTAAACGTCTTGCAGTGATGAGTATTGGTCCAAATAAACTTAATCAGCAGCGGCATCTCATTTTTCTCAAAAATATTGAAGGTGTCCGTTCACACATGCAAAAACACGCAGAATTATTAAGACCTAAGTTTAATATGGTACAAAAGCATCTTGAAATCGGACTTGCCGGCAAAGCTATGGGAAACTGGTGTAACCCAGAAGGTGGATATTTTGTTTCATTTAACTCTAATCCCGGACTGGCAAAAGAAATAATCCGTCTCTCGGGAGATGCCGGTGTGAAGCTCACTCCTGCAGGTGCTACATTCCCTTACAGTCTGGATCCTGAAGACGAGAACATCAGACTGGCTCCAACTTTTCCCAGTGTTGAAGATTTAGATCAGGCAATGCAGGTCTTTGTAACATGTGTCCAGTTAGCTTCTGTCAGACAACGGATGTAACATGGAGTGATATCCTCATTGCTAAAACCTTGAAACTGACTAAATTCAAACTCTGAATCTGTTTTAACCTTGAACAAAGAAATCAAAGACTGGGAATTAATTCAACGCTTTCTCGTTTACGTTCGTCCGTACTGGAAAAGTCTGGCCATTGGAATATGCACGGTTCCTTTTTCAGTTGGGGCAACCTTAATGCTACCTTGGTTGATCATCAGCATTATTGATGATTATGTTATTCCTGGAGATCTGGAAGGAATGATTCAGATGGTGACTTTCATGGCGTTAACAGTTGCTGTGGGTTATTTTGCTGATTCGATTTATACTTTTACCCTCCAAAAAACTGGACAATTAGCCATTAGCGCAATGCGCAGTGATCTCTATGCGCATATTCTCTCGATGCCTCGTTCATTCTTTGATCAGCGGCCGATCGGAGTAATTTTGACGCGCCTCACTTCAGACATGGAAGCGCTCAATGATTCGCTAGCCATAGGTGTACTTTCCATTTTTACAGACTTTCTGAAAACAATTTCCTTACTTGTTTTACTTATAATACTGAGTTGGAAACTCACTCTTGTTGTGCTGCTGATCCTACCGCCGATATATATTGTCAGTAATTTTTTGAGGACACGATTAAGGCATTATTACAACCTTACCCGAGAGGCACTTGCAGAAGCGACTGGCTTTTTGCAGGAATGCCTGAATGGAGTGAAAACAATTCAGTTGTATGCGTCTGAGGCAAAAGTACAAAAGAATTTTGAAGTGAAAACAAAAGATTTTTTTAAAGCTCAAACACATTCTAATTTTTATGACGCAGCTTTATATTCAGTAATTGAAGGAATAACTTCAATTGCACTCGGTTTAATGATTTGGTACGGTTCACAGCAGATTATAGCAGGAATAGTTTCAATTGGAGTCCTAGTTGGTTTCATCAATACATTGAATCGTATTTTTGTTCCGATTAGGGAATTTACTCAACAAATTTCAGTTTTCCAGCGTTCACTTTCATCATTGGAAAATGTGGATAAAATGTTTCGCGAAATTTCGGAAGATCAAGATGCAGAACTGAACACAGCAAAATACACAACGGAACAAATGGAGAAACGTTTCCAGGATTTTGAAGAATTGATTTTTGAAAATGTCCATTTCCGTTACACAGAAGATGGTCCCTGGGTTTTACGTGGCATTTCATTTACTGTTCGCAAAGGCGACAGAGTTGCAATCGTCGGTGCGACAGGTTCCGGTAAATCAACTATAGTCCGCATTCTGACAAGAACCTATACACGTTATCAAGGATCAATAAAAATTAACGGAGTGGAACTGAGTTCAATTTCAAGGGATTTTTTATTGAGGTTGATTTCTTTGATGCAACAGGAATCATACTTGTTTGAGGAAAGCATCGCTTTTAATATTGCGTTGAACCGAGATGGAATTTCCTCTGAGATAATTAAAAAAGTCGCGGAATATGTCTATGCAAACGAATTTATAGAAGAATTACCGGAGCAGTATGAAACAATATTGCTTGAAGGTGGAAAAAATCTTTCTGAAGGTCAGGGTCGTTTAATCATTTTTGCAAGAGCTCTGGCGATAGAAAGTGATTTAATTGTATTAGATGAAGCCACCAGCTCAGTTGATTCTGTGACCGAAAATCTGATACAGAAAGCAATTGAACGTATTTTTCATTATAAAACTGTAATTGCTATCGCACATAGATTGAGCACTATCCGTAATTCAGATATGATACTGGTGATGGATACAGGTAAAATTGTGGAACGTGGGTCACACGTTGATTTGGTAGGTCAAAATGGGATTTATGCTGGTCTTTTTGAAAATCTGGAAGATGATACTGTGTCAGAAAATATTCTTGCTTAATGACGGTATGAAAAAATTCTGAGGAAAAAAGTTATATTTTTTTCTTGCTTTTATTCTATTTCCTGTCAGAATCTATGAATTACCTCTTCATGTAGAAGAGATTTGTTAATTAAAATATAAGGTCACAATGGCAACAGGCAAAGTAAAGTGGTTTAACGAGCGTAAAGGTTATGGATTCATTGAGCAAGAGTCCGGAAAAGACTTGTTCGTTCATCATTCTGAGGTCCGAGGGGGATATCTCAGAGAAGGAGAAAACGTAGAATTCGAGATTGGAGAAGGACAAAAAGGTCCTTGTGCGGTAAGTGTGCAAACTGCCTCATAATTCATTTTAGAATAAACATTAACCTGACGGGATGCCTGCACAAGCGGCCATCCCGTTTTTTTTTGCTTTTTTATCAACTAAATCAGTCAGAAAATTTATGAATCAGTTTAAGTTAGATTTTAAGGAATTTGTACAGGCATTATTTACCTGGAAGTATTGGTGGATGCTGACAGCACTCGCATTAGGTGTTTTCACTTTCAGTGGCGTTGTTAATGGGATTCTGCTCCCTCACAATTTTTATGCAGGAGGATTGACCGGTTTAGGTTTGTTGTTTTATGAATACATCAAAGAATTTATCCCATTCAGTTTATTGTATGTTCTGCTCAATATTCCTATATTTATTATTGGTTTCCGGGAATTTTCTTTGAAATTCATTTTAACTTCTCTAATAGGAATGGCGTTTTATGCAATAAGTCTGGAAATGACAGATGGAATACGGATCTCGATTAATGATCCTATGTTAGCAGCAATATTTGGAGGAGCTCTTGCAGGTTTTAGTACAGGTATTTATCTGAGTCTTGGGGGTTCGGTAGGAGGACTTGATATTATCGGAACTGTGATTAAAAAACGTCTGGCTATTCCGATTGGTACAGTTTTTAATATTGTTAATTTCGTGGTTATTTCCAGCAATGCCTTTCTTTATGATCTTGAAACAGCACTCTATACCGGTGTATTTATGTATGTTTTCAGTTGGAGTATGCAAAAAGGGCAGATAGGATTTTCTCAGCGAAAATCCGTTTTCATCATTTCAGGCAGGTCTGAAGAAGTTGCGGAAAACGTGTTAAAAAAACTCGACCGTGGTTTTACTTATTTTCACGCCTCCGGAGGTTATGCTAAAGAAGAAAAACGGGTAATTTATACAGTAATCAACCTGTTGGAACTGGGACGTCTAAAAGAATATTTATTTAATACGGATCCCGACGCGTTCATCTCTGTTCAAGATACTGGTGATGTAATAGGAAAACGTTTCCTAACCTGGGAAGAAGAAGGATTTCGGAAACGGAACTAATAATACGGCTGGACAATTGAACGAATTTCTAAACTGAAATTCCCAAACTAGTGAATTTTGTTTTTACTGAAAACTTATTTCATTGTAGAGTTGCTGAATGCTTTGGAGATAATTTCTTTAGTTATTTCAAGCAATTTAAGTGAGCTTAGTTCATCAAAGGTGACCCATTTTATATCATCCGCGTCATCTCCGGAACAGCACTCCCCTGAAAGCCATTCTGCCTTATAATCTACCAGTGTGTAGTGGTACTGTATATTTCCATTATCATCCGGTACAATAACATCCACTACATCAAGTAAAGTAGGTTGTTCAATTTTGACACCGGTCTCTTCCAGCAATTCCCTGTGAACAGCCTGCATAACTGTTTCGCCAAGTCGCTGTTTCCCTCCGGGGATGCTCCATTGACCTTTATAAGGAGCTTTAACTCGCTGAACGAGCAACACCTCATCTCCGCGTAAAACTACTACACCTACTCCAACAAAAGGCCGTTCAGGATATTCTCGGATTATGCTCATTCGTATACTTTCAACCAGGTTTCGAGCGAGCGGCGGACTGCTACCTCTTCGATTCCTTCTGTTACACTGATTCCTCCTGCTTTGAGAATCCGTATTCCTTCACCATTCACTTTAGGATGCGGATCTCTAATTGCAATTACGACATGTGAAATATTTTTTTCTACGATAGTTTTGGCACACGAAGGTGTTCTACCTTGGAAAGAACATGGTTCTACCGTACAGTAAAGTGTTGAACCGGCCAGAGAATGCCCTTGAGCTTCCGCATGTTGAATCGCTTCCACTTCAGCGTGTGGCCCTCCAACAGCATTTGTACAACCTTCACCAAGTATCTGCCCGTCATTAACAATTACACAACCGACCCAGGGATTGTCTCCGGTTTTATGTCGTGCCTTTTCTCCAAGCTGCATGGCCATCAGCATGAGTTGCTTATTAACATCAGTCATATGTGTTTTAAAAAAAATTGTTCCGCAAATGAGTGATGCGAGATCTTTTCAGGCTTTTTTCTTTCTACATCGAATACTAACAACCCTTTATAATCTAATCTGAAAGTTGTACGTTATATTCATTTTACGGAACTCTTTGCTGAAAAGTGCTTGCTTTACAGAAGAAAGAATTTTCAAAATAGGAATCCAAAACCTGTATTGACCTGACTTGAGAGTAATTTTATTGAATCCTCAAGTATTACTGGCTGTCCTGAAATCCTGCTTTGGAAATTTTTATATTCGATATTATTTTGGCGGTACCCCAAAAATAACTCTCCTCCAAAAAAAGGTATGCCAAAGTTCATAAACAAGGCCTCACCGCTGCTACTTTCTGTTACATAGCTGGTTCCGCTAATGCTCTGTTCCCCCCGACCATATACCAACCGACCTGCACCCAGAGTTAAGCTTAGTTCATTTCCAATTGTATAAGTCAGATCAAGGCTGTGATTCTTAAATTTATACTCAATTTCACTCAGACTTCCGTCTGTGTGCACTGTACTGTAACCGAAGCCGATTCCATTGGGAAAAACCATATTTCCACTGTGTCCCGAAGTATTAAGTTTTTCAGAGGCTATGCTTGAACCACGTTTGATTTCACTTTCACCTGAAGTAGGAACTGAATAGCGGATACGCCAAAATTCTTCTGCGTCCGCGTGAAATGCGCTAATCATGAAAAATGCTATAAGAACTGTTATTTTATGTAAAGCCGGCACTTTGTGTAATGGGATAATATTCTCATTATATTCATTTAAGAGAACATCTAAAAAATTAATTTTCAAGTAATAATGAAGTAACTAAATCTTTCGGAATCCGTAGGTTGAGCATAGTCAAAACCAGAATAAATTCTGAAAATCCTTTCGAATCTCATTCGTCTCATCTCATGGTGCGGTTTTCAGAGTCATCTTTAACTGAATTATGCAATTAAAGTGCTTTTTTTTTGCAGCAATTACATTTTAAAAAACTTAAAAATAATAGTTACATAAAAAATTGAAACAGAAAAATTTGATTCCCATGGAGTATTATAGATAAACGATTAATGAAAAAATTAAATGCTTATATTTGCACAATCATCTTAAGGAGTGAATTTTAAGTTGAGCAGTTAAAGACTTTTAAGTACTATCAAACTATTTCAAAATCTTTCAGGGTTTATTTAACCAGGTTAAATTTAAATATACTGTTGCTAAATGAGACAATTTGTGAAAGACACTGAAACACAAACCAAAGTAAAACTTCAGAAAACCCATGCTCTGGCAGTATTTCGTGCAGGGTATCAGGCTTTTGCTAGGATTGAAGGCCTGCGTGGATTAGTTTTAAGAGGTTTGTTTTTAAACTATCTTATTTTTTTTGCAGCCACACTAATCCTGAATGGTCTGTTTTATTATCAGCTACTATATCCATTTATCAACTTGATATTTGGTGAAGGTGATGGCTTTTGGGCTTCAACTGGGACAGTTATTTTGTGGAGTATTCAACTTACAGTTGCGGCTGTGATTTCTCTGGCAGCACTACGTTTTTCAGTAGAACTAATGAGTTTTTGGCATCAAAGCATTGTAAGTATGGTTATTAAAGATTTTAGGCAAATTGAAGAAACTGCGTTTAGTCTGAAAGCCTGGTTTGCAGAATTGAAATATATTTTGAAAGAAGCCCTGAAAGCCTTCTTTTTTCCTTTGTTGCTGCTCTTTTTCGGCTTGATCCCGATTGTTGGGCTGCCCCTAGTCTTTCTAATGGAAGCTCACCTGCTAGGACGGCAGAGCGTTGTTATTTATCTGGATATTTTGACAAATCCGGAAGAAGCTGTTGAGCTCAAGAAGAGCTGGCGCTTGGTGCCGATTCGTATTGGCTGGTTGCCTGCAATTCTGACCTTTGTACCTTTTGTAGGCTGGGTATTTCTGCCGTTAGCTCTGACTTATGAAGTAGTCGGTTTTACGTATTTAGTTGAAAAATCCCGCGCAATATAATCACCAAAGCCAGGCTGCTCCGCGTACACCGCTGGAATCTCCGTGTTTTGCCGGTCTAATAGGAGTTGTGAATTCCCCTCCAAAAATCCATTTTTGAACTAATTCCGGAACGTTTTTGTAAATCCGTGAAAGATTTGACATACCTCCACCAAGAACCAGAACATCCGGATCGATGATGTTTACCGCAGTAGCAATGGCCCGAGCGAGTCGGTTTTCATAAATTTGCATGACTTTTTCTGCGTCCGCATCATCCTGCTCCAGTAGCTCTGCGATTTCTCGGCCACTTTTTTGAACCCCCGTTTGTTTCTCATATTCATTTTCAAAACCTGTCCCTGAAATAAATGTTTCAAGACAGCCTCTTTGCCCGCAATAACAATCTACACCAGGAAATTCTTCCTGACTCATCCATCCCAAAGAAATATGCCCCCATTCACCTGCAATTGAATGGAGCCCTACATGTACTTTCTGATCGATGGCTACTCCACCTCCGCACCCTGTTCCGATAATGATGGCAAATACCACTTTGGAGCCCGCTCCCGCACCATCTACTGCTTCGGAAACGGCAAGGCAGTTTGCGTCATTAGCGAGCCGAATTTCCCGCTGCATTGCGTTTCTTAAATCAACGTCGAACTGCCTCCCTATAATCCAGGTAGAATTCGCATTTTTTACAAGTCCTGTCTGAGGTGAGATTGTACCGGGGATACCAACACCTACTGTAGCTTTTTGTTTTGTTTCTGTTTCAATACTGCGGACAATTCCCGCAATTGCCTCAATAGTTGCTTCGTAGTCATGCCGTGGAGTCTTAACCCGTATGCGAAGCAATTCTTCTCCTGAATCAGCAAGTGCGATTCCCTCAATTTTTGTTCCACCCATATCGATGCCAATTCTCATTATAGGTCCCTAGTTTAACGTTAAAAATTTATCAAAAACATTGTTGTCTTAAATTATTTCAATAGAAAAAAAATTACTTTTCTTTATTTTGTTGCAAGCAAAGTTTTTTCCCGGACTTCTTGATTATCCATTCCTGAGAAAGATTCATTTCCCATAGATTGCTGTCTTTCCTTAATTGGTAAAAAATGTTTTGGAGTTTTCGAAAACTCAATACTAGCCCAGTATGTGCTGTAATGAAATTATGTAAAATTTCATGTTCAAGCAAATCGTCAGCCTGCTCTAACACTTCTATGTGGAGAACATCCTGAGTGTTACTAGCTTGCTTTTTATGGTTTTTTTCCCAAGTCTTATAATTTGAGTCCAAAAATTTGCGTAGAATTTTGCTTTGTTCACTTAAATCATTAATCCGTGAATGCAGACCATGTCGGGTTAATTCTTCCAAAAGTGGTATCAGTTCAATGCGTACACGATTACGTAAGTATGCTGAGCTTTGGTTTGAAGTATCTTCCATCCATGTCAACTTATTAGTTTTTAAATATTCTTTCAACTCGCTCTTCTTAAAGTTGAGCAGAGGACGGATGAAATCTTCGTTTGTCCATTGCATGCCCTGCATATTTGAAATATGCGTTCCACGTAGCCATTTAAGTAATAAGGTTTCTATCTGGTCATCAGCCTGATGTCCTGTAGCAATAAACCCACCTCCGAGAAAATTTAGTAGATTACGGGACTCTTCAATCCGCCATTCACGGGCTGATTCCTGTAGGGCGGATTGTCCTGATTTAAGGTGTTTTGCTGTTTTATGATGAAAAGGGATTTCATAATGTTCGGCAATTGATTTTACAAAATCTTGCTCTTGGGCTGATTCTGGTCGCAATTGATGATTGAAATGTAAAATATGCGGTTCCAGATCAAAAAGATTTCTTTGACGCTGGAGCAAATGGAGGAGAGCAACCGAGTCACAGCCACCACTTACGCTGACCAATACGGTAAGAGGTTTTTTTTGTTTTTTTATGTTATTTTTCTTTTCTATTGCGGCAGCCAGTTGAATATGTTCCCAATTTTTATGGAGTTTTTGCAGAAGATTTTCCACAGGAACTACTATTCTGAATCAGTTGAATCTGACTTTACTATTTGCTTGTGTCTCATTTTGGAAGAGCTGAGTCATTGAACTCTCTAGACGTTTTTGTAGTGGGACAAAACTTTCATCTACGGTTACTGCTGCATCAACAGAATCTTTCCCTAGCTTGACCAAAGTTTTTACACCTTCTTCGGTAAAGCGCATTAGATCACGGTGTATATAACCATAATGAGTCATATTTCCGAACTCTGTCAATACTGGTAGGTCTGCTTTTTTAGGAGTAGATTTTGAAGTAAGTTTCAAAGCTTTTCGGTAAGCCACTAATGCAAGATTGTATACAGGAGCCATGTTATCCCGTGCAATACGATCACCACTTTCTATCCTCAGCAATTGATATTTTAATGCCTGCATTTGAATACGCCCCTCCATCACTAGTGGATAAGTTAGCTTTGAGTCAATGCGACCTAGTTGTTTTGCCAGATCTAGCCCTGCACCCTGTAGCAATGGGATTTGTTTCAATATTTCAATTGCCTGTACGGCTTTACCAATAATCAGATTTTGTTTGTTCGGATTCACTTTTTCTTCGCTGCCGCCAAACATAGAACTGGATGCTTTACCTTCAGCGGTAAGCTCTTCAATTTCTTCATGTGAAAGGGTGGCAGTCATTTTTGTTTTTACACTTTGAATCACAGAATCACAATTTTCAATCAGTGATTCTGCAATTTTAATTTCAGTTTTTATCGACTCTGAGTCTTTCACATGGGTATCTTCAGTCTTTTCATCATTGACATCAATCCCCTTCATATTCACATTTTTCAGAGCAGTTGATTTAATGGCCATCATGTTTTGTTTGTGAATATTACCGAGGCATTCTAAATAAGAACGGTAGGTATGCACAACAATCTGTATAATTGTTGGGGTGATGTCACCTAGATAAACTGGTAATGCAGCTTGCAGCATCAAGTTCAGATGGGTACTCAATGAATGATCTTTTCTGGCATTCAATACGGTATTTACCAACATTAAACGTGATTCGACATTGTTTGGTTCTTTATCTAACTGTTTAACATACTTTGAAATTTCTTTATTGTCTGGAATATCTTTTTGCAAAATACTTCCGTTGACATGCAAATTTTCAGTTTTGCTACCAAAAATTTTTTTTAGCCCTGTTTTTTTATTATGCTCTTTAACGTCTTTAACTATTCCACGCAGCTGCTTTTGAAAACTGATGAAATTAACATTCGGAGTTTTTTGATTTTCTTTTGGTTCTTTGTCTGCCATTTTCTAGCTCAGTAGCTTGTTCATAAATAAAGTGCTGACCAGTGCTGCTGTCAGATTTATTATACGGACAAGGTAGATAAATAGGAAATGTTTTTTATAAACATATAAAATTTCCTATTTTAAATCTGTTATTCAGTCCCGTGCATAGATTCTTTGCCAATTTCATCAAATGTCCTGCTTAAATTAACAGGTTTTAAATGCTCACGTGTTCCAATCGAGTTATGAGGCCAGAGAGTATTTGCAATTCCGTTAAGGTAATTCTGCTGAAATTTTGGTGTTACTGGTAGGTTGTAATTTGCTCCATTGACCCAAATATGCAGACGAGGTTGAAATGAAGTACGTAGAGGAATTTTTAAGGCTGACAAATTTTTCATGAATAAAAGTCGGCACTGCTGGCTGTTGAGTCTCATAAAGAATTCTGCAACGACAGAGTCGCCGCCTATTCTTAATTTTGGAGGAACTTTCTTTACGTCAATTTTTTGAATATCAAAGTTGATCACAAATTGCTCACCCAGATTATCTCGCACAATTAGCGAAAGAGTATCATTCTTATTGACATTACAGATCATTAGAATGTCACGTACGTAATGTATGTCTGACATTAACTCTCGAGATGAAACTGTGAACGGCTTGAAAAATTTTATTATTTCTTTTGCTATTATAACTAGTGCACCACCTGAAACGGCGTTCATTGCAATGTCACTATGAACTTGTGATGCAGGTTTTTCAAAGGTTGAAAGATGCTTTCCACCAAAACCTACATATCCGCTAAAAGTGCAGCGCGCAACACCTTCTACCAGATTTGACTCAAACATCGGCATCACATTTTCTGCATTCTTTTCTCTTCCGGCTTCTCTGTGGCTGAGAACAGAACTGAATTGCCATTTTGCTGTTTTACGGATAAATTCTACTTTTATTTTGGAACGAGGGATACTCAGACTCTTTGAAATCGGCAAAGGAACCTGAAAAGGTTTTCTTTCAAAATTACGCTCAAAATGAAATTTAAAAATAACATTTTCCAATGAATTTCCGGCTATTTTCACTTTGGCGTTTGTGATTGTTTTACGGACCCAACTTTCTTCCATTTTTAACCTAAACTGAGCAAAATAATCAACAATGTTGCCCTGCACGCTTTTTAGTTTTTGTAATTCTTCATAAACAATCTTAGCCTGCATTTGTTCAATTTTGTTGAGCGGGATTTTCTTTTTAAGTTTTATCAGTACTTTTCTGTCTTCTATGGAAACACGTTGATTAACAAGGTCTAGCAAAGGGCTGAGGAATTTTGCTGTTTTTTCTTTTTCAAAACCTTTCTCGCTCAATCGTGCCAGTTGGTTGCTTATTTGTTGCAGTGCACGTGTGTGTCCTATTTTGCAGAGTTTCTTCTCTACTCGTGTCATCGATTCAAGAAAAAGTTTCTTGAGCATTTTTTCCACTTTGTTTCCTGCATCGTCACGTCCCTCAGCAAAGCGAATCAGTTCACGACGGTCCTCAGGAACAGAAAAGAAAATATTGTAAAAATCAACTAAGGCTCTGCTGCGCCAGTTTGCATCTTCACCCTGCCAGAATGCTTTTCCTTCATCTCCGAAATTAATAATATCAGTAATACGCATGTGCTGAGAAAAGCAAAAAACAATATTCTTTTGAGTTTCAGAAAGAGTAGTAAGTTCATAATCCGGTTCTTCCTCTTCATCCTGTTCGTAGCTTTCGAAACGTACCAGCATCTCTGTAAATTTCAACCACCACGGATCAAGTGGTAGTGGAGGATAATCGTCCTCCATTTTAATGATTGCGTCAATCAACGAACCTTTATGTTGTTCGCTGATAAATTTTCTGCCTTCCGGATTCCATAAGAGTCGTGTCAGACTTGTAGGTAGATCATCATCCTTGTCAATGCAGACAATCATTTCCAGCCACCAGCAGTTTAATAATGCTTTGGGAAGATTACGGTGACTAATTTTCTCACTTTCACGTAAAAAAATAGGTAGTGCATGCCCCAGAAACATTTCACGCGGGATAATAATTTCACCCCAGTTCGGTAATTTCCCAAGCACAAATGACTCTGTTTCTTCTTCAAGAATAGGTATCTTTTCTCCTGACGTCTTTTTTGTCTGTCCTTCTTCGTTTTCCGGTTTAGCAGTTTTTGATGGTACTTTATATTCTGCATCAAGATTTTGCTTGAGTGTCCACTCCTCATCCGGAAAAACTCCAATTGAAGAAAGAACCTTAAAATTCTTAGGTAGGTCAAAAGGCATGGGTGTTATACCGCAGATCATGGCAGCAGGATTTAGCAGGAAATCATTAAGCATCAGTGCATAAGCCATACTGCCTTCCGGAGAAACTAAAAATGGGGTATGCTGTCCGTTGCGCTGTTTTCGTAGAATATTGGTGAAAAAATGTATTTCTGTTGATGGATATTTTTTCGTAAGATAAGCTTCTGCTTGCTGAATTTTGAGATGTAAAGGATATTCAATTTGAGCTTCAACGTCTTTGGCTTGTCCATCAGAAAAAACTTCAATCAACTCAACGATTCTGGAACTGTAATTGATTTCAAACATGGAGGAAATATGTTCTTCCAGATTTCCATCAAGTTCTAAATTGTTTGCTCTGAAGTGCTCTTTTAATGATTTTATTGCTTCTGCCACATTTTTACGTGTTGAAAAAGCCACCTTGCTGGATAGGAACTCAAAAAACTCCTTCAGCAGTAATGATAACTGAGAGTTATTAGTCAAACTGTTCAAAAAACAAGCGTTTTGTTTTTCCTCAGGGACGGAATCCGGTGTCATGTTGTTGCTGACTGCATAGCGCCATAAAACTTGACGGGCACCTGCATCATCGAGAAAAGTATGACGATAATACTGAATTAACCACTTTAGAACTTTTTCTTTTTTAAATTGCTTGAACGAAAAGGGGAAACCTTTTCGTTCAAGGTCCCCACCAGTGTTTTTTATGAATGGGAAAAAATTATTAAGCGGTGATAGCAAATCCTCACAATCTGGAAAAGAGTTTAAAGTCGTGATGACTGCCTTTAGGAAAAATCTTCTTTGCTCTTCTGCAGGACGCTTTTGCACATGTGCTTGAATTAATTTTCTCAATTCTCTGCGGTAACTGCTTGCAAAGATAGAGTCAATCACACGCAATTCTTCTTCGCTGATTCCTTCACTGCATTTTTCTTTTAAAGTAGCTATCGCAGTTTTATTTATTTCGATACGTTCTTTTGCAGTCAGAGAATAGCGAAAGTACTGATCATAAAAAGACTCTAAAACATTTGCAATCAATGCCACCAGAAAATCCGCATCATTCCAGCTAAATTGAAATTCCGGGTTTGTATTTATAATTACCTGCGCATCCATGTCTGAATCGGGCTTGTGTCCTATTCCGCCAAGACTTCCAATGGTTGTGAGGGCTTTAATCATCTTTGCGGAATCTTTTTTAAAATGACTGACGAGGTCTGTGCCAGAAAATTCATGCTCCAGATGAGCATCCATACCTGCCTCACCCTTGATTGCAGGTGATGGTAAGAATCTCTCGATTCCTTCTATTCCGTGAATTGCATCTTTTTTAAAAACGTCAAATGCGATATTGCGTGTTACGGGTTTTCCATCATCATTATACTTACCTGTCTTTTCATGTACTTCCAACTGCCGTGAATCTTCAGGATTGATATCAAAAATGAGCAGACCTTCAAACATGGTTTTAATCATTTCTTCATCTGAAAGTAGCATCAAACTTTCTAGTCTTAAGCGGTTTATTCGTCCCATTTCATTAAATTCCCTTTGAGCATACTCTTTCCATTTTTTAAGATGTTCTGCGTTGTAGGAAGCACGAATGGAATCGCTGATTTTAGTTGTTTTGAGGGATTGCAGTAACTTTTTAAATCCGGCTTTTGCAAAATCTCCTTGAGGGTTACAAGGTACCTGTAGATTAAATGCAGTCAGTAACTCCAGTTGTTTCTCAAGTTGGGAAAGGCCAGATCTGCTAGAACTTATGGTCATGAAGAAGCTTTAATAACTATTTTAAAATTTAGATTTTATTATCAATGTATAACAAAATTGCTTGTAAAACGGAATGCATTATTAATTGAAAGGGTCTACTTCAGGAGGATATTTTATATGAACAAAACAGACATGCTAAGAGTTCTCTTTCTATAGATCTTAGAAGGATTTCTTTTATCTAATGCAGAAGAAAGCTGAGCTATTCTAAACAATATTTTGAAATGAGATTTTGGTATGGCGAGTCTAACATTGTTCAAATTGGTTGTTAGAACTTCCGATGATTTTTATCTGAAAACACACGAAACACCCCATGGAAACATAATTCCTGAAAAAAGTTTGCAGTTTACTCAGAGGCACCCTTGGATAAATCACTAAGACGACCTAACAATCCCGATTTTTCTTTGCCGAGGAGTGGGGCTAGTTTTTTGAGACGTTCACGAACTAGGCTGCCACTTTGCTGTCGCTTGATTTTTACGTTAGGATTTGCAAGTTTACTGGCAGAAACAATGTTTGAATCATTTATGTCTGCTGGACGTAAAATGCCTGTTACAGTGGTTATGTATCTCACTTGATTACGTTGTCTATAGTCAATCTTTTGTCCTTTGATGAGCATGTTTCCATCAGGAAGTACTCGGATTACGCGAGCAGAAATTCCGTCTAAATTCCGTAAAATATCGTTTTGTTCTTCTTCAATCGCATCTCTTAAGGTCAAAGCTTCCAGTGCAACATTTGCTGTTGCTGCTCCTCCTGCTGGTTGGCCTTCAGTTGGTAATTTTGGGGGAGGAGCGTTTACGATCAAACTTACTTCGTTAATATTCAACAGGTCACCACGGAAACGGGCGCGGTGATCACGGAGTAGATTCCCAAAAGACGATTCGTAACGCCAGAGTGAGCCCTCATAAAGGTTTCTGCTTGAAGAAATTCTTTTGCGGCGGACTTTTTTTGATGTTAGTCGTAATTTGTCATTTTGTTTTTTTACTGCATTCTCCTCAACAATTTCAGTCGGAGGTTGCGGTTCAGGTCTCGTAGGAAGACAACCGGAAAGACTAAATAACAATAGTGTAGTCAAAAAGTACTTGAAGGGAGGCGTATATAAGTGGAATAAATCTGACACTTTTAAAACAATTTTAAAAATTAATAATTAAGAAATTAAGAAAGTTTCTCATTTTCGAAAAGCATAAAAGAAAAACCTTTTAATTAAGTATATTCTAAAATTAGATTTGTTTCTAATTTTAGAAGTCTAATCTGAAAATCATCACTTTCTATAATTTGCTGATGCTCCAGCAAAGCAAGTCTCTATGATTAATTTACCAGAACAATATTTCTGGTTTTTACAGTGGCAAAAACCACGATTTTACTGTCCATGTTTTTCACGGGGATTCTTTCTCCCTTTCTACCCTTTGCCATAGAAATTCCTGGAGCTGAAAGACGTAAAAAAGGAGTTTCAAAAACAATCTGCAAACGATCACCGGATTTTACCAATGGTGGAATTGAAACTGTATTACCGCGGATTGTTTCACTCGGATTTATTGTTCGGTTAGATATTTTGCCTACCAGTTGATCTTTTTCTGTTATATATTCTCGTGGCATTCGGTCTACATTTTTACGGACTTTCATTAAATCCGATTCTTCAATAATTTTATTACGTTTAATAGTATCACGTGCAACAAAAACTTCTTTGTACAATTTTAGATATGTTCGCACAGTAACAATCCTGACTGCTTTACCATCTATACTGAACTCAACATCATAATTTCGGTAACCGCCTTCTTTTTTATATTTGCCTTTAGAATTGATAACGTAACTTACCTGCCCTCTGGGAAGGAAAATATCTCTTGTTTTAGCAAGTATCCGAGGTTTTAAGTCCTCGTTATTATTAGTATCCCTGATGTGCTTTAGGACTACCTGTTCTATATCTTTACCTTTGATTTTGAGTGCTGCACGAGTAATACTGCTTGATTCTGATCCTGGAAATAAAAAGCGTTTTGTATTAATCTTCTGGGAACGTAAACGGGAGAGAATTAATGATCTTGTAACAGTTAATTTGCGGCCGGGTAAAGGTGATTGACCAATGACGATTTGGCTGACTTTTTCCAGGAGCACAACATCTCCCCCTTCAATTTGTGAAATTTCTCCCAGTAGGTATTGATCGTTATTAATAACTGAAGACTGAGGGAGGATAATTTTGATCTGTTCTTCCTCAGGAAGAGAGCTTCCTTTAGAAAAAGCTATCCCAGAACTAAGCAAAATTAACAGCACAAAAAATCTGCAACTGTGATTGAGATATCTCATCTTTCTATCTATTTTATTAACCACTGATTCTATTTTTAATAAGTATGTGTTTTTTTTAACTGTTTCCCTAGAATCCGTTTTTTCTTTTTAATAAAAATAAAATTACTACTAATGGATTTAAGTCGAAATTAATTAACGTACAAGATTGTTGGTGTTTTGAAGCATTTCATCTGAAGACTGAATAGCTTTTGAATTTACCTCATATGCACGCTGTGCTGTAATCATATTTACCATTTCTTCCACCAGAGAAACATTTGAACGTTCTAAAAATCCCTGTGTGAGAGATCCCATATTACTTGAACCCGGTGCGTCAACAATAGCGTTCCCAGAAGCAGGAGTTGAAAGGTAAAGGTTCTTACCAATTGGTGTTAGTCCCGCAGGATTTTGAAAACGAGCCAACTGAATACTGCCTAAAGCCTCAGGCATGTTGTCATCTCTTAGAAAAACGGAAACTGTACCATCGATACCAATTTGTACTTTTCTGGTATCAGCCGGAATGTTAATTTCAGGGTCCATAAGCATTCCGTCATTTGTTACTAGTCGTCCCATACCATCAACGTTGAAATGACCGTCCCTCGAATATGCAATTATTCCATTAGGCTGTAGTATCTGAAAAAATCCCATTCCATCAATGCTCATATCTAAATCATTTCCGGTGTTCTCCATGTTACCTTGAGTATGTACCTTATCAATACTCACATATTTAACACCATGACCTACGTGAATACCAACTGGAACCTGTGTGGATACTGAAGAAGGAACACCTGCACTGCGTTCATTGTAATATAGTAAATCTTGAAACTGGACTTTGCTTTTTTTAAAGCCTGTTGTATTGACGTTAGCCAAATTGTTAGCAGTTGTATCAATATTTCTTTGCTGGGCCTGCATTCCAGTAGCAGCTGTATAAAGTGCACGCATCATAAGCGGTAAACTCCTTTGTCAGATTGTTATTTGGCGAAAAATTTTGTAGATAATTAAGTCTGAACTATACTAATTGCTTTTTCATCTAATTTATCTAGCCTTGTAAGGGCCCTATGAACTGTTTCATAAGCACGTGTCGCGGTGATCATACGAGTCATTTCGAGCATACTGTTTACATTAGAATCTTCCAGCATGCCCTGTTTGAGCCTGATCTCCTCGGATTCAATTGGCAGATCATTGCTGTTTACTGGTGCAAAAAACCCCTGTCCTAGCTTTTGCAATTTGTCTTGTTTTTGGAAACGTACCAAGCGGAAGTTGTCTGCGATAACTCCGTCTAAACTGAGTTGTCCACTTTCGTTAACCTGAATTTTACCTTCTTTGATTGTAATAACACCGTTCGTACCAAGAACTGGATATCCGTCATTCGTTACAATGCGCCCTGACGCATCAAGTTGAAAATTGCCAGCGCGAGTATATCGTTCTCCTTGAGGTGTTTCAATGGTGAAAAAACCTTCATTAGCCAGTGCAAAATCTAGATCGTTCCCTGTAGTACGAATTCTTCCTGGTTCAAAATTTTTCCCAACTTCATCTACCACCACTGCAGATTTGTCCATCCCAACATAGTCGTCAAGATATTCATGTGATAAAAAACGTTCCTCAAATGACTCTGGCGCTACACGTTGCGCATTGGAAAGAACTTCCCTGAAAGAAGGCTGATCCTCTTTGAAACCAACTGTGTTGACGTTGGCCAAATTATTTGAAACAGTCTCCATTTTACGTTCAATTACTCCTGCTGCTTGAACCAGACTGGTCATGCCGCTCATACGGATTCTCTGTAAAAATGTGAGTCAGATTAGTTGATTTTTTAATTGTTTTGGTAAAAGCAAGCAACATACCAGATCGATTCAAGTGAAGAGTGGAATTTGCAAGTTGCTGGGAGATCATTTGTTTTTCACAGATTCTTATAAAGATATGATTTTTTCTTTGAGAGCAATGGGGATGATGTTTGCGTTGATGGGATGATTTTATGATCCAGTCCGGCATTTTATTTTTTTCTGTGAGGTAAAAAATAATTTCCTACGTTTTCACTGTGCTAAGTGAGAGTTTTTAATTTGTGAGAGCTAAAACATTATGCACAAAAATTATGCAGGCGCTTAACAAATGTGCATGTATCTTTGTAGTCTTTATAAATAACCTATAAAATCAGTATTATAATTTTGGCTCATTACTTGCGTTTAGTTTTGTGGTTAAATATTTTGTGACACATTTTTGTGGTTAATTAATAATAAAAAATAGTTAAAAAGGAATAAATTATGACTACGTCAAAAGAGGTAATTGAATTTGCAAAACAAAATGATGCTGTTATGGTGGACTTGAAATTCATCGATTTTATTGGGACATGGCAACATTTTACTATCCCTGTTTCCGAGATGAACGAAGAAATGATGGAAGAAGGCCGAATGTTTGACGGTTCCAGTATCCGCTGTTGGCAGACCATTGATAACAGTGACATGAAAGTCGTACCAGATTTATCGACTTTCAAAATGGATCCTTTTTTTGAACATCCGACACTTTCGGTGATTTGTGACATTCAAGATCCTGTAACAGGAGAGAATTATTCGCGTGATCCTCGCAATGTGACTAGGAAAGCAGAAAAATATCTGTTATCTACAGGAATTGGGGACACTATTTATGTGGGGCCTGAAGCAGAATTTTTTATGTTTGATGATGTCCGTTTTGCACAAGGCCCTGAAGGTGGTTTTTATTCTATTGATTCTACGGAATGTCCGTGGAATTCAGGTGCAGAAGAAATTGGTGGGAATAAGGCATACAAAATTGGCCACAAGTTTGGTTATTTCCCGACGGCTCCATTTGATCAAGATCGAGATATTAGAGCAGAAATGGTTTTATCTATGCAGGACTTAGGATTGACCATTGAAGCGCAGCATCATGAAGTCGCACCAGCACAGCATGAAATTGACTTCCAATTTGATACAATGTTGAGAACTGCTGACATGATGCAATGGTATAAATACATAGTTCGGAATGTAGCTATTGATAATGGAAAGACAGCTACTTTTATGCCTAAGCCGATGTTTTCTGATAACGGTAGTGGAATGCACACCCATCAGTCAATATGGAAAGGTGGAGAACCTTTGTTTGCCGGTGATCAATACGGGGGGTTGAGTGAAATGGCACTTTACTACATCGGAGGTATCCTGAAGCATGCGCCGGCGTTGGCTGCATTTACAAATCCATTGACCAATTCCTATAAGCGTCTTGTTCCCGGATATGAAGCACCAATCAACCTAGCTTATTCCAATCGCAATAGATCTGCTACTGTTCGGATTCCTGTTGTTGATTCACCAAAAGGCCGTCGCATTGAGTACCGTTGTCCTGACTCGGGTGCAAATGTCTATTTGGCTTTCCCGGCAATGATGATGGCAGGATTGGATGGAATTCAAAACAAGATTAATCCAGGTGATCCTATGGATGTAAACATTTATGATCTACCTCCTGAAAAACTAAACAAAATTGGTAAGATGCCTAGTTCACTTCACGAATCTTTGGAAGCTTTGAAAAACGACCACGAATTTCTACTCAAAGGCGATGTTTTCACCAAAGATGTGATTGATTACTGGTTGAACTGGAAGATGGAAGAAGAAGTCAAAGCCATCGATTCCCGTCCCCATCCTCATGAGTTCCAGTTGTATTTTCACTGCTAAAAAACTATTTCGTGGGAGTTATTTCTTTGCTCCCACGAAATTATTTTATTATTTTTCCCTGTCAAGTTTTTCTCTTAAACGATTCTATTTTTAAATCTTTTCCATTTTCTTTGTTAAACACTTCTTATTTTAAATTTTTATAATAAGAGGTTTAGGATAACAGCAGGAATATAGATTTGAAAAGGAACAAATCACTCACTGATTTTTTCAGAGACAAAATTTGCAAATACATCAGAGATTTTATTTCTGTCAATTGCCGTATTATGTTAAACTGTCGACGCACCCAAAACCATTACTGAGTTAAACGTGATACTCAACGATTGGATAAATAAGATATTTCCTTTGCCTAAAAATATAGGCTGGGAGGAAATATTACGTGACACTGCTTTTCCTTTCCCCCATGCATCTAAGGAACGTCTGGCAAATTTACTGGATCAGTTAGTTGCTGTTAAAGGTATTCCAGAACATTTGGCAAAGTTTTTACCTGTACTGCTGTCTTGCGGAGCTCCAGAAACAGCTCTGAAACAGTTGCTTGATTTTACGGAAGCATTCCAGAAAGCTTCAGGGAGCTATTTTAGTTGGGACCGTCCTAACACTACTGCATTCTTGTATATTTTCGGACGCAGTAATTTTCTGGCAATTCGGTTAAAAAGGAATCCGGACCTTGCAGATAAATTACTGAACTCTCCTTTCCTTTTACAGAAAAAAAGTTTGGAAGTGATGGAATCTGAAATCCTGAAAAGGATAGAGGCTAAACCTGGGTTATCCCTGATGGAATTTAAGAATATTTTACGGCGATACAAATATCAAGAATATCTGCGCATAACTGTGCGTGACCTTGCTGAACTTTGCACTTTCAAGGAGACACTCGAAGAACTTTCCTCGATAGCAATTTGCACTTTACGTGCAGCTCTTTCGAGAATAACTAAATACGAACTTGGCATAAATAATATTTTACCAAACCATATTAATCCTGATGAAAATGGATCTTTTGTTGTTGATTCAAAACAAATTCAAGATTCAGAGTCTGTAGAAGTTTTTCCTTTTATGATATTAGGAATGGGGAAATTAGGGGGTAATGAATTAAATTATTCATCTGATGTGGATTTAATTTTCATTCATGATAACGAAGCCCTTACTGGAGATCCACAGCAAGATTCTAAACTCAGGATAAAATCCGCAAAAATATTGATTGATGTAATGTCTGATGTTACAGAAGATGGATTCCTGGCACGTATGGACATGCGTTTGCGACCTGGAGGAGATCGAGCACCACTTGTTCAGTCATTGGATGAAATGGAATTATATTATTCAGCAAGTGGTGAGCTATGGGAACGTCAAGCCCTAATAAAAGCAGTCCCGGTTGCAGGGACATTTCAGTCAGGAATAGATTTTATGAGCATGATAACACCTTTTGTTTTCCGAAGTTTGTTGGATGAAGCAGTGTTGCATGACGTGCAAAAAGTAAAAAAGCGTATTGAACAGGAACATTTAAGGGAAAGCTTTTTAAATGTAAAATTAGGTGTTGGAGGGATTCGTGAGATTGAGTTTTTTGTGCAAACATTTCAACTTTTATACGGCGGTGTAAACCCTGAGCTGCGATGTCCTGGGACCTTGGATATTTTGGAAAAATTACAGAAAGTAGAATTGATCCCGAAGAGAGATGCAGATACTTTGTCAGATGCATATTTATTTTTAAGAAGAGTAGAACATCATCTTCAGTTACGTGAGGAACAACAAACACACACACTACCTTCAGATATTGAACAGCAACAGCAGATTGCAAGAAATTTAGCTTATCTTGAGTTTGATGTAGAAAAAGCACGTCAGCATTTTTTGAGTGATTTGAAAGATGTGATGGGGAGTGTGCGTGCAGTATTTAGTGGATTGTTTAGTCGTAAACACTTGGAAATTGAAGCGGCAATCCTTAACTGCGCAAGGATAAAAAATCTCACCTTAGAGGAACAGCAGTTTATAGAAATGTTCTCGCAACATCTTTCCCCCCTGATGACTGAGAGTACAAAAAATAAATTTCAGCTACTGTTTGAATCCGTGAACAATAAAGTTGGTTATTATCGAATATTGTCCAAACATCCTTCTTCAATATCACGCTTGATGCGTATTGCTGAGACTAGCGAAATGTTGTGGAATTATCTGCTCAATCATTTGGATTTATTGGATCAACTGGACAATTCAGCACTGGAAATTTCAGCGGAAAGTTGGTCTGCACAACTAGAAGAAAAACTGCTTTGCTGTGCCAATAACGAAGAAGATGAAATAGATCAGCTTAGACAGTTCAAACATACAATTACATTTCTGCTGGGTAGTGCTGAAATGGAAGGTGTCATCTCTTACGAAAAGACAAGATATGGACTTACTGTACTCGCGGAAGTTATTGTGCAGGCCGCTTTTAAATTATCGGAGAAATGGTTAAACCAACGTTACGGGGATGTTAAAAATAAACATGGAGAATTAGGGCAGTTTGCGATCATTGGTTTGGGGAAACTGGGTGGGAGTGAGTTGACCTATTTTTCGGACTTGGATTTAATTTTCATACATTCCGGTGATGGATCCACAGACGGAGAAGATGTTCTCGGAGCTCAGGAATACTGGATCAAGCTGATCCAGCGCCTCATATCATGTCTATCTACAATGACACGTACAGGATATGCATATAAACTTGATGCTCGTTTGCGTCCTTCTGGAAATGCTGGTGTGTTGGTGACACCTTTAGACGTATATTTAAAATATCACGGGAACTCAAAACCATGGGAACATCAAGCCTTGATCAAGGGTAGGGTCATTGGTGGTCGAGGTGAGGCAAAATGGTTTAAAGAAGTAGAGGAAGGAATACGTAGTGCGGTTTATGAATGGATTCCGCCGAAAGATATGAACGCGCAAATTAATTATTTCAGGTTACGTAAAGAACAGGAACTCTCAGGCGAAAATGAAAATCGAAAAAACATCAAAGAAGGCAGGGGTGGCTTGTTGGATATTGAATATCTGACACAGGCATTACAGCTTAAGTATGGACGTAATTATCCTCAATTACGTCGTCCAAAAACTCTGGATGCACTGCAGGAACTTGGTGAATTGAATTTACTTAACAAAGAAGATGCCCAGACTTTACGATACAACTACAAACTGTTGAGATTGATTGAAAATGCACTACGACTGATCTATGATGATTCAACAGATTTATTGGATTTTAAAAAGGTCAAAACTGAAACGATTCTTAAACTTTTAAAGCATCATGGTTACGAAGTATATGATTTAAAGGAAACTTTGGAAAAAGTTACTAAAAATATCAGAGAAATATATCTCCAGAATTTTTGAACTATTTTGAGGTTAAAGTTTTTTTAATTTTTTCAAATTGGTATAATTTGACAAATGTGAGAATCACAAGATCGAGCACCAAATATTTAATTAAATTCTATTTTTCCTTACTTAATGGTTATTTTTGATTTGGCCTTGATTTTATCATTTTCCAATGGATATCATTTTTTAAATAACAAAAATTACAATATATTATCTTTAAACCGCGAGTTTTTTTAAATCTGTTAAATAAAATTATGATTAATAGTTTCATTTAAAATATTTAAGTTTTTTAAATTAAGAGAGATATAAATTTATATAAATATAAACATATAGAATAATTTTTGATTTGTTCGAAAATATATAGCTAAAAAATTATAAAAATTAAATGAAATGTTATTACAATTAAGGATAGAGAATTTAGCCACAATCCGTGAAATTGACGTAGAATTCACAGAAGGTTTTTCTATTCTCACTGGCGAGACTGGAGCAGGTAAGTCAATTATGATCGATGCCATATTGCTTGTTTTAGGGCATCGTGTTGATTCGAATATGATCAGAACAGGTGAATCAAATGCGGTAGTAGAAGCAATATTTTCACTTCCTGAAAAAACTGCTAATGGTGGGCAATTTGATTTCCACAGGTTACTAGAAGAATCCGGAATAGGTCTTAATGAGGAAATAATTATACGTTGTCAGGTTTCACGAAAAGGCCGACAAAAAAGGCATATCAACGGAGTTTCAGTAACAGCCGAATTATTGCAAAAAATTGGTCGCCAATTAATAAATATTCATGGTCAGCACGACAATCAGTCACTGCTACGAGTTTCCTCACACTTAGAATTTCTTGATGGATACGGTCGTTTACAACCTTTACGTCAAGAGGTGTCTGTTTCTTATCAGGCTTTGCAAGACGCAAAAAAAGAACAGAAGGTTAGGCAGAAAAAAATCTGTGAACGGGACATACTTGTAAAAGAACTACAGGAAGTTATTGAGGATTTGACAGAACTGAATTATCAGTTAGATGAAGAAAGGGAACTCAGTCTGGAAGGAAAACGACTGACTCATATAGAAAAGCTTAGAGCAAATTTGGGACAGGTACAGCATTATCTTCAGGAGATGGACGGAGCTGTTCTAGAAAAACTTGAATTTTTGAGAAAAATTATAGGTGAGGCCGAACATATAGATCCAGAATGTAGAATTATTCGTGCTGGAATTGAATCAGCACTTTTCCAGCTCGAAGACAGTCATCGTGAATTGGTCCAATATTCCACTAAAATTGAAGACGACCCGAAACGTTTAATCTGGATCAATGAAAGACTCAGTCGAATTCAGCATTTCGAGCGAAAATATCGTCTAGCAAATGCGGATGAACTGGGGTCTCTTTTAGAAAAAAAGCAGCTAGAGTTAGATTCTTTGCAGATCCATATTGAAAATGAACATGAGATTTGCGAGAGGATTCAAAGTTTGGGAAAAAAGCTTAAAAAAGATGCTGAATATCTTTCTCAACAGCGACAACAAACTGCTATTAAAATGGATCAGGCTATATTATATGAATTGCATCAACTGGGAATGGAAAAGGCTCAATTTAAAACTCAAATATTGTCTGCATCTTTTTCGGAAGAAGATCCATGTTCTTCCTCTGGGATTGATCAGGTTGAATTTTTTCTGTCTGTCAATCCCGGTCAGGAAATGAGGAGTCTCGTTAAAGTTGCATCCGGAGGAGAACTTTCACGCATTATGCTGGCACTTAAGACAGTATTGACATCTCTTGACACAGTCGAAATTTTAATTTTTGATGAAATTGATACTGGGATCAGCGGAGCTATTGCAGAAATAGTTGGACAAAAATTACGCTCACTTGGTTCACGTCACCAGACTTTGTGCGTAACTCATTTACCCCAAATAGTAGCTTTCGCAGAACATCATTATTTAGTCAGTAAGACATTAGAAGAAAATGAAACTTACACAAAAATAAGCCCTCTTTTGTCAAAAGGCGATAGGGTTTGTGCTCTTGCTGATTTAATCGGCGGACAAGAGATTAGTGAGCACACCACTGAACTGGCAAATGAAATGTTAAACAAATTTCAGAAGTAATTTGCTTTTTGTTATTTTTTGAAAAAAATTTAAAGGGCTAAATGGCAAATCAGAGGTTCTACAGAAAAATTTTAAAAAATTTCATAGAAGAAGAATAATGAGGTCTTTTTAATAATTTCATCTCATACTAAGTCAGTTTGTTTTGCTATTTGTAACTACTTAATTCTTAGCCCCATCTTCCTTGAAGTTTAGCTAACAAAAAACTTGCACACGTTTATCCCATAACCTAATTTGGATGAAGGAAAAATAGTTATATAAAATTATAAAAAAATTACACAGGAATAATAAATGAGTGGAGAAAAAAACAACGAAGAGACGGGATCAGATTTTATTACAAGCAAGCTTCTGAAGTCACGTTCAGTAGTTATTTCCCAACAGGTCGATTCAAAATTATCAGAAAAAATATTGAATCAAATTGTTCTGTTGGAACAGGAGGGAGGGGAATTGCCGATCACGGTTTTTATCAACTCACCGGGAGGTGAAATTTTTTCTGGCTTTGCTATATTTGATATGCTTAAATTTGTCTCTTGTCCTGTGACTACAATTGTGACAGGGTTTGCTGCGAGTATGGGGTCAGTATTGAGTCTGGCGGCAGACAAAGGGCGAAGATTTGCCATGCCGCAATCAAAAATAATGATTCACCAACCATTGTTAATGGGATATCAGGGACGGGCTTCTGAGTGTGAAATTCAGGCACGTGAAATTTTAAAAACTCGTGACCATTTGGTTAGTTTATATTCAGATCAAACAGGGAAAAGTCATGATGATATAAAAAAAGCACTTGATCGTGACAATTGGTTTACTGCGAAAGAAGCTCTTGATTACGGATTACTGGATAAAGTGGTGCATTCGCGTTCAGAATTATAATAATTTACATTCATTTAATTAAGTATTTCAGGGAACTCTGATTAAGAGGATTTGTTAAATCACAATTAAAATATTTCAATCAGTTTGTACGCAGGTTAATTATTGAATTAACAATTAAAAATCAATATAGTAGGTTGGCATTTATTCTTAGTGGACATCAAAGAAAAGTATGGCGAAAAATTTAATTATTGTAGAATCACCAGCTAAAGCTAGAACTATCAGTAAATTCCTTGGCAAAGACTACACTGTTACTGCTTCAATGGGGCATGTAAGGGATTTGCCTTCAAGTAAACTAGGTTTTGATCCGGAAAATGGGTTTGCTCCTGATTATGAGATTTCAAAGAACAAGAAAAAAACAGTAGGTGAACTTAAGAAACTGATCTCTAAGGAGACAATCGTTTACCTTGCAACTGATGAGGATCGTGAGGGTGAGGCGATTTCATGGCATCTCCTAGCAGCATTAGGTTTAAAAAAACGACCCGTGAAAAGGATTGTTTTTCACGAAATTACAAAGCCTGCGATTCTCAATGCGTTGAAAAACCCTCGTGAATTAAATCAACAATTAGTTGATGCACAACAGGCACGTCGAATTCTTGACCGTGCAGTAGGATATGAACTGTCCCCATTGCTCTGGAAAAAAATTAAGCCTGGACTATCTGCAGGTAGAGTGCAGAGTGTGTCGGTATATATTTTAGTTGAGCGTGAAAGAGAAATTAGAAAATTTATCCCAGAAGAATATTGGAAAATTCGTGCTGAATTTAGTCATTTTACTGCAGAATTAAAAAAGCTCGATGGGAAACCTGCGAAAGTAGTTAATGAAACAGCGGCTATTGAGATTGAATCCAGTGTAAAGCATGGAGATTTCGTGGTGAGTGAAATTGAAGAACGAATGACAAGTCGCAAACCAGGCCCGCCGTTTACAACCTCAACCATCCAACAGGAAGCTTCTTTAAAACTTGGATTTTCTGTCAAACGAACAATGGTAGTAGCTCAACAGCTTTACGAAGGTAATTTTGAAATTCCTAATTACGGTGGTGGACTTATAACCTATATGCGTACCGACTCAGTAGTTCTTGCAGAACAGGCTCTAATTCAGGCACAGGATGTTATCAGATCAGAATATGGGGAAAAATTTGGATTGAAGGAGCCGAGATTATTCAAGAACCGTACAGCAAACGCACAGGAAGCTCACGAAGCAATTCGTCCGGTGAATCTTTCCTTCAAACCGAGTACCGTTAAGGCGTATTTGAGTTCTGATCAATACCGTCTCTACAGTCTGGTTTGGAAACGGACGTTAGCCTCACAAATGGCTTTTGCTGAAATTTCGCGTACCACCCTTAAAATAACTGCTGGAGAAAAAAAAGAGTGTCTTTTTGTAGCAAAAGGACAGCGAGTAGTTTTTCCTGGTTTCCTGAATGCCTATATGGAAGGTGTTGAGGACCCAAATACTACATCAGTTGAAAAAGATGTGATCCTACCTAAAGTAGAAAAAGATCAACGTCTATCGTTGAAAAAATTAAATCTTGAGCAATTGTTTACTAAACCTCCACCACGTTATACAGAAGCATCTTTGGTTAAAAAAATGGAGTCGGAAGGTATTGGACGTCCATCGACTTATGCACCAACTATTTCTACAATCCAGGATCGGGGTTATGTGGAAGTTACTCGTGAAAAGCAGCTCAAACCGACTAGCATTGGTGAAGTTGTGACGGATTTCTTAACCAATCATTTTTCAGAAATAGTAAATCTTGGCTTTACTGCTAAATTAGAACGTAACTTTGACCGTATTGCAAACGGTGAAGAAGAATGGGTTGAGATGATGAGTGTTTTTTACCAGCCGTTTCATGAAAGAGTTATAGAAAAAGACGGATCGGTTTCACGTTCTGAAGTCCTCAAACGCAGAGAATTGGGAACTGATCCTGAAAGTGGTAAACCTGTTAGTGTGAGTATTGGCAGATATGGACCAATGGTACAGATAGGCACACGAGAAGATGAGGAAAAGCCACGCTTTGCCTCTCTACCGGATAATCTCAATCTCAATGAAGTAAGCTTTGAGGAAGCCATGGAATGTTTCGCCTTGCCGCGCATGCTTGGAAAATACGAAAACGGTGAGGAAATAATAGTAAATAACGGTCGTTTCGGGCCTTATGTAAAACTTGAAAAAAATTTTTTCTCTCTGCCGAAAGGTGAAGATCCGCTCAAAATAGAGTTGGATCAGGCTATTGAGATTGTACGTGAAGGTCTGGAGAAAAAAGCTAGAAGTACAATTCATGATTTTGGTGATATTCTTGTGCTGGAAGGCCGTTACGGACCGTATATAAAGTTTGGAAAGAAAAATTACAAAATACCAAAAGGTATTGAACCGGAAAGTTTAGATGAAGTCGCATGTCAAAAAATAATTGCGGAAGCACCTCCATCTAGGTCAAATAGAGGTGGGAAAAACAAATCCGCCAAAAAGAAGACAGCTTAATGAATGTACCCGAGTTGATCGTAGAAACTTTGCCTGTCGGCCACCTGCAGTGTAATTGTACTATTTTGGGTGACCCATTAAGCGGTGAAGCTATCGTGGTAGATCCAGGAGGTGAAGCTGAAATGTTAAGTGAACGTTTACTTGAATTAAATCTTCAGGTTGTAAGTATTATTCACACACATGCACATCTGGATCATTTTCTTGCTTCTGGAAAAATGAAAGAGACAACTGGAGCAAAACTAGCTCTGCACCGTGATGACTATTTTCTCTGGAACATGCTCGAAGATCAATGCCGTATGTTCGAAATTCCTTTTGAAAAAACACCTCCACCAGATCACTGGCTTGAACATGAAGAAGAAATTGAGTTGATGGGGATACAGGGTAAGGCCCTTCATACGCCCGGGCACACTCCAGGATCGATGTGTTTTTTATTTGAAAAACAAAAGTTGCTGATTGCCGGTGACACCCTATTCAAGGGGTCAATCGGCCGAACTGATTTATGGGGAGGTGATTTTCAGGAAATAGAGAAATCCATTCAGGAAAAACTTTATACTCTCGATGAAGACATTGCTGTGATCACTGGACATGGAGATTCGACCAGCATTGGGAGGGAGATGAGAAGAAATTCTTTTGTAAGAGCTTAAAGAACTATCTTATCTAATTCAAAGGTTTTATAAACCATTCAGGATTTGGAAGTTTCTACCCCTCCATCAATAAACAACATATTGTTTTTTAAAGATCAAATTTTTCTATAAGGAAATCATCATATTCGTCTGCAATTACAGCGATACTTGCAATTATCCATTCCAATTCCTCAGGATCGAGTCCTTTTACCGGGCGGATATAACTTAAGATCAGGTTATTGTTTCGTATGCCAAAGCTCACTCCTTTTAACTTTAAAGTTCCGTTAAGTTTAAGTACATAGGTGTTAACTTCAGCATTATGCTTAGGATACTGAAATAGATTTGCCGCAACGACCAATTCGGCATTGTCTTCTAGGTTTGTAAGGAAGATCTGAACCTTAACAGAGCCGCTCACAATCCACCATTCTTTTTCACTGACGAACTTTTTCCCCGCATCTCCAAATTTATGGAGGAAATCGGTAATCATTGCACTGTACGGGTTCAATTTTCCTCTGTCTTAACGTAAAAAGATGAAATATATGCAGGACTAACTGATTGCTGGAGATTCAATTTTGTTTATCAGTTTCGGTTTTCTCTGGAAGATAATTACAAATTTGTGCTCCAAGACCGGCGAAAAGATAAGTTATAACAGAGCCTGGTATAGTAGCAATGAAAATGATCCAGGGAAATAGGAAGAGATAAAAAATCTGTTCAGAAATCATAATAGGTCCTTGGTTAATGTGATTGTAGACGTTTTTTAGCCTTCAAAAATTCTTTGGTTTGCAAATTCAATAATACATCTTTATCATAATTTACAAAGTAGCACAAGGATTAGTCAATCTAATAAAGACAATTTGTTTTAAAAAAGCTTCTGGGGCAGAAAAATTTAGTTTTTTGAAAATGAGGATCTTCTTTGCTTTACGATGTGACGTCAATTAAACTGAGGCTAGGTATTCAAAAGATTTTGGATTCACCTAGTGCAAAGCATATTATTTACGTTTTTTGCATATTTTATGTTTCTTCATTTTAAAAAAAATTACTAAAAACATCAGGTCGACAGGAATCACTACATTGATCAGTAACAAACTGTGGGAAAATATATACTTTAGTATTTATTTTCGAAACAAATATGTTCCCTAATTTCTTTTGAGTTGAAATACATGGCAGAAAAACAAACCGCACAATTTCATCCTATCCAGGATGGATTTATTCCAAATATAAAAATTATCGGTGTAGGTGGGGCCGGAGGCAATGTGGTTACACAAATGGCGGAAGAAAATTTTGACCAGGTTGAGACTATAATCTGTAACACCGATCTTAAAGCGTTAAAGCGTAACAAATCACATAAAAAGATTGAACTAGGAAAAAAATTGACACGCGGTATGGGAGCGGGAGCACGTCCAGAAGTCGGGGAAGGTGCAGCAGAAGAAAGTCTTGCAGAAATTAATGAAGCAATTGAAGGTTCGAATATGGTTTTCATTGCTGCCGGAATGGGCGGAGGTACCGGAACAGGTGCTGCTCCGACTATTGCACGAATGGCAATGGAAAAGCAAATTCTTACAGTTGGGATAGTCACGATTCCTTTTTCATTTGAAGGAACTAAACGAAGGGACTCAGGACTAGCTGGTGTAGAGCGTTTACGTGAATTTACTGATACATTGCTCGTAATTCCAAACGACAAACTGCTTGATGCCAGCACGCAGAACACGAGTTTCCTTGAGGCTTTTCATATGGTTGATATGGTGCTGATCAATGCCATTAGGGGAATTACAATGCTCCTTAGCGGAGTCGGTGACATCAATGTCGATTTTGCAGATGTACAGACCATCATGAAGGGTATGGGTAAAGCTGTCATAGGGCGTGGTCTGGCAAAAGGTAAGGACAGGGCAATTAATGCTGTGGAAGACGCTTTACATGGTTCTCTTATGGAGGATACAGACATACGTGGTGCAAAGGGAATTTTAGTACATGTGAGTGGACCAAAAGACACAAGTGCTTTTGAAATTCAGGAAGCTATGTCACTCATAGAAGATATGGCTGACGAAGACGTTGAATTAATTTGGGGGGCAACCTTTTCCGACTCTGCGAGTGATGAAGTTACAATGACTGTTATTGCAACCGGTTTGTCCTAATTTGATATCTTTAAGTCTTTTCATTTCATCCCCTTCCCAGATCATTGAAAATGAGCGGTATCCAGGTAAAGCTTTATCAGACAGATAATGGGGCTTGCCCATATCTGAATGACAAGACATGGCACAATCTTTCTTTCCAGACAAGTGAACTTCCTCCGGATGGTTACACATCTTTACTTAATCAGGGTTTTCGCCGCAGCGGCCTGTCCATTTATCATCCAGTTTGTACAGGCTGTAAATCGTGTATTCCGATTCGTGTTGATGTACAAAATTTTTCACAAAAAAAAAGTCAGCGCCGTACATGGCGTAAAAACGAGGATGTGAGGGTCGAGCATCATCCGTCAGAATTCAACCTGCAGGATTTTGAGCTTTATCAGCGATATCAAAAAGATTGGCATAATGTTGAGTCCCCCATTAGTGAAATAGAGTATTATGAATTTTTAATTGAATCTCCTGTTACTACAGAAATCCTGCGCTATTATTCAGCCGGTAAACTCATCGGGGTGGGTTGGATAGACCGTTTAGCAGAATTGGTCAGTTCAGTATATTTTGTTTTTGATCCAGAATACGTCTCAAGGAGACTCGGAGTTTTTTCTTTACTTTATGAAATTGAATATACCCGCTTTCTAGATATCCGCTGGTTGTATTTAGGATATTGGGTAGAGAACTCTCCTAAGATGAATTACAAAGCAGATTTTCAGCCTGCCCAAATTTTACGGAATTCTCGCTGGATACCTTTTGAAGCACAATAAAAATGAAAATCACCTATTCCAGGGTATTCTAATGAATCAAGCCAAGCCAATATTTACTCACCTTACCGGGGGGGATGTACCACGGATGGTTGATATTTCTAAAAAAAATGTGACTGATCGTAAAGCGATAGCAGTTGCACGGGTTCACTTGGGACATGAACTCTACGAATTATTGAAAGAATCTGGAAGTACAAAAAAAGGTCCTGTTCTACAAACGGCTGTTATAGGAGGAATTCAGGCAGCAAAGCGGACTTCCGAGCTTATTCCAATGTGCCATCCCCTACCGCTTTCAGGAATTGATGTAGATATTGAACTGGAAGGTGAATATGCCATTATCCATGTTATAGCAAGGACAAATGGGCGTACAGGAGTTGAAATGGAAGCACTTACAGCTGCATCTGTAGCAGCACTTACAATTTATGATATGTGCAAGTCAGTCAGTAAAAGTATGAGAATCGAATCGATTTATCTTTTGGAAAAAACGGGTGGAAAATCAGGAGATTATCTAAATAAATAATAGAGATTCAACTTCAGTTATACTACAATCACCCTATTTGAAAGAAACTTCCTGTCCCAGATTGTCTGAAAGAAGATTCGCTAAACAATGGTAAAATTCTTCATGTTCAGCATTTGCGAACCATATTTCTTTTTCTGGTTGAAATTGAAAATGCCATCCTCTTGAATTGCCGGCCAGCCAAATTTCCTTTATTGCTATTTGGGTATTTATCACGATTTTTTTATTATTTTTTTCAAAACTAACCATTAGCTTATCTGGCGATGGGTCATAGTCAATTTCGTTTTCAAATTCGTCCAGTTTAGCCTCTATTCTTCTGAATAATTTTGAAACTTGTGCAAAATATTCTTTATTTTCCATCGTTTATTTTATGTGTGAGTTTGATTTTTTTTGTAAATATGCTCGAAATTATAAATAATTCTCACCTTGAGATTAAGTTAATTGATAGTTACCCAAAAATGATGCATTCATTCAAGTCCTGGAGACGTTTTATTTTGAGCTAAGCGTGAGGATTTTATTATGAGAATCTCCTACACGAAAGCATTTCATTTGTATTCATTATCCATATTGTCCTTGTCTAAGAAAAGGTTAAAATGATTTTTGCAGATCAAGCTTTAAATTTTATTCAGCCCATTATGTGAAAAAGTAAAAATAAGGCATTCGGTATCCTAAACTGAGTGTTTTGATAGTCAATACAAAAACACTTTCTTTCAAATTGCGTTTTTTTGGTAATTTCCTCAAAATGAAATGTATTAGGTACAATATATTAACGTGACCAGCAGAACAATTAATAATGCGTAAAATACTGACTCTTTTTTTGACACTATGCTTTTTAACAGGAATCTCAACTTCGATTTCAGGCAGTGGTTTGGACAATGCTGATTCGCGCTATCCTTCACGCCAGTATCGTCGTTTTCTGTTGCCGAATCAAATGAAAGTAATGCTTATTTCTGATCCCACTTTGCAGCACGGTGCAGCTTCCCTTACAGTCGCTGTTGGTTCAATGAGTGATCCTGTGGAACGTTTCGGACTGGCACATTTTCTGGAACATATGCTTTTTCTGGGAACTGTAAAATATCCTGAAGAAGGCAGTTATCAAAAATTTGTTTCAACGCATGATGGCTTCAGTAATGCCTATACTGCAGATGACCGTACAAATTATCATTTCGAAATTGATCCAGAATATCTTGAAGAAGGTTTGGACCGGTTCTCACAATTTTTTCTGGCACCTTTGTTTAATCCGAATTTGGTCGAACGTGAAAAGCGAGCCGTTGAATCGGAACACTCAAAAAATATTCCGAATGATTTACGAAGAATTTACCAGGTAAAACGCAAAGCATATGAAGAAGGACATCCAGTAAGGAATTTCGGCACGGGAAATATGGAAACACTTGAAGGGGTCAGTAGGGAAGAGTTACTTGGTTTTTACCGCGAGCACTACTCAAGTAACCAGATGATGCTGGCTGTAGCAGGGCCTCAAGATCTGGATACTTTGCAAAACATGGTCGCCCCAAGATTTGCTGCCGTGAAGAATCGAAATCTGGTGGAAAAACGTATTTCCGCGAAATTTATGAAACCTGATCCGCGGTTACGTTTAATGCAGGTTAAAACTATCAAGGATACACGCACATTAACGTTGATGTTTCCTTTATCAAGTACCTTACATTATTACAAAAGTCAACCATTGGGAATGTTGGGTTTTCTAATCGGACATGAGGGGCGGGGTAGTTTACTTTCATTGTTGAAACGTGAAAACCTAGCGACAGCTCTCTCTGCGGGAGGAGGAATTTCAAACAAATCATTTTCTAGTTTTGATGTAAATATTCAACTCACACCTAAAGGTCTAAGAAATTATTTAAGGGTCATCCGCAATGTTTTTCAATATTTGCGTTTGCTTCGTAGTACAGGTCTACCTCGTTATGTTTATGATGAAGTAAAACTTATGTCTGAAATAGACTACAGTTTTGCTGAAAAATCTGAAGGGACTTCGTTGGTCAATATTTTTTCAACACTAATGATGTACTATCCGATGCGAACAGTAGAAGTTGCTCCGTATGTTGTAACGGAATACAAACCGCGTATTTTTGACAGCTTGCTATATAATTTGACACCGCAGAACATGCTTGCCGTTTTGGCAGCACGTGAGGTCAAATCAAACGAAAAGGAAGAGTTTTATGGTGTTGATTATTCGCTCAGCTATAGACAGCCAAAGTGGATAAAAAAGTGGCGCAATTCAAAAATTAATTCTTCTTTGAAACTTCCCGAAGCAAATCCTTTCCTACCAGAAAGTATGGAAGTCATTGCATATAAAGGTAAACTTCAGCTTACGCATCAATCAGTTGTAGGGCTTAGGAGGGAAGGCTTGAGTGCAGAAGTGCTAAAACGCCTCGAAAGTGTACAGGGTCAATTGTGGGATTCGTGGGACGAATTGCTGAATGCAGTTAATGTTTCTCCTCAGGTAGTCTCTGTGGATGCATTGAAGGAACTGCTCCGCAAACATGCTTTGGGTAACCCTCAAATTTTACGGGATGATGAATTTGGAAAAATCTGGTTTCAGCAGGATTATCGATTTGAGACTCCAAAGGCACAGATGATGTTCAGGATAAATTCAACTGAAGTTTATTCTTCACCGCGTAATGCAGTCTTGTCACAACTTTATACTGACGCCATTCGTGAAGATTTCAATGAATTTGGCTATCCAGTTAGACTTGCAGGTTTGGAATACGGGATCAACGTTGATAAGGAAGGAATAAATCTGACTTTCAGCGGATACTCCGATAGAATCCCGGAACTGGTAAAAACTGTTGCGGATAGATTGAAAAAAATATCAATTGACCAAAAAACCTTCAAAACACTAAAAGAAATTCGGCTACGACGTTACCAAAATTTTCATTTCCGTCAACCCTATCAGCAGGCATTTTATTTTCGTAATTTGTTTCTGGAAGGTAGGAAATTTTCAATTTTCGATTATGAAAAAGAAATTAAAAAAATAAAACTGAAAGATTTAAAAAAATTTGCGAATAAACTTTACAGTAGAATTTATATTGAAGGATTGGGATACGGGAATCTCCGTGCTGAAACTGTGAGTGAGGCTGCGGAAGTGCTGCGGATAAAATTATCAGCCAAACCATTAGCTAAATCAAAACGTTTTAAAAACACAGTTCGTCAAGTAAATGCAGGAGCTTCATATACTTTCACCCGTAAAATGAAGGTTGAAAATTCTGCCGTGGTAACTGACATTCAAGTTGGACAGAGAAGTCCTGAATTGCAGACTGCATTAATGGTAATAGAAACCTTGATGCAGCCTCAGTTTTATAATGATCTACGCACCAGTCAACAACTGGGTTATATTGTTAATTCTGGTATGAGCGTACTCGAAAAAACTTTAGGTCTGGTCTTTATTATTCAATCAGGTGAGTACAATACAGAAACGTTGGAGCAGCGGATTAGTGTATTTCTCGAAAAATTCAATGATTCTTTAAGGGGAATGACTGATTCAGAACTTAACAGGATAAAAAAATCAGTTCTAAATAGTAAATTACAGAAAACAAATAGCGTAACAGCAGAAGCAGGAAGGTTATTCAATCTTGCCTTTGAACAAAATGCGGAATTTGATGTCAACAGTCGAGAAATAAGAGCTCTTGAAAAACTTACCCGCGAAGACATTCTGTATTTAGTAAATAGTTATCTGCGTACATCAAAGCAGCGAAAATTGACTTTAAGGATGAGTGGTAAGGATCATGAAGCGGGAAATTCTGCAGGTGAACTTATTTCTTCAACTGCAAAATTTAAAAAACTTTATGCCTGCCCTCAGCACTGCTTGCCGTGATTTATGCAAATGAAAATTTTGGTAAAGAATCAAATCTAGAAAAAAATCAGGGTTGTGGTATGAAGTTTGCGAGTATTTTATTAAGGATCCTTTTAATTATAAATAACTCAGTATTAAAATGCTTAATGAAAAAGGTGTCAGCCTAAGAGTAGATTCACACAAACGTATTGGTGTTACTGACGTTATAAATATGCTGAAAGGATTGCGCAGTGAAACCGTAATTGAGATAGTCCAAAACTCTGAATCGACTGAAAATAAATATGACATTGAACAGACACAATCGTCGTATTCTCCAACAGTCAAGAGTGAAAACTCTTCTTTTGTAAAAGGAAATACTGATTTGCCTCAGATTCGTGAACTTAATGAAATAGCTGCTATGCTGAGGAGCATGTAGGACCAGTAAACCGAGTTTGTTTACTAAATTAAATCCAATAATTTAAGTCTCTTCCTGTAAGATCCCACAGCACTCTCCGGAATATCAAGGCCTACTCTTTTGGCGATTTCACACAAAATTCTATCGGATGCACTCGGACGTTCCCTTAGCAGTTCAAACAAGTAACTCAGTGTTTCAACATCAAGCATGCTGTGAAGCGGTTCTTGCAGTTCTTTAAATGCGTCACGGCTTATGTTATAGGCTTTTGCAATCTCCATCGGATCCTGTTCTTCTAGTAATTCCCTGATTTCATGCTGTTCAGTAAGACTTATCTGTTCTATATTTCTGGGAACACTAACTCCTTGTTTCTTACACCAACGCCGAACTGTGCTTTCTTTAATTCCTGCTTCCGCGGCAATGTCTTCCAATGATTCTCCAATTGCTATTCTTTCGACCAGTAATGTCTGTTCTGCTTCTGTAAACCGTCTTGTTTTTATTATTTTTTTGATCGGGATTTCATCTCTACAAATATTTTTAACAGCTTTTACAAAAGCAGTTGTAACCCCAAAATTATCCGCTACCTCAGACACACTTTTCCCCTGATCCAACTCAATGGCAAGTTCTATATGCAAAAGATCTACTTCTGGTTGACTATTGGAATCATTCATGAATTATCCTCTTTTAAAATTTAGGAGGCAAAATATTTGTAGTAAAAATATTATTTGAAAAATTCATTTTTGCATACATCATCAAGACATTCTTGACAAGATGCTCACCCTTTGAGATGCTGTGAGCAGGAGATGTAGGTTAGTTATCAGATTTTCCAGTTTATTTAAAAAGAAAAAGTCATTATGCTTAGGATTTTTCACAATTTAAAGTTGTTTCCGCACTTTTTCAAGGAGTAAGACATATGGATGAAACAATAAATTCAATAGCAGAATATCGGTTAATTCCAGAATATCTTGAAAAAATAAGTGAAGAAGGAAAAATCTGGCTAGCACGCGCTATGGTGAGTATTTTAATTGTTGACAAACAACTCGTCAATGAAGAAAAAGGATTTTTCAAAGATGCAATAATGATGATCGAAAATGATCAGATTCGCGTTGAGCTAATTGAATCAATTAAAAAACGCGAAATTGTAGAATTAGGGGAACTGACTACAGACCGTGAGTATGCTGGTCATTTCTATTTTTTACTGGCGATGGTTGTTGCTGCTGATGGGAAAGTCAAAAACTCTGAAGTTAATCTGCTGAACTCTATTTGCGGAAAACTAGGTTTTCCTACAGAAACCGCGAAACAAGTTTTGCAATGGGTGACTGATTTGATAAAACTTAATAAGGATAGAAATCAGATGACAGAACTGCTGAAAGATATAAAACCTGTGTTTGTATTAAAATAAATCTCTCCGAGAATCTTCTGAATTAAATTATTTTAAACTGAATGCTATATGACACTGCTGATAAGTCTCCCGGAATCAATGGGTCCTCGAGCTTTGAGCTCTGCACTCCTGTCTCTTGAGCCTGGTTTAAAAATTGTTACCGGACACGATAATGTACAAAATAAGAATGAAGTAGAGTTTGCTGTAGTATGGAATAATTATCCGGAAGGTTTATTACTGAATTATCCTAATTTGAAAGCCATTTCTTCTTATGGTCACGGAGTGGACGGATTGCTGGCCGATAGGAAACTTCCTGAAGGTGTTCCGCTTGTACGTTTAACAGATGATACAATGGCTGAGTGGATGAGTGAATATCTGCTGGCGGTGGTACTTTTACATAGGCGGCAATTGTTAAGGCATGCGGAAAATTCGGATTTCATTGAATGGGGTATCGCTTCGCGTTATCACGGGAATCAACTAAGCATCCTTGGTTTGGGTTATTTGGGACAGGCTGCTGCGAAAGTGTTTTTAAAAATGAGATTTGATGTATCCGGCTGGAGCAGAACAATTAAAAAAGTAGAAGGTGTGAGAAGTTTTTCTGGAAACGATGGGCTAAATGAAATGTTGAAAAATACGAATTATCTTGTCAATTTACTTCCACTTACCCCTGAAACCACAGATTTGCTAAATACGGAGACACTTTCAAAACTCAAACGTGGGGCATATCTTATTAATGTAGGTCGCGGAAAGACACTTGTGGAGGAAAATCTCATTCCTCTATTGGATGAGGGGCAATTGTCAGGTGCCTGTCTGGATGTTTTCCGTACTGAGCCACTTCCGGAAGAGCATCCTTTTCGAAAACACAAAAAAATTTTGATTACTCCTCACAATTCCAGTTCCACTCCTGCGGATTCGGTTGCACCACAAATTCTCGAAAATTACAAACGTGCCGTTTCTGGACGACAACTTCTAAACCTAGTTGACTTAGAACGTGGCTATTGATCAATGAATTTCCTCGGCTACTATTTTTCCTGGAATTTATTCATCCTTTACTTGCTAGCTAGTTCCTTATGGTTGGCCTCTTGCGGTTTAAGGACTGCACCTCGAAATCTTCCGGAAGTAGAACAGAAAACAACATTAAGTGATTTTAAAGTTCAACAGCGTGGTAAGAGTCTACGTTTCTCCTGGGTTATCAATGAAAATGAAAGGGATGCTGCTTTAAAAAAATTTCCTAAAGTTCCAGGAATAAAAGATTATTTTCTGCTTAAAGAGTCACAAATACAACTCGGATGCTCTACTTGTGATTTTGTAGATTTGCCAGACATACGTATAATTTTTTCAAGTAATTCGATTAAACGGGAAGGGGATCATTTGTATTATTATTCGGTACTGCCAGACAATTATTTTAATTTACATCAATTCGAACTAAGTCATGTCGGTCCTGATGATGAGCTCTTGTCTAGTCCTAAAACATTTAATTTCAGATATAATAAGTTGTTCCCAAAAGCACCTGCTCCGAATTTGAAAATAATCCAAATTGAGGATGAAAAACAAAT
>Ga0208410_1000083_pt1 | contig 53290 bp, 40 predicted proteins | sample ETN02SmetaG_3_FD_185787 | JGI IMG/M metagenome (GOLD analysis project Ga0208410, IMG submission 185787) | Marine microbial and viral communities from oxygen minimum zone, Eastern Pacific Ocean - ETNP2014F10-02SV257 (SPAdes) (version 2) | ecosystem: Environmental > Aquatic > Marine > Oceanic ... | reverse complement strand
CGTGACTCGTGACTCGTGGGTCTCGGGGTGGTGTCCTACACTCCTAAACCCTAAACCCTAAACCCTCGTCCCCGCGCGCGCGAGGACGCGCGCGACGACGCGACGTCTCGGCATCGATCGACGCGCGGGAGTCGGACGCGCGCCGCGCGCGTCTCTCGGAAAATCAAAACCGCGCGCGGTCGCGGTCGCGTCTGTCTCCGCGCGCGCGCGTCGACGAACGCGCGTCGAGCGGCATGGTGCTCAACGATCTCGGGCACAAGATCGCGGGCGCGCTTCGTCGACTCAACGAGGTCGTCGTCGTCGACGATGAACTCATCGATGGGTGTCTGAAGGAGATATGTAACGCGTTGTTGAGCGCGGACGTCGGCGTCGCGCAGGTGGTGCGGGTGAAGAAGAATATATTGAAAGATTTGGACGCGGAGAACGCGCCGAGCGGGATGAACGCGAAGAAGATGTTGGAGCGCGCGGTGTTTAAGGAATTGACCAATCTCTTGAACGGGGGTGGGGACGTCGCGGTGAGTGAGGGCGGGGAGGAGGCGTCGACGAGCGGGCAAAAGCGAGGGGGACGGAAACAGAGACGAGACGCGACGACGCCGGCGCCGAAATACGCGCCGAAGAAGGGCGCGCGAAACGTCGTCATGTTTGTCGGGTTACAAGGGGCGGGGAAGACGACGACGTGCACGAAATTCGCGCATTATTACGCGAAGAAGGGGTTTAAGCCGTCGTTGGTGTGCGCGGACACGTTTCGAGCCGGGGCGTTTGATCAGTTGAAACAAAACGCGACCAAGGCGAAGATTCCGTTTTACGGGTCGTACACGGAGAGCGATCCGGCGAAGATCGCCGAGGCCGGGGTGAGGAAGTTTGAGGAGGAAAAATCAGATTTAATCATCGTCGACACGTCGGGGAGACACAAACAGGAGGAGGCGCTGTTTGAGGAGATGCAAGAAATCGCGAGCGTGTGCGAGCCGGATATGACCATCTTCGTCATGGATAGTTCCATCGGTCAGTCGGCGGCGGACCAAGCGCGAGCGTTCGCGAGCACGGTGGACGTCGGCGGCGTCATCATGACCAAGCTCGACGGGCACGCCAAGGGCGGTGGCGCCATCTCCGCCGTGAGCGAGACCAAGGCGCCGATTTTGTTCATCGGTACGGGCGAACACATCGGCGAGATGGAACCCTTCGAGACGAATTCATTCGTGAGTAAGCTCTTGGGCATGGGCGACATCAAGGGATTGGTGGAGAAAATGTCCGAGGTCGTCCCGGAGGAGAGCGCGGAGAAGCTTTTAGAAGCTCTGGGCACGGGAACGTTTACCATGCGTCTGCTCTACGAGCAATTCCAAAACTTGCAAAACATGGGTCCGATCTCGTCCCTCATGAGCATGGTGCCCGGCATGTCGGACATGCTCCCCAAGGGCAGCGAAGCCGAGGGCACGAAACGCATGAAGGTGATGATGACGCTCATGGATTCCATGACGGATGCCGAGCTCGACGCGCCCAACTCCAAAATTTTTAACGCCAAGCGCATGGAGCGCGTCTGTCGAGGCGCCGGTCGTTCACCGCGCGAGATGATCACTCTCCTCGAGGAACACAAACGTCTCGCCAAGATGATGGGCAAGATGAAGGGCATGAAACTTCCCGGTGGACCGGGCGGTCGCGGCGGTCGTCTCAACCCGCGCGACATGCAACAACAGATGCAACAAATGTCGAGCGCGTTACCGCCGGATATGCTTCGCATGATGGGCGGACAACAGGGCGTCATGAACATGATGAAACAATTCGACGGCATGGATCCCAAGGCGATGCAAAACATGATGAAAGGGATGATGTAGACATCCAACTCCCATCACCACGACCGACCCTCGCGCACCGCTTTGTCATCCATCACCATTCGTTTTCCGCCGCGTCCCGGCGTCGACGCGCTTTTTCGCCGCCGCGCGCTTTTTCCCAGTCCCGGACACCTCGACGCGTCATGCTCGCGTCCACCAGACGACGCGCGACGCGCTCGACCATCGCCCACGCGCGCGCCGCGTGCATCCTCGCGCGCGATGTCGTCCAACAGCGCCCCTCGCGACGCCACGCGTCGTCGTCGACCGACCGTCCCGACGCGCCCATTCGCGAGATTCACTCTCCGACCGACCTCGACGCGTTGGTCCCGCGTTCGCACGACCGCGTCGTCGTCGTGGACTTTTACGCCGATTGGTGCGGGCCGTGTAAAACGCTCGCCCCGGCGCTCGAGCGCGTCGTGCGAGCGCGGTTCCCGAAGTGCGAGCTCGTCAAGGCGAACGCCGACGCGCCGGCGCTGGCGCCGGTGATGGAACACCTGCGAATCTCCAGTCTTCCGACGGTGATGGGGATGTCTCGAGGACGATTCGTCGATCAGTTCAGAGGGAGCGTGCCGGAGGAGGAGGTGGCGCGATTCGTGGACGCGTTGATCGCGGATTTGGAATCGGGACGGGACGCCGGCGGAGAGACGGAGGCGGCGGAGACGGAGGCGACGCGAAGGGCGAACGGCGGCGTGGATGCGGAGACGGTGACGCGAGAGGCGACGGAGAGGGTGTTCGCGGGAACAATCGGGGCTTTGGATATGGATGACGACGCGAGAGATCGGTTGGCGGCGTCGTTGGCGGCGGTGTTGAACGCGAAGGAGGGCCCGGGCCCGGAGGTCAAGGCGCGCGCCTTCGCGGCGAGCGCCGTGTTGGCGTTGCGAGGACGACCAGCGGACGCGGACGGTGCGAAGGAATTGATCGCGGCGGGTAAGAAACTCGTGAATGGGTTCGCAGAACCGCATTTGTTGCGCGTGGCGGAGGCGCGGTTGGCGCTGGTGAGAGAGATCGACGCCGCGGGCGGGGTGGACGCGAACGCGGCGCGAGAGGCGCACGAGGCGGCGCCGAAGGATTTCACGCGTCTTCGAGACTTTGCGTTGGCGACGTACGCGAGCGGCGACGCGATGCACGCGTGCGAGATCGCGCTGCGAAGCGTGAAACCCGGTTTCGGGACGCAAGAGGTGAGGGACGAAGGAAAGAAATTGGTCGTCGCGCTCGTGAGCGCCTTCGCCGAGGCGGACGTCGCCGAGGCGATGCGCAAGCGTTTGTCCAATCTGTGGTTTCTCTGAGCGCGCGCGCGGACGAAACGAAGACGAGACGTCACCTATTCTACGATTGTTTTATACGAGAACACAACGCGGGTTGATTGAATGTTACAATTTTATACACGAGCCGCGACTCGAAGCGACCCCGCGGACGACCGCATCGGACCCTCGTCGAGCCACGCGTCGACGCGCGCCTCGATTTTCGCGCGCGCCCGTTTCACGGCGTCCGAATCTGAATCTCGCGGCGGATGCGTCCACGCGTGGTGCGACGCGCCCGGAACGACAAACGCGGGTTCCCATCTCGGCGCGAACGTCTGCGAGGTGAAACTGTTCGCGATCCACGGATCGACGGAACCGGATGGAAATAAAATCCGCGTTCCGCCGGGCGCGTCGCCCCCGTACCTCGCGTTCGTGTTCGCCACCGCGCGTCGCGTCTGCTCCTCGCTAATTCCGAAAAATTTCGCGCAAATCCAAAAGTAGGACGCGAGCGGCATCGTCGGAGGATCGAGTTTGAACGGACACTCGGAATCCGCCTCGCACGTTTGAAAAAACGCAAACTCCGTGCACGTCTGCCACGTCCACTGACGCTCGCCCTCGCCCGTGGGATCGGGCGTCGTCGACGAGAGCGCGGCTATGTACGCCTCGCTCTCGAGCGGGACGCACCGTCCGCGAAATACGCGCGAGACGTACGTCGCCAACGCGTCGAGCTTATCCTCCTTCGACGTCATCGCCTCACACGCTTTGGCGATGTTAAAACACGAATCGTCGTCCTTCGCGCACGAGGGATCGTTACTCTGCGCCGGAAACATCGCGCGCAAGATTTCGCCGAACGCGTCCCTCCCGCCGAACCCGTCCAACGCGCGTTCGCCGCACACGTTAAATCGCCTCTCCAATCCTCGTCGACCCTCGGCCGTCTTCAACGCCTCATTCAGACCTCGTTCAAACGCCTCCCTCACCGCGTCGCGACACTCATCGCTCCCACCGACGTCTTCCTCTCGCAGCGCCGCGCCGACGACGTCGTAATACCCTCGCATGTCCACCTCGGCGCGAATCGGCGCCGAGCTCGCCACGCTCGCGTGAATCGCGTGCGGATACTTAATTCGCGCCCACGCCGCCAGCATGCCCGGATACGACCCCCCGAACGCGACCACTCGACTCTTTCGCAGATCATATCGCTCCCTCGCGTGCCCCAAAAACGCGACGACGTCCTCCAACGCCTGTTGCGAGCTCAAATATCTCAGAGACGACATCGACAGATCCCCCGTGGGTTGACTCGCGCCGTAAAATCTGTGTTCGAGCGCGAACACGACCCCTTTTTTTCGCGACGCCAGAGACGTCGCGACGGCGCAGTGTTCGCCGCCGTCCTCGACGACGCGCGCCGTCAGCGCCGGGCCCTCGCCGCCGACGCACAGAAACACCACCGCCGGTGCCGCGTCGGCCGACTCGCGGTCGCGATGGTCGTTGACGAAGTACCGCTGCGACCACGTGCGGAGGTCGCCGGCGTCGAAATGGTTCAGGCGCTGGCCATCGAACCATCGCTCGCGCGATCGCGATGATCGCGATGATGACGATGATGACGATGATGACGCGAATGTCGTCTCGCGACGCCTCGCCTCGAGCGCGCGCGCGCCGTCGGACACGCGCGGCGGACCGATGGACGCCAGGACGTCCCCCACGACGGACGCGAGGACGATCGCGAGGACGATACCGCGCGACATTGCGATCGGCATCGAATCGCGTCGAGGAATGAATGAATGACCGACCGAACCCGACGTCCACGCAACCTCCCTCGCGCGACGCGTCCATCGCGACGCGGAATCATCGCGCGCGCCTCCTCCTCCTCCTCCGCGCGCGTCTCGCGCGTCTCGAACGCGTCGCATCGCGCGTCGAACGCGTCGAACGCATCGAACGCATCGAACGCGACGCATCGACCCCGAATCGCCCTCAGACGCGTCGCCTCGCGCGCGCCGCGCGTTCGACGCGTTCGCGACGACGCGCGCGATGCGACCCGCGCGCGCGTCCATCGAACGCGCGTCTCCGTCGCGTCTCCGTCCCGCGCGTCTCGCGTGCGAGATTTCGTAACGCTCGTAACGCTCGAAAACGCAGAATCACTCGACCGCGCGCGTCGACGCCACCGCATGCGGCGTCGAGCGACGACGACGCGGAGACGCGCCGAGGGCGATGTTTTTTCCAGCGAATCGCCGACGATGGAGACGCTGACGAACAAACCGCCGAGGTACGGGTTCGTCCCGGCGGAGGTGATGGAATTTTTCGAGGGTGGGTACCGGCGCGCGCGCGCGGCGCCGCCGACGCGCGAGGGCGTCGTCGGCGCGAGGAACGACGATGGAGACGCGAGGAAGGACGATGGAGAACGGGGTGGGAGCGAGGGGAGGGATCGCGCGGACGCGAGACGGTTGATGCGGGAGGTGGAGTGGGAGCGTCTACGCGGGACGGGGACGGAGAGACGCGGGACGGAGGACGGCGACGAGACGTGGACGCGGGTGAGAGGGTGTGAATTCGGGGATGCGTTGCCGGAACCGTGGGCGAGGGAGATGGAGGAGAGAGAGGAGAGCGACGTGGAGCGTCGTGAACGGGCGTGTGCGAATAGATTGATGGATATGATTGAGAAGGATTTACGCGCGTGTCTGCCGGCGTTGTCCATGTTTACGAGAATGGATCAAAACGTCGACGCGTTTGAAGCCTTCTTGGACGATATGGAGCGGAGGTTCGCGCGAGGGACGTTACCGAAGAGGGATGCGTTGGGTGATTTGATCGTGTTTCGTTGGCGCGCCTTCGTGTTGGTGTTTGTGGCGACGACGACGGCGACGTTCGTCGGCGCGACGCGGATGCTTTTGCGCGCGGTGATGTGACAATTCTTCGTTTCTTCTACTCAGCCCTTGATCGCCTTGGAGACGATCTCGTACAGGTTCGGCGATAATTTGTGCGCGAGCATGCGCTCGAGCTGCGCCTTGATCAAGCCTTGACGCTTTTCGTCGTACAGGCGCCACTTGGTGAACGGAGACGCCATGCGAGACGACGCCTGCGGATTGACGGCGTCCGCCTGAAGCAAGACGTCGGCGACGAACTCGTACCCACTCCCATCGGCGGCGTGGAAACCCTCGATGTTGGCGCCGGCGAAACCGCCGATGAGAGAGTAAAACTTGTTCGGGTTCTTGGCGTCGTAGACGTCGGACGCCATGAGCGTCTTCATGTCGCCGACGGCGTCGCCGGTTCCCTTGCCCGCCTCGGAGGCTACCATTCGAAGCCACGTGCAGCTGACGTTGTTGTCGTCCCTCCACTTTTGTAAGAAATCATCGAACGCCGCGTTCTTCGCGTCGGTGGAATCGACGTGGCCGCACAAACCGTTGAGCGCGGAGACGGTGTCCGTCATGTTCTTCGCCGCCGAGTACGCGCCAGCCAACGACGCGGAGACGTCGTCGCCGCCGATCGAACCGAGCATGCGAATGACGTACCCTCGAAGCGCGCGTCGCGCCACCTGCGGACCGTCGACGTCGTACGCCAAACCTCGCGCTTCCTCGTCGCACGTCGCGAGCGCCGCCTCGAGCTCGGCGCGAGACTCCTTGGCGAACGCGCGCGAGAACGCCTTGCACACCGCGCGCGTGTTCACCGGATTCACCCCGGGGGCCAAATCTTGAATCAACTGCGACGTTCCCGGGAAACTCAGCGCTTCCTCGACCCACGCGCGATCGAGCGCGTTCGACGCGGCATCGACGATGATTCCTCGGCACGCCGCCGAGTACTTGGCCCACGACGGATCCGCCGTCACGTCCACGTCTTCAATCTTTAACGTCTCGTCGTCGTTGTGCTTTTTGCACAGACGAATCAAAATGCTCGTCGCGATCTTTTGCGCCGCCTCCCATCGATTGAACTCGTCGCTGTCGTTGGCGAGCAAGAATAAGAGGTCATCCGTGTCGAGTTCGGGTTCGACGGTGAGCTTGACGGGGGCCGAAAAGCCTCGCAAGATGCTCGGCACGGGCTTGGACGGGACGTTTTTGAACGTGAACGTCTGCGTGAATTCCGTCAAACGACACACCGCCGTCGTCTTCGTAGAATCGAGCGTCGCCTCGGCGTCGCCCTCGCACGCAATCTCGCCGAGAACCATGTCGGCGCCGTCGGCGCCGAGCAACCCGACGGCGACGGGGATGAGTTGCGGTAATTTCTTCTCCGCCGCGCCCTTGACGTCGTTCGTCGTCGGTAACGTCTGCGTCAGCGTCAACGCGTACGTCTTCGCGTCGGCGTCGTACGCACCGCGAGCGTTCAACGCGGGCGTGCCAGCCTGCGAGTACCATCGCTTGAGCTTTTCGATGTTCGTGGAGTTGGCGTCGGACATGGCGGCGAAGAAATCCTCCGTCGTCACCGCCTGTCCGTCGTGACGTTGAAAGTACAGATCCATCCCTTTTCGGAACCCATCCTTTCCGAGGAGCGTGTGGTACATTCGAATGAGCTCCGAGCCCTTCTCGTACACGGTCAACGTGTAAAAGTTGTCGATCTTTTGATACGCCTCGGGTCGCACTGGGTGCGCGAGCGGCGACGCGTCCTCGGCGAATTGCGCCGCGCGGAGATATCGCACGTCGGCGATGCGCTTGACGGCGCGAGAGTGTAAATCAGACGTAAACTCGTGATCGCGAAACACCGTCAATCCCTCCTTGAGAGATAATTGAAACCAATCTCTGCACGTCACGCGGTTTCCCGTATAGTTGTGAAAGTACTCGTGTCCGATGACGCCCTCGATGCGCTCGAACGTCGCGTCCGTCGCGCTCTCCTCGGACGCCAACACGAGTCTCGAGTTGAAAATGTTTAACGATTTATTCTCCATGGCGCCCATGTTGAAATCATCCACGGCGACGATGTTGAAGAGATCCAAATCGTACTCCAAGCCGAAGCGCTCCTCGTCCCACTTCATGGCGCGTTTGAGACTCGCCATGGCGAAATCGCACCGGTCGATGTTCTTGTGCTCCGCGTAAATCTTCAGCGCCACCTCGCGACCACTCATCGTCGTGAACGAATCCTCGACGACGGCCAAGTCACCGGCGACGAGCGCGAAGAGATAACACGGTTTGCGCCACGGATCCTTCCACGTCGCCGAGTGCGCGTTCCCGTCCGCCGACGTCTCCGTCTCGACCAAGTTCCCATTCGACAGCAACACCGGATACTTGGTCTTATCCGCCGTAATCTTCGTCGTAAACACGCTCATGACGTCGGGACGATCGGGGTAATACGTGATGGATCGAAATCCCTCCGCCTCGCACTGCGTGCAAAACGTCCCGCTCGACTTGTACAACCCGCTCAACTCGGTGTTCTCCTGCGGTTTGAACTTGGTCGTGATCTCGAGCGTGAACGTCGTAATCGGCACGCTCTTGATGATCATGACGGTGTCGTCACCGTCCTTCTCGACGACGTACGCGCTCGCCGGGAGACGCTCGCCGTCGACGCGCGGCGCCGCCGCGAGCTCGAAAAACGGTTCCTTCCCGTTCAACACCAAACCACCCGATCCATCGCGTCCCTCGATCGGCGTCACCCTGCTCGTCGCCGTCACCGTCGCGTACGCGTCATCCAGCGCGAAATCGAGCGTTACCTGCGCGTGCGTCGCCGTCAGTCGTCGCGATTCATCAATCGAACGAAATGCACGATTTTTTTCTTTTCGTCGCGTCTCCGTCGTCGAGCGACGCGCACCTCGTCGAAGGAGAACGGATACGGGACGTAATCATCGAGTCGAATCTCACGAGGCGCGGCGTCGGCGGTCATGACGCGCGCGTCGTCGTGTGCGGGACGCGGTCAATCTTCAGATTGGATCCGGCGAGACGAGGGACGCGGAGAGACGCGGGCGGCGAGCTATGCGTTACAACGCGCGCGATCGGACCGTGCGCCGCACACTGAGGACGGAGACGGACTCAGTGGATCGGTATTCCCCACTTTCGCGTCGCACACCACCTCTCGCGCGCGCTCGCGAGCGTTGGTGATGGATTTCGGTCGCGCGCCCGGTTCGAGACACGCGAGCGTCCCGGCGGCGGAGGCGATTCGAAGCCTCGTTTCCTCCGAGTCGTTCATCGCCCACGACGCGCAGTACGCGCCGACGAAGGAATCACCCGCGCCGACGGTGTCCACGATGTGCTCTGGATTCACCTTGAGGTTTTCGGCGCGAATGTTGACCCTCTGTTCAAAAAACGCGTCGCCGTCTCGACATTCCGGTTTGAACAGCCAGTCCAGACGCGCCTCGGGGCTCGTCGCGATGTCCTCGGGCACGGTCGTCTCCTGCGCCGGTCGCTCACCCCTCGTCACGACGAGCGTGTTCAAGAAACAATCTGACTCCTTCACGCCCAGATTCTTCGAGCGGGCGGCGCCTCTGCGCGCGGCGTACGCGTCTCGCAAAACCGCGAGCTCGGTTTCGTTCACGCACACCGTCGACGCCGACAGAATCAACCCCCAATCCACCACGCTCGCCGGCGCGTAATTCAACATCACGCGCACGTCCGGATTCAATTTTCGCGCCCGCGCGATCGCCCGCGCATTCTCCCGCGCCGGTACCTCGCACTGCGCGCACAGCACGTCGCACCGCGGCACGTCGTCCCCGTTCACCCTCGCGTTCACCCCCGGCGCGACCGCGATGCAATTCTCCCCGTTCGCGTCCACGAGCACGCACGCCGTCCCCGTGTCGCCGTCCTCGCATTTTCGCGAGCGTTCCGTCCCCACGCCCGCGTCCCGCAGCGCCGCGAGCGAGTACTCGTCGCCCGCGCCGACGCACCCGACGAACTCCACCCTGACCCCTCGACGCGCCACCGGGTCGTCGCTCGGCGCTCCGACGCGATCGCGAACGACGTCAGACGCCGTTCGAGCCGCCGCGCACGCCTGATTCGCCCCTTTCCCGCCCGGCGCGCGCGCGTACGTCGCGTTCCCAACCGTCTCGCCCGCGCGCGGGAGCGCGGTCGCGCATCGAAACGCGTGGTCGACGTTGACGGACCCGAAGACGCACACGACGGGGAGAGTATCGTCGCGCGATTCGTCGGCGTCGGGCATGGCGCCGTCGCGCGCGCGCGGGCGTGACGCGCGCGAGACGCCCGTCGATCGAGGGTGGAGGAGGGTTTAGCGTAGGGTTTAGATGTGCCGAGTATTTCTGCCAAATATGTACTATTAGATACCGATGTATGGACCAAAATACGTCATACGACTTCTACGACCACCCAAGTCGTCTATATAGGAGACACGACGTCGAAATAGGTCGTCTCGGACACCCCAGCGCATCACGGAGATAAGATAAAGAGAGGGTTTAGACTAGGGTTTAGACAGGGGCGTGTTCTCTCTCTCTCTCGTCGTCGTCGTCACGTCTCGACGTCGATGGGCGCGCGCGCGCGTCCCCGCGCGTCGACGACGAGGGACGAACTCGACGAACGAGTCGTCGACGATCGATTCGTGTCCGTTTCCACGCGCGCACGCGCCGAGAACGACGACGACGACCCGAACGCATCGATGCCTCGGCCCACCGGCGGCGCCCCACCGACGAAAACGACGCGAAAACCACCCCTCGACGACGATGAACTCCGTCGCGCGCGCGAGGACCGGAAACGACGAGGCGTCGTGTTTCTCGGGTCCATTCCTCCGTTCATGAAACCGATGAAACTGCGTCAATTGTTGAATGAATTCGGGGAGACGGATCGCATGTATTTGGCGCCGGAGGACCCGGCGGCGCGGGCGAAGCGGAAAAAGTCTGGTGGGAATACCGGGAAGAAATTCGTCGAGGGATGGGTCGAGTTCAAGGAGAAGAAACGGGCGAAGCGAGCGGCGGCGATGTTGCACGGACGAGAGGTCGGGGGGAAGCGGAGGAGCAAACATTATTACGATTTGTGGAACGTCAAGTATCTGCCGAAATTCACGTGGGACACGCTGACGGAGGAGATGGAGTATCAAAAGGCGCTGCGAGAGAAGAAGCTGCGGTTGGAGATGGATGTGGCGAAGAAGGAGCGTGATTTTTACTTGGCGAGGATGGATCAGGCGAAGGCGTTGGAGGCGATGAAGGAGCGGCGGGCGAAGAGACGCGCGGAGGAGGGCGCCGAGGACGGAGAGACGGAGGAGGAGGCGTTGGCGAGGTATCGTCGCGAGAAGAAAGCGGAGGATGAGGCGGAGAGGAAGAAGATCGTGCGCACGTTCAAGCAAAAGGCGGTGGAAAATCCAGCGATGGTGGACGAGAGCAAGGGGTTGGTGAGTTTGGATTTATTGAAGAGTATTTTTCAACCCGCCGACGAGTAGGACGAGAATGTAAAAGAGAAAAAGAACCGACTGTGCGTACGCGCGCGACTGACTAGGCTATCATCTGGTACTACACCCACGCGCGCGAGCTCTCTACGGGACGCTACTACTCTCATTCTATCCATCATCGATCCGTCTCCGTCCGATCCATCGACGCGTCGACGGCGCGAATGTGAAACACGACGATTTCTTTCCCGTCCTCCTCCGCCGGTTGGCGATGCAGCGTCGTCAACGCGCACCCGGCGTTTTCGAATTCTCGCACAACCTCGTTCGTGTGCGCGAACGCCTTTCCGCTCGACGCGTCTTCGGTCGAACTTCGGTCGCGCACGCTCAGAATCATCTCCGCCGCGCCGTTTCGAAGCAGCGTCGACGCCGTCGCCGCGAACGGCGGAAGCAACTCTCGAAGCCACACGCACTCGGCGGCTATGATGAGATCGGCGTCGCTAAAACGAACGTCCGACCCTCCGAACGGCCGCTCCGGTATCGGTTCGCCCCAATCCAACGTCGCGCGCGTCGCGCTTCCACGTCCGACACGAATCGACCCCGGCCACGCCTCGCGCGCCGTCGCCTCACCCTCACCGTTTTGTTCCACATTTCTCCGAATCACGTGCTCCACCACCGCGCGCACGTCCGTCAGACACGCGTGCGCGCCCAAACACGCCGCGACGAGCCCGCACTCGCCCGCGCCCGCGCCGAGCTCGAGAACTCGCTTTCCTCGACACCTCTCCGGCGCGCGCCTCAAAAACGCCGACAGCGCCTCCGCGCCCTCCCACACGCGCGCGAATCCCGTCGACGCCGCCACGGAGTACCCGGCGTCGAAAAAATACGGATCCACCTCCACCTCGAGCGCCCGGCGCACATCTTTCGTCCCGATTCGCACCCGCACCGTCGTCGAGTCGTCCCCCGAATCGCTCGCACCGTCGACGACGACGTCCAGCGTTTTCACGCGCACGGCGTGTCCACACGAGCGCCACGCGTCGAGGACGTCGTCGTCCTCGTCCGGCGCCATCTGTCGCGCGCGCACTTTGTGTCCCCAATGTAAACCCTAAACCCTAAAAAAGGTGGGTTTCCCCTCGGGACGTCTTCTTTTGACTCGTCGTTTTTTCAGACCCTCGCGGACTACGGAAGTTGGTCTTTTTGGGACGAAATAATACACCCTTCTTCCGAACGACGCCTCGAGTGGGGGGCGACGCCTCGCGGTCGTGGAGACGAACGTTGTGTGTTCCCAATGTAAACCCTAAACCCTCAAAAAAGGTGGGTTTTCCCTCTCGGTCGGGGACACATCGGTCGCGTCCGCACACGTCCGCGCGCGGAGAACGACATGTCGCGCGGACGCGCGCGCGCGTTCCGCGAACTCGCCCGCGCGTGTGCGTCCGCGCGCGCCGATGTTTCTCGCGCGTCTCGCGCGTCCACGGTCGCGCCCGCGCGCCATCTGCATCATCACGACGGGTCTCGACCCTACGGCGCGTCGGCGACGCCCGCGGCCGCGGCGCCGCGACGCGCGCGAGAGCTCGGCGTCGTGTACAACGATTGGACGAAGCGCGAAGTTGAGGATCTGTACGCGCGTCCGCTGTTGGATCTCGTGCACGATGCGGCGAAAACGCACAGGATGCATCACGACGCGCGACAGGTGCAGCAGTGCACGCTGCTGAGCATCAAAACCGGGGGGTGTCCCGAGACGTGTAATTACTGCGCGCAGAGCTCGTCGTGGAAGGGGGAGACGAAGTTGAAGGCGGAGAAGTTGATGGGGGTCGAGGAGGTGCTCGAGGCGGCGAAACGAGCGAAAGATGCGGGGAGCACGAGGTTTTGCATGGGGACGGCGTGGCGAGGACCGAGCCAAGTCGGCGCGGGGCAATTCGAACGCGTGTTGGAGATGACGAAGGAGGTGCGGGACATGGGCATGGAGGTGTGCGCGACGTTGGGGATGTTGACGCCGGAACAGGCTGTGAAATTGAAGGATGCGGGATTGACGGCGTATAATCATAATTTGGATACGAGTCCCGAGTATTACGATAAAGTGACGTCGAGTCGCAAGTACGAGGATCGTTTGAACACGATCGCCGCCGTGCGCGAGGCTGGAATCTCGGTGTGCTGCGGAGGGATCCTCGGTTTGGGCGAGGAGGAGTCGGATCGGGCGAGTCTGATGACGGTGTTGGCGACGCTTCCCGAACATCCAGAGAGCGTGCCCATCAACGCGTTGGTGCCCGTCGACGGGACGCCGTTCGAGGGCATGACACCGCCGAGCGGGTTGGAAATGGTGCGCGCCATCGCCGTCGCTCGCATCTTAATGCCCGCGACGGTCGTTCGACTCAGCGCCGGTCGCATCAACATGAGTCCCGAGACGCAGGCGCTCTGCTTTTTAGCCGGCGCCAATAGCGTCTTCACCGGCGACAAGCTCTTGACGACGCCCAACAACGAAAAGAGCGAGGATTCCTTCCTGTTCGAAGAGCTCGGACTCGAAGGTCGACCCGCGTTCGTCCCCTACGCCGCCGGTGCCGCGTCGAGCGACGGCAGCGAGTGGCACGATCACCAAAAACACGCGCAAAATTGAAAGATTGTTTGTAAGAAATTCTCACATTCCGCTAAACCGCCGCTATCGCTATCGCGCCCATCGACTCAGACGCATCAGACGCCTCGCGACGTGACACAACTCCTCGTACGCGAATAAAATCACGGGAAGCGTGTAATACGACGTCCTGTACGTCACCAAGAGGGCGAGCGACGACACCAAACCGTCCTGTGCGGCGAAACCAGTCGCGTACTCAAACGCGCTCGCCAACGACGCCAACGCGCCCACGGCTGCCTCTCCAGCGCCGATCGCCTTACCGACGACGACAAAACCTATGATACCTAAACCCGTGATCAACACGCACGCTTTCCACGCCGCGTACGTCCCGAACGCGGCAAACGCGACGAACGGAACGCCTCCGATTGTCGCGAAGACGCGCACGACGCGAAATTTATTCGACGCCAACATTTGTAAACCCAATCGCGTCGATCGCGTCCCGTCCGGTTTTTCCGTCGCGTACGTCCGCCGCCATCGCTCGCGAATGGTGCTACCCCACGTCTCCTCCAACGGTCGATTCGAGAGCACGCGGGACCACGTTCGAAAACGCAACGGCGACGCGAAGAGTTCGCCTCTCGCCGTCAGCGACTCCGTCGGTTCCGTCGACGACGACGACGGCGACGACGACGACGACGACGACGGCGTCGGGTCCCGATGGCGCGTGCGCGTTCCCGAGACGCGCGTCCCGCCCTCGCGCGCGCGTCCCTCGGCCCCGGACGACGACGAGGCGGCGAAAAAGCGCGTCCCGCCCGCGGCGTCTCTGCGAATCCACATCGACGCCGAACTCGTCGCGGACGTCGACGCGGGCGCGCGCGACGTCGCCGCGCGACGCGCCAAGGCGTCGACGAGACCCGACGACGCGCCGCGTCGCGCGAGACGGCGCGCGACGGCGGACATGGGGCGTCCCGGTGTGACGCCGCGGGACAGTTGGCGGCGAAGAGAGACGACGCGAAAAGACTCGCGATTCGGCGTGTGATTGACACTAGAAGGTACCGCGTTACCGATGGATGCGCGTCGACGTTTTCTTCTTCGCCTTGTCCGGATCGAAATAAATCCCGGTCGTCGTCGTCGTCGTCGAATTTCGTCGCGGCGCCTTGGACGCTCTGAGCGCTCTCCTCGCCTTGGGATTCGGACGCTTTTGTAAACGCTGTTGCTGTGGTAACGCGTCGTCGAGCGCGGGAATATCGCAGGTACTGTGTGCCTTGTACTTTTTTAACCACCACCCGCGCTGTTCGGCAGGATCGAGAACGCCCGCGAACTCGACGTACCAAAACGTCTCGAACGGCGTCGTGCCCTTGGCGCGAACGTCGAATCCTTGTCTTCCAGGCGCCCAGTACCTGTACGGTTTCGCGGCGTCCGGAATGAGAAATAACGGTTTCGCGTTCGGTCCTATCGACGGTTGATAGTATTGTTTCCTGCACACAAAGTTCGGGAGCAACAACAACCAAGGTTTGCCGCACGCGCGACAAAACGATAAAATCCGCTTAAAGTGTTCTCCAGAGTACGGTGGATTCGTCACCAAGACGTCAAACTCCGGCGTCGTCTTCGTCGCCACGCGCTCGTAAAAATCTTCATTCTCGTTGTACACGCTCTCAAATCCCAACGCGTTGAGATGCGCCACCATTGAGCCTTCGCAATAATACGGGTCGTACACGCGCAGCGTCGCCTTGGTCCTCTTCAGAGCCTTGGCCAACGCGAACAAGAACGGCTCGACGTCCCTGTACGCCCGAAACGGCGTCTCGCAGTGATCCGCCTCGTCGACGTCGGTGAAATTTAACGACGCCTTCTTCGCCGGCGTCACGCGTCCCGAAGACTTGACGGAGAGGTGGGCGAGCAATTTTTCTCGTTTCGCTTTTTTGGAGGATGACTTTGACGCGCGCTTTTCTCCCGCACCCGACGTCGTCGTCTCGTCCCCACCGCGATTGGACGAGGGCGGAGGGCGATCGCGGGCGTCGTCTCGCGACGCGCGTTTCGTCATCCGAGTCCGCGCGCGACGTCGAGACGAATGGGCGTCGCGCTGTGGCGTCACTTTTCACTCGTCGTCCCGACGCTCGTCCCGAAGTTCTCAACCTCGCGCGAGGCGCCCGACGTCGCCGACGCGCGACGAGCATGGTGGATTACTCCAAGTTCGATCACATCGGGTCCTCGGACGAGGACGAGGACGGGTCCACGCGACGCAGGGGCGCGCCGAACGTCGTCAAACTCGAGGGCGCGCACAGAATCACATTCGGTGGTGGACGAGACGCGGTCGCGACGCCGACGGAGGCATCGATGAACCTCGCGAGCGCTCCATCGAGCGCACCGTCATGCACGGTCTCGCCCGTCGACGCCGCAGACGAGGAGGTGATGATCTCCGAGCGCGAATTCGCGAGGACGCTCGAGGCGGAGCGCGCGACGGCGGCGGCGCTCGAACCGCCGACCGCCTCGATCGACGGTAGATCGGCGCCGACGGCGAGAGATTGGAGCGCGGTGACGAGACGACTGATGCGCAACGGTGGGTGCGCGCGAGAGGGTGGCGGGGAGAATACAGAGCGGTATTTTTGGTGTCAAGACGCCAAGGAGGTGACGCTGAGCGTCGTCGCGCCGCCGGGGACGCGCGCGAGGGACGTGCGCGTGCGCGTCACGGCGACGGACGTCGAGGTGGTCGTGACATCGAGCGATTCGGGTTCGAACGCGTCGTCGAGCGCGTTCAGAGAGGCGTGGACGCACGAGATTGATCCCGAACCTCGAGACGACGCCGCCGACGCCGACGCCGGCGCCGGCGTCGCGCCGACGTTCGGCGACTGGGAGATCACCGATTTCGAAGGCACGGGCGCGGACGCGCGACGAGTCGTGCGCGTCACCGTGCGCAAAAAGGGCGCGGACATGCTCGCGCACTGGTGGCGATCGGGCGTCAAGGGAGGACCGGAGGTGGACCCCGCGACGTTCGTCGATCGAAGCGCGTCCAAGGCGACCGAGGCGAGACGCGCGTGGGAACAAGCGCAAGAAATGTTTCGAGAGCGCGTGAAAAATCGCCAACTGATCGAGGTGGACGCGCACGATGTCGCGCGCGACGCGGGCGACGCGTAGTCGCGACGTTGTTGTAATGATTGTTATAGTTTACACGCGCGGCTCACGCCGTCTTCTTTCCGAGCTCCGCCTCGAGTCCGTTGTACGGAAACGTCTTCGGCGCGAAGGGAACCTTCGAGGGCTTATCGACCGCCACCGCCGTCGCGTAAACGCCGCCCAGAACGGCGAATCCACCCATCAAGTACATAGCCGCCGTGTTCTTCGTCACGATGTGCGGCGGCAGGTTATCCAGCGCCGGCTCCGGGTGCGCGTCACCGGCGTCCCAGGTCAATTCAGCCTCGTCCGGAAGCTGCGCGCGCGATGAAAGCATCATCGTCAGTCTCTCTCACTCTCGCGCGCTCGCCTTGGCGCTCTCGACGCCGGCATCGGCTCTCCGATCGCCCCTCGGCGAGGTAGGGCAAACCACCGCCCGATCGGTCGATCGCGCGCCCATCGTCCTCGCGTCACCGCGCGCGCGCGCGCGTCCTCACGGACGTCCCCGAACGAACAAACCACCGTCTCGCTCCCATCTCCCATCGCCCTCGCGCGCTCGATCGACGCGAGCGACGCACCTCGCGCGTGGGCGCCTCCACGGGTTCCACCGCCGGTCCCATGCCCGCGCGCGCGCTCGTCGTCGCGCGCACGCCTCGTCGCGCCATCGTCGTCGGCGTCGCGAGCGTCGACGCGCTCGACGCGCGCGTCGCCATCTCCGCGCACGCTCGTCGAAGCATCCTCGACGGTCGACGACGTGTGCGGGACGCCGCGCGCCCGTTGACGAGGACGACTGATGCTGTCGTCCGTCATCACACCGAGACGCGCGCGTCGAGCGCGCCGAACCCGCACGCGCGCGCGCGAATCGACGGTCGAGTCCTTTTCGAGCGTTACCGCGCCCTCGTCGCGTCGTCGCGCGGTCGCGCGCGCGCGAGAGGTCGAGGGGCGCGTTCGCGCTCGAGGAGGTGACAGGTGGAGAGATCGCGCGGAGTCGTCGTCGAGAGACGCGCGAGGGCGAGGGCGTCGCGCGAAACGGCGCGCGGACGACGTCATGGAAGGGGGCGCGTCCATTCGCGATAAGGCGATCGCGTTCGTGCGAGATGCGGTCAAGGAGGACCACGCGGGATCGTACGCGCGCGCGTTCAAGTTGTACTTGATGGCGTTGGAACACTTTGAGGTGTATTTAAAGTACGAAAAGAACCCGAGGATGAGAGAGACGGTGACGAATAGGTACAAGGAGTACCTGGCGCGCGCGGAGGAGCTCAAGGGGATCGTGGAGGGGGAGAAGAGGGCGAAAGAGGTGAGCGGGACGTCGGCGAGCGGCGCGCAAAAGCCAAAGGGGACGGAGGGCGAGGAGGATGGTGAACTGGCCAAGATGAAGGGGCAGTTGGGAGGGGCGATCGTCACGGAGAAGCCGAACGTGAAGTGGGACGACGTCGCCGGGTTACAGAGCGCGAAGGACGCGCTCAAGGAGGCGGTGGTGTTACCGGTGAAGTTTCCTCAATTCTTCACGGGGAAGCGCAAGGCGTGGAGCGGATTTCTCTTGTACGGACCTCCGGGCACGGGGAAGAGTTATCTCGCCAAGGCGGTGGCGACGGAGTCTGATTCAACCTTCTTTTCGATCTCATCGAGCGATTTAGTGAGTAAATGGATGGGTGAGAGCGAAAAATTGGTGTCCCAATTGTTTCACCTGGCGCGCGCGTCGGCGCCGTCCATCATCTTCATCGACGAGATCGACGCCTTGTGCGGCGCGAGAGGCGAAAACGGTGAATCCGAAGCGTCTAGACGCATCAAAACAGAAATATTAGTGCAAATGCAGGGCGTCGGGAGCTCTTCGGGCAAAGTCTTAGTGCTCGCGGCGACCAACACGCCGTACGCGCTCGACCAGGCGGTGCGTCGTCGCTTCGACAAGAGAATTTACATTCCTCTTCCCGACGACGCCGCTCGCGCCCACATCTTCCGTGTGCACGTCGGTGAAACACCCAACAATCTCACGGATGAAGATTACCAATCTCTCGGCGTCGCCACCGAGGGATTCAGCGGTTCAGACATCGATCACGTCGTCAAAGACGTCCTCTACGAACCCGTGCGCAAGGTGCAAGAGGCGACGCACTTCGTCACCGTCAAAGACCCACCGCACGCCCCTCGCGTCGACGACGACCCCACGAACACCGAGTATTACGTTCCGTGTTCACCGGGCGAACCCGGGGCGTGGCCCTCATCCCTCGAAGAGCTCGCCAGGCTCGGATACGCGTCGCGCGTCCTCCCGCCGCCGATTGCAGCCAACGATTTTCGCAAAGTGCTCCTCCGCGCGAGACCCACCGTCGCCGCCGCCGATCTCGAGATTCACGAGCGGTTCACGAGAGAGTTCGGCGAGGAGGGATGAGCGCGTCGAGACGTCGAGATCGCGCGTCGTCGTCGTCGTCGTCGATTGTCGTCGATAGTCAGTCGATAGTCGGTCGAGCGCGGCGCGGTGTACCATTGTGTGATGCATACAGTTCCCATATACATATACATACTTTACACTGTGTACCCCCATCAAATAGATCACGAGCAGTCCCATATACATACTTTACACTGTGTACCCCCATCAAATAGATCACGAGCAGTCCCAGCTGTCAGACTGCTGTTTTGAATCGCGCGTCATCATTCGTCCCCTCGCGCGCGTCGCGCGACGCGTCTCGTCATGTCGCCTTCGCGACAAACGCTCGCTGGATTTTTCAACCCCGCGCGCGGGACGGCGCGCGTCGCGGAGACGACGAGCGAGCGCCCGTCGCCCGGGAAATCGTCGGATGAAAACGAAGCGATGGGGTCAAACGCATCGGTCGGAGAGACGCGACTCGAGGCGTCGCCGAGCGCGAAACGGGCGAAGAAGACGAACGGGAACGCGGAGACGACGACGCGCCCGGTGGTGAAGGGCGAGAGGACGGAGACGGGGGCGCCGGTGGCGTCGGTGGAGGAGGCGGAGGAGGCGGCGGATGAACGCGTCGGGCGGCGTCGAAGGAAACGATCGGTGGACGCGTCGCGTCGTCGTCGTCTTTCGGACGGTGAGGACGATGAGGACGATGAGGACGATGTTCGCGCGTCGGAGGAGGAGGAGATGGATTCCGACGGCTCGGAGGAGGAGGATGAGGAGGAGGATGAGGACGATATCGAAGATTTGGAAATCGGCTCGCCGAAGACGGGAAAAATGCCGGGAAAGACGAAAAAGACCAAGGCGAAGAAGGAAGAGGCGTCCACCGCGGGCGTCGGGGATAAGTCGGTCGAATTGGCGGAGCGGTATCTGGCGTACGATCCGGTTTCGGCGATTACGTGGACGGTGGGACAACCGACGCCGTATCTCTACCTCGCCAATGTCTTTGAATCCATCGCCGAGACGACGAAACGATTAGAGATTGCGGAACTCCTGACGAACGCGTTTCGAACCGTCATAGCGAGCAAACCGGATGATCTCTTGGCGGCGGTGTACCTGGCGTCGAACACGATCGCGCCGCAACATGAGGGGGTGGATTTGGGCATCGGCGACGCGACGCTCATCAAATGTCTCGCCGAGGCGACGGGACGCAAGGATGAATCCATCAAGGCGGATTATCGCGAGGCTGGCGATCTCGGAAGCGTCGCCATGGCTAGTCGCGCGACGCAGCGCATGATGTTCCCGCCGCCGCCGTTGACGGTGTCCGGAGTGTTGAAACAGTTCCGCGCCGTCGCGACGACTGACGGCGAAAAGAGCGTCGAACGGAAAAAGGGTATGATTAAAAAATTGCTCGTCTCGTCGAAAGATTGCGAAGCCGGGTACGTGATTCGATCGTTACAAGGAAAATTGAGAATCGGACTCGCGCAACAGACGGTGACGATGAGTTTAGCGCACGCCATCGTGTTAAGCGGAGACGTCGCGAAATCGAAAAAGGGTGCCGAACTCGCCGACGCCCTCGGCGAGGCGTTCGACGTTCTCAAACAAGTCTTCAGCGAGTGCCCGACGTTCGATCAGATCGTCCCCGCGCTCTTAGAGGTTGGCATCGAAGGGTTACAGGAGCGGTGTAAATTCACGCCGGGGGTGCCCGTGAAACCGATGTTGGCGAAACCGACGACGGGGGTGAGCGAAGTTCTCAAACGTTTCGAAGACATCGCGTTCACGTGCGAGTACAAGTACGACGGCGAGCGCGCGCAGATTCATCTCGAGGAGAGCGGGAAGGTTTCAATCTTTTCGAGAAATCAAGAGGACAACACCGTCAAGTTTCCGGACATCGTGAACGGTTTGAAAAAGTATCTGCTTCCGAGCGTCAAATCCGTCGTCATCGATTGCGAGGCGGTGGCGTTCGATCGCGAACAAAATAAAATCTTACCTTTTCAGATTTTGAGCACGCGCGGGAAGAAGAACATCGTCGAGTCAGAAATCAAGGTGCAGGTGGCGCTCTACGCGTTCGATTGTCTCTACCTGAACGGTGAACCGCTGTTGCGTAAACCGATGCACGAGCGTCGAGACGCCCTCTACTCGGCGTTTCGAGAAGTTCCCGGCGAGTTTTTCTTCGTCACCGAGAAGACGTCTCGCGACGTCGACGAGTTACAAGTCTTCCTCGACGAATCCATCAAGGCCAACACCGAGGGTCTCATCGTCAAGACGCTCGACGCGACGTACGAACCGTCCAAACGTTCGCTCAATTGGTTAAAATTGAAAAAGGATTACATGGAGGGATGCGGCGACTCGCTCGATCTCGTTCCCATCGGCGCCTGGCTCGGTCGAGGCAAGCGAACCGGCGTTTACGGCGCCTACCTCCTCGCGTGTTACGACGAAGACGGCGAATCGTACCAATCCATCTGTAAAATAGGCACGGGATTCAGCGAAGTCATCCTCGAGGAGTTGTCCGACGCCGTGCAACCCTTCGTCGTCGACGGACCGCGGTCGTATTACCAAGTCTCCGACGCCATGAAACCCGACGTGTGGTTCGAACCGAAACACGTGTGGGAGGTCAAAGCGGCCGATCTCTCCATCTCTCCCGTGCACAAAGCGGCGGCGGGGCTCGTGGATCCACAAAAGGGCATCGCGTTGAGATTTCCGCGATTTTTACGCCGCCGCGAGGACAAAGAACCGGAGATGGCGACGACGGCGGAACAGGTGGCCGATTTCTACAACGCCCAGGCGAATAAACAGGAATTCAACGCCGTCGACGACGACGAGTGAGCGACGCCGACCGACGCGAAAGAACACGACACGAATCGAGCACGCGTTGTAACGCCGCCCGCGCCGTTTCTCTTCTCTTCCGATCCGCGCGCGTCCCCGCGCGTCAAAAGTCGACCGCCATGCCCCCCCGCAGCGTGGCCTCTTTCCACGAAAACAGTCGTCTCCACTTCATAGGCTCGTGGCGCGCGAGATACGAGGCGTTTCTCGACGCGAAAGGGGTCGATGACGATGATTTCTCGTCACCACCTCGCGTCGTCATGCACGTCGACATGGACTGTTTCTTCGCCGCGTGCGCGACGAGAGACCGTCCAGATCTCGCCAATATCCCCGTCGCCGTGTCCTGGGGCACGTCCACGTCGAGACGAGGAGAGATTTCGTCGTGTAATTACGAGGCGAGACGATTCGGCGTCGCCGCGGGCCAAGACGTTTTCGCGGCGACGACGAAATGTCCAGATTTGCTCGTCGTCCCGTACGATTTCGAGACGATCGAGCGAGTGGGGTTGGAGGTGTACGAGATATTGTTCGCGGAATCGAAGGGGAGGTGCGTGGGGGTGAGCGTGGATGAGGCGTTTTTGGACGCGGACGCCGTCGTCGGCGGAGCCGAACGGAACGGAAAAGACGCGGATAAAGACGCGTACGAACGCGCGGCGGAGACGTTACGCGCGAAAGTGTACGCGAAAACTCGGTGCGCGTGTTCGATAGGCATCGGTTCGAACGCGCTCTTGGCGAGAATGGCGACGAGACGGGCGAAACCGGATGGGGTGTTTCGCGTGCGAGACGAGGAGACGAAGGATTTTTTAGCGACGACGGCGGCGAGAGACATTCCGGGCTTCGGACGGCGCGCGGCGGAGAAATTAGCGACGCTCGGGATCGTCACGTGTGAAGACGCGCGTCGCGCGCGACGGGAAGACCTCGTCGAGACGTTGGGGGCGAAATCGGCGGAGAGATTGGTGCGCGCGGCGAGAGGCGTCGACGAGACGCCGTGGCGCGTTCGTCCGCGGAGGAAAACCGTCGGCGCGCAAATGTCGTGGGGCGTTCGGTGCGCCGACGACGACGTCGCGATTGATTTCGTTCGACAGTTGGCGCGAGAGGTGTCGCAGCGAATGCAAAAATTGAAAATTGTGGCGTCGAAGACGACGCTCAAGTTGTGGAGGGCCATCGCCGACGCGCCGCCGTCGGCGAAACATCCGCAAGGACACGGCGCGTGCGACGTTTTGACGCGCACGCGCCCGATGAAATCGGCGACGAACGATGCGGACGAGATCGCAGACGCGGCCATCGCGACGATGCGCGAATTACGCGCGGCGGCGACGATGATTCGGGGTTTGGGAGTTTCGTGTTCGAAATTGGACGACGCGCCGTCGGCGGCGACGGCGCGACGACAGCCGACGCTCTCGCAAATGTTTAGAACCGGCGATCGAGAGAAGAACGCGACAGAGGCGAAGACGAACGACGCGGAGGAAGAGGACATCGCGGAGACGGAATCAGAGCGCGATGACGACGACGAGGATGAAGACGTCGCGCGGACGCAATCGCAACTGTTACAAAACGACTGCGATGTCGCACTCTTCAACGATTCGCAAGCCGAGATGGACAGCGATCGAACGAAAGCTCTTCGCGCGGCGTACGCCGCCGCCGCGCGACGGTACGCGTGGCAGCGTCACGAACTCGCGCGATTGCGTCCGGGAAAACGACGACGCGAGACAATCTCCCAGGACGAATACGCCGCGCGCGCCGTCGCCGCGTCGGCGGACGTCGTCATCGCGCACGCGCGTCGAGCGTTCGTTCGAGACGGCGAGTCCGGATTACGCGCGTTCACAAACGAGGCGCGCGCGCTGTGTCGTTCGCAAGAGCTCTTACCAGAACGGTTCGGCGGGCAGGGGGCGTCGTTCGCCGCCGCGTGGTTACACCGCGTCGACGCCGTGGAAGCCGTCGTCTTCTCTGCATAGAACTGCATGCACGGTAGAACTAGAAGTAGAAAATAGATGGAAGAAATATTATTCACGCCTAAACGAAACACCGGCTCAGTGCATCGAGCGCACCTGCACGCTGTGAAACTTTTCAAACCGCGTCTCCTCGTTCTCGTTCTCGTCCCCGTCCTCCACCACCATCGGTTTCGACGCGCAACACCCCCAAAACGACGACGTCCTCTTCATCGTCCTCTTCTTCACCGACAACTTCGCGCGCACCGCCTTCCCACGCTCCTCGTCCTCGTCCTCGTCCCGGATCGATCCCGCGGCGCTATAATACGAACTCGCGCCCCCGAGCGTGGACTCGCTCTGCGTCCTCGACATCGGTGACGTCGCCTCCCCCTCCCCCACCCCCCCCACCTCCACCGGTCCATCTAACTCCCCGTTCGCCACTCTCGCCTTGTGCGCCGCCCACTCGCGCGTAATCTGCGGTAACGTCGCGTACGCCTTTTCGATTCCGCCGACGACGATATTTTCGATAATCCCCCCGATCCCTCGCAGACTCACCCGACACTCCCCCTTCACGTCCACCACGCACGATTTCTCCCCCGTCTCCGTCACCGTGATCGTCCCTCGCACGACCGAGTGTTTCGTGATGTTATTCAGCGTGGTAAACTCTTGCGCGAACGGAAACCTCTTCTCCGCGCCCGCGCGATACCTCCTCGTGTCCACGAACTCCACCCTCCCGTTCGGCACCACCCCGCGGACCAAACGCGGTAATTTTATCCCCGGCACCGTGCGTATCACCATCGTTCGCTCCCCCGTGCGCTCGTCGACGTCATCGCGCGTGATCTCCAACTCGCGCGTGCCCACGCGCTTCATGTGAAACGCGCGATAGGCATCCGTGTCCTTATCGTCGACGAAGTCCCTCGCGGAGACGTCGAGGACGGAACGAAACGCGAAATTTTTCGCTTTTTTTTCCTTCTTCTCCCGGTGTCGCATCGTCGCGATCGCGAGGTCGCGCGCGGGTGTGGGGCGCGCGAGGCGCGAACGAACGGTCGGGGCGCGCGTCTGACTTGGGTCTATTCTTGAGTCATGAACCGTCATGAGTCCCTTATGCATTCGAACGGACGCATTCATCGTGAATGCATTCGATCGCGTCTCGGTCGTCACTCGACGACGCCTCGTTCGCGCGCGCGCGCGTCATGCCGACGGATGAGGTGTTCTCCGCGCGCGCGCGTCGGTTCGCGCGCACGCCCGAGGCGGAGACGCGCGGAAACGCGCGGAAGAATGCGATGACGTTTTCGCCATTGTCCGTGCTGCTCCATCCCATCTCTCCCGCGAGCGCGTCGCCGTCCCCGCGCGTGGGATTCAAAGACGACGAGCGGACGAATCCGGCGCGATTGTTTTCGTCGGACGGCGCGCGCGGGACGGGGGAGACGGAGGAGGAGCCTCACACGCCGCGCGGGATGGACGCGGACGGCGGGGTGTTCGCGCGAGAGGCGGACGCCGAGGCGCGGTGGGGGGCGATGACGCCGAACGCGTTCGCGGAGACGACGACGGCGCCGAGCGTTGAGGCGGCGAGACGACGTTCGAAGACGAGGAGCGCGGATTTGGACGCCGAGGGGATGGGCGGGTTTGATTTTAGAGGCGGCGGGGACGCGTTCGGCGGCGGCGGCGGCGGCGAGGGCGAGGGCGAGGGCGAGGGCGAGGGCGAGGGCGGCGACGCCGGTGGGCCGGGAATGTTTCGCGTCTTCGGTCGAGATATCGGGAGACCGCCGTTGTTTTCATCCTTCGGCGCGCAAAATTGTGGCGGAACGACGACGTCGATGTCGACGTCGACGCGAGGGAGCGGGAGCGAAGGTCGAGACGGGTCACTCGGGTCGTCGTGGGGATCGAGACGCGCGGCGGACGACGGCGGCGGCGGCAGCGCGTTGTCGAGGATGAATTCGTTGGCGGAGACGAAAGTGTTGACGTCGACGCTCTTGGTGCGACAGACGAGCGTGAGCGGCGACGCCGAGTTTGATTTCGACGACCACTTTCAATTCGAACAACAGATTGGGTGTTCGAAAACCTCCGAGGTGTGGCTCGTGACGAGCAAGACGAGCGGACGCGCCTTCGTCGTGAAAAAGTGCGTGCGCTCGTTCACGACGGATACGCAACGCGCTGAGTATAAACGCGAGGTCGAGGCTGCCGCGATGCTTCCGGAGCACCCGAGCATTGTGCGGTATTACAGAAGTTGGCAAAAGGAACAACTCTTTTACATACAGATGGAACACTGCGCGTGCGGGTCGTTGGCGGGCGTCTTGGCGCGTTTGCCTCGACGAACGCTCCTCGACGAGACGGACGTGTGGCGACTCGCCGCGCAAGTCGCGAGCGGTCTGGCGCACATGCACGACCACGGCGTGCTTCACTTGGACATCAAGCCGGATAACATTTACATCGACATCGACGGCGCGTACAAGATTGGCGATTTAGGTTTGGCGTACGCGCGCGGTCGCGGATGGGATTGGGAGGAGGGTGACGGCGGATACGTCGCGCCGGAGCTCTTAAACATGTTTCCCGGCGAGGAGCCGGCGCCGAGCGCGGATGTGTTTTCTCTGGGCGTCACGCTCTACGAAGCCGCCAGCGGGGAGACCTTTCCCCGTGGCGCGACGCCTCGCGCGGCACTTCCACCGCTTCCGGACGGTCGGTCTGCCGAGTTGGCCACACTCATCGACGGATGTCTCGCCACCGATCCGTCGAGGCGCGCCACCGCGCGAGACGTGTGTAATTTCGCGCTCGAGACGCTCGCGGCTCTGGGGAAGAGTTGAGACCGTCGTCATCGCGCGCGCGCGCAGTGTGCGTAGCTGTGTATTGTACCATAATAAAGCGCTTGAAATCAAACAGTCGATGTGTTTGTGTAGCCGAGTCGAAAGCTAGCGCGTCGACATCAGTCAAAACAAATCACATCAAGCCGTTGTGAAGATATAACAATGCCTATGAGTATTCGTACGAGTCCCCCTCTGAAAACACTCTTTTTCCGTCTAAGTTTGAGCTACAGTGGTACAAGTACGTTACAATTCATTCGTTTCGATTTCACGTTTTCATTCCGTTCTTCGACGTCGTTGAAGATGACTTTGCGCTCGCACGTTTCAGCGCGCACGCGTTCACCTTGGACGCGAATCGCAGAGAACAGATGGTTTCTTGTGCGCTCTCGAGACTCGGCGACACGTTGACCAACATCAACGTTTTACAGTCGCCACCGAGGGAATTTTTGAGGAGATACGTGAGTTTGCTGTTTCGAAACGGCACGTGTTTCTCCTTGCTCGCGAGGGCGAAGATGACGTCGCCGAGACTGGAGAGAGATTTGTTGATGGCTTGCGCCTCCTTGAGACGATCGCCCGTGGCACCGGTTCGACTGAGTCGTTCGCTCCCGGCGAGGTCAACTAGGTTGAGCGCGCCGTGAATGGGTTCACCGGCTTCGTTGACGCCGTCGAGACACAGGCGCATCACCATGTGCGATCGGGAGCTTCGGTCGTTCATGTTGGTCTTCGCCACCGCCCGCGCGGCGTTCGCCTGACGCATGAGCGCCTCGACTTCGCCCGCGGAGAAGACTTCGACTTGGCACAGATTGGTGACGCGCGTGTTGCCCTCGTCGTCGTGCTTGATTTTATACTCCTTCTTCGCGTCCGGCGCGTCGCTGAGCAAGTCTCGGATGTCCTCGTTATAAATCTCCAACAGCGTGGCGGTGATGGATACCTTCATACCCTTGGATTCGAGCAGGGCTTGCGACGAAAATATTTGTTCCATCGATCGAGGAATCAAACCTCGCGCGTCGCCCTGCCCGCCGAGCATCGTGTACGTCTTCCCGCTCCCGGTTTGACCGTACGTGAAGATGCACACCTTGTACCCATCGAGCGCGCTCTGCACGAGGAGAGAGACCTCGTCGAAGACTTCCTTTTGATCACCACTCTCGGCGAAGACTCGATCAAACGTGAAATCGTACGATTTCGGCGCGTCCGGTGGCGCGATTTCCAACCGTCTCCCCGCGAATTCACCCTTGCGATCGATGGATAAATTCGAACTGTCGAACGCGCGTTCGTCCGCGGACGGCGGTCGAATACGACAGAAGACGCGAATGTTCCCCTTCAACTCTTGGATGGTATTGTGCAAATGTCTTCGAGTGATCATAGCTTGGTGCAGTTCCTCCTCTCGCGCGGCGAGCGCGTTCTTCACCTCTTGTAAACGCGCGATGAGTTGGGATGTGCTTCGCTCGTCGTTGACGATGTTCGCGATTTCCATCTTACATCGCGCCAACTCATCGCCCTGCGTCTCGTGCGCGCGTTGAAGCGCGTCGAGTTGTCGCCGCGCCGCCTCGGCGTCGTCGAAGGCGTCTCGCGCCGCCGCCGCCTTGGCGCGTTCATCCGCGGCGCACTGATTCGCCTTGGACAATAGCTTCTTCGTGTGATTCAATTCGTCTTGTACCTCGCGTCTTGCGTTCGTCTCGGCGTTGAAACGCTCGTCGAGCGCGGCTTTTTCCATCGTCGCCGTCTCGAGTTTGGATTGCGCCGATGCCTTGGCGCCCTCGAGCGAGACGACGGAGTGCTTCAGAGATGATATCTCATTCTGCATGCGTTCCTTTTCGTGCTTCAACTCGCGAGCCTCCGCATGCGCGTCGGCGAGTTCGTTTCCGAGCTTGGAGAGTTTCGGATCGAGCGCGTCCTTGCTTGCGCGCGCGGCGACGAGCTCGGCGTGTAAACGCGCCGATTCGAGCTCGGACGAGTTGGCGCGTTCCGTCTGCGACGCCACCTTTTGCTCCGCCGCGCGCGCCGTCTCCGTGAGATCGACGCACTTTTCGTCGACGCGCTCCTTCGCGCTCTTCATCTCTCTCGCGTCGCGTTCGGCGTCGTCCGCACGCGTCGAGGCGGCTCTGAGCTTTTCCTCCGCCGCCGCGAGCTGCGGCTTGAGAAGTTCAATCTCCGCGGTGAGCGCGTCGACCGTCTCCCTCGCATCGTTACGCTCGCTCCTCGCGCGCTGCAAATCAGAAACCGCCTGCGCGTGCGCCTCCTCTGCGCGTCGCGCGCGTTCGCTCGCGGCGTCCGCCTCACTCGCGCGCCGCGCCGCCTCGGATCGCGCCTCGACGGCGTCCTCGAGCGCGCGCGTCATCGCCTGCGAACTCCCATCCTTCTCCGCGCGCGTCTTCGCGAGCTCATTGTGCAGACGATCCGTCTTCTCTCGCATCGCTTCGCGCTCGGCGGCGCGTTCGCTCGCCTCTCGCCGCAATCCCTCGACGTCCATCTCCAATCCGCTCTTTTCCCCCCGCAGGGTGCCCACTTCCATCGTCAATCTCGATTTGTCCTCTCGCAGCGCCGCGTTCTCCTCCGCGACGCGCGCCGTCTCCGCGCTCGCCTCTCTCACCTCTCTCTTCAACCCCTCGACCTCCCCATCCAATCGCTCGACGTCCTCGCGCAATCCATCCGCGCGCGCGTCCGCGGCGTCCGCGTCCGCTTTCGCCCGCTCCGCGCCCGCTCGCGCCTCCCTCATCACTCGCTCCGCCTCCGTCTTCCCCCGTTCGCTCGCTCGCGCCCCACTCTCCGCCACCTTCACCGCTTCCTCCGCCCTCTCCTGTTCTCTCACCGCCTCTCTCCACCTCATCTCCGCCGCGTCTCGTTCCCGTTCCGCCGCCTCCGCGCGCGCGCGCGTCGCCTCGACCCTCGCCTCGTGTCTTCCCTCCGCGTTCGCCACCTCCACTCGCGCGTCCATCAGCCTCCCCATCATCTCTCGAACCATCGGTCGCAATCGTCCGAGGTACGCATCGCACGCCCGCGCCTTGCCCACTTTATCAAACTTATCCTTTCCCCTCGGCTGTTCGCGAAGCAACGCCTCCAACGCGTCATCCTCTTCCGTCGTCTCCGCGCGCACGGCGATCGTCGTCGTCGACCGCGATCGCGCGCTCGACGTCGGCGGTGCGCCGACGGTCAATTCTCTCGACGCGCTCTTCCTGGGACGCTTCGGCGTGGACGCCTCGGCGACGTTCGCGCGCTCGGTGAGAATGGGACGTTTCGATGTCGGCGGTGATGTCGGCGCGTCTGACGTCCTCGCGCGGCGCGAGGCGTCGCTCGACGTCGTCTGACGAACGGAAGGACGCGGAATGCGGGTTTTGAACCCATCGTCGGGACGTCTCGCGCGCATCGCGGGCGATGGGCGCGGTGATTTGTGACGACGGTTCGATTCATTTCATTCTTTCCCCTCATTCCTCGACGGGGAATCCTCGGTCGTGGTCTCGTGGAATGACGCCTCGCGCGATGGCGTCGTCGAACGCCTCGCGCGTCTTCGCGCGAGCGTCGTCGTCGGGGAGTCGCCCGCGAGACGCGCGCGCGCGCGCGACGATGGGGCGGCGAGACATCGTGATGATCGGCGCGGCGAGCGCGATGGTCGGTGGACGCGACGCGCGAGCGGTGGAGGAGACGACGAGCGCGACGTTGACGGACATCGGTGAACTCGGAATCGGGACGTGGAGTTGGGGGAACACGGCGGTGTGGGTGCGTCCTCGAGGGCGCGCCACGAATCGATTCGAGATGAGACGCGCCGACGAAATCGCGCGAAAAATGGGAACGAGAGATTGACGGGGTCGATCGAACCGATGATCGCGCGCAGGAGTACGATGAGTCCATGGATCCGGAGCTTGAGCGCGTGTTCAATCGCGCGGTGGAGTCCGGGGTGCGATTGTTCGACACGGCGGATAGTTACGGCACGGGCGCGGGGTTCGACGGACGAAGCGAAATTTTACTCGGCGAATTCCTCAAGGCGTGTCCGAGCGACAAGGCGAGGGACGTCATCTTAGCGACGAAACTCGCGCCGTTCCCGTGGCGGGTGACGAGCGGGTCGTTCGTCAAGGCGGCGAGAGAGAGCGCGAAACGGTTACAGACGGATCGGATTCCGTTGGGGCAGTTGCACTGGAGCACGGGCAACTACCAACCGTTGCAGGAAGGGGCGCTGTGGGCGGGCATCGCGGACGCGTACGACGAGGGCGTGATCGGGGCGGTGGGATTGTCGAATTACGGACCGAAACAGTTGCGAAAGATTCACAAGTACATGTCGGCGAGAGGGGTGCCGATTTCCACGCTGCAGGTGCAGTATCACCTGTTGAGTCGATTTCCCGAGTTGAACGGCACCAAGGAGACGTGCGACGAGCTGGGAATCAAACTCATCGCGTACAGCCCGCTCGCACTGGGATTATTGACGGGGAAATACAGCGTCGAGAACCCACCGCCTGGCATTCGCGGGTTCGCGTACAAGGGCGTGTTGCCGCCGCTTCCGACGCTCTTGGAGACGATGCGCGAAGTCGGCGAGGCGCACGGCGGGAAGACGTTGCCGCAGGTGGCGCTCAATTGGTGCATGTGCAAAGACACTGTGCCCATTCCGGGGGCGAAAAACATGCGTCAACTCGAAGATAATCTCGGTTCGTTGGGATGGCGTCTCACGTCGAGCGAAATCGAAGAGCTCGATCGCGCAGCCGAAAAGGTTGGTAAATCGACGTCGCAAAACATCTTCCAAACGTCGTGACGGTACAGTATCGTTTAATTCAATCATTATTTGCTCGCTTTTACGATTACAGAACGACGACGCGCGCGAGACGCGCGCGTTATTCGATTATTCGATTATTCGATCATTCAATCTCGTCCAAACCGGCGCTCGGCGCGTACGCCTCCGGCGGTAACGGATCCGGTTCGCCAACCTTTTCGCACCTAAAATCGACGATCCGTCCCGGTCCATCGGGGTTCAAATTCTCACACTGCGATACATTCGCTCGTCCCTCCTGCACGTCGTCGAACCGCGCTCGAAGCATATCCTCGTACTCGCGTCGCTCCTTTTCCAACGCCTCCTCGTACGGCGTTCCCGCCGCGCGAAACATTTTATTCACGACGTGATCCCTTCGTAAAAACGGATCCGTCTTCTCCGGATCGTATCCATAAAATTCACCCTCTTCGTTCGTCTCGGGATGGATCCCGAGTTTATCCACGAGATACCGCGCGTGCGCGCACCACAAGACGCCGACGCCGAATCTATACGATTTCCCCGCCGCGCACGCCTCGTCGCCGCCGTTCACTCGACAGTGATGCACGAGTCCACTCACGCGTCTTCGCGCGGCGACGACGTATGGATTTCGCGGTGGGTACTCTTCTCGCAGACTTCCATCGGGCCATCGAAACTTGAGCTCGCGCGGATTCCATCCCGGCGCGCGAGGCGCGTCCGGCGTCTTCACCGTGCCGTCGGCGTTGAACCCGGCGTCGATGTGTGGACGAAACTCGTGTCGGTCGTGCAAGTGTTCCCACGCCACGTTCTCGTCGCGTTCGTCTTCGGTGTACAGACGATGAAAATTGTATCCTCTGTCCAACGTCGTTCGCGTCGCGTCGTCGACGGGCGGTCGCGTCGTCGTCGTCGAGGCGAGATTTCGATGATGATGACGATGATGATCATCGTCATCGTCATCGCGAACCTTCCTCGCGCGTCTCGTCGCGTCGTCGTCTTCGCGCTCGCGTCCCCTCCCTCGCGCACACGAACCCGTTCCCTCGCTCGCGTCGATCGTCGCGCACAGACTCGGCATATCGCCTCTTCGCGTCGTCGTTCGATTCGCGTTCGATTCGCGGTCGATTCGTCGTTCGTTCCGAGACGCGCGCGCGCGTTTCCCGCGACGTCCATCGTCTCGCGCGCGTCTCGAAACGATCGAAACGCTCGAGTCGTCGTTCGTTCGAGTCGCGTTCGTTCGTTCGTTCGAGTCGAGGCGACCGGCGGTAACATCGTCGATGATGATGATGATGATGCCGGGGGTGCCTCGATTTCATTCGATGGATGATTGCGATCGACGACGACGACGTCGTCCTCGCGCAGTCCGCGAAGCGAACGCGACGGGAACGCGCGCGAGGCGCGTCGCGAGAGACGTCGCGTGACTCGGTTCGACGACGCGCGGAGACGCGGGAGAGATGCGCGCGGGGGAGAGGGAGGAGATCATCGGCGCGGGCGCGCGCGAGATGGAACGTCTGGTGGATGCGTTCTCGACGCTCGCGGTGCCGACGACGGAGGCGAATGAGGGCGCGGAAGCGCTGGAGACGTTGGATGAGAGGCAACGTGAGTGCGTGGAGGCGGCGCTGCGAGGGGAGAACGCGTTCGTGTCGGGGGTGGGGGGGACGGGGAAGACGCGGGTGCTGCGCGCGATTCGAACGGCGACGACGGGCGCGGGGAGGAGGACGGTGACGACGGCGTCGACGGGAATCGCGGCGGAAGCGATCGGAGGAACGACCATACACGCGTTTTGTGGATTGGGAGTGAGTAAGACGATTCATCAGGGGTTCGGGTACGCGTCGGTCGAGGTGAAGCGGCGCGTGCGCGAGTGCGACGTCTTGCTCGTGGACGAGGTGTCGATGTTGAGCGGAGAGTTTTTTGATCGGTTGAGTCATCATCTGAAGCGCTTGCGCGGGGATCCGAGACCGTGTGGGGGGATTCAGATGATTTTGTTCGGTGATTTCTTACAGCTCGGACCGGTGGACGACACGGAGAAGCGCGCGAAGAGCGGTTTGGGATTTTGTCCGGGGTTGTTTCTCAACCGCGGGTGGTTATTTGAGTCGTGGACGTGGGAAGAATTGAACGTGAAAACGGTGTTTCTGCAGACCGTGTACAGGCAAAAGGACGACTTAGAGTTCGTCGAGGCGTTGAAAAACATTCGCATAGGTAATAGTGGCGCGGTGAGGGAGTTTCAACAGTTGTACCAGAGGAACTCCTCGGGAACGAGAGACGGAAGGTGGGAACTTCGAATCGTCGGTACAAACGCCGAAGCCGACAAAATAAACGGAAGCGGCCTGAATAGGCTTCGCTCCCCGAGCGCGACGTTCTTCGCCGAGGACACGGTGGAAGTGCCGGACGATATCGACGATGAAGTCGCGGCCGAGCGCGAGCGCGACCTTCGCGACCTCTGGCGAACGAAACTGAAATCGAGTTGTCGCGTCGCCGAGAAGTTGGAGTTGAAACAAGGAGCGAAGGTTATGGTCCTTAAGAACTTGGAAACGTTCATTGAGGTTGACGGCGTTCGCACGCCAAGAAGATTGGTAAATGGGACGCGAGGTTACATTTCGAGAATGGAACCCGCGATAAAGTGTCTCGACGAGATCAAAGCGCTCAAGGCGAGCCTTGAAAAAGATCTCGATGACAAAGCGAAGTCCACTATTGCGGACGCCTCTGTGGCCGCTCACGAAGCGGAAACGATGGCGAGATCGCTCGAAGTGTTAGACGCACAGCTCAAATGGATACAGGAGCAGATAGCAAAGGAAGAGGAGAAGGCTGTCGTTCCGTACGCGCTCTTCACTGGCTACGACAAGGCTATGCCGATGCTTCCTTGCGAGTTTAAATTCGAAACCGCGGGACTAGGGACAAATGTGAGGACACAGATTCCGTTAACCCTCGCCTGGGCGGTCACAGTTCACAAGTCGCAAGGCATGACGTTGGATAGCGCATACATAGAGTGCAGGGACTTCTTCGCCGACGGCCAAGCGTACGTCGCTCTATCTCGCGTTCGCAATCTCGCTGGGTTGAAAGTAGAAGGCTTCGACGCAGCAGGGGTCAGAACCTCTCAAACCGCGAAACGCTTTTACGATGAGCAAAACCAAGTCGCACGGCAACCAACCCGCGGCTGGTGGAATTACAACTCGGCATATAACGGGGGCGACGATTACGGAAAACTACTTGAGAAACTGATTCGAGACAGGGGATTTCCGCCGAATCAAACCCTTGAAGTCGGTGATCTGAGATCTCGACAGAGTTCTAGCCAATGGAAGTGTCGATCTTGCGGTCACGGCTCGCGCGTGTGCGAGGACATGCAAGAGTTCATTACGAGTACCTTCAGAGAGCCTCGCTCTGGTTCGGCGAGGCGAGCGTCTCTTCGAGACGATGCTGATGTTCTTGATCGATCGCCCGCACGTGCGCGGCGTCTCTCTTTCGGCGAAGACGATACTCAATCTCAGGTTCCGCTGGCTGAGCGAGCACGAAGGCTCAGATCGTGAGCAAAAACGGCTCACAAAAAAGCGGAATTCGTTTTCCTTCTACGCGTAACGCTTTGTCATCACAAACAGGCGTCAAATTCGCCGCTATTTTCGCTAACACATCGTGCGAGTGTCTCTAATCTCTTCGTTTCTTCGTAGGCGAGATCGTGTCCCATCTCGTGATCCCGGTGTGTTTCCCGAGTTTGATGGGTTTCGGCGCGTCTCGTCTCCGCAACGACCCGTGCGCGCCCAAAAACACCATCGTCATCACCATCGTCGTCGACAGCGCCGCCGACGCCTTGGTGTACATCATCACAAACCACGCCACGACGGTTCCAAGCATTTTCACCGCCTGCATGTCGCTCGTCGCCACGATGTTTTGATCCATCCATCGATAGATTTTGGCGCTCGCCATCGCGCCGACGAGCGCCGTCGGATTTTTATACAGGTTGACGCACCCGAAAATCACCCCCATGCGCACGTAATTCCCCACGTACTCGTACACATTTCCGTCCAATCGCACTTTGCACTCCGTCCAATCCCTCGGCACGGCGTACGAGCGTCGCGCGCGGTCGGCGCACAAAAACTCGCGCCACGGTTTGGGCCCCTTTTTGAGATCATCCACCGTCATGTACGGCGTCTTGAACCTATGACGCGCGTCGTTTCGCGAGGACGCGCGAGAGCAACCCGCGCGTTCGTCCCCACGTCCATCATCGCGCGCACCGTCCGTGGACGACGCCTCGCGCGCGGTTTTCCCGAGCTTGACCCATCGATTGAAATCGGCGTTCCCCAACGAGAGCGAGAGCGGATTCCCCGGGAAAACGCCGGCGCCGTGACCATCGGACGACGAGGCGTCCATCGCGCGACGCGCGCGCGGCGAGAGACGCGCGTGCGCGGGACTCGAGCGCGCGCGTGCGAATGAGGACGACCTCTCGGCTCTCGAGCTCGCGCGCGCGGGAAAAACGTACGGTACGCGTACATACATCACAACGGTCGTTTCTTCGCCATCCCGGCGCGTCTGGGATACTTTTCCGGCGTCGGTTTTACCTTTTCATAAATCACCGCCGTTCGCGCGCTTCCGTCCGGCGCGAAGGCGTCGACGACGCGCACGAGAGGCGGACCGCCGCCGAGCGTCTCCACCGCGCGGGACGCGTCCTCCGCCTCCGCCGCCACGTCCGCGTTCTTCGCCGACACCCAGTGTCCACCGACGCGCACCAGAGGCACACAAAATTCCGCCAAGACGCGAAGTTCGGCGACGGCGCGCGCGGTGACGACGTCGTAGGATTCTCTGCGCGCGTCGTCCCGCCCAAAGTCCTCGGCGCGCGCCCACGCGACGTCCACGTTGGTCAACCCCAACTCTCGCACGGTGCGCTCTAAAAACGTCGTGCGCTTCTTTAACGAATCCAACAGTGTGAATCTCCACTCAGGTCGCGCGATGGCGAGCGGAACGCCCGGTAATCCCGCCCCCGAACCGACGTCGCACACGCGGCGCCCGCTCGCCGGCGCCGACGCCGACGCCTCCCCTACTCGCGTTCCCGTTTCCAAAAGCGCGTCAAACGTCGGTAACAGCGCCAACGCATCCGAGACGTGATCATCCAACGCCTCTCGCGCCGTCGTCGCCCCCGTGAGCGTGCCGTACTCCCCTTTATTCGCCGCTATTAAAATGTGTGCAAATTGTTCCAAGAGCTCGCGTCGATCCTCCCCCAGGGTCGACGCCAGCGACTCGTACGACGACGACGCGCTCGACGACGCGCTCGACGACGTCCTCGACGACGAGTTCGCGCGCGTCGTCACCGCACGTCGTCCCCTGCGCGTCACCGTCGGCGCGAAAACACCTCGCCGCCGGTCATCCTCGAGCGACGTTTCGAATCGACGACACGTCGCCCGAGACGCGCGAGACGACCCGCGAGACGACGCCGACGACGAGAACGCGTCCCTCGCGCGCCGTCCGCACCGAGCGAGCGCGCGCGTCGCCATACCGCGCGTCGCGAGATGCCGATGAATGAATTCATGGAAAAATCAGACGACAGTCAGCGCCTCGCGCGAACGTCGTCGTCGTCGATGCGTCCTCCCGAAACGCGCGAGGGCGACGACGCGGACGCGCGCGGACGTCGAGACGCCCGATCGGAGACGCGCGCGTCGTCGACGACGCGCGAGGAGACGATGAAGACGAAAACGATGCGATTCGCGTTGACTGAAAATCTTCGACGCATCGACGCGCTCGACGACGCGCTCGACGACGAGGGGGCGAGAGAGACGCGGGAAACGACACCGTCGTCGATGGTCTCGACTCTGAGCGCGTATTTCGAGGGAAAGGAGAACGATGGGACGATGCCGATCGCGACGGATTCGTTCGCGCCGACGCCGACGCCGAGAAAATCGACGCCGACGCCGACGAGACGGTGGACGGCGCGCGGAGGAGGAGAAGGAGGATCAGAACGACGCCGACGAACGCGATTAGCGCTCACGGTGATTGAACAGTGGCGATGGTTCGCGACGAGCGCGAGGGCGAGGGCGCACGCGGAGGCGCGGGCGACGACGCGCGCGTTGGCGGCGTGGCGACGGCTGGCGGAGGCGCGGCGACATCGCGCGCTCAGAGCGACGATTTACGCGAGATTGGGACGACGGCAGCGCGCGTTCACGGCGTGGCGCGAGGAAGTGGGGGAGGCGCGCGAGGAAAGGATGGAGAGGGCGAGGCGGGCGCGGGCGCGGGCGCGGGAGTCGGAACGCGCGGCGTGGTATCACGATTACGCGCGCTCGACGCGCGCGGCGTTCGAGACGTGGCGCGAGCAGTGCGCGCCCGAGGCGCGCGCGGAGCGGGCGCGAATGGTGTTTTACGATAGGTACGCGAGGAAGACGACGGTTAAGCGGGCGTTGGACGCGTGGCGCGCGGGGTCGCGGGCGCAGATGGAGGCGCGCGCGGACGCGCTCGTCGCCGAATCGTTTTACGAAGCGAAGACGTGCGGACGCGCGTTTCGAACGTGGCGGTCGGCGACGCGGCGTCAACGCGATCGTGGTCGTCATCGCGAGTGGGATTCGGATGTCGACGATCGCGTCGCACGGTTCCAATCGTACCGCGCGGTGAACGCGACGGCGCGCGCGTTCGCGACGTGGGCCGACGCCGCGCGCGCGTCGAGAACGCGCGCCGTCGAGTCGACGCCGGTGAAAGTGCGCGCCGAGCGCACGCAGCGCGCGCTGTACGCGTGGTTGTTCGATCGGTCCAAGGCGAGCGATTACGAGGAGGAGGTGCTCGATTTCTTGGACGAACGCGAGGCGTTGCGAGACGACGTCGAGCTCGACGCGGAGCTCGACGCGGAGCTCGACGAACTCGACGAACTCGAAGCCGCCGTGGATGAATACGAAGCCCTGCGCGAAGAAACCAAGGCGCTCGTGGAGGAGGTGAAACGATCGAAAACCATCGCCGACGCGCGCAAACGGTCGGCGAGACGACGCGTCCTTCGGTACACCGCCGAACACTTGCGAAAACGTCGAGACGCGTTACTCCCGCTCGTGCGCCGCGCCGCGGGCGAGGCGCGGTGGCGCTCGCGGTCGACGGGCACGAGTTCGTCGTTCGGATTTTCCGCGTTCGACGAGGAGACCGACGAAGAGGAGGACGAGAGCGACGAGGACGATCCGCTGTTGTATAGAAAATTTGTATGAGAGAGACGAACCGGCGCGCGCGCGGCGATTTGATTTGATTCGATCGATTGTTATTGCTAAATAAAATCTACGGTACTTTCACCCACCACTTCAGCGCTCACTTTCGTCGTCTTCCCGACGAACCTCCGCGCCCGCCTCGACCTCCCCCGGACGCGTCTCGCGCGTTCGCGCGCGGTTTCTTCGTCCTCTTCTTCTTCGCCCTCGGCGCGGCGCCGCCGGGTCGCCGCAAACTTCTCTTAAACACGACGCTCGCGCGCGGCGACGCGTTCCCCTCACCCTCCGCCGCCATGACGCAGTGCTCGTAATCATCGTTGCAATTCGCAAACATGAACACGCAATCGCCGTCCGCGACGCGTATCCAGTGCGCCTCCTCGTCCGTCGTCCCGAGCGGTCGAAAACTAAACCTCCGCGTCTCGCCGATGGAGACGATGACGGAATCCGTCGCGTACATCGTCCCCATTCCCGGATCCGTGTGATATGCGCACGCCGCGCGTTCGTCGTACCAATTGATTAAACACGAATCGAACCGTTCGCCCGTCTGTTCGAACACCGCGTCTCGCAGACGCTCCACGCACGGCGCCATCGGCGTCGGCCGCATCGTCTTCCCACTGTACGCGTACGACCCCACGTGCGGTTCCCCCATCCAACACGTTTTCCTTCGCTCGTCCACTCGTCTTCCATCGCGCGTCGTCAATCGATCGGTGCGAAACGGAACCTCTCTCGCGAGCGTCTCCGCGTCGACGACGCCGCGCGCGAGCCCGGGACGAAACCGAAACGGCACCCCACGAAGCGCATCCATCACCTCCGACGGCGCCTCCTCCCCGATCCCACACGTTTCATACGCCCACGCGACGACCGACGCGTATCGAGGAGGTAAGATGACGCTCTCACACGACTTTATAAAACCTCGCCGAATCGTTTCGGAGACGTCGAGCCGTCCCATCGAGCCCATCGCGCGCGCCGTCTCCGCGAACCTCTTCGCCCGTCTTCCCTCCGTCTCCGCGTCCACGACTTCGTCCTCATCCAGGGTCAACGCCCCTTCGCACAGACGCGCGAATTCCCTCGAATTCGTCACCGCTCGTCGCTCGTTTTCTCCCGCGCCGACGAGTCGCTTGGCCAATTTCGCCAAGGCTGTCGAACAGGCGTTTTTCCTCTTCAATCGATGAATGAGCTGTCGGTCGTGTGGACGCGTCCCCGCGTCGTCGTCGGTCGGTAAACGCACGCGCGCGGCGGCGGCGAGGATGTCCTCGACGGTGTCGGCGTCGTTCACGGCTCGGCCGAGGGACGGGACGCGCGAATCGGTGTCCCGAACGTCTCGGGACGACGCGCGCGGTGGCGGCGGTCTCGAGACGCGCGCGGGGACGCGCGCGCGCGAAAGGCGGTGAGGCGCGGTCGAGGGCGCGAGGGAACGCGCGCGCGTCGTCGACGGCGTCGCGGACGCGTCGAGGGGCGCGGACGCGCGCATGCGAGCGTCGAGGGGAGTCGTGTGACGCGCGTCGTGAAAAAGTGCACTTTTTCGCAGTCGCGCGCGCGAAAGGCGGCGGCGTCTGCTCCACGCGCATTCTTCTCGCTGGAAGCGTACATGCGTTACAAAAATGTCAAAGGATGCGTCGAGAGCGGACGTTCTTTCACCGTCACACCGTCCACCGCGACGCGCGACGAAACTGCGCGGCGAACGCGTCGAGCCATCGCGCGGCGTCCGCCTCGTCGGCGACGCGCCTATCCGCGCTCACCGTCGCCGTCATCGTCGTCGTCGTCGTCGGTCGTCCGTCCACGAGCGTGACGCGCTCTTTTTCCGCACCGACGGCCACCGTCGCGACTCCCGGTGGATCGATGACGGCGGCGAAGGCGTCGACGCCGAGCGCGCCGAGAGTCACCACGGAAAAAGACCCGCCCGCGCGCGCGTCGAGTCCCGACGAATCCTCCTCCCTCGCCTTTTTCTCCCACGCGCGCGCCTCCGCCGCGATCTCCGTCAACGTTTTCTCATCCGCGCGCGTCACGACGGACGCGATCCATCCACCGTCCTCCGTCGCCGCGCGCGCGCGCACGTCCGCGCGGTCCCGCGTCCCCGCGCTCAACTCCGGCGCCTCTCTCAACGTTCGCCCCACCGCGTACATCACGCAATCGCGCGCGCGCACCTCGATCCCGGTCTCTTTAAACACCCTCTCGCGCAGAGACGCCATCTCGCTCGCGTCGACGTCCGCGCTCGCGTACGCGCGCGGCGTCGACGTCGCGCCCGTCTCCGACCTCCGCGCGGCGTCGCGTCCTTCCCGCTCGACCGCCTCCTCCGTCCACGTCTGCCTCCGGGCGAGTCCGAACGCGTCATCCTCCATCAACGACGTCGGCTTCACGTCGGGAATCGCTCGCGGGCGACGCGCGCCGAGCCGTTCGAGATGATCGAGGTCGACCGACCCGATCGCGAGCATGACGTCGGCGCGCGTGAGGTGTCCGTTCGGCCCGCTTCCCGGCATGCACGCGCGCGCGTCGAGTCCGTGTTCGTTCAACAGCGCGCGCACGCTCGGCCAGAGCTTGGGCTCGACGTCCTCGGGCGGCGCGGACGCGACCGCGCGGGTCGCGCGCGAGAGACATTCTCGGGTCACCGTTCGCGCGCGCGTCGTCGTTCGGCGCATGACGCGACGACGGACGACGACGCGACACCTCTCGCGTCGATCTCGCGGTCGCTCGCGGTGGACGCGCGTCGTCGATGGACGTCGGCGTCGACGTGTGTCGATTGCGGGCACTCTCGGTCGATTCGTCGCACGTCACAGATCGTCGCTCGGCGTCGCGCGCGTCGACGTCGCGCGCCGTCTCCGAGCGCGCATCGCATGCGACGCGCGTCCTCGCACCCCTCGCGCCGTCTCTCGCCCTCGCGCGCGCGCGACCAGCCGCGAGACGGCGATCATCGCGTCGACGTGGAATCCGACGCCGAACCTCTCGTCGCGCGCGCGTTCACCGCCGCGTCCCCGCTCGCGCGTCGCGACGACGCCGATCGGTGGCGCACGCGCAATCCATCCGAACGCACCGCGTTACTCGCGCCGAGCGCGCTCGCGCGCGCGTTGGATCGGAGGATCGATGCCATTCTCGAGGATTCGTCGACGAGGACGCGACTCGTCGGCGCGCGGCGTCGATGTCGAATTCTCGCGCGCCGTGCGAGACCGGACGCGCGTGCGTTGGTGGTTTTACTATCGCAATCGATCGAATCGTGCGATCGACGTCGACGGGGGGGGGTGCGAGCGGTGGAGGGATTGGTGAGACGCGCGCGGAGACGCGCGAGACGTTTGCGCGATTTCGCCGAGACCAACGCGTGGACGGCGAGAGAGTTGGAATCGATGGGGGGTGGGGACGTGGGGGCGCTCGCGGCGGTGAAGAGACGGTTAGCGATGCGGGAACGGGCGTTGGCGCGCGCGTTGGTTCGCGCGGTGGATGGGAAGGGGGAGGAGGAGGAGGAGGAGGAGGAGGGTTCGGGTTCGGAATCAAAGCCGCGGACGCGCGCGGAGACGCGGTCGACGACGTACGCGTCGTCGTCGTCGTCGTCGTCGTCCGATGATGATGACGATGAGGAGGAGGAATTGATGATGACGATGGATGGGCCGATGAGGGCGTCGCCGACGCCGACGATCGCGACGCAACCGTTATCGGACGAAGACTCGGATCGAGGCGGCGGCGCGTTCACGTCGCCGCGAACGAAAAATGTCGTAGAGATTCTCATGGAGATGGATCATCGACGCGCGTCGATCGGGACGACGCGGGACGAGGTCGAGGGTGCGTTATGAGGGGACGAGATGGAATGGAATCGAATGACTAGCACAGATATCATCGTCGTCGCGCGTCCGCCCACGCCAACATGTACAAACCCGCGAACACGCGCACGCCCTCGGCGTCGTATCGATCCAACGTCTCCAATAACTCACGTCTCGGACATCTGATCACGGTGATGAATTCGCTCCCCTCGAGCCGTTGCCTCGCGTCTCGATTCACCTCGGCGTCCAAATCGACGTCGACGCTCACCATGACGACGCGTTCGTCGCTCAATCCCGGAGACAAGACCACGCTCGGCGTCTTCCCCGTCACCTCACCGACGTACCCACACTCCTCTCGCAACTCTCTCAGCGCCGCCGTCTCACACGACTCACCGTCGTCGACGAGTCCCGCGGGGAGTTCCAACGTCTCGCCGCCGCACGCCGGGCGAAACTGTCGCGCGAGCACAACCTCCCCTTCCTCACACGTCACGCCTCCCCCTCGAAGCGTCGCGAACACGCACACCGCGTCCGCCTCGGCGTTCGACGTCGTCGTCGACCGTCGAACGGCGTCCCACTGCCTGCGAGTGCCCTCGGGATCGACGTAATCGATGCGAGTCAGCGTGAGCCAACGCTCTTTGTGAATGGTCGTTTCACCGACGATGCGACTCGCGGAGGCGTCCGGTTTGGACGAGGACGACGTCACGGGCATCGATCGCGCGCGTGTTCGAGCGATGCGACCGCGAGGGGCGAACGGGGCGGTCGCGCGCGCGGTGCGCATGGACGAGAGTGTGGATTTCGTGAAAAAGTGAAAAAGTGTCGAAAAAGTGTCTTCGGGACGCGCGTCCCGAAGGGACGGGTTCGGGACGCGGTGTGCGATCACAAAAGACAAAAGCGGTCGCGGGATCCTATGCTCTATAATTTCGATCGCGTCGTCGTCGTCGTCGTCGCGATGCCGGCGATGACGTCGTCCAACGCGTCCACCAACGCGTCGACGTCGGCGGCGCGATGCGCCGCGCTGAGCGTCACTCGAAGTCGCGACGCGCCCTCGGGGACGGTTGGTGGACGAATCGCGGGGACGTGAAACCCGCGGTGGAGGAGTTCGGCGGACGCTCGGAGCGCGGCGTCGGGTGCGCCGAGGATGAAGACGCCTATGGGACTCTCGAGGGGACGGGTCGTCGCCGCGAGTCGAGGTTTCTTCCGGAGGGCGGCGTTGAAACGCGCGACGTTTCTCCATAAATTTTCCCGAATGGACGGCGTCGACGCGACGACGCGAAGACTCTCCACCGCCGCGGCGACGATGGGCGCGGGTAAGGCTGTGCTGAAGATTTGTCCGCGCGCGCGAGAGACGAGGAACCGTTTCATCTCTCGCGAACACGCGACGAAACCGCCGTGCGCGCCGACGGCTTTGCTCAGCGTCCCGACGTGCACGTCCACGTCCGCGCACGCGCCGTGACGCTGCGCCACGCCGCCGCCTCGCGACCCACAGACTAACGTCGCGTGCGCTTCGTCGAGAACGAGTAAAAACCCGTGGTCGCGCTTCATGCGCGCTAAACGCTCGACGTCGGCGTAATCGCCGTCCACGCTGAATAAAGAATCGCTCACGACGACGCGTCTCGGCGCCTCGCACCGACGCAACGCTCGCTCCAACGCGTCGTAATCGCGGTGTGGAAACACAAACACGCTCGCCCCGGACGCTTTCGCCAATCGACACCCATCCACGATGGAGGCGTGATTCAACGCGTCGCTAAAAATTGCGCACTCGCTCGATCCGCACGTCGCCGCGAGCGTCGTCGCGTTCGCCGCGTACCCGCTCGGAAACAACACGCACTCCTCCGTCTCGCACAGCGCCGCCAACGAACGCTCCAGCGCACGATGCGCGTTCGTGTATCCACACACCAACGCGCTGCTTCGCGGGCCGCACCCGTGCGACTTCGCCGCGCGCGCCGCCGCCGCGCGACATCGCGCGTGCGAGCTCATGCCGAGGTAATCGTTCCCACCGAACGCGCGCACGCGCACGGACGGCCCCGCGTCGTCGCACGAGTCACCGAGATCGGTGACGTTCGCGCGCCATCGCTCGACGGTGTCTTCGCGCGCGAGGTGACGCGCGGCGTCGCGCGTGGGTGTCACGGGACGAAGCGCGCGGTCGACGCCCTCGCGCGCGAGCTCGGCGTTTCGCGTCGAGAGCCACGCGGACCAAGAGGGGGGAAAGGTGGAGGACGACGTCGCGGACGCGTTCGACGGCGCGCGGGCGTCGACCGCGCGCGAGTCGTCGAAAGGCATGGATGTCCCCGCGCGAGGGAAAAAGTGAAGATGATTTGGGAAAAAGTGCATTAATGAATGAATAGACGATGATGGTGACGTTGACGGCGTTTTGAAGTCGATCGGTGAGGGTTCACGCGGCGCCCATGGCGTACCACGCGATCTTACGACGCACGGGACCGGTGGCGTTGACGGCGGCGAGACCGGCGGATCGCGCGAGGACGACGGGACGCGCGTCGGCGGAGAAGAGTTTTTGTAAACCGTCGAGCGCCGCCATCATGGGCGCGTTGGAGGCGACGCTGTTGCGCGCGTAGACGGCGAGTGCGTTGGTGCTGCCGATGTCTTGACCGAGCGCGCGCGCGTCGGCGATGGCGTCGGCGAGGAGTTCGGCGTCTCGTAATCCCAAGTTTAAGCCTTGGCCGCCGAGAGGATGGACAACGTGCGCGGCGTCGCCGATGAGAGCCAATCGAGGCTTTGTCAAGCGAAGGGCGTGGTGCGTGGAGAGCGGGAACGATCCACGCGTCGATCCTTGCGCGCCCGCGGACGAACACTCGGGCGGGTACTCGAATCTCGGCGCGAAATCGTACTCGGCGTCTCGCTCGGCGGCGTCCACCAGGGGCACGCCGACGAGCGCGCTCACCGCCGATCGCGCCGCGCGCGCCATCGGTTTAAACGCCTGCCCGGTCGCGTCCTCGATGAAACGCAACGCGGCGAATGAATTGAAATTCTCTTGGTGCGCGGAGGCGTACTTGCCCAATCCCTGTAATGCGTCGTTCACCTCAGCCGCGAATTCCTCATCCGTCGTCTCCTCCGCCAAACGCTTCGCCTCGCTCGGTGTCGTCGTCCACACCACGTTTGAGCGCGTGCCATCGCCTATGGGTAACAACGCGATCGGCCCGGTGGGTAAGAACCGCTGCCACGCCGTCGCGTTCGGTCGATCCGTGCGCACCGTTCCCACGACGGCGCGTTGGCCGTATCCCCACCCTCCAATTTTTATCCCCGCCCTCTGTCTCGTCGCGCTCTTCGGCCCATCCGCGGCGACGATGAGCTTGGTCTCAATCTCCATGGTCTCCTTCGTCCCCTCCTCTCCCCTCTCCCCGCGCACCGTCGTCTCTATCGTCGCCCGCGCGCTCGTTCCCGGCGCGTCCTCGTCCGGGGTCTCCTGCGCGCGCGCCGTCGCCCCACGCACTCGTCGCACTCCCAACGCCTCCATCTTCCCCTCCAACGCCTCCAACACCACCGAATTCTCCACCACGTGCCCTAAATTCGCGCTTCCCATCTCTCCCGCGTCGTACGAGACGTGTCCCCCGCCGACGCCGTCCCACGCCTGCATCCGCGAAAACGCCCCCGCGCGTCCCGTCGCCTCCATCGCCGACCACGCCCCTCCGCACCGGTGCTCTAAAAACGCCCGCGATCGCGGTGTCAACGCCACGCACCGCGCGTCCGCGCCCTCCACCGGCGCGCGCGCGTCGATCGCGTTCCCATCGACGACCGTCACCGAGAGATTCTCTGTCACCGGATTCGCGCGCAACGCGCACGCCAACGCCGCGCCGGCGACGCCACCGCCCACGACGACCACGTCCGCGCGCTCCGTCGACATCGCGCGCGTTCCCATCGCGCGCACCGCCCTCGCGAGCGGCGTTCCCATCGTCCGCATTGATTCGCGCGCGAGGACGAATGACGACGAGGACGCGCGTGCCCGTCGTCATCGGCGCCTCGCGCGCGCGCGCGTCGACGCATCGTCGTCGTCACCGTCGTTTTCCGCGCTCGGAGTCCGCGACGGTGCGTCGCGCGAGACCCGGCGAGGAGGAACGCGCGCGTGACCTCGATGTCGATGGCGCGCGAGAATTCATCGACGATGAACGCGCGCGCGCGATGGACGCGCGAGCGAGCGACCGAGCGAGCGAGACGATGACGTCGAACGCGCTCGACGCGTCGACGTCGTCGCGCGAGGGAGCGGAGACGGGGGCGGAGGGGAGGTTTGGATTGCCGAGCGACGTCGCGGGGCCGCTGCGAACGCTCTTGGCGTCGCAATTCATTTTGTTCTTGGGGGTCGGTGCGCTGTTGCCCGCGCTGCCGCTGTACGCGCAATCGATCGGGTTGTCGTCGTCGGCGAATGGGTTGGTGATCAGCGCGCCGGCGCTGGCGATGTTGGTGCTGAATTTACCGTTCGGGCAGGCGGCGGATAGGTTTGGACGGAAACCGCTCATGGTGGCGGGAATGGCGGTCATGGCGGCGGCGGACGTGGGAACGGCGGTGTCGAGGAGCGTGATGATGCTGGTGCCGATGAGGGTGCTGTTAGGGGTCGGGAGAGCGGGGTGTGAGTGCGGTGATCGAGCGTATTTGGCGGATTTGTGCGCGCGCGTGCCGGAGAAGCGCGGGATAATCGTGGCGGGACAGAGCACGGTGCACGCGATAGGGTTGGTGATCGGACCGTTGCTCGGTGGGCGTCTGATGGAGGCATACGGGGCTCCCGCGGCGTTTTATTACGTCGCGGCGGCGGCGATCGGGACGGGTATAGGGTATTCTTTTTTACCGGAGACGTTGACGGAGGCGACGCGCGAGGCAGCCGAGTTGAAGGCGTCGGCGGACGAGGGCGACGATATCGGCATGATGAGCGCGCTGAATCCGTTTACATCGAGCGATGAACGCGAATCCATCACACGGGAAGGCCGCGAATCGAGCTCGTGGCTCACGCTCCTCGAAAACAGAGATCAGAGGGTGTTGCTCTTGTGCGCGTCGGCGAATTCGCTCGGCTTCGTCGCCAAGCTCACCGTCATCCCCCTCTACGCCTCGGGTCACCTCGGCGCGTCCCCCGCCGAGGTGGGTAACTTATTCTCCATCACCGCACTCCTCGGTCTCGTCACCGCCCCGATCACCGGTCTCGCCGCCGATACATTCGGCAAAAAGCTCGTCGTCGGCGTCGCCCTCTCCGCGTGCGCCGCCGGTTTATTCCTCGGCGCCGAGTCCTCCACGCAATCCGAGCTCACCCGCGCCATCGGCGCCTGGGGCGTCGGCATCGCCGCCGCCGGTCCCGCCATCAACGCCCTCGCGCAAGAGCTCGCCCCCAAGGGCGGCGAGGGCGAGGCGCTGACCCTCCCCAAATCCGCCGCCGACTTGGTGTTTCTCGTCGGTCCGCTCGTCCTCGGCGTCCTCGACGACGCCGTCGACGCCGATAACGCCGGGATGATTCTCTGCGCCTGCGTCGCCGCCCTCGCCGCCGTCTCGTGCGTCTCCTTACCCAATAGTTCGCGTCCCTCAGACGCGTCGTAGCCGTCTTTTCACTCGGTACGCGCGTCTCTTCCGCCTCGCCGCGGCGAAACCGTCCCGGCGGGTAATTTTGGGAATGCATCTGATCGCGCGTCCCGCACGTCACACGCGCGCGCGCCGTCGCGCCTCACGCGACGCGAACGCGATACACACCGCGTCTTCGTCGCCTCGACCTCGCCGAGCGTCCTCGGGGATCGTTCGCGCGTCGAACGAGACGGGAAACGAATCGAATTCTTCTCCGGGACGAATTCGATCGAATTCGATCGAGTCTCGAGCGAAAGCGACGCGAAAACGCGTGATTCACGCGCGAAGACGCGATGGGGGCGTCGAGGCGTTTAACGTTGACGCTCGCGCGCGGCGTGTGTGAGTCGTCGACGGCGCGCGCGGCGACGGAGGGGTGGATTCGCGCGTTTGGACAGAATTCCTCAAATTATTCACCGGCGGCGAGTCGACGCGCGTGGTCGAGCGCCTCGAGGGATGGGGCGTCGGGAAGAGCGGCGAGAGATGCCGCGCGAGGGGTGAGCGGTGGTGGAAAGCCGAGCGGTGGGGACGAGTCGGCGTCGTCGGCGTCGTACGCGGGCGCGTCGAGCGTGTTGGGCTACCAACCGGCGCCGGGCGAGGGAAAGGATAAGAATATCATCGATAATCTCCTGCGCACGCACGACATCGTGCATCTGGCGGAGGAGTTGGAGGAGATCGGAAAGTCGCGAGAGACGATGAGTCTGGATGAGTTGACGCACGCGGTGCGAACGTCGACGTCGCCGCCGAGCAGCGACGCCGAGACGGCGAGCAAGGTGCGACTTTTGGAACAGAGCGGACGCGTCCTCGTGTTGGAGGACATGGTGTATTTACATCCGAGAGACGTCACGCAGGCGGTGTTGCGCGTGCTTCCGGGGGTGCCGTCCAAGGTGTACGGGATGTCGAACGCCGAGTTGGAACAACTCAAGACGGAGTTTGATTCCATGACGAAGCACTACGAGACGGCGAGACGGCGCGCCGAGAGTCGATCGCGCACCATCGTTTCGAGCGGTCTGCTCGTTTTGTGCCTACAACTCGCCGCCTTCGTGCGATTGACGTATTATGAATTCTCTTGGGACGTCATGGAACCGTTGAGTTACTTTGTCGGTCTCGCCAACGCCATCGCCGTGTACGTCTACTATCTGTGGAACCGTCGCGACTTTTCGTACGAAACCTGGCAATCCTCGCTCGAGGGTAAGTACGCCGAGCGCGCGTTACACGGGAAAGGGTTCGACATCAATCGATACGGCGCCCTCGCGAGACGTCTTCGTCGGTCGACGAGAAAGTAAAGAAAGTGGACGCGCGCCGAACCCGGGACGCGTCTCCGTCGACGACCCACCACCGTCGACGATCTTCCGTAGTATAATACTATTCAACATGTATGCGCACGACGTCGTCCCGCCTCCATCCGCGAAACGTCCCGCGTCCATCCACGAAACGTCCCGCGTCTCGCGAAACCGTCCCGCGAAACCGTCCCGCGCCGTCCCGCGCAACCCTATTCCCACGCCCATTCCGATCTCGCGTCCTCGGGCGTCACACCCCCCCGCGCGCGCCTCTCGCGCGACTCCCCCAGGCGGACGTCATGCCCCAAGTCCCTCTCGTCTGTCACGGACACTCCCGACCGATCGTGAACCTCGAATACTCGCGCGTGACCCCGGACGGGGTGTTTCTCATCTCGAGCAGTAAAGATGGGCAACCGATGCTGCGGTGCGGAGACTCCGGGGATTGGGTCGGCACGTTTCAGGGCCACAAAGGATGCGTGTGGGACGCCACGCTGAACGGTGAGGCGACGCACGCGGCGACGGCGAGCGCGGATTTTAGTGCGAGGTTGTGGAACGCGATCACGGGGGACGAGCTCAAGACGTTTCAACACGCGCACATCGTGAAGAGCGTCAATTTCTCGGATGACGGTGGAAAGTTGCTCACGGGTGGAAGCGAAAAGTTGTTGAGGATTTATGATTTGAATAAACCGGAGGCTGAGCCGTACACGATGGCGGGAAGCGCGTCGCAGATTAAGACGGCGAGTTTTATAGCGAACGACGAGTTGATTTTGAGCTCGTGCGCCGAGGATAAAGGGATTCGCGTGTGGGACGTGCGAACGAACACGGTGGTGACGACGTTGTCGACGGAATCGCCGGTGATGTCGATCGAGGTGAGCCCAGATGGTAAGAACATGACGACGGCGGATGGTAAGGATGTCACGTTTTGGGACTTGCAAAACTTTTCCAAGGTACAAAAGTGGACGTTGGATTACGAAGTCGAGAGCGCGTCGGTGAGCTTGAAGCACAAAAAGTTCGTCGCTGGTGGTCCGGACATGTGGGTGCACTTGCACGACATGGAGACTAAGGCGGAGGAACAGACGAACAAGGGACACCACGGACCCGTGCACACGGTGCGTTTCGCTCCGGATCAAAACTCGTACTGTTCCGGTTCCGAGGACGGTACGATTCGAATCTGGCAAACCATTGAGCGTGAATGAGCGTTGTTGAGTGAGGGAAGCGTTGATTGAGGGGATTATAACACTCGTAGCTACGGTAGTCTTTTCTAGAAATCTTGACTCTAGTATCATCACGTCACCGATTGAACACTCTCCTCTTCACCCTACGAACGAGCCCTTCGACCCAATCTAACGCGGTGATGACAAACCAACCGATGGCGATGATCAACAACGAGTGCAACACGCTCAACATCTCTGGATTCGCGTCCAAGAGCGGTTTGACGTACTTCAATCCGACAAAGAGCCACGCCAACGCCGTCGTCGATCCCACTCCGTACCCGACGATAACCTGCGGAGGCGTGTGATATCCCGTGCTCACGCGGAGATAACTCAGAAATACCCCGAGTGCGACCAACCCAGCGCTCACGACGAGCTGTCCGCCGTATCCTATCGCCGGAATCACGTCCCGAAAGTGCGCCAACGCCGCCGCCCCGTACACGCTCAGGTACGACAGCGACGTCGCGTGCGAGCTCGGCATCCCCGGGTCCGCCTTCACCGCCCCGATCGGTCGCGCATGGTTCAACATCCGTTTCAAAATCTTCCCGTTGACGCTGTTCACGATCGATCCCAACAGCGCCCAGCACGTCTCCGCGCTCGGGTCGCGCAGGAGCGTGGCCAACGCCGCGAGCGAGACGACAAACTTCGTGCTCTCGTTCACCGCCGATAACACCACCGAGCGGCGCTTTCGAGGCGGCATATCGCTCGAAAACTCTTCACCTGACGACCCCACGGCGTCTTTCGTCGCCGCGACCGACCGACGACGCCGCGGTGGACGCCCGCGCGAGACGCTCGAGGGCGTCCCTGGGACTCTCGAGGAAACGGGCCCGCGCGCGCGCACCGGTCCGTCGACGTTCGTGCGCGTCGTTCGAGCGCGCGGTGTGCGCACAGAACGCGTTCCGTGCACGTGCGCTCGCGCGAGCGGGATGGACATGCGACGCGCGCGCGACGCGGTGACGATTTTATCCATGCGAAAAAGCGTTTTCCCTCGGCGAAGCGCGCCTGCGGCTCGCTCGGTTCGTGATTCGTGGTGATTACATCGACGATGAGACTACGTGACGACGATGAAGAGAACGTCGAGGTCGTTCCCTCGCTCACGCGACGCGATCGTAGTGCCGATCGAGCGTCTTGGCCGGAATGCGCTTTAAGAGCTCGCGAGGGAAGATTCGAAGCAGCGACCACGCGAGGTCCAACGCGTCGTACACGTTACGACCCTCGTTGCCCTGATTGATGAATTTGCGCTCAAACTTATCCAAGAATTCGAGGTAGAGCAAATCGTCCGAGCTGAGGGCCTCCTCGCCGACGACAGCCTTCATGGCGAGGGTGTCTTTGCCGATGGCGTAGTTGGCGTACAGTTGGTTGGAGACCTCGCCGTGGTCTCGACGCGTCATTCCTTCGCCGATCGCTGACTTCATGAGACGACTAAGCGAAGGTAAGACGTTGATCGGAGGGTAGATTTGACGGTTGTGCAATTGACGATCGATGTAAATCTGGCCCTCGGTGATGTATCCAGTCAAATCCGGAATCGGGTGCGTGATGTCGTCGTTGGGCATGGTGAGAATGGGCAACTGCGTGATGGAACCTTTTCGGCCCTTGATGCGCCCGGCGCGCTCGTAAATGGTGGCTAAATCGGTGTACATGTAACCCGGATATCCTCTTCGGCCCGGGACTTCCTCGCGCGCGGCGCTCACCTCGCGAAGCGCGTCCGCGTAAGAGGACATATCCGTGAGGATGACCAAGACGTGCTTGCCGCACTCGTACGCCAAATACTCCGCCGTCGTCAGCGCGATGCGCGGAGTGATGATGCGTTCGATCGTGGGATCGTTCGCGAGGTTCAAAAACAACACAACCTTTTCCAAACTCCCCGTGCGCTCGAAATCGCGACGGAAAAAGTTTGCGGTTTCCAAGTTGACGCCCATGGCGGCGAAGACGATGGCAAAGTCGTCGTCTCCGGACGTCCCCGCCGTCTCCACCTCGCGACCGTCCTCGTCGCGTCGCTTCACCAAACCAGCCTGTCGACAAATCTGCGCCGCAATCTCGTTGTGCGGTAAACCCGCGGCTGAGAATAACGGAATTTTCTGTCCTCGAGCGATGGAATTCATCACGTCGATGGTCGAGATCCCCGTCTGAATCATCTCCTCCGGGTACGTCCGTTCGCTCGGATTGATGCTCGCCCCTTGAATGTCCAAATACGTCTCCGCCATCACCCTCGGCCCACCATCGATCGGTTTCCCGCTTCCGTTGAAGATCCTTCCCAACATGTCTTCGCTCACCGGCGTCTTGAGCACCTCCCCCGTGAACTCCAACTTTGTATTCTTACCGTCGATCCCGCTCGTGCCCTCGAAAATCTGCACCACCGCGCGCTCACCGTCCACCTCGAGCACCTGTCCCCGCCTCGCCGTGCCGTCTCCCAGCCGCACGTTGACGATCTCGGCGTACTTTGCGTTGGAAACCTTGTCCAAGATCACCAGTGGGCCCGCGACCGCGCGCACCGTCTTATACGTCAACGGCGGGTCCACCGCGTCCATCGTCGCCTTGGCCGCGGCGACTTGCACCTTGGCGAACTCATCCGCGAGCGTGGGCGCCATGGCGTCGACGTCTGACGCGCCACGCGTCCCGTTCCCACGATGAATCATTTTTCGGCGTCCCGTCTCGCGCGCGCCGGCGAGAGAGGAAGACGTCTCGAGCGCGCGTTCGGCGAGACGTGCGGCGTGCGCGCAAAATTACATAATTCTAGCTACTTCATCTCGCGAGGAGATCTACACGCGACCGCGCGTCGTCGTCGTCGTG
>Ga0208410_1000082_pt1 | contig 54048 bp, 47 predicted proteins | sample ETN02SmetaG_3_FD_185787 | JGI IMG/M metagenome (GOLD analysis project Ga0208410, IMG submission 185787) | Marine microbial and viral communities from oxygen minimum zone, Eastern Pacific Ocean - ETNP2014F10-02SV257 (SPAdes) (version 2) | ecosystem: Environmental > Aquatic > Marine > Oceanic ... | reverse complement strand
CCGATGGGGGCTACGACTTGCATAGCCGGGAGGACTTCGACATAGCCCCGGCGAGCAAGAAATGGTGGGAGGACTGATGATGCATCATGATCCCAACCCATGCGATTGATGAATCTAGAAGGGGAGCCGCTTGGCGAGTCGTTCGGTCATCTCGAGATACCGGTCGGCGTGCTCCGAGCCTGGCATGTTGATCACGAACTGCCAGTAGCGCCATGCGGCTATGGACAGTGTCGCTAGGCGATGCAGGTCCGGCAGTGCGGCGATCTCATCATCGCCCAGCATCCGTACCGACTGGTAGCCACCTAGTATCGAGTCCCAGCGCTCCGCCACGGGCTCGCCGTCCTCCCAACCGAAGCCGACGAACGTCATCACCAGGTCGAATGCCAGGATGTCGTGGCACACCTCCTCGAAGTCGAGCATCGCTGTCACCTCACCATCCGAGCCGATTACGTTGTCCGGGAACAGGTCGCCGTGGATCACGCCCCTCGGGAGGTCCCCTATTCTCTCCCTCAGCGCATCGCTCTCGGACTTCAGCATGGTCAGGAACTCCGTCCACTCGTCCCTCTCGTCCGCTATCGAGAACATCTCCTCGAACAGCTTGTGCCCCATCGAGAAGTCACCCCCGAGGAAATCAGGGGCCTCGACCTCGTGCAACAGGGCCTGAGCCCTCCCCAGCGAGCGCAGCGAGGAGGGAGTGGGCTCCAGCCACTCTCCCTCGACGAAGGGCAGCAGGGTCCATGCCAGACCGTCCCTGATCCTCATCAGACCGCCGTCATCGAAGGCGATGGGGGATGGTGTGGGAACCCCGTTGTCGGACAGGTATGACGTGACCGAGAGGAGGTGCTCCACCTCCTCCAGGGTCCTCCCGTCCCATATCTTCAGCACCAGCTTCCTCCCGTCTGTCAGGCTGAGGGCGTAGTTCGAGTTGCACCAGCCGCCTGACAGCTTTTCGATGGCCAGCAGGTCCGAGAACCCCGCAGCGGCGATGAAATCGGAAGCCTCGTCGAACGAGACTTCGGTGTAAGCCATACATTCCCGCTCGCCAAATTTCCTTTTCGTTCTATCTGTCCTGTATCGGCTGAAAGAATTATATTATCGACGCGACACCTTCTCTATTGTGAATGCCGAAGAAGATAGTTCGGCAAAAACCCTCGACGAGCTCCTGAGCGAGAGGGACCAGCACGTGGGCAAGGCGCTCTCGATAGCTCACGGCGAGCCCCTGCACATAACGAGGGGCGAGATGCAGTACCTGCACTCGGCGGACGGGGAGAGGTACCTCGACCTGGTCAACAACGTCTGCCACGTGGGCCACTCAAACCCACGGGTGGTCGAGGCCGGCCAGCGCCAGATGGCTATCCTGAACACCAACACGAGGTACGTGTACGAAGGCCTGACCGAGTACCTGGGCAGGCTCTCGGAAACGCTTCCCCCCTCATTGGAGGTCGGCTTCCTAGTCAACTCCGGCAGCGAGGCGAACGAGCTGGCTGTCAGGATAGCGAGGGCGCACACCGGGGCGCACGACATGGTCGTGGTCGAGGGGGCGTACCACGGCCACACGGGGATGCTGATCGACCTCAGCCCGTACAAGTTCAGGGGGCGGGGAACGGGCGAGCCCGAGCCATGGGTCCACGTCGTCCCCATCCCGGACACCTACAGGGACGCGGAGAGGGACTACGCCGCGGAGCTCGGGGGCATCGTGAGCGAGGCCGGTCCCATAGCGGGCTTCCTGGTGGAGTCGATGCTGTCCTGCGCGGGGCAGGTCCCACTGCCTCCGGGGTACCTCTCCTCCGCCTTCGAGCACGTTCGCGCCGCTGGCGGGCTGTGCATAGCCGACGAGGTGCAGGTCGGGTTCGGCAGGGTGGGCACGCACATGTGGGCCTTCGAGGAGCATGATGTCGTTCCCGACATCGTGGTGATGGGCAAGCCGATCGGCAACGGGCATCCCATGGCAGCGGTCTTCACGACCGCGGAGATAGCCTCATCCTTCGAGGGCATGGAGTTCTTCTCCACGTTCGGCGGCAACCCTGTGTCCTGCGCGATCGGGCTCGCGGTGCTGGACGAGATAGAGGAGGGCGACCTCATGAGGAACGCGAGGGACGTCGGCAGGGTGCTGATGGACGGGCTGAGCGACCTGAGGGAGAGGCACCCCATCATCGGGGACGTCAGGGGCAGGGGGCTGTTCATCGGCTTCGAGCTGGTGAGGGACCGCGGGACCAAGGAGCCGGCGACGGCCGAGGCGAAGAGGCTAGTGAGGCAGATGCTCTCCCACAACGTGCTCATGAGCACCGATGGGCCCCACAGCAACGTCATCAAGATCAAGCCGCCGATGGTGATAACCGAGGAGGACGCCATTATCACTCTGGAGTCTCTGGGTGAAGTATTGGATGAACTTCCTAAGCGATAATTGCCCCTACGGGGCATGCTTTGCGTTGAAATAGGGGTGGTGGGTCGGCCGGGACATGGGAGACATGCAGACGACCTTCGTGATGATCAAGCCTGACGGCGTGCAGAGGGGCCTAGTGGCCGACATAATCGGACGGTTCGAGACCAAGGGGCTACGCCTCGTCGGACTAAGGCAGCTGACTCCCTCGATGGAGCTGGCGGAGGCCCACTACGAGGTCCACAAGGAGCGACCGTTCTACGGCGGGCTCATCGAGTTCATCACATCGGGCCCCGTTGTCGCAATGGCATGGACGGGCGTCGACGCGATCAGCGTCGCTCGCAACCTCATCGGGCCGACCGACGGCCGAACAGCCGCACCAGGCACCATCAGGGGCGACTTCGCAATGGACATCGGGCACAATGTGATCCACGGCTCCGACGGCGAGGACACGGCGTCCTTTGAGCTGGGGCTCTGGTTCCCGGAGGGACTGGTCGACTGGACCCGCGACGAAGAGTCGCACATATACGAGTGAGCAATCAATTCAGCAGGGGAAGGAGCATGAGGTGGATGGTATGTCAGAACGCAGGCAACCCATCGTCGCTGTGCTAGGTCACGTGGACCACGGCAAGACCTCCCTCCTCGACCACATCAGGGGACTCGGATCGGACTCCCGTGCCTCTGTCATGGACCGAGAGGCAGGTGGGATAACCCAGCACATAGGCGCCACCGAGGTGCCGGCGGACATCCTCAACGAGCTCTGCTCCCCCTTGATGGGCGGGAACACGTTCGACTCGCCGGGACTCCTGTTCATCGACACCCCGGGTCACCACTCGTTCTCCACGCTCCGCTCCAGGGGTGGCTCCCTCGCAGACATCGCGATACTGATTGTCGACGTCATGGAGGGCTGCAGGCCGCAGACCCTCGAGTCGCTACGCGTCCTGAAGGCGGCCAAGACCCCGTTCGTCATCGCTGCCAACAAGGTCGACAGGATATACGGCTGGGACGCCCAGCCAGGTCGCGCCATGGCCCTCTCTATGAGGAACCAGACGCAGGACGCGATGGCCTTGTTCGAGAAGCAGTACTGGAGCCTAGTGGGACAATTCGCCGAGGAGGGTCTCAACATCGAGCGCTACGACCGTGTCAAGGACTTCACCAAGGACATCGCGATGGTACCCATCTCCGCTAGGGAGGGAGAGGGCATCCAGGACCTGCTCGCTGTCGTGATCGGCCTCGCCGAGAGGTACCTCACCGAGCAGCTCACCGACGTGGAGGGCTCCGGGGAGGGCACGGTCCTCGAGATGAAGGAGGAGAGGGGACTCGGCAAGACCCTCGACGTCATCCTCCACAGGGGCTCCATCAAGAAGGGGGACGAGATAGTACTCGTGACCACCGAGGGAGGCCTGTCCACTCGCGTCAAGGGGCTCTTCAGCCCACGCGGCATGAGCGAGATGAGGGACGCTGGTGACCGCTGGGACGACACGGAGGTCGCTCACGCGGCATCCGGGCTCAAGGTCTCGGCACCCGACCTCGACAACGTCCTCGCTGGCACCACTCTCCGCGTGGTCCACACCGACTCCGAGAGGGAGGAGGCGATGGCCGCGGCCAAGGCCGAGTCCGAGCTCTCCATCGAGCTGGAGGAGGAGGGAGTCGCGATCAAGGCCGACACGGTCGGTGGATTGGAGGCACTCGCCAAGGAGCTACAGGCTCTCGATGTGCCGATTCGCAGCGCCACTATAGGAAAGGTCAGCCGCCGGGACGTGAGGAGCGCCGAGGCGGCAGTAGACCCTCTCCAGAGGGTGATAATGGCGTTCAGCACAGAGATACTCCCCGATGCCGAGGCCGAGATAGAGTCCTCCGACACCGGCGTGCACTACATCGGCTCCGACATCATCTACCGCATCCTCGAGGAGAGGGAGGAGTGGATAGAGGCCAGGACCCGCGAGATAGAGGAGGCGAACCGCGAGCAGATCGTTTACCCTGGCAGGATAATGCTCCTTCCCGACCACACGTTCCGCATATCCAAGCCAGCCGTCGTGGGCGTCAGGGTGCTCGCAGGGCGGGTCCACGTCGGTCAGAAGCTCCTCAAGGACGGAAACCGCGTCGGGCGCATCAAGTCAATCCGCTCCGGCGAGGAGTCGATGAAGGAGGCGATGCAGGGCGCAGAGGTCGCACTCGCTATCGAAGGGGCCACCGTGGGCAGGCAGATCGACGAGGAGGACATCCTCCTCGTGGACGTCCCCGAGTCCCATGCCAGGAAGCTCAGGAGGATGGACCTGAGCGCTGCCGAGGAGGAGGTCCTGGAGGAGCTGCAGGAAATCCACCGCAAGGACGACCACTTCTGGGGACGATAGGCCCAATGAAGTAAGCCAGTCACAAGAGAACCGAACACTCAAGTAGTGAGTGAGAGGGCCTGAGTTTAGTTAGGTGAGTGTGAAATGACGATGTCTAAGACTGGTGACGCTAAGTCCCGAGAACTAATTCAGACGGTTTCCCAGATTTCGAACGGCTTGATGAACGAGGTAAGCAAGGTCATCATCGGGAAGCAGGAGAACCTGCGACGTGTGACCATAGGCATCCTGTCCAACGGGAACATGCTCATCGAGGACTTCCCCGGACTGGCCAAGACGCTGATGGCGAACACCTTCTCGTCGGCCCTCGGATGCAAGTTCAAGCGTGTCCAGTTCACCCCAGACCTGCTCCCAGCTGACGTCATGGGGACGTACATGTACGACCAGCAGGCTGGCGAGTTCAAGCTCCGACCGGGGCCGCTGTTCACCAACCTCCTACTCGCTGACGAGATCAACAGGGCGCCACCCAAGACGCAGGCCGCTCTGTTGGAGGCCATGGAGGAGAAGCAGGTCACCATCGAGGGTATCACCCACAAGCTCCCAGCGCCATTCATCACCATGGCGACCCAGAACCCTATCGAGCAGGAGGGAACATACCCCCTCCCAGAGGCCCAGATGGACCGATTCCTGATGAAGATGTCAATGGGGTACCCAGACAGGCAGGAGGAGAAGGCCATCTTGCAGCGAAGGAAGCTCCGAGGCAAGGACGAGTACGATATCGAGCAGGTCACAAGCCCGAAGAAGGTCGTGGCAATGCAGAAGGCGTTGGAGACCGTCCACGTCGACCCGGCCATCATGTCCTACATCGTCGAGCTGGTGCAGAGGACCAGGGAGGATCACAGGATAATCACAGGAGCCTCGCCCCGTGCGAGCCAGTCCCTGTTCAAGACCAGCCGCGCTAGCGCAGCCATCGATGGCCGCGACTACGTGATACCGGACGACATCAAGGCAGTCGCCCTGCAGGTCGTCAGCCACAGGATCATGCTCAAGCCCGAGTCCAAGATTCGAGGCGTCACGGGACACCACATCATGAGGAAGATCCTCTCAGAGGTCCCCGTTCCAGTGATCCAGTGATTCGGAATATTCACGGGTCTGGCAGCACCCTTGCAGCCTGAGGGAGCGGAGCGGATGTCGCAAGGGCCGGTTGTTATCGCCGTGGTTAACCACAAGGGAGGCACCGCCAAGACCACCACTTCGGTGAATCTGGCAGCTGCCCTGGCCAAGGGGGACTCGGACATGGGGATTCCTGCTAGGAGAGTCCTCCTCGTTGACCTGGACCCACAGGGAAACGTCGCGACGACCTTTGGAATCGACAAGAGCACTCTCGGGCCGACGATGAACGAGCTCTTCAAGGGAGGCATAGACAGCGACCCAGTGCCCCTTTCCGAGTGTCTCCTGAGCCCCCCTCAGCTGACTTCTGCGATGCGCTCTGCGTGGAAGAGGCACAACCCGGACAGGAAGAGGGGACCACCAAACTCGATCGAGGTTCGGAACCTATGGGTCCTCCCAGCCGACCTTGATCTATCCGGAGTCGAGATAGACCTAGCCACCAGGATAGGTAGGGAGCACAGGCTGAGGTTGGCCCTTAGGGAAGCCACCGGCAAGTTCGACGTGGTCATCGTGGACACCCCCCCATCTCTTGGCCTGCTGACTATCAACGGGCTATCTGCAGCTGAGTGGGTCCTCATTCCCATCCAGGCAGAGTTCTACTCTCTGGAGGGGATGAGCCAGCTCCTAGGCCTCATCAGGAACGTCCAGGGGACCATCAACCCGAACCTCAAGCTGTTCGGGATAGCCCTCACGCTCGTACAGTCCAACAGCAGGCTGGGGGAGACCGTGGCGGAGCAGGCGAGACGCCACTTCGGCGAGAGAGTCTTCGGGACAGAGATACCGAGGCTCGTCGCGATAGCCGAGGCCCCTCTGGAGGGGGCTCCGATAGTGATAGCGAAGAAGCCGAACAAGTCGAATCCAGGGAGCTCGGTATACTGGGAGCTGGCAAAAGAGGCGGATGACAGGATAAAACGCATCACTGGAAGCTAGACTTGGAACCTAAGCGTCTAGCGCGGACTGTCTCGCATCAAGCAGAGCGGACTCCCATTTCACCTTCAGCTCGGCCTTCAGCGACTTCAGGATCTCCTTCACTTCCTTCTTTGAGAGATCGTCCCTCTTCGAGAACTGCTCCTCCAAGTTGGCTAGCATCTCGGCCTCCCGCTCCTTGGCGAACTCCGCTACGGACTGCTCCATCTCGACCTCAAGCTCGAGGGCGACCTCCTGCCTCTTCAATGCCAGAGCGGCCTCCATGGTCTCCCTCTCGGAACGGAACCTCCTCTCCAGCTCGGAGAGGGCCTTCCTCTCGGCCTCCTCCTCTAGCGACTTCATTCTGACCTCGACGTCGGACTTCATCTCTGACTCGAGAGACTTCTTCTCCTCGTCAAGCTGCTTCTGGAACTCGCTCTCCTGCTTTCTCCGTGACTCAGCGAGCCTCTCCCTCATTTGGATCTCCTGCTCCAGACGGTGAGCCTCCACCTTGCGGTGAATCTGTGACTCCGAGGCCTCTCTGAGGTCCATCTCGACGCGCCTCTGCATCCTCTCGGCCTCCTGGGACGCCTCAAGCTCGAGCCTCTCCTTCAGGAAGGCCTTCCTCCTGTCAAGCTCGACCTCCATCTCGTCCTTCAGCCTCTTCCTGAGCTTCGCTGTGTGGGCTTCCAGCCTCCTGTCCCTCTCGAGGTCCAATTGCTCCCTGAGCCTGTTCTCCTCTCTCCTTAGCCTGTGGACCATCTCCTCCCTGAGTAGACGCTCCTCCCTCTCGAGGGCCTCGCTTTCCAGTCTCTCCATCTCATCCTCGAGCTCGGCTCTCAGATCGGCTTCGAGCTGCTGCAGCTGCTCGTCGAATAGTATGTCGTACCCCTTCCTCATGGCTCCCTGCATCCCAGACAGACGCTCGGTCATCTCTGCAATCCTCATTCTGCGTTCTCTGCGTATGCCGCTTCGGACTCTCGACTCCTCGTCCAGGTGGTCCCTTGCACGCGCCATCGACTCCCTGCTGGGGGATGTCGCTAGACGATGCTGAGCTCGTAGGGCGGCCAGTTCGTCGACCCCCTCGGAGTCATCGTTGCTTGGCGACTTGCTCTCACTCATGGGTACCCATCCCCAGTCTGACGCTTGTTTCTCCCTATTTGAGGGAGGAGGGTCGCAGAAGGCCGATAACAGCGGTTTGCGGGGTCGTGCCGTAGGCACGGCTCAGAATGTCACGTTGAACGCCGCATCGCAGGCAGGGCAGCTCAGCTCTTTCGTGCCGGGCTTGGGCTTGATCCTGAGCTTGCTCTCGCACCCGGGGCACTGGATCTCGACCTTGTTGACCTTCTCGGTGAGCCTGAATAGTTTCGAGCATGCAGCGCAGCTGATGTCGAGAGGGCGCTCTTCGCTACCGGCAACGACGATCGTGTTGCAGTGTGGGCAGGGGAGAGTCTCTTCCATCAGGGCGTCAATGGTTGGCTGGTGGCTAACCCTGCATACCGCATCGCAAACCTTGCACGTTATCTCACCGAGGCCCTGGGGGAGCATGTGCCCGCAGTTGGCGCATTCCGCTAGTGGGGGAGCGTGCCTAGACTCCACCTCGACAACGTCCGACATGACCATCCCTCACGTATTCGATTTATCAAGCGGTCGTAGGGTTTCACTGCCATCACGGCCAATAAGCGCCCCAAACGAGTCAACGATGTCAGAACCTATGTCCCTTGCGAGGTCGAATAGGGTGGTGAGCCTCTGAGTGCCAGTCCCGGTGACCCACATTCCGTTCAGAATGATGAGCAGAGCACTCGCCTCGTGGAGGGCTATCCCAACTGCTAGGTTTATCTCGGCTCCGAGCAGTACCGCTGAGACCAGTATCAAGGTGACCCCAATTGAGATTGCTATGTTGGCTAGGACGACGCTCCTGGTCCTCCTTGACAGGGTTATCAGCCTCGATAGTGCACGTGGGTCCTCTCCTGGGATCAGCACATCGGCTGCATCGAGGTTGACCTGATCCCCGCTCCCTACAGCGATGCCGACATCTGCTGCTGCTAGGGCCCCTGCGTCGTTGAAGCCGTCTCCTGCCATCAGGGTCTTGCCTGCTTTGGACTTCTCCGAGACCCATGCTGCCTTTCCTTCTGGGTCAACGCCACCTCTGCATGAACTAGGGGGTATTCCGAACCTGCTCGCGAACGCCTCTACGCTTGACTGCTCGTCACCACTGAGTATCTCTATTGTTACGCCGCTCTTCGTCAGAGAATCTAGCATCTCCGCCACTCCCTCGCGGGTGTCATCGTGAGAGAATCCGAATGAAGCGATTGCCCTGCCCTCGATGGATAGGACGCTGGCACCGAACCCGGATTTCCGATACTCAGCTAGAGATGCGTCCAGTTCCTCGGGTATCTCAACCCCCTCTGACATGAGCCAGTCTACACGTCCAAGCATCAGCTTCTGACCTCTGAGGGAACCCGTTACCCCTGCATCGCCGTCCGCGATGTCAGATATCTGCAACGGCTTGATGGACCTGCTTTCCGTGACTCCCAGTATCGATTTGGCATAGGGGTGATTGGATCTCATCTCCAGTCCCGCGGCCATTCTCAGGACATTGTCCTCAGACTCGTCATCTGATACCGAGATTCCGGTGAGAACCGGATGACCGCTAGTCAGCGTCCCAGTCTTGTCGAGTAGTGCTAGACTTACGCCCGCTGCTGCCTCTAGGACGTCACCCCCTCTAGCGATTAGGCCAGATGACGAGGCGGACGTCAGAGCAGCTGCATGGGGTATCGGGGCGGCAAGAAGCAATGAGCACGGACAGGAGACTACCCAAAGCAGAGCAGTGGTCATGATCATCTCCTCACTTCTCCCATGCACGAGGAACGCTAGGAATGGGGCGAGAACCAAGACTAGGGGAACCCAGTACTTGGTGAACGTCTCTATCGAGCTCTGGGTTCTAGTGGGCTTGTCCTTGTACTCCCTGACTAGGTCGACCAGGCCTGACAGGCGCGTCTCATCGCCACTGGCAACCGCTCTTATGACGACAGGGCCCCTGACAAGCGTCAGTCCAGCCTCCACCAGGTCCCCCTTGCTTATCGATACTGGAACTGGCTCGCCTGTGAGAGGGGCCCTGTTTAGAGAACCGGATCCCTCTGTCACGGTACCGTCGACGGGTACAATCTCCCCGGACCTGACCTCGATCAAGTCCCCAGCCCCAATAGCCTCCACTGGCGTCATATCGCCATCCTGACAGTCATCCAGCTGTACGCAGGATGGAGCTACTGTGAGGCTCCTCTGAATCACGTTAAGACTCCTAACTCCAGAGAGTTGCCCATTGGATGGGCTCACCAGCCTGGCTCCTCTGGGCATCCTATCAAGGCCCCCCTGCATCGACTCTCTTGCCCTGATGATTGCACGTTCTTCCAAGTGCGAGGCTAGGGCTTCCAGACCCACCACCATCAATGCCTCCGCCCACTCTCCTAGAATAACGGCCCCGAGGACTGCCAGGGATGTGAGTACCTGGAAACCCAGTATCCTGTTCTGGATGCTCGCCATCCCCTCTTGGAACATCTTGAATCCAGCCATTGAGACCCCAACGAATCCGATTATGGATGAGAAGATGCTCGGAAGCCCACTGCTCTCCACTATCAGAATCGCGAGAATCATAGGGATTGTCAGGACTGAGGTAATCAGCTTGATCTGGTCATCCCTGAGCCTCTTCGTTGTAGACGGCGCGTATAGAGCATCATCCCCTAGGATGGCTGTAATCATCGATTCTGCGACCGACCTGAGGCCCTCTTCTCTAATCCATAGGCTCTGGATCTCAATTTTACCATCATCCATCCTTATTCCGAGCACCCCCGGAACCCCTAGCAACTCGTTCCTCAGACCCTTGCGATCCTTACCTATTCTGCTGGCCGCCTCTCTTGGAGTGATTCCAACGACTTGGGTCCATCCTACATCGGGGCTGTGGCCGAGACTCTCGAGAACAGAGGATGACTTCGAGATTCGCCCCCTCGAGACATCCAGTCCAATCCTCGCAGTTCCTTCAGTGACAGAAATCTTGCAAGAGTCAATACCGGGCAGTCTGCTAACCGCCTTGGTCGCCTTCATGGCGCAGTCCGGGCAGTCCATCCCTCTGATTCCCCATTCGAAGTTGTGGATGCCATCAGGTGCTAACGCGGAGTACCCATCCGCCTGCTCCATGTTCCTCGGATGACGGGGAATGCCTTGAATCTGATTAGTGAATAGGCGATGGAGTCATCAGGTCACCAGCATTCCGGCATACATGGTCGAACTGCCTGAAGACGGCGAGTGGGACATGCTGGTCTTCGATGTCGATGGCACAATATTGGATGCAGACGGCATGATTCCTGAGACCATTACGCTTGTCAGGGAGCTTGAAAGAAAGGGCATGACTGTATCACTGGCATCAGGCCGGACCCTCCCCAATCTGACCCCACTTCACCAGTCAATGGCCATTTCTGGATTCATAGTGGGCGAGAATGGGGGAATAGTATGGGACTCACACCATGGTCATCCGATCAGGGCACTAGCAGACGGATCCAGGACCAGGGATGCGGCACAGTGGCTTGGAACCCAGATTGAGGGACTGAACCCAGAGGGGATAGAGTCCAACAGGTGGAGGGAGACGGAGTGGTGCCTGATCGACATTGGCGATTGGGAGCAGGTCAGAGATGCGATAGCCGACTCAGAGTGGTCGGACATCTCGGTCATACCAACAGGATACGCAGTTCACCTGACCGTACCGGGTCATGACAAGGCATCCGGGTTGAGATTCGCCTTCGAGCAGCGCGGGATAGACCCGAAGAGGGTCATTGCCTGTGGCGATGCCCCTAACGACATACCGATGTTCAACATGGTTGATTGCGGGGTATGCGTGAATTCGGCCTACCCGAACGTCATAGAGGCTGCGGACGCAGTCACAGATGCCCATGGAAAGGAAGGCTCACTGGAGCTTCTCAGGGCTCTAATTGACAGGATATGATGAATTCTGGTGCAGGCGGCAGGATTCGAACCTGCGAAGCGCTATGCAGAGGATCTTGAGCCCTCCCCCTTTGACCACTCGGGTACACCTGCAGCGATTGCGACAGTAATCACCCTCTTGATACTCGCGCCTCCTGACATCTTCCAACTTCATTGGAGGAATTGTTCAATAGTCTCCTTGCATGCATTCGCTCCGGGTGTCTGGGATGGATGGCGATAATGAGATGCCAAGGCTGAACTCCCACCAGTTGATAGCAGTCGACAAGGCCCTGATGGAGATAAGCCGTAAACAGAGATCCTCGGCCGTCCCGGTCGAGTTGCCAATGGCGAATTTCTGGGCAGCCGTCGGACAGCTGGTGAGGCACCTAGAGTCAGAGCTGGCTGAAACCATGCGCACCGAGGGACCTACAGCGAAGGCCCAACTACAGACTCGCAAGCTAGGAGTAACACGAACACAGGTAAGCGATCTGACCAGACATCGACTAAACGCATTCACTCAGCACGCCATACTTTCTAACCTACTTCGATCACCCGAGGGTGACTCTATGTCCGATGCAAACGGCCCCGGCATAATAGAATGGGAGAGGCATGACCCGTCAGAGAGGGCGTTCTATTCGGGAATAGGGCACTTGGTTGACAAGTACAAGCATGAAGTCTCCCTCAACTCCCTTCTACGTAGCTCATGGGATGCCCCGCCCCCTCCTCCCGAGACACCTTCACACACCGCCCCACTGACCGAGTTTGTTCCAGGTGTGGAGAAGTCCGATGCGCCAGAGGCAGAGACAGCCCCTCAGCCCCCTGAAACAACTCATTGGGAGGATCCAGACTATGACGAGGAGGACAGGATAAGGGAGATGGATGCATTTCCCGGGATCGGGACAGGGGCAGCGCCACCACCAGAACCGACGCCAGTCGAGCCAATAAGCGAGATGAGGAGGATACTCGTACTTCAGGACATGACCGAACCCATAGTGACGGAAGACGGCTCGGAGATCACCCTCACAGCAGGGGACATCGAGAACTGTCCCTCCATAATCGCTGACACCCTTATTGCCGCAGGAATGGCAGAGGCTGCAGACCTCTAGTCCCTAGCAATGACTTAGTGTTGCCATCTCCGACTACTAGGTATCAGAGGTGAGCCATTGGGCAAGACAGTGACAAAGAAACAGATTAGCAACATGAGGAAGGCGTTCAAAGATGACCCTACAGCGAAGATAGCCCAGAACGCGGTAACAAGCAACGCCCTGTCAGACGTGGCATTGCGCCGGGATCTGGTACAGTCGATAGACTCCACATTCAGTACCAAGCTGGACGACTGGAAGGTCACTCACCAGAAGAATAGCGGAAGGTGCTGGCTGTTCGCTACGCTGAACCTATTCAGGCCGGGCACGATGAAGAAGATGAATGTCAAGAACTTCGAGTTCAGTCAGTCACACATTCACTTCTGGGACAAGTTCGAGCGCTCCAATCACTTCCTGGAGGCAATAATAGAGACTTCCGACAGGCCAGTGGATGATCGAACGATACACTTCCTCCTCTCGGACCCAATTGGGGACGGTGGCCAGTGGAACATGGCAACGAACCTGATTCGTAAGCACGGACTAGTTCCAAAATCGGCTTATCCCGAATCCAAGAGTAGTAGCGCCACAAGGTGGATGAATGCAATACTGAAGGATATACTGAGGAGCTCTGCAAGTGAGTTGAGGGGTATAATTGACTCTGGTGGAAGCAAATCGGATGCCCGTGAGCACAAGGAGAAGAGAATACAGGACATCTGGAGGGTCCTTTGCATCCACCTCGGCACACCACCAGAGAAGTTCGATCTCCAATGGAGGGACAAGGACGACAAGTTCCACCGTAAGGGGAGCATGACGCCACAGGAGTTCGCCAGTGAGTTCGTGGATATCGACTGGGAGAACTACGTCTGCATCGTAAACGACCCTCGCAACGAGTACTACAGGACCTATACCGTCGACTACCTTCAGAATGTGGCCGGGGGCCCACCAGTCGTGTACCTAAATGTCCCCAGTGGTGAGATGAAGGACATCACTCAGAAGCTCCTGGAGGACGGACTGCCCGTTTGGATGGGTTGTGATGTTGGCAAGCAGATGGAGAGGAAGAGGGGCCTCTGGGATGCTAATCTTTTCGAAACCAACGAGCTCTATGGGATAGAGTACGGCATGGAGAAGGCCGACCGTCTACGGTTCGGCCAGACTATGATGACTCACGCGATGCTGTTCACGGGCGTCGATGTTGTCGATGGAAAGCCCAGGAGGTGGAGAGTCGAGAACTCTTGGGGAGCAGACTCGGGGCAGAAGGGGTACTACACGATGAATGACAGCTGGTACGACGAGCACATGTTCGAGATCGCCGCCCCTAGGGACTACCTGACGGAGAAGATGATCGAAGGGCTGGACTCTGAGCCAGTAGTTCTCGATGCCTGGGACCCGATGGGCAGCCTAGCCTAGGTTGCGCAGTGAAAGCTCAATCGTGACAGAGTCCGGGATAGGTATTCTCAGGACCTTCCTGAGTGCCTTTTCGTCTCTCGATGTGTTGGTCACCAGCTCAAGGAGCCTCTTGTGGACTCTCATTTCCCAGTGGTCCCATGTCTCAGCACCCTCTCCATCGGGGCTCTTGCGGCATGGTACGACTATTCTGCGGGTTGGGAGAGGTATGGGGCCGCGTAGCTTAACGCCCGTCTCATCCGAGATGTGCTTGATCTGGTCACAGACCTGATTGACATCAGTGTGATTCTCTCCCGTCAGTCTGATGGTCGTGACTACGGGCATCTGTTCACCTTAAGTCGACTCAACTCTTCTTCTCGATGGCTATGCACATTCCAGCGGCAACGGTCTTACCCATGTCGCGGATTGCGAACCTGCAGAGCTCAGGGAAGTCGTCCTTGACTTCGATAGCCATTGGCTTGGTTGGCTGGAACCTGACGGTCGCTGCGTCTCCTGACTTCAGGAATGCTGGCGTCTCACCGGTCTTGAGGTTCTTGATTAGCTCGACGAATCGAACTGCAACCTGTGCTGTGTGTGCGTGGAACACTGGTGTGTATCCGACACCGATCGCCTTTGGTATCTCCATCATCTGGATGTTCCCAACGAAGCTCTCGTCGTGGCGGACGAACACAGGAGCGCTCTCTGCGTATCCAGCGACGTCTCCTCTGCGGATGTCGGTGGCAGCTAGGCCACGGACGTTGAAACCGACGTTGTCACCAGGCACTGCCTTCTCGTGCATTGTGTGGTGCATCTCGATGCTCTTGACCTCAGCAGTCTTCTGGCTGGGGTTGAAAACAACGGTCTTGCCGGAGTGCAGGACACCGGTCTCGACCTTTCCGACTGGAACGGTCCCGATTCCGCTGATCTTGTAGACGTCCTGGATTGGCAGGCGAAGTGGCTTGTCTGTTGGCTTTGGCGGCATTGTGATGGCGTCGATGGCCTCGAACAGAGTCGGGCCGTCGTACCAAGGCATGTTCGTGCTCTTGTTGTACACGTTGTCGCCTAGCTGAGCCGAGCATGGGACGAAAGTGATCTCGTCCGGCTTGTATCCAGCTCCCTTCAGTAGGTTGCCGACCTCAGCCTTGACGTCGTTGTACTTGCCCTCTGCCCAGTCAACACCGCTGATGTCCATCTTGTTGACGTTGACAATCAGCTCGGTTACTCCGAGAACGCGTGCTAGGAAGGCGTGCTCCCTTGTCTGCGCGTTGACGCCGTCGTTGGCGGCAACGTTCAGTACTGCGGCGTCAGCCTGGCTTGTTCCAGTGATCATGTTCTTCACGAAGTCACGGTGACCAGGTGCGTCGATGATGGTGAAGTAGTAGTTAGGGGTGTAGAACTCCTTGTGCGCGACGTCGATGGTAATTCCACGTGCACGCTCCTCCTTCAGTCCGTCCATGACGTAAGCCAGACCGAAACCGGCCTTACCGGACTCAGCAGCTAGCTTCTCGTTCTTCTCAATCACGTGCTCTTCTATGTGCCCGCTATCAAGAAGTATACGACCTACAGTCGTTGACTTTCCGTGGTCTACGTGCCCTACGAACACGATATTCAGGTGCGGCTTGCTCTTGTCTTCCCATTGTGAACCCATATTATCCACCTCTAAGTGTGGCCCGCCGACCGAAGGGGCGTATATGAATCGTTCCCCCTAGCCTAAATCGCCCACTTCCTAGTAGTACACCGATAATGGCCACCAGAGGGCACTATCCATCGCGGCTATAGTCCAACACGACGATGTAGAAGTTGACTTTGGTAGTGTGCGTCTCCTCGTTCACGAGGTCGTTCGTCCACTCTCCGGGCAGGAACCCTCTCACGGTGGAAGCGCCGATGACCTGCCAGATGCAGTATTCGTCATTGCCGCAGTCTCCACTGTTGCGATTGTCGTTACCTAGGGCCGTGGTGTTGGAGATCTCCTCGTCCGTGCTGTTGTACATGTAAACGTCGAGCTTGTTATCGGTGGTTGTCCCACCTATCCCTCCTCCGAGCTGATCATCGTCCTGCTGGGGGTATCCCACCTTTACTCTGAGATACACTATCCTGTCTATGCTCTCTTCGTCGTAGGCCACTGGGAAACTCCAGGTCATCCTGATTGGCTCCTGGATCCTCCTGTCCATCTCGAAGTCCAGCCACTCGCCCCTGTAGTTGACGTATACGTTGGTGTCGTAGTAGTCTGTGAGTCCGTTGTTGTCGGTGACGGTGAGCCTTACCTGCCATGCCCCGGCGGGCCGCTCCTCCCAGTCGATCGTCTCCCCTGAGGCATCGACGTCGTTGTCCTCGATCCCATCTCCGTCCGAGTCAGTGTTCCTGTCCAAGTCCCACTCGTAGCTCACTATGTACTCCTCTGCGTAGCAGTCCGAGTCATCGGGGTCGCAACCAGCCCAGGAGGCGGAACCGTCCAATGTGACGGTTGTGGACACGCTGATGTCCCTGTCGTCTATCTCCTTGTCGTCTTCGCAGACCCATACAACGACCCTGTCGCCGCTTCGCGCATCCTCCCCCACGCAGTTCTGGTCCTTGTCGGACACTATCTCTGCGTGCGGCTCTCTGGCTGACGAGTCTATGACGGTCACAGTCATGCTAGTGGTCACCTCGTGGGTTCCATCGCTGACAGCCAGCTTCACCGAGTACTCGCCCGGTTGCGCGTACGTGTGGCTAGTAGTGAGACCGGAACCGAGGTTCCCGTCGCCGAAAGTCCATGAGAAAGTCATCGGGTCTGCATCGGGATCAGAGGACCCGACTGCACTGAATGTGACTGACTCCCCCGCCTTGATCGAGCCAGAGGGGTCTATCGACATGTTCGCAGAGGGCGGGCTATTGCTTCCCAGGATGTCTAGACAGCCTGCCAGTGCAGTGAAAATCATCAGCATGGCCATCATCAAGCCTGTAGCCTTGCCCCCTCTCATGTTGCATCGCTGGAGGCTTGTATGAAATCAACCCTGCGATAAATCGTTAGAAGTCGAATATGCTCTGTTGCCTAGTCCCTTCCAGCAAATCCTTCTCGTTCCATCCGAATGCTTCGGTGATTCGTCCTAGGGATTTAGCCAGTCGTCCTGCGTAGTACTTCCTGTCGTATTCAGGCGGATTCCCCCCTATTTCATCAACCAGCCAGGCCTTCACCCCCAGCTTCTTGTCGCCCCCATCTGGTTCTGTGATCACGTATCCCACCTTCATTCCCGGAGTGAACTGCAGACCTGCCTCTATTCTCTGCTTCGCGGCCCTAACGTAAGGGAGCCCGTCTTCGTTCTTGTACACACTGAAGTCCCACTCGTTCTTCTTAGAATTCCACTTCCCCTTGCAAGAGCGGCTAATCACCAGCCTCGAGGGGTCAACATTCCCCGCTCGCACCTCATCAATCGCCACCTTGGTCATGTTCACAGCTTCTTCTGTGTCCCCATCCAGAAGCATCTCGAACATCTCGGTCATGGTATCGGAAAGGAGGTCGAATGAGTCAGTCCTCCTTACTTCGTACCCCCTTATCAGCATCTCTTCCCTAGGCCATACCACTCTTCCGACGTACCTCTTCTTCGCCCCGTGGCTGAAAAATGCGGAAAGGGCGGTTTCGAACTCGAGTTCCGCGCCCTCTCTGGTGAACATCTGAGCGAGCCCCTCTCCAAACTCCAGCGTCTCCTCGCGGGTCCTTTCCCAGACCTCCGCCCCGTCCGGGTCCTCAGGCTTGTTTGTGGGGGCCTCCTCATCAACTGGAGATTTAACGAAAATTGAATCAGTGTCCGAGTATATCACGTCATTACCGCCCTCCTCGACTTGGGATATTATCGCCTTGATGTTGTGTCTGGCCCACTCGGTTATGCTTGCTCCCAAGTCGGGATGAGTAAATCGGTAGAAGCTGGATGCGAAGACGCCATAGAACGAATTCATGAGTATCTTTACCGCATACTGTAGTTGATCCAGCAGGAATGCCTCAACCACATCATTGCTTGCTTGGGCCTCCTCCATCTCCTTCTTGTACAAGTCCCTCTTTGCCATCAAATCCTCCAGAAGCCTAGGGACAAGGCCATTCATTTCGTCCTTCGACTTGTATCTGGTTCCAGTCGTCGGTGAGACACTGTGTGACGAGTCTTCTTCGCCATCCCTCACAAGGGTGGTGGAACAGATGTTGTTGCTGATCATTATTGAGGGGTACATCGACTTGAAGTCGAGAACAACTACCCACGGCTCCATTCCAGGCTCCACTTCGTGAACGTAGCCCCCTGCTATCTGATCCCTTTTCCTCGGCCCAGCGTTGGTCATTGGGACAGCTATGCCCTCCTTGTCGGCCAACCTCATCACAAGCGAGTCGATCCATTGACTCGTGGTCCCATTAGCCGCAGTCTCGACTGCAGTCAAGGACACTGAAGCCAAGGCCTCTTTCCTGGCAATCGCCTTCAGGTGCCCAAGTATGTCCAGGGGTAGGTGCGTGTCCCTGACGCAGTACTCCATCACGACATCAGGTCTCGCGGCCCACTCCTCGTCCATCTTGCTTGCATCGACATCGAGCTTCCGCATTCCCTCGTCATCAGGCCAGAGGAGTTGTGAGACGTACCTCAACGACTCCCTCTGGGGTCGCAGTGTCTGCCGTGCCTGCCACCATGCGTCCATGGGTATCCTTCCAGGAATCCTCCAAACCCTGTTTTGTTGCCTCGTTGGGAATATCCTCTTGCCCTCTCCCTCGTTCATTGGGACTCTCCCCCAGCCAAACAGAGGCGCTCTGTTGTACTTCGGCCGGGGACATATCACTTCTGCCCGCTCCTCCATCCTCGGAAGGTCGAAGTTATCGATGTTGTAACCAGTAACGAAGTCCGGGTCGGACTCTCTCACAAGGGAAGTCAGTCCCTCCATGATTTCCCTCTCCTCGCCCTTGAATTCATGTTCGGAGCGCTCACCAGCGCGATCCACCACAGCAGCAGCGCATAGTATGCGATTAGTGGAAATGCTGGTCTCCAGGTCGAACGAGAAAGTGACGAATGGGGCGGGGAACGGCTCAGTCCTGGATAATCCATCCAGTTCGCAGGAAACTACCATGTCTACGGGGTAGATGCCCGCGCCCCCCGCTTTCGCGATAGCCACCTCTGCCGAGCTAATGTCAGTGGTAGAGTCATTTTTCGCTTCATCGGGTGCCCTCCCACTCGCCCAGAGAACTTCCCCACTTGCGTTGATGTGTGGCCCCAGATCAAGATCCAGCATTAGGCGATTCTGGAATGGAATGTCCGCACTTGTCACCTCCCAATCCTCCAGTTTCTTTCTGAGCCTCCTGACTGAGTAAGGCTGGTCAGCATATACCCTCCAATGCCTCTTCTCACCATGCCTCGTCCACTTGGTCACCGGCCCCTCTATGTCCACCACCTCCGAAATGGAGCGGACACCGTCAAGATTCACGGTTTCATCGGGACGGGGGGCTCCTCGTCGAGCTATGTCGAAGTAAGGGCGGAGCCCGTTTACCAGCAGAACCACTGAGTGTCCGGCTTGAGAGCGGCACCACAGTTCCACAGTTGTTCGGGGCGGATTCGAGTCGACAGACTGGTACGAACCGGAGACTATGCACATCCTCTCCTCCCACTCCATCCGCTCGCCTCGCTCTCAGCAGGTAACTGACTGCCTTCAAACTATGTCCCAGCGAGGGGCCATAACGATGCCGGGAGGAAATCCTTGCGCAATCGTTGAAAGCCGACTTGCTTCCGAGATGTACGACTGGAGTTGTAATCTTGGCAGAAGACCGACCTGAAATCGACTGGGACGCTCTCACTTTCAGTTTCACCGAGACTGACAGGATGTACATCGCCAAGTGCAACATCGGGGAGGAATGGTCTCCCGGATCAATGAGGGACTTCGGGGATCTGAGAATGTCACCCGCAGCCGGCGTCATAAACTATGGACAAGGCTTGTTTGAGGGTCTCAAGGCCCAAAGGGCAGCCGATGGCAACGTCGTATTGTTCCGCCCGGATCACAATGCCAGACGCTCGCAGGAAGGGGCTCGGAGACTTGGGATGCCCCCGGTTCCAGAAGAGATGTTCCTAGATGCGGTGAAGCAGACGGTCCGCGAGAACCTTCGGTGGGTCCCACCAATGGGCAAGGGGGCACTCTATGTCAGGCCACTTCTCATGGGCAGCGGCCCCATACTCGGAGTCGCCCCTGCTCCCGAATACACTTTCCTAGTGTTCGTGTCCCCAGTGGGCCCCTACTTCAAAGGAGGAATAACCCCCACTTCCCTGAGGGTATCGGACGAGTTCCACAGAGCGGCCCCCGGGGGATCTGGAGGAGTCAAGGCGATAGGGAACTATGCTCCCGGGATGATACCCTCCAAGATGGCCAAGAAGGAAGGCTACTCCGAGATAATCTACCTCGATGCGGCTAATCACAAGTACATCGAGGAAGTGGGTGCAGCCAATTTCTTCTGCGTCAAGGATGGCGTGATATCAACACCGGAGCTGACAGGCACCATACTTCCAGGGGTCACGAGGTCATCCATCATAGATCTAGGCAGGTCGAGGGGATACGAGGTCAGAGAGGAGAAGGTGGAAGTGGGCTATGCCATGGATGCCGATGAGTGCTTTTGCGTAGGTACAGCAGCCGTAGTCTCCTCAATAGGGAAAATACAGCATGGTGACAGGGTCGTTGAGTACTGCGACGGGGGAGTGGGACCAGTCACAATGCAGCTTTACGAGGAGCTGACGGCAATCCAACAGAGGAGAGCGCCCGATGAGTTCGGATGGACTGTCGAAGTATGACTTCACAGTCATAATCCATATACACCGAGAGGCTGTGCCCCGGTTATGATTCAGTATTCATGCTCGTCCTGCGGGATGGGAGTGGTTGGAATGGAATGCGCAGCATGCAACAGCGAACTGGTGCCAGACACCATAACCACGGCCGATGGAAGAGAGGTCTCAGTGGCGAGATGCCCAGAGGGATGTGGCAAGATCAAGTCTCCAATGTGCTGTGGTTTGGACATGACTTGCCAAGTCTGATGCACTCACTGGGGGACTGAAACAACCCAAACATTGCTTTCCTCGTCGAACACGGGATTCGGCATACCGGAATGCTCGATAATGCATGAGAAGACAAGCCTCCAGTAAGTCTCGTAAGCTCCCTCGATGCTTGATGAGTAGTAGGTTATCATAGAAGACGCACTATCCCCTTACACCGGTAATAGCGTTATTGCTGGGCCTAAGGCTGAAAGTGCTCTATTACGAAATGTGAAGATTATGATGATTGGATTCAAGGGGTACCCATTCTTCCACGTGCCTGATGGGAGAGGAGTGCTGCGGACATGACCACGCTAAGGGTGGTCACACGCATACAGATTCGGAAGTACAAGACTCCCCTATTCTTGAGGCGGAGTTGCTTCTGGAAGAGGATTTTCCAGATGAAGCGAAATCTCCTTCGGGGACACCATCGATAGATCCCCGACGACTCTTAGCAGCAGCAGGGGCATTGGGGATAGTCGCCCTTCTCTTGGCCGTTATAGCACAATCAGTCATATTCGATCAGATAAAGGACGAGATCAAGAAGGATCTTGGAATCTATGAGAGGGTACCCGTTTGGGAGCGTGCCGAATGGCCCTACATTACATCCCAGAACAACTCGTTCGTCATGGAACAAGGCCCTTATGCCACTCTCGAGACCGATAACGAGTGGAACTCCACACACCATTTTGTCGAATTCATACTGCCCCTCTCAGAGGGTGGGGCGGCCCCTGATGGAAAGGTGAGTCTAGGACTCTGGCTACCCGATGTCCCGGAGGGAGTAAAGGTCCCAGTGATAGCAGAGTTCGGGCCATACTTCGATGAGGTATCGGTTGAAACCGGTCCAGTCGAACAGCCCGGGACTTGGCTTGGTAGCATGATAATCGATCAGATACTGCCTCATGGATTCGCCTTCGCACAGGTCTCCGTTATGGGAACCGGACGTTCGAACCATTGCATGGATCTGATGGGCAATGCAGAGCAGCTCGGCGTAGACGCAGCTGTTACTTGGCTTGGAACGCAGGATTGGTCAAACGGGCGCGTAGCCATGATCGGTAAGTCGTACGACGGGTCAACCCCCTGGCAGGCAGCTATGTTTGGAAACGAGCACCTTTCCACCATCGTACCAATCTCTGGCCTTATTGGGGTCATGGAGCTGATGTGGAAGAACGGCTCCTCCGAGGCACGAGCACCGATAATGCACAACGGAGTCTACGGTTCGTATGGCATAGACGGTGATGCTGAGGACATCGGCAATCTATGCCCTGACTACATCATCGGGCCCGGAACCGGGGTGGCAGCTTGGATGTGGGGCGGAGAAGTCGCAGGTAACTACTGGGGAGAGAGGTACTTCCTCGATCGCGTGCTTGAGAATTACGAGGGCTCGGTGTACCTGATACAGGGAATGCACGATTGGAACGTGGACCCTCACATGGCCATTCCAGTGATCAACCAACTCAAGGATGCTGGAATAGAGGCAAAGGGACTATTCGGCCAGTGGGACCATGATTATCCAGATCGCCCCACATACCACTTTGATAGATCCGGGGAAGGTCGAGGGCGCGAGGCGTTTTCTCAGATGACAAGATTTGACTGGATGCAGGATCTACTAGAGTGGTTTGATTACTACTTGTTAGATGGGGGCGAGAAGCCAGGCCTTTGGGTCGAGATTCAAACTAACCAGGGGCAGTGGCGTCTAGAGGACAGGTACCCGCCCGAGGGAATGGCAACACTCGCGCTCGATTTAGGAGGGGCTTTGTCAAATATCGGTGGCACGACCAATATTCTACCGACTGGCTCAACCGGCCCCGTCTATGAGACTGCACCATTGGAAGAGGGCATATGGATCGCGGGACTCCCCCGACTCCACATAGATGTGAATACTGCAACCGTGGGTGGACAGATTTACGCATTGCTCGAGGATTGCGACGAGATGGGATCGTGCATCCACATAGGTCACGCCATCATGGATCTGCGATATCATGAAGGAGGTACCGAGGAGCAGACATGGCTGCCTGTAATACAGACAATCAATGCGAAGATGGAGTTCTTTGCAATGGACGTCCAGATTGAAGCTGGACATACAATCAGGCTGAGCCTATCTAGCACCGGCGAAGACTACCTGCCGGCTTCTACGAGCTCGGTGGTCACAGTTCAGGAGGGCCAGACGTCAAACCTACTACTGGATCTGATAGACCCGAGCGAAAAGATGCTATTCGACCCACCTCATTGCACAAGTCCAATTTGCATTGAGCAAGGGCTCAATGCTACGGTCACTTGATGCCGCCCTTCTCATAGCGCTGGGTCCACTTGAGCCTTCGAGGGTTCCTCTTGAGCTTCAGTGCGTTCTTGCGAGCCTTGCTGTCTCTGAACCACATTACCGAACCGTCCCTCTTGATGTACATGATTCCAGTACCTGGCTCTATCTCTTCGCTGGTGAAGCTGCAGATTCTTGTCTCTGGCATCTAATCCACCTACCGCGTCCCCAGCCTTCGGGCTTCTCGACCTGTGTCTCTTAGCATCAGAATGTCTCCGACACGTACCGGGCCGAGGACGTTTCTGGAGATAATTCGTCCAATGTCTCGTGGGTTGTTCGAATCGTCAACCCTTACCTTGACCTGAATGGCCTCGCCACTCATGCCAGTCCTGCCGACAATCTCAACGACCTCAGCCGGCCATGATTCTTGAGCCACTATGTCCAACCTCCTTCATTCAGTTGTTTGAGAGAGTCTCGTGGTGTCCCTTCACTTCGTTGAAGCGATCCTGTGCCTCTTTGTCGACGTCCAAGACCGCTATAGCAGCAGTCCTTGTTCCAGCTATCATTCCAGCTGAGTCGGCTAGGTAGCCCTGGTCTTCGACGTAGATGAATGGGATGTTCTTCTCCTTGCAAATCATTGGTATGTGAGCGAGAAGCTCTCCTGGGTTGACGTTCTCAGCCATGACTACCATGATTGCACTTCCGCGCTCTGCAGCCTTGGTGACCTCATTGGCCCCCTTCTTGATTCGGCCTTTGCCATCCTTGCCAATTGCTTTCACAAGTTCGTAAACTTGCTCTTGTACGTCTTTCGGGGTCTCAAATGCTATGTGAACACTCATTGGAACATCTCCTCGTGTTGGGTAAGCCGGCGCAGGACATGGCCGATATAAACGCAACGTATTGTCATACGCTCATGTCGAGGTCAAGAATTCACTCAATCAGGTCCTCGAGTCCACGGGCCAGTGCGGGTGCGGCGCTCACCACCGCACGTGGATTGGGGAGCGAATCAGTCGTGAAAACCCCATCAACGTGATTTGCCAGCTTGGAAAGAGCCCCACCGGTGAATAGCCCATGCGTGCAAGCTGCAAATACGGCAGTAGCGCCCTGTCGCCTGAGCGCGTCGCTAGCACGGCAAATTGTTCCACCAGTGCTGATCATGTCATCCACTATGGCTACTACTTTGCCTTCAACATCCAGGTCCTTCGGAGTATGCTCGATTGTATGGGCGTCAATCCTGGTCTTCTCAAGGTAGGAGAATTCGCTCCCCATCAGTTCAGCAACTTCTGAGGCACGAGATATTGCGCCCTTGTCCGGGCTGAGGATGAAGTCCGGGCTACCTTCCCTGCCCAGAAGATCAGCAATCTCCGGCATAGAGCTCACAAATCTTACCGGGACTCCAAGGCCATCCAGAACTTTTGGCTCGTGCAGGTCAAGAATCACGATTCCATCGCATCTGCTTCCCATGATTTCTGCAATCACTCGAGCAGAAACAGCTTCACCAGGGGAGAATCGCTTGTCCTGCCTCGCGTATCCGTAGTAGGGGATGGCTAGGTAGATGCCCGGACCAACGTCATCGAGTTTCTGGGGCTCTAGACCTTTGTAATTCGACAAATCCCCCTTCCTTACATCACTAATTGCCTCAAGAAGTAGTATAGTTCTCATGATCCCAGAATCTGGATACGTGTTGGAAACAAGGATTACAGGCTCAGATCTGACAAGCTCGAAGGAATCGCTGGGAACACGCACATAACCCTCGCCATCAGGGAATTTCCTGCTCTCAAGATCGACATATTCCATGCCCATAATCCCTGCTAGGGAGACGGCCAAATCGCGGCCGGATGAGCCGCTAACCACTGGCATGTGACGATGATGCGACCTGAGCCTCCTTCATGACGCTACCGCTTGTGAAAGGGGACTTGACTGGTGGGCATGACAGGATTTGAACCTGTGGCCTCCCGGTTATCAGCCGGGTGCTCCAGCCAAACTAAGCTACACGCCCTTGAGCAGCCGTCCGAGATTGGGTACTGATTTGAAACCTACTCATCATCGTCGAAATCACTTTCGCCGTCTTCGCCGTTCAACTTCAGGAAACTTGGCAGGGTTAGAAGCCGCTTCAGAGAGCACCTCAGGATCACTTCGTCAAGCCTAGAGGTAGTCCTGGCAAGCTGTCCAACAGGAATGATGAAACTCTCCTCGATTCCATGCTTCTTCTTGACCATGAAGTGAGGGGTTACAATAACTCCCCTGTATGTTCTCTTGATCTTCACCATACCCACAACGTTCCCTATGTCGATTCCATCGTTGTCAAGCACCGCGCGATCAAGAAGCTCATCCGGGGCAAACAACTCTTCCGAGATCCTCACTGTGTTCCTCCACCTCCTCTGTAGTTCACGCATTGATTTTGATAGCTTAATTGCACCATCTGGCCTAATGCTGTGAACTAATTCCTTCGAAAGGGGAGCGCTTTCAGCTGCCTTTCTCATGTATTCCTCTGCGACTCCAGGGACAACTTTCAATCTAAGGGACTGAACACATTCGTCCCTCGGATGAAACCTCTCTCCCGTGACTACGCCGACGAAAGTGTCTCCGACATATACGTCCCTTTGGAGTAGCTCTTGTATTCTATAATCATCATTCATTTTCTCACCGATTGTTGTTGAGTGTGCATCCCCCGCGCTTCTCTCCAATGTTCCAGACGCTTGATTGGCACTTATACTATACGTTTAACAAGACTGATAATTCAATTGGAAATTTCAATGATAACCTAATTTTCCTATTGATAATTTAAAGTGTGTTTGATTATTTGTATGATTATCAGAAATTGGGTTTCGCCGATTATCATGGACTTCTGAAGCGCTGATCCCAACCCGTTCACAGAGAACCTTGATGTGCGTCGCGTTACTCCAACATGCGATGACAGACGCGTTGGAACTCCTGAACTCGATTCGCAAAAGGACTGGCAAGTCCCTAACTCCCGGGCTTCCCGATGAAGTCATTCGGATGTTTTCAGAATCTGACCCCTCTCTTTCCAGGGCGATTGAAGAATCATTAGTCAATTTCGACATTCTCTCTTCCGATCAAGGAACTTCAATGTTTGATATGGATGAGGATGATATGGTCAGGGAGGTCCAGTCTGATTTCGTCAATTTCTACGCACCAGAAACAGTAAACCCGTATGTAGCAATAGCTGCAAGAGGTCCATGGATTGTCACTTCCCATGGGGCCGTCTTGCACGATAACGGGGGATATGGTATGCTTGGTATGGGGCACGGCCCTGATGACGTGATTAATGCGATGCAGCAGAACTGGGTAATGGCCAACGTGATGACTCCCTCATTTAGTCAGAAAAGACTGGCGAATATGATCAGGGCGGAAGTAGGGCAATCTAGAGGGAACTGCCCTTTTGACAAGTTCATTTGCCTGAATAGCGGCTCTGAATCAGTGGCCATCTCAATGAGAATCGCCGACTTAAATTCGAAAATCGAAACTGGGCCAGGTGGCTCTCATGAGGGGAAGCCCACGAAATTACTGGCACTTGAGCAGGCATTCCATGGCAGAACACAGCGCCCCGCTCAAATTTCAGACTCATGCAGGGACAAGTATGAGGAGCATTTGGCAACTTTCCGTGACAAAGAGGGCGTTATGTTTGTTCCTTCAAATGATGTCGATTCACTAAGGGACGCCTTTGCAAAGGCCGAGAGTGAGGGATTCTTCATTGAAATGATGGCTATGGAGCCGGTGATGGGAGAAGGCAACCCAGGGCAATGTGTTACAAGAGAGTTCTATGATGAGGCACGCCGTCTAACTAAGGAGCATGGAAGCTTCCTACTAGTCGACTCAATACAAGCAGGATTTCGCGGTCAGGGCTGCCTAAGCATAGTCGACTACGAAGGCTTCGAGGATTGCGAGGCACCTGATATGGAGACATGGTCAAAGGCACTGAGCGCAGGCCAGTACCCTCTCTCAGTAGTTGGACTTAGTGAGAGGGCGGCCCAGACGTACGTCGTCGGTGTCTATGGCAATACTATGACAACGAATCCACGGGCATTAGAGACCGCAATCGCAGTTCTGGGCAGGATCACCCCCGAACTCAGGGACAACATACGCGAACGCGGTTCGGAGTTCAAGAGAAAACTGACAGGGCTAATGGAGGAGTATCCAGGCAGGGTTATCGATGTCCAGGGAACCGGATTGCTACTTTGTGCGGAACTAGATCCAGACACACTCCCAGTCATTGGATTCGGTAGTGTTGAGGAATGGTGCCGAAGAAACGGCCTCGGGGTAATTCACGGAGGTTCAAACGCCCTGAGATTCACCCCTCACTTCGCCATAACCTCCGAGGAGATAGACATGATAGTAGACATCATCAGGCAGGCACTGGAACACTTCTCGTCGGCTGAAAAGGAAAACAAGGCGAAATCCCTAGCATGAGTGATCGGATGGGAAAGAAAGTCCACATCGTTGGAGAAAGGGACGTATTTTTTGATGCGATATCTGACAGACTAAACAGGGCGGGAGCCATAATCACAGATGACAGGCAAAATGCTGATGTCGTCGTCTCCTTGGGCAAAGGGTCTAGCGGTGACATAGTTGTGGTCCCTGGGGATATGGAGACTGGAGATGCCAGCCTCATTGTAAGGATCCACGACTTGCTGATCCCCGAGTCTCCCAATGAATGGGGCCCAAGGGACATCCATGAGTGGTCGTACAGCATTATGGAAGGCGCAAACAAAAACGAGGCCTCCGATTTCCAAGCTAGGCATTGGCTGCATGTAAGGGATGCCACTGATGCACTCTCATTACTGATAATGGCTGACTCGGATGTAATGCCTAGTGGCATACTGAATATGTCTGGGAGGCGTGCATGGGGGCCTCAAGAGGTTCTAGAGGAGATGACTCTACTTTGGTCTAGATTCACCAATACTCTGAATCACTCGCACACACCAGAGTCACTTTCCGCGATCCCAAGTCCAGTTCCGGAATCCTCCAGGGGATCAGTCAGTAGACCCGATCTAGGATCACTTCACGAAGCCCTGAGGGAACTAGGAACAGGTGGATGGCATCCGCTAGTCCCTATGCGAGTTGCACTGATGGAGGTCTTCGCTCACGCGGAGAACTGATTCAGTTCTTGTCGTTCTGGACCTTCACTCTGATGGCCTGAGCCATTCCCTTGGCGGACTGCATAGCCTTGCGGACTCGGGTACCAGCTGCCTTGTTCCCCTTGTCGTGCTTGACTGCGTCACCCACGGCGTCTTCTAGCATCTCAATCATATCATGCATCATCTTCTCGACGGACATAACGCAGGCCCGGTGCAAGAACGCTCTTAGCCGTTTTCACGAACCAAGTCGTGATAATCCCCACTATTGAGAGAACAAATCAGCGCCGAGAACCGGCAAAATAACGCTAGCATCGCCCTCTACGACCACTTGAGGCGCCTCTGGACGGACTTTTCCCCAAGAAACGGCCTCCCGTAGACGAGCACCAGATAGAGAACCATCGTATTCGGGAGCAGTAGTGATTGAAACAGCCGAATCCAATCCGCCTCTGTATTGATTCCACCAAATGACGTGATGCTTGGAAATCCCTCCCCCTACCATTAGCGCGTGACTCTCATCTGCCGTCCAAGTCAAGTCAGAGAGGATTTGCTCATCTGCCATAAGATCAACAAAGAATTTGGGATTCTTCTGCCGGTGCATGAATAGTTGCGCTCCTATTGATCCATCGGTAATTCCGGGAATGACCATGGGAATACGGTGTTTTGCAACCCAGTGAAGCAAGGACGACTCATCTTCGATCCTGTCTCCCAGAGCCCAACACAGCTCAACCGAACCAAACCCAAGCCACGGATTATCTGGGATCGCCTCTTTCCGTTCGATTTCTATTTCATCTAGCCAAGGCAGAACCACGTTCTCCAAAATCTCCCCATAGCACTCATTCGGGACAATCACGTTGCCAAGTCTGTTGAGTCCCTCTTCACCCAAGGCGATATCATCCAAACTGAAATCCCCGTGGAAGTATTCTCGGTAGGTCCTGGCAATGTCATGATCGAGAGTTCCACATGTGGTAACTACGACATTGAAAGACTGCCTCTTCAGTCCCTCTAGGAAGAACCCCCTAGTTCCCGTAGCACAAAGACATGCAGGAAAAGAGAGCCAGTTCAGAACGCCCTGCTCGCCGACGCTTTCCATCGATTCACGTAATATGTCTCTTGCAGAAGCAAGCTTTGTTGCTGTGAAACCGCCAGCTCTAGACATTTGGTCGATTAGTGACCCGACACTGTCAACAGACTCGAAGTCATAGTCCTCGACTGGCACGTCGAAGTCGTCTCGCGAGTATCCGGCCACGTCAGTCCGCGTCGCTCATTCCCCTTCAATTGGTCGCACTCTGCAGTTGTATTATCCGGTCTCGAATCGAGGCCGCTCTCTCGAAGTCCAGTCTTGCAGCTGCAGCCCGCATCTCCTTCTCCAGCTTCTCGACAATCCTCGATACGTCACCCCCATCCCCGATGTCAATATTTTCCGATGGAATCTCAGCCCATTCTGGCTGACTCACGTTGTCTAGAACTGAATCGGACGTATTCCACATGCCGGCACCCAGTGCGAACTTCTGGGCCAGCCCGTCTAGTCCCTTTTTCCCAGGGGCCTTCGCAACCAGCCTCCTGCCTCCGCCACTGCCCTTTCCCGCTGCCCCAGCCAACAGGTCCCCAATCTCCTGGCCCATTACCGGTAACGGCTTCTGGATGGTTTTGGGAGTTATTCCGTGCTCCTCGTTATGCTTCTTCTGCCTGGACCTCCTTGCAGTGGTCTGCTTCATCGCTGCCTCCATTGAGGGGGAAATTGAATCTGCGTACAGAATCACAATTCCGTTCTCATTCCTCGAGGCCCTCCCTATTGTCTGCAGAAGAGACCTCTCGTTCCTAAGGAATCCCTGTTTGTCCGCGTCGAATATTGCAACGAGTGACACCTCTGGTATGTCCAATCCCTCTCTCAGAAGATTGATCCCTACAATTACGTCGATGTGCCCAATCCTGAGGGCCTTGATGATCTCGGTCCTCTCAAGAGTGTCTATCTCAGAGTGCAGATAGTGTGCCTTGATGCCATTTCTTTCTAGGTAACCAGCCACTTCTTCTGCGAACTTGATAGTCATAACCGTGACAAGCACTCGCTCGTCTCTTTCCACTCTGGAATTTATCTCGGACATCAGATCCTGTACCTGTCCCTCTATCCCCTTCACTACAATCCTCGGATCAAGAAGTCCAGTAGGTCTGATTTCCATCTTTACGACCCCTTCAATCTCAGAGAGTGTCCCCTCTAGAGTCGAAGAACCCACCCTCTTTTCCAGCTCTGGAGTAGAAACTCCACCTCCTCCCTGGACATGAAGGAGTCCCTTGGGTACTTCTTGCTTGGTAACCTCAGCGAGATGTCGTAACTCCCTCTCCCCGGGAGTGGCGCTTACATACACCATCTGAGGGACTATGGACTGGAACTCATCAATCCTCAGAGGTCTGTTGTCATATGCTGAAGGTAGCCTGAAACCATGGTCAATCAGATTCTTCTTCCTGGAGAAGTCTCCTCCGTGCATCCCGCCCACTTGTGGCAGAGTCACGTGGCTCTCATCCATTATCACCAGGTATCTATCGTCACCACCGTGAAATTTCTCTGCATTCGTGGAGAAGAAGTCCAATAGGCAGTACGCTCTTTCTCCCCTCTGGCGCCTGTCGAAATGCCTCGAGTAGTTCTCAACGCCCTTGCAAGAGCCAATCTCGGTTAGCATTTCCAGATCAAATCTTGTCCGCCCCTCCAGTCTATGGGCCTCGATGTCCATGCCCTTTCCTTGGAACCAGTCAACCCTTCCATCCAACTCGTGCTCTATGTCTTCAAGAGCCTCGTTGAAACTCTCCTCGCTAGTCATATAGAACTCTCTTGGATGTATCCAAGCCTCCTCGAAGTCATCCAGTACCTCCCAAGAGATGGCCTCACAAATCTGGATCTTCTCTATCCCCTCCCAGCCAAACCTCACTCTCATCGGGTCATCCCTGCTAGGCATCCAGATGTCCAGAACCTCTCCTCGAAGTCGAATGTCGCCACGAGTCATTCCACCGGTGGTTCTCTTGTACTGTAGGCCGACGAGTTCTCTGACTACATCTTGAGGGTCTATACTCTGTCCAACTTGCAGTCTGAGGTGGTTCTGCTCGAAAACTTCAGGGGGATTAAGTCCGTAGATGGATGAGACGGTGCCTATGGTAACCACGTCAGGCCTGGAAACCAAAGAGGCCACTGTGGAGAACCTCTCCTGCTCTATCCTCTCATTCATCTGCAACTCCTTGTCGATGTAAAGGTCCCTGCCAGGGATGTAAGCCTCGGGTTGGTAGTAGTCGTAGTAGCTAACGAAGTACTCAACGGCATTCTCTGGAAACAGCTCGCTCATTTCCTGCCACAGTTGCCTCGCTAGGGTCTTGTTGTGAGATAGAATAAGCGTCGGCATTTGCAACTTCTCGATGATGTTCGCCATCGCGAATGTCTTGCCAGACCCAGTCACCCCCAGTAGTACGCACCTTTCTTGACCTCCCTCTATCTGTTCCACTAGGGAGTCAATCGCCTGTTGCTGATCACCGGCGGGTCCGTAGTCAGAGCGTAGAACGAACATCACAGCACCTAGTCCAACATCCCATCAGCTGTCAATGGATCAATCATCATAATGGCTGCTAGAAGCACCCACCCAGTAAGCATCGAAACACGGAACAGTGTTGTTTGGAAGTCTGCCAATCTATCCCGGGAAACGATGACTGCAATATTGAGGATGGACATTGCCCCTGCCGCAGCAAGAAACCATATCTCATCCATAGGATCAGAAATTGCGAAGCATGCAAACCAAAGAAGAGTAAGTTGTACAGAGGTCCTGGTGGTGGCCTGCTCGCCGAACCTGGAAGGGAATGAATGAATCCCATTTTCCCTATCGCTTTCCACATCCATCCTAGCGTAGTTGATGTCGAAGGCAGTTATCCATAATGAGACACCCAATGAAATGAAGAACACCTCGGGGTACCAGTGGAACTCAGTGGAACCATCACCCATACCGGTAATTGCGGCCCACCCGTGTACATCGGCTGAGACGGCGACCCAGGCAGCTGCTGGAGCAAGTCCCAAGCAAAGCCCCAGCCATGAGTGACACAGCCAGGTGTATCTTTTCGTATACGGATAGATTACGAAAACCAGAACTGGAAGCCAAGCCATCATGAGTGCCACCTCGTTAAGCTGCCAGGCCCCGAAGAGAAGCATCCCAAGAAAAACTGCTGAGAGGGACCAAGCAGTACCCATCGACATGGCACCTGAGACCAAATGGCGATTTTCTGTTCGAGGATTTGTAGCGTCAATGTCCCTGTCTATGATGCGATTCAGTGCCATAGCCAATCCCCTTGCCCCCACTGCCGCAATTAGAATCCAGAGGATATCGACGCCAAACTTAGGCGTCGAAAGCTCGTGTACGAATTGGTTGTGAGCTAGGACATACCCAATTAGCACGAATGGAAGTGAGAACAAGGTATGCTCCACCTTGACGAACTCCAGGATGTCCCTGAAGCCCATTAGAAACCACCCTCTTCAAGCCACGACTCGACTCTTCTCAGAACCTCCGGATCATGCAACGTAACTCCGGGCCATCTTCGTACAGGCATCACTCCCTCGTTCGATGGAATGGGGGCCGTCGCATCCCATGCAACACGGTTTCTGTGATCATCGAAATGAAGGTCCCTACCAACATCGAAACGGCAGAAAAGTTGCCATAGTAGGCGCCTTCTCCAACCCTTCTCGTGAAGATCAGCATCCGTATCTGTGATGAATAGCCATCTCAGATTCTTCGAACCCTCCAGTTCCCAAATCGCATTGCAGATACCCTCTATCTTCTCCCTTTGTCTCCTAGCTGCAGTCTCATTGACATGCTCGACGCTTTCATTTGGCTTGGGACCCCCTTCAATATCTGTAGTGACAACTAACATTGACGAGCGAAGAAGCCTAGCCTGCTCGACACCATCAATCCCAGTAGCAGATACTTCCAGGCTTTCAGGGCAACCCGGTTGGGTTCCGGGCTCATGTAGAATATCTCCAACAACCGGCCTCGTTGCATCAATCAGTAATTTGTCATGCACGTTCTCCCATGGCGAGGCATGTGCGAGTGAATCAGCTACCATACCCGGCAACACTACCAAATCATCTGGTATTGATACTCTCACATCCAATGCATCTAGGAGGGAATCCAGATCCTTCACCGGGTGACCTTCATCGACAACCACAATCACCTTCAGGAACATCATTTGACCAGCGCCTAGGAGTCCAAGTGCAGTTTTTCTCCCCTGTCGTGGGTATCTCTGCTTCGATGACACAATCGCCAGATTGTGGAAACCTGTCTCTAGTGGGAGGAAGAGGTCAGTCACATCCCTGTGTTGGAATCTCAGAACAGGCAAGAAGGCGTCTCCTATGGCCTCCCCAAGATATCCATCCTCCATGGGTGGAACGCCTACAATGGTCATTGGAATTACTGCATCCTTCCTGTGAGTGATGGCTTCGATATGCATGACCGGATACAAATCTGGAAGAGAGTAGTGACCAAAGTGATCACCGAATGGCCCCTCCATCCTCTCCTCCCCTGGGGCCATGTAACCCTCGATAACGACGTCACACTCCGCTGGAACCCACAGGTCATTCGTCAGACATTTTGTAATCTTCAGCCTACTGCCACCCAGTAGGCCAGCGAACTCGTACTCAGACAAATTGTCTGGGAGTGGAGATATGGCGCTGAACATTACTTCAGGGGGCCCTCCGAGACATATCGCAACCGGCATCCTCCCATTGGTTGCCTCTGCATGTTCGGCCCCGTGCTTATGCGCTTGCCAGTGCAGTCCAACTTCCCTTGGCCCGAATAATTGACTCCTGTACATCCCCATGTTGTGTACTCCTGTATCAGGATCAGCAGTCACAACAAGAGGGAGAGTCATGTATCGACCGCCATCTTCAGGCCAAGTCTTTGGAATTGGAAGCTTGGTTATGTCCGGGAAATCCATCATTATTTGCTGACATGCCCCTCTGCTGACCTTCTTGGGAGCCATGGATATCCCCTCTTTGGCAAGCCCCAGGCCTTTCCATGGGGCCCTCAGGATTCCACCAATGTCCGGTTTCATCAGTGCTACCATTCTTTTTCCGATCTCGTCTGGTGAATCAACATCCAGAGCTAGATTCGTCCTTTCCCTTGTCCCAAACAGGTTCATTGCGAGAGGGAATTTACTGATACTCCCATCAGGGAGCCTTGGCTGCTCGAAAAGAATTGCACCCCCGCCTCTCTTCACAAGACGGTCTGCAAAGCACCCAGCTTCGTACTCAACATCAACTGGATCAGCCACTCTGATTAGCTCTCCAGACACTTCAAGAGCCCGGATGTAACGTGACAGTTTGCGCCAGCCCACGACCCTCCGGCGGGCCCACAGGATGAGAAGGTTCGCTCGCCGCCGTAGGCGGCGTGACCGACGGTTTCATTGGGTAATCCGCATCCGACGCATTATGGGTGAAGCAGCGACGGTCTGCGATGTCCTCGTTATAGGGGCTGGACCAGGTGGTGGCAACGCAGCCCTTCAGTCAGCTAGATTGGGTCTCGAAACTATACTAATCGAGGACCATGATGAGATTGGCACACCAGTTCATTGCGGCGAATGTATCTCAGACATTGCCTGTCAGAACTTAGGACTCAGCCTTCCCGATGAGGTAATCAGCAAGAAAGTCAAGGGGATAAGGGTGGTTTTTCCTGATGGGACAGAGAAATGCCTGTCAGAACACGGCTACGTTCTCGAGAAGCATCTGTTCGAGAGATGGATCGCTGACTCGGCTGTTAAGGAGGGCGCCAGACTCAGTCTCGGCCACAAGATTACCGGAATGAGTAAGCTGTACGAGGAGGGCGCATTCTCCGGATGGATGTGCGAGGGCAAGGGAGACCTCTTCCCAATCAAGGCAAAGATAGTAATCGATGCGTCAGGAGTCGCTTCGGTGGCTTCGAAGATTCTAGAACTAAATCCGAGAGGAAAGGTGGTTGCTGGAATGCAATACGAGCTAATCGACGTCCCAACTGATGGATACCTAGATTTCTACATCTGGCCCGAATATGCTGAGAAGGGTTACTTGTGGATGATACCGAAGTGTGATGGCAGGGCGAATGTTGGATTGGTCACCGAGGATAAACCGAGGACGAAAAAGGCCCTCGATGAGTTCATCGAGAAAACCCACTTCAAGGATCTTGAACAGGTGCTACCTCCATGGAAAAATAAGGGGAACCCCGCCTTCGGTGGAACCATACCAATATCCGGGCCACATGAGAACACACATTCAGATGGCCTGATGCTCGTGGGCGATGCTGCTGGATTCACCTCCCCACTATTCGAAGGGGGCTCCCATCTCGCCCTGAAGTCCGCTGTTTTCGCAGCCCAGACTGCTTCAGCAGCAATCTCGGAGGGAGATTTGAGTGCCTCTAGACTAGCTGAGTACCCGAAGCTGTGGAAGAAGGAGTTCCCACCTTATGACAAGATTTTGAGAGGTAAGAACGCGCTATTCGACCTCTCAGACGATGAGATGTCCTTGATGGCTAGATGCTTCCCAGACGAGATGTCCGACATGGGTGCCGGAGGAAAGGCAATGGTCGGCATGAGAATCCTTCTACGAAAGCCCGGATTATATCTCAAGAAGATAGTCCCGGCAATGCTGGCATTCGGTTACAGTCGGGCCAAGTTCTACGGTTGGTGACTGTTTGCTTCCCCTTCTAGGGCAATTACTCCTGCTGACTGCTATTTTCGCGTCCCTGTTTCACGTCCTGCGACCAGAAAAGTCAGCAGATCAGTTCGTTCGAGCGGTTACCGCGGCATCTCAAGCCTCCCCCTTCCTCTTACTGGCTGTGGCATTCATCATTGATGCGGGGGCACTCGACTTAGTTGTCAGATATGGCGGATCAGAACTGCCTCTGATTTATCGCATCTCAGCCGTGTGGAGTAGCAGGTCCGGGCCTCTTTTGATGTGGGCGGGAATAATGGGGGCCGTTACTTGGTGCATGTCACGTAAATCACCAGAAACCAGCTTAGATGTCAGGATAATGCATGCTTGGACCGCACTCCTGCTCTCTCTAGCAGCGATGCTATCGCCCTTCGAGACTTCTTCGAGCCTAATTGGAGGGGGCCTCAACCCACTTCTTCAGACTGACTTGATGGTAATTCACCCTCCAATTGTATTCGCATTCTACTCGTTCTGTATAGCGACTTCAAGCGTGGCTCTGGCAGGCGTGATAAGGGGGGACGAGGCAACCGAGATCCACCGTTCACAGCTATATTGGGCAAGGGCTGGCTTTCTAGTTGGGACAATTGGAATTGGCCTAGGCGGGCTTTGGGCATACACAGTACTCGATTGGGGTGGCTATTGGGCGTGGGACCCAGTTGAGACCGGGTCCCTACTGCCATGGCTAGCTCTGCTGGTAGTGCTCCATGCCAGAGCCAACACAAACAGCCCAGCCACGAGGGTCTCCCCTGCCGTAGGGATAATGGCAGGAGCGCTTGCATTCCATGCGACGCTGGTAACTAGGGCCAATGGCGTCTGGGCCTCGGTTCATGCATTCGTTTCTGATGGAGAGGGTTCGCTACCACAGGATCCTTACTTGCGAGTTCTGGAGATAGTCGAGATGGATGCTGTGGGAGCTGAGATTATGGGATACGTGATATCAATAATATTGCTTTTCTACTATTCAATCACTCACCTACGGAGGCAACAAAGAGAGTCACTGAGAATCTCCGGAAACACCTCACTCCTTCAGTCAAACAGAACCCTTTCACTAACGCTGGCGGGGTCCTTCGTCATAGTCTCAATCTGGATAGGCTCCGTCGCAACATTCCTGGTAGGTTTCTCGGCAATCGTTCTACTGATTGAGGGGGATGCCAAGAAGCCACCAACTCACTGGGTTGCACTGGGAGTCACTTTGATGCTTTTCTCAAGCTGGACATGGAACGCCGAATGGTACCAAGCCTTTGCTGGAATGGTACCCTTCTTTGTCCCCTGGATAATGACCGAAGAAGAGGAAGGAGAGTCGTGGGGAATCCTCGACGAAGCGTCCTCGCGTACGCGCGCGGCCAAGACCTTCCCCTGGTACGGAGGCATTGCTTTCCTCCTGCTCACGTGGATGATTCTCACAGTAGAGATAGACGGAACAAGTTTGGAGGCGCACGAGTTCTACGGCGCACCAATAATCGGTCTCCTAGCCCTAGCACTGGCCGCCTACTCATGGGGGAACTCAGTTGACACGAGAAAGGGCAACTTGCTGCTACTTGCAGCAGTGACTTCTTCGCTGGCACTCGCTTATCTGTCCGATCAATTCAGCCTACCGGGCGACCCCCATCTGCCAATCACATCTTTTGCAACTAGAGGTGCGCTCGCCACTTTCATGCTAACCCTACTGGTTTTCGCTCTCCCCCCAGTCTCGAGACAGGCATGGAAAACGGCCTCTTCCGCATACAAGTCAGCCTCAAAGGCGGGAAGAAGAAGCCTGTCGCCTCCACGAATCAGGCTGCTAGCTAGCCACTTAGCCCATCTTGGGATACTATTGCTGCTAGTCGGGCATGTTATGACAACCACACTGGTTGACCGATCTGACCCATCACACTTGGTCACGCTAGTCAAGGACGAACCAGTGAGGCATGGTGATTACGACTATGTCCTAATAGAAACAATCGCCATCGATAACCAGGACGATGACTTCCGTTTCGACGTGGGTGACGCCTACCTCGGAATAGTGGTCGAGATGCGCAAGGAGGGTGAAGTAGTAGACACTCTCGAACCGGGGATTTTGAGGTTCGGAGCATCGGGCAGGTCAGAAGTCGATAGGCACGTGGGAATGTTCGGCGATACAATTCTGATCCTCGATGGATTCCAAGTCCAAGACCTAATGCCATCCCTCTTCCTAAACCAAACCGGTGACATCGATAGAATACGGGTCACAGTGCACGAACTTCAGGGAAGTCATCTTGTTTGGGGGGGCTGGTTAATCACCATACTTGCGGCAGGTCTCGCATTTTCATCAAGCGAACGAAACCAATTAGAAGAGGAGTAATCGAGGCAAGGAAGTCGATTCCACCACCGTTTGTATGAAAAAGGGGAAGCGGGTCGGCCGGACGCCTAGGAGGCCCATTCATGGATAGCGGTGCAATAGTCCACATTGACTACGACCTTTACGAAGGTGAAGCAGAGAGGCTAATCGAGACCACTCGCGAGGACGTCGCGAAGGAGCATGATATGCATGACGAAAGCCGAACCTACGAGCCTATGGTTACAGTGGTTGGAGATGGAAGGCTAATAGCCGGATTCGAGACATCATTGGGCGAGGCAGAGGCTGAGAAGGACTACGAAATCGACATAGAGCCGGCGGATGCCTATGGCGAGAGAGATGCCAGCCTGGTTGAGACAATCGGGCAGAATGTCCTGATGAGGAGCGTTCGAGACCCTAACATGCTAGCGATAGGCGCACCTGTGGAAATAGGAGGAAGGCAGGGCACCCTACAGTTCCTAAGCGCCGGACGTGCACGAATCGACTACAACCACCCACTGGCCGGATCAACTCTTCGCTACAACTACCGAATTGTGAAGGTAGTTGAGGATCGGAAGGAAAAGGTCGAGACCCTACTAAACATGAACACGGGCCGTGATGACTTCGAAATCGAGTTCAAGAAGGACGATCTGACAGTTACACTCCCAGACACCATAGCATACGACCAGAACTGGTCATACGCCAAGTTCAGCCTGGTTCGAACCCTTAGGGACCATATCGGAGTAGGTACCATCGTGTTCCGCGAAGTACACGAACCGAGGGTAGTGGAAGAAGAAGAGTGATTCGCAGGGTTCTTCCCTCATCGCCATCACGTTGTGCTCGCCTCAATGACGACGAAGGTGGACTGAGCCAACGGCACTGACGTTCCCTATGAGTACCGAGAGGCACCAAATCATACGTGCATTGAAGACACGCAGTGTATTCGACGAACCAATGGCAAGACCGATAGTCGGACTATCAATGGTCGCAATGATGCTACTTTCCGTGCTCACCAGCGGGTGCATGGGTCTCGCGATTCAGCGTGAGGTGATGGAAGACCTCAGGGAGGATTACGAAATAGACACCGTCCCCGTCGAACCAATCGGATGGGAGCACAAGTTTTCGCAAAACGAATGTGTTCTTCCCGGAACTGAGGAAGACGCTCAGGAACTTGATTGCTACTCCAACATCACCACCATTCGCGTAGATCAAACCGTGTCTAAGATGTCACTAGATTTGTCAGTCTCTTTCGAATGGTCGGCACTGATAGGAGAGTACCTTGGAAACAATACCGACGAAATAAGATTCGTCGAGATAACTCTCCGAAAGCCGAACCAGGAGGTTTGCTGGACCTATCTGGCAACCAGTACCGTTTCCCTGGAAGGGGAATGGAGTGGTGAGAACGACTGCGAATCCGGAACCGGATCAAATACGTCGGGATTCGATGAAGGGGAATGGAAGCTGGAGGTCAGGGCAAGGGGCTATGCCTTCTCGGCACCGATAGACACCCTGTCCTTCCAAGATGAATTCAGAGTCTCCTTGTGGGTCACTAAACCATGCGTTAGGTTCCCAGAAATTCACGAATTTCCCGATTGTACGTTCCTATCTGACCTAGACTGAGCCACTTTATCCGGGCAGAGTCCATGCGTAGCGCTTATGAGCAGTCGGCAGGTCGCCGCGACGCTGAGGAATCATTGTGGATGACAGTCTGAGCCCCCTAGTGCCTCTTGACATGTACGAGCAGCATGCTGTTCACATTGGAACCAATCAGAAGTCATCAGACATGAAGCGCTTCCTGGACACTTTCAGGCAGGATAGCAGTGGGCTCCATCACATCGACATCAGACAGACAGATGCTCGCATCAGAACTGTCGCCAAGTTCCTCTCAAACTACGAGCCCAGCAGAATTCTAGTGGTTAGCGCAAGACAGTACGGTCAGAGACCAGCTCGCAAGTTCGCCGAGGCAATCGGCGCGAAGAGGATTGTCGGGAGGTTTATCCCAGGCACACTGACAAATTCAAGGCTCAGGACCTACATCGAGCCCGAGGTAATTTTGGTCACCGATCCAGCAGCCGACTCACAGGCACTTTCTGAGGCTGTCAGCTCTGGATTGCCAGTCGTTGGAATCTGCGATGCCAACAACAAGCTAAGGAACGTGGACCTCGTTCTTCCGGCCAACAACAAGGGAAGAAGGTCACTCGCTCTAATTTACTGGCTATTGTCCAGAGAGACTCTGAAGATTCGAGACTCAATCACAGACGCCGACTGGGAGAGGTCCCAGAACGTCGATGACTGGGAATCTTCATTCTAGGCCGTTGCCCGGAAATTTTGGGTGTACCGTGATAACTAGGAGTATCTGCGCATGCGCGTGAGCGTCGAACAAGTCCCACTCTTCCTAGCCCCCATGGCAGGTGTGACTGACCTAGCTTACCGCTTGTTGGCGCGAGAGTGCGGGGCAGACGTAACCGTTACAGAATTCACAGCAGCCTCTGGTTTGACTCGTAAGAATACGTATTCGTGGCTAAAGGTTGAGTCAGACCCCCGGGAGAAGCCGTTCATCCCCCAAATCTTCGGCGGAGATATAGATGAGATGGCGAAAACAGTAGAAATGCTCCAAGACAGAGCCGATGTAATAGACATCAACTTCGGCTGCCCAGCCCCCAAGGTGTGCAGAAATGATGCAGGAGCAGCCTTACTGAGGGACCCTGATAGGGTCGTTTCCATGGTCAGGGCGTGCATAGACGTGGCTGACATTCCCATCACCGTAAAGATGAGGCTAGGTACTGGTAGTGGGGAAAACACCGCTCTGGAGATATCAAAGAGGCTAGAGCATGAGGGGGTAAACAGGATTTGTGTGCATGGCAGAACCCTGAGGCAGAGATACTCAGGAATTGCTGATTGGGAAGAAATAAGGCAGATATCTGAATCCGTTAGTATTCCCGTAGTAGCGAACGGGGACGTCGTAGACGCCCGTTCGGCAAGCTCGTGCTTGGATCTGACAGGAGCTTCGGGAATCATGATCGGTAGAGGGGCAATAGGGAATCCAACAATATTCCACGAGATAAAGAGAGACCTAGGTTGGACAGAATCTAGCCCTCCATGGGAATACGAGGATAAATCAGTGGCTAGGAAGTGGTGCTGGGACAGGTATCTGGAACTCAGTGATGAAGTGTATGGCAGCCAGGGTGGTAAGAACCTCAAGAGGCACGCCGTCTCCTTCACAAAGGGCCTGCCCGGGGCCTCAGCAATGAGGGTCAAACTCCACTCCATGCGAGACAACAAGGAACTAGGCCTCGAGGTAAGCAACTATCTCGAAGAACTGTCTCATCCTGCTACGGTCGCCTAATTTGAGAGAGCCTCATCCAGCCTTCCCGCGACCGTCCGCAGCCTTCTGAGTGTCCTATCCGCGTTCCTCATGACTCTCTCTGAAATCTCCGCGCCGTCCCTACCAGCGACCCTGAATCCATACGGCATCCTCCCTCCGAGGGTGTTCAGCAGAACCCTCTGGGAATCGAGGCTCACAGGCTCTAGTATCGACTGAACCTTTTCTATGCTAAGTGAGCCCTTTTTTGCACCATTAATCAGTTTTTTCGAGACGTCCTCTTCCAACCTCCCCAGGCCTCCGCGAGTCATAAGCCAATCAGCACCTCTTGCATCGTGCTGCCTCATTACTCCGAGATAGACGTCTTGTGCAATCCTGTCCATCATGGGGACCCTCTCGACAATTCCCGCCGACCTCATCCGATCCACCGCTCTACCGATCCTGGACCTTGTTTCCCCCATCTTCTCGGACAGTGCAAGAATCGTAATCGCCGAGGTCCCATTTGCTAGCTCCTCGATCACATTTCGAGCTAGCTTATCGTCTGCTCTGGCTCGATCACCCGATAGTCCGAGGTCATTAACAAGGCTATCCAAACTATCCACAGCCTCGCTACTGGCGCCCGGCTCAGCTATCATTATCCTGAATTCAGGGGGTTCACCATCAACTGGAATTGACATCCTCTCGTCGGACTCCCTCACAAATTGACCTAGCTCAGACATTCTCAGGCCGAGTATTGCCTTACACTCAGCAGACAAAATTTCCACGGCGGCAGAAATAGAACCACCTCTGAGAACATGAACATGCCACCTCCCATCACTCTGTGCTGATACCAGTCCCGATTCCCTGAGCTTCACAAGCTGGTGGTGAACTCCAGTCTGGGATAGCCCAGAAGCCTCTCCGAGCGATTTCGCGTCCCATCCTGCAAGTGGCTCAGGTAGAAGCGCCCCCATCATCAACCTGTGAATGGCACCTTGCGCCTCGTCCAGAGTTCCAGACTCGCTCTTCCGCCTAACCAGGCCCATGGAATCTAGTAACCAGGACAGCAGAATTTCCGGGTCCTTGCTGCCCGTAGGCATCGGTTGCTCCACCAGCCTAATTCTGAACACGGAGCGACCCCGTGAGAAGGGGTTCAATAGAATTCGCTGTGATGTAGGCTTCCAGAATGCATTAGAGAACTAATTCCGAGTAGCGACTAGCACTCAACTCTGATGTCCAACCAAGGATAGTCAACCTTAGATCCACCTAGCCCACTAAGGTGTGGAGCCAGGGAAAGCCCGCTTTGATTGAGAATCCCCCTGTCCCTGAGAACTGAGATGGCTGAGTGGACCGAAGCCCTCGATCTCCCCAAGTCACGAGCCAATTGCGCCTGAGAACTAGGAACATCAGATTTTGTCAGTCTGGAAACTACCACCCTCTGGACCTCCGAAAGTCCAACTGGCATCATAGCAGCTGCACGCCGCGCGTCTTCCACCCCCGTCCCTTCCAATATTTCGATATGAGCCGGAGCGCCCGCGTAATAGCAAGTCCTCCCATTCACGGGAACCACAGTAACCGAACCCTCTCTCGACAGGATGTCTAGGTGATGCCTGAGGGTTCCATTAGCCGCCTCCAGACTCCTCTGTAACTCCCTGAAGTGAATTCCCGGAGACCTCTCAAGGGTATTCAGTATACTTCTCCTCAGGGGGTGTTCCCAGTCTCTCTCCCTTGGGGCGATTAGAGTGCCCTGCGCAGTAGGTAGGAAGAATGGAGAAATGGACCCTAGTCCAAGTACAGCTCCCGCCATTGCACCTATCGAGTCAAAGAACCAGGGGCGCGTATTCCGCCACTGTTCAATCAGAGCCATAGTACCGTTGGTCTACCTATGGGGTTTTAATGATGCGTCTACAAGTTCACCAAATGCTCGTTATGCAAACGTGCTAATTCGGCCCGGTAATCCTGCCCTGGTGGATTTTCATGTAGGCTACTAGTGGCCCAAGTAACCTCCCGGCTCTCCTACCATGCTCGGTAAGGCTGTACTTCACCCTGACAGGCGGACCCTCCTCAACAACTCTCTGAACGAGCCCATGCTCCACACAGGTAGTTAGCTTGTCCGAGAGGGTCCTACTGCTAATTCCCCTGAGCAGCCCCCTCATTTCGTTGAATCTCCTGTCTCCTGCAATGTATAGGGTAGCCAGGATCTCGGTCGTCCACCTAGAGCTGAATACCGAGAATGCGTCAACAGCGGCATCTACCTCCCAACCGACATCGAATTCCTCATCATTGTATTTCGCGAAAATCCTCCTTATGTCACTACCCTCGGTCATCACACCGTCAATCGAGCGCTGAACCTTGTTCACGTCTGTCTTTGTCAATCGAAGCGTCGGGTGCGAAGTCATGTGAAACAGGTTGGCCACAAGGTATCTAGTGTATAAAATGCACCTACGTGTAATCAGCATAACCTACCCAATCATATATGGGAGCTCGGTGGATTGGTGTGAATACTGCACTAAGTATGAGGAGGAAACCAAATGGATAGATTTCTGAAAAACTGGATAGACGAGACGATTGACAATGACCAAAAACCGATGAGGATCAAGAAATTCAGGATCCGAATTAGAGAGCTAATTTACGCCCTCATTGCAAATCATAGGGCACCAGCCTGGGTACAATCACCATCAAAAAAGATGGATCTCAGATGAAAATGTAGTACCCTGCAAATGCAAGGATGAGGAATAGTAAAACTCTCCCAAGGGACTGTTCGAACTGTCCTGAAGTCATTCCAATTTTTGGCTGCTGAGATTTAGGCAGGGGCCTGTGGCATTCTGGACAGTAATTCTTGGAAACGTGCTTCTTCTCCATGACAACAAATCCTACGTCCGGGCCTCCTCCTCCGTCTCCCCCTCCTGCTGGGCCTCCGTATCCAACGGGAATCCCCTCAACGCTTCTTGTCTCTTGAGGGTCGTCGCCAACCCAGCCACAGTGCTGACACCCGTATTCCATGTACGTCCATCGCAGCCTTCAGTATTCATCCTTCTCATTCATTGATGTAGTCTGGCTTACGACCTTCAATTAGTGCAGATAGGCCTTCTAGGGCGTCGGAAGTTCCGAAAATAGCCTCCAATCTTCCTAACTCTTTGGATAGTCCACTGTCGAGATCGCCTTTCGTGCTTATCGCTTCATTGAGGAGGTCACTTGCCATCGCAATTGCAATGGGGGCACCCCGTGAGAGGAGTTTCATCTGTCTTCCAACATTGTTGTCACTTTGGTCGAAGCCATCAGGGCACTTTCCGGACAATATGGCCCCCATGTTTGAATCGGAATAGAAAGAAGAAGCGAATGAAACCACGGGGCCTGACTTTTCTGAAGGTTTTCCGGGGTATTTCTCATCAGGCTTTGTTCCGACCAATGAGGCGACTGTAGACTCGACTTCAGACGGATCTACAAGATGAGTCACAAGGCCCAGAGCGCGAGCCGTCCCAGAGTCTAGGAAGTTGCCAGCCAGAACTGAGAATCTAGCGCATTCTATTCCACAAATCCTAGTGGTCCTCTGAGTTCCACCCAAGCCCGGGTAGATTCCGATACTAGTTTCAGGGAATCGAAATTGCGTCCTACGAGTACCTATCCTGTAGTCACAGGCCAATGCCAGCTCGAGTCCCCCTCCCAGTGCGAGTCCAGTAGTTAGGGCGATTGTGGTCTTCTCACTCCCTTCGAGCTTTCCAAGAACTTCGTGCCCCTTTGCTGTGAAGTCATAAATTTCTCCGAAAGAGTCAGCTCTGAGCTTGTCGACAAAGAACTTCACATCAGCACCAGCAACGAATGCCTTTCCAGCACCTTCCAGGACGATTGTAGATACTTCTTCCATTGAGTTCAGTTTGTCCAGGCATTCCCCCAGTTGGTTCACCAATGTAACGTTCAGTGCGTTCATCGCTTCCGGCCTGTTCAGCCTAACCATTGCAACTCCATCTGAGACTTCAACATCAACATATGAGAAATCAAAATCCTGAACCCGATCTTTGAACCAACCCGGCAACTCGAGACCAGCAAGCTCAGAGTATGAGCAGGCCATTCCAACTGCCTGCTCCACACCTATCTTGTTGGCGATCTCAAATGGTCCCCTTGCCCATCTGAGGCCCACTTTGGCACCCCTGTCAACATCCTCCATCGAGCATATGCCCTCTTCGACGATCTGTGATGCGACGGAGAAAACCTGTCCCAACAGCCGCTCACTGATTATCGCAGAAGAATCATCGTCACAATCCTCCTCGTCACCTATCTCCCACATCTCACCGGCATCGACCAACGAGCGAAGACTCTCAGCCCCCCCGAACCTCTCCACACCTAGCTGCTCAGAGAGGTAGTCAGTGGAATGCAAAGCAATAGGGGGTCCTGTGAGGTTCATGAGTGCGAATGGCCCCATTCCTATCCTGAACGCAGAACGCGCGACCGCATCAATCTGAGCAGTCGTCCCCACTCCCTCCTCCAGAAGAAGGCAGGCCTCGTTCAACCAAGGGACGAAGAATCGATTCACGACGAAACCAGGCCTATCCTTGCAAATGATGACTACCTTCCCCATAGTCTTGCAATACTGCTCGACCGCTCGTACAGACTCGTCCGAGGTTGTTTCAGCGGGAATGATCTCAATCAGTCTGTTCTTGGCTGGGTGGTAGAAGAAGTGCAGGCCAACGAACCGGTCGGGGCGTCCCGTAGCCATAGCCAACTCGTTCACAGAAAGAGATGAGGTGTTGCTGGCCAGAATTGTGTGACTATCGCACACCTCATCGAGTTTGGAGAACACCTGTGTCTTGATGTCGAAGTCCTCGAAAACGGCTTCGATGACCAGGTCAGTTGTGGGGTCCACGTTCTCTGTCCCAACAACCCCTGTAATCCTGCTCTTGATCTCCTCAGCCTTCTCTGGCTTGAATATCCTGCGCTCCACGGCCTCCGATAGAAACTCCGAGACGATACCTTGGCCCCTGTCAACCCACTTCTTCTCTCGGTCTACCATCTGGACCTCGAAATCCTCCTGCGCGCTCTTCTGGGCAATCCCTGAACCCATGTTTCCCGCACCGATTATCGCTACTTTCTCTATGGGGCGCATGCACCTCCCACCAGTGTTCAATCCATGAATGCAGCGGAAGAACAGAAGTCGTTGCCATCAGCAACATATTCAGCCACCTCCCTTATCGCGAGTTATGACGAGACGAGGCTTCGCAGTGGGCTTGGTCCTCATTTTCCTCCTTTCCTCGACTTCTCCAGTGGTTTTCGCTAATTCGGGCGGGAAAACCGGCCAATCAACCGCCGGTTGTACTTGCCATTCGAACACCTCCCCGATCTCTCCCTCCCTGAGCGGCTTGCCATGGGGGGCGGGGGGTTATACTCCGGGCTCCACATACTCACTGGTATGGGATGGCGGCCCCCACATCTCCGGAGATGGCGGATTCAACCTGGCCGCGAGCGCTGGCAGTTGGTCAAGCCTCGGTACCGATGTCCAGCTCGCGAGCGGTGAGCTGACTCACAGCAGCGATGCCTCGCGCTCGTGGTCCGCAGACTGGACCGCACCCACTTCGGGAACAGGCGACGTCGATTTCGACTTAGCAGTCCTATATGCCAATGGAAATAGTATGAATTCTGGAGACAGTTGGGGAACCGGAACGTGGACTCTTTCTGAGGCCGGACCCACCAACAACCCCCCGACCGCTTCCAATGTCTACTACATTCCCAGTAATCCAACCAAGGCTACAGGCCTCGGCGTCTCATACACGTACGACGATGCGGATGGCGACTCAGAGCAGGGCACCACCATCAGGTGGTATCGAGACGGTCTCCGAGTCTCACAGATTGACGATCAGACAGACGTCCCCAATAGCTGGATAGCTAGGGGCCAGAGCTGGAGGGTCGAGGTGACACCTAGTGATGGGGATGACCAGGGCGACACGGTCTCATTGAATCCAGTAACCATAGGAAACACGATTCCTATTGCTAGGAACCTCGCAGTCTCTCCAAACGCCCCCCTGGACACAGACGACCTCACTCTGGACTGGGAGTATTACGACTTGGATGGCAACCCACAGGATTCCCAGCAGACCACCATTCATTGGTTCCTAGACGGCTCAAGGGTAACTGAGTTGGATGGAGAGCAATCGGTCTCCAGCATCATGATTAGGTCCGATGATGAGTGGGAGGTCGCAATCACCCCTCACGATGGAACCGATTTCGGTGACACAATAACTAGTGGGAAGATTATCATTGGTTCATCGAACAACCAGCCAACCGTAAACGGCTACGTCAATCCTCCCGGAAACGCCGTGACATCCGATGCCCTCCAACTATCATACTCGTCGTTCGACTCGGACGGGGACATTATCCAGGATGTAGAAATCAGGTGGTACAGGGACGGAGTCAGGGTCTCCGCATTCAATGACGAGCAGACAGTCGACCCATCGTTCACATCCAAAGGTGAGACATGGTACTCGAAAGTCAGGGTCTTCGACGGACTGGTATGGTCCGAGTGGTTCGAGACCGGCTCGGTATTGATTGGAAACACTCCACCCGTTGTCACATCGATAACCATGCTTCCAGAAGGCCCCCTCACCACGTCCACAGAACTGTCAGTTGTCTGGGAGCAGACAGACATCGATGGTGACCAGGAGTCTGGTAGTCAGATCAGGTGGTGGGTAGATGGGGAATGGGTCCGAGACTATGATGACATGACTGCCATTCCAGCCTCACTAACCATCCGTGACCAACATTGGTCCGTACAGGTATTGCCAGGGGACGGTGAGTCCCTAGGTTCGTCAATGAAAACCACATCCAGGTCAATAGACAACGCAGCCCCCTCCTCCCCGGAGGTGTCCCTTGAGAACGTGCCCATAGGCGCTCTTTCCGCACAGCCCGACTCATTGTCGGACATAATTGCGGTAGCCATATCCTACGATCCGGACGGCGAACCAGTATCCTACACGTACATGTGGTTCAGGAACGGCTTCCACGTCCCTGACCTAGATGGACAGTCTGTTGTCGACCAATCGCGACTCGAGCCTGGGGCAACTTGGGGTGTCGAGGTCACCGCGAGTGACCCATGGGGGATGGAATCCACTTCCTTCACAGAGACACTCATTGCAAACGTCCCGCCAATCGCGTCTTGGGAATCTGAAACATCCCCGCCCACACCGGGTGCGATGGCAACATTCGATGCATCCTCTTCAAGCGACCCTGATGGCACAATCTCGTCATACATTTGGCTAATCAACGGTGTTGGGCTAACTGGTAAGTCGGTCGATGTACTACTTCCGTCGGGCACCCACTCTGTGTCGTTGACTGTAATTGATGATATGGGCATGTCCAACACCATATCGAATCAGATAATGTATGGGGACGTCATCACTGTTGACTCCCTAGAAGCCACGCTCTCTGGAAGCACCGTCACGCTATCGTGGTCGAGCGGCTCATCCGAGGAGTTCAGGGTTTACAGATCAACCAGCCCCATATCCACTGTCGTTGGCCTGACCTCCATGGACGAGATGCCTGGTTGGGGGGAACTAACTCCCATTCAGATGAGCCCAGAAGGAACAACATCCCTGAATACGTGGAGCGAGGAGGCACCTGTCTCCGCCACCCTCTATTACGTCGTGACAACTGTTGTCGATGGCAATGAGGTAGTATGGGTGATGGATGGACTGAATCACGTCAGCGTCGATGCAAGTATGGCGGGGGAATCCGTATCTGAGTCTCAGGACTCAACTCCTGTCGCTTCAATCGCCATATCTGCAATCTTGTTCGTATTGGGCGCGGCAGCCATTGGGATATCCATGGTTGAAAGAAAGAGGAGGGGGTTCTGAGAATGTCCAGAGCACTAGTTTTGGCTTCGGTAGTTGCCCTTCTCATGGTTTCCAGCTCCAGCATGGCCAATCCCGGAGGCAACGGGGACTCAGACAGGGACTACACATGCGGTGGATCTTGTCATGGTGATCCTTCTATGAGCCTCCCTTCTGATGGCACGATATCAATTTCCCAAGACGGAGATGTGTTTGCCGGGCATGCTGTGGCGGTCCACGTCAACGTCGCTGGGATGTCACTCTCGAGTAACAGGCTACTTGGAACATTCATCCTAGGGTCGATTGACGGAAACTCGGACCATCCTGAGGACCATGGTTGGCACGTAATACAGGACCCAAACGGAGGCTCCTCAAACTACGTTGAGACAGTAGTCCCCTCCACTGGCTCGGTAACTCTGACATGGGTACTCCTCGCCCCCCAAGAAACCGGGGTCCACAACTTGTTCGCACAGACGCATCACGGCTCTGAACCCAATTACGAGGGCATTGCATACACAGGGGTTTCACGTGGGTATTCGATTGACGTAATGCCCGTTCCAGAGGGTCTGCCAGGCCTGTCATCAGATTGGACCGCACCTGCTTACAGGACCAGTGGGAATGACGACCCACTGGAAATCGGGACCGTCAACACAACTTCAGTTTCCGTACAGTGGATGCTCGAAGGGGAGTGGTCCCCCCATGACGCGGAGGTAAGCTCACAATGCCAAGACATGGAGGTCTGCAACACTTGGGAGGCACAGCTTCCTTCAACCATGGGGGATACTAGGATACAATACCAGATCACAGTCCTCAACGGCTCATTCTCCATGGATCTCCCGTGGCTGACGATGGGCACCGGACCAGCCCCATTCGAGGGCGATATCTGGGATGCGAGAGTCCAATCCTTCGCCTTCGCGTTCCTGGTCCTTTCATTCATAGTGTCCCTACAAGTGAGACTGTCCCCCTGGGATGGGAAGGATGAGTTGGACCAAACCCAGGAAGTCATAGACTCAGAGGGAGAGGCTCCTCCTCCGCCACCTGGCATGGAGGAAGAGCCCGAAACCGCCTCCGAGGAATACATGGCTAGGCTAGTTCATTCCGAGGAGAACCCGGGGTGGCTCTGGGACCCAGTCGAGGAAGAGTGGGTAGCGGATCCTAATTTCCAAGGGGGCGAGTCGTGATGTTTGGAGCAGAAACGTTCCATGCAGCCATGGCAGAGATAGTAGTTGGTACCATGGTGTTAGCCACCGTTTGTGCCGTTGGCTGCGCATCGATACGCTATATTCCGGTCTCTGAAGATAGGAGGGAGTCACTGATGATAACAATGGACAAGGCATCCATTGCAGGTGCCAGCATGGCCCTATTCTTCATGCCAATCGCCATCTTGAGTGGAAACTTAGCTGCTGACAGCGTTGTTGGAAACGCGCTTCTGTACAACAAGTTCGTCTACAGCGGGCTAGCACTAGGCTTCTGGGCCGCTTTCGTTGTGGGCAGGATCAGGATGGGCCCAGGAATCTGGGAGGTCAGGAATCTATCACTCTTGCAGTCGGTAACTGCTGTGATGGCCTTCCTCATGACCACAATGGCATCATCCATCGGTGGGAAATTGGTGAGGGGCGAGTCTTTGTTCGACGTCCTGCCCATTTGGTTCCCGTCCGATAGCGCTGTGGTATTGCCCATTTGGGCCTCGGCAGCACTTTTGGTAATTGGTCTGGCAGCATCGCTTGTAGTGTTCAAGTTAGGTCCACGAGCCGAGAGAATTTCGCTGGATTAGTCGCCAATGATCCCATCAACAATCTCCGCCAGCCTCTCCGAGTGCCCCTGTGGCCCGAGGCGCGCCTCTGAAATCGAGGATCTCCCATTCGTTGCCCACAATGACCGATTGCCTTCCTCTCTTGCATCCTCCAGTGCTTGGTGCCACTGTTCGAATGAGCCTCTCGGGAGAAGCCTCCCCGAGACCCCGTCAGAGACAGTCTCCCTGAACCCCCCCTCGTCAACGAAAAGGGCTGGCGTGCCAACTGATTGTGCCTCTATCGGAGTCAGGCCAAACGGCTCTCCATGAGCCATGCTAACCACTGCAAGGGCTCCGCGGTAGAGGGAGGACATCTCTGGCGAGGAAAGTCTAGGTGCGAACCATACACCCACACCCTCAGACATTGCGTGTTCTCGCAGCTTCTGCAAGTCATCGTCGGAACCCCCTCCGACTTGGGCAAGAGAGACACCGCTTCCAGAGAGCATGGAAATCGCTTCCCATGTACCTTTGGCCCAACTGGCCCTTCCCACGGTAACTACGTATTCCCCCTCCATTTCCATAACGCCCCTAGGCTCCCCTTCGTCAGCCTCCCTTGGAAACTCATCTGGAACAACACTGGGCATCAGCACCCCAGATGGGATGCCATAAACTTCGGAGATCCTCCCAGCGGTGTACGAGGAGTTCCCACTGATGGAGGACTTCTTTCTCCCCGAAAGGCCTCTGACGGCGGAGATGTCACGACGCCTGGCTCTGGATAGCATAGCCCTAGTCAAACCCAGACTCCTCCTTGGCCTCCCGTCAATCCCTCTGTGAAGGACGTCTTCATGCAGTCCCCTGTGAGGCTCGAGAAGATGCAGATGCACGGCTACGTCATCTGGAACGTGATCTAGAAGGGCCAGGCTTCCATCGCCACTAGTTAGGTGAATGCAATCAAAGTCCCCAATAGCCTCAATCAGATTGTCCATCGATGACCACGCTCGTGATGCACTATCCATGCCACTATCCAACACTGAAGAGAGAGCTCCCTGGGGGGCCGACCAAGAACTATCGGGACACATCAGATCCAATCCAAGATCTTCGCATAGTGAGTCCAACTCCTTGACGCTAGCAAGAGTGGCCACACTTACATCGAACAACTCTGCAATGGAGGGTAGATTCCGTAGAAGGTCCCTCTCAGCTCCGCCCATGGCGACGAAACTACCCTTGGCAACCAGTAGCCTTGTCCGGGGACCGCCCTGTCCCCCGCGATTGCCCGTCATCGATGACCCATCACCCGCCCTCGTTTAAGTCCGATACGCCTTGCTGATGGCGTGGTGAGGCGAGTATTGCTGGCTAGAGGGGCCGCCCTTCCAGAGAGTTCGGGTCTGGGCAGGGCCCATTTTTCAGTCGAGTCTCTCCTCCAGAAGGCATTAGTCCCAAACTGGTCCAAAGTAGCTACAATCGAGCACGACGAGACATCGTCATCGTTCGACAGGATACTCACTAGGTGGAGGAGACATCCACAGAGGGTCGCTGACGAGGCTGAGAGAAGTCCTGCCGACCTGCTTCACATCACCGACCAAGAGCAGGCGCACCTCGTCCCCCGGAGCAGCAAGATCCCTGTCGCTGTCACCGTGCATGACCTGTTTCACATCCGTCCGAGGAACATCGGGGGCGGGGACGTTATCGTACCTGTGGGGGATCATAGTCCGGGGCTAATCCGAAAGAGGGACCTCTCCAGACTCAGATCAGGACTCAATAGGGCCGATCTGCTAATTTGCATATCGGAGAGCACCCAGATGGACGTCATGGCCACCTTCCCCGGGAAGCCAACGGCTCTCGTCAGGCACCAGGTGGATATCGACTACTGGAGCCCGGAGAAGAATCCCAAGCCACGAGAGATTCTCGGGGACTTGGATGACGAATCAAAGATGCTAGTCATCACGGTCGGGAGCGACGAGCCGAGGAAGAGGCTGAACTTCGCCAGGGCAGTGATAGACGCTCTCCCCGATGAGGTTTCGAAGGATGTCAACGTCATACACATAGGCAGCGAGGAGAAGGTGTCCGACGAGCAGCTAGTCGCTGCATTCCAGCATGCCGAGGTACTGCTCTTCCCCAGCGCGTCCGAGGGCTTCGGGTACCCTCCTGCAGAGGCCATGGCAGCAGGATGCCCCGTGATGGCCTCGGACCTCACCGCTCACAACGAGATCATCCCAAGCCGCTGCCTCCTCAATCCGACAAGCATCGTCGATTGGGTCGACGAGCTTGTGAGAATCCACTCCGAGTGGAGGAAGGCAGGGGGAGTCCCCAGACATCCCGATGAGGAGCTGATGAGTCATGTAAATGCCCTATTGAGCCCCAATTCACATGGAAAGTCACTCGCCGAGGCCTATGACCAAGCCATCGAGCATCACTCCGCGAGTTAAAATGAATTAAATACAGTCCATTTTACGAAATCTTGTGCTCACTGTAGAGGACCTCAAGAAAGGCTTCGGGTCTGGCCGGCGAAGGCTTGAGGTACTGAAGGGAATAGACCTCGAGATCAAGTCTGGTGAGCTAGTTGCTCTAATGGGGCCGTCTGGGTGTGGAAAGTCAACGCTGCTCAACATCATCGGGGGACTCTTGGAGGCAGACTCGGGCACGAT
>Ga0208410_1000080_pt1 | contig 54850 bp, 50 predicted proteins | sample ETN02SmetaG_3_FD_185787 | JGI IMG/M metagenome (GOLD analysis project Ga0208410, IMG submission 185787) | Marine microbial and viral communities from oxygen minimum zone, Eastern Pacific Ocean - ETNP2014F10-02SV257 (SPAdes) (version 2) | ecosystem: Environmental > Aquatic > Marine > Oceanic ... | reverse complement strand
TTCTCTCCGGCCAATTATATTCCATCTGGGGAATTTATCTGAATCTCCTGGAGAGCCATTTGCTCTGATAAGTTCAATATTAAAATTTGATTTTTTCAGGCGGTCCTTTAGATATTCGCAAATTTCTAAGTAATTTTCTCCTGGCGGATTTAAAGTTGGGATTTTTACTAAGTCCTGCGTTAAGGCAATAAGATCATCTCTCTTATTCTCTATACTTTCTGCTAGATTTGAGAGTAATAATGTTTTTTGTGATTCCATTTTTATATTATTGCACCAAAAGATCTAAATGATAAAATAATATATAACTTTTCGAGTTTTAATATGAAATTTCACTTTGTTTTAAAGTCAACTCTGCCTGTTATCCTTACTTTTCTTTTTCTTTTCTCTGAATCTGCTCATGCTTCAAATTATGATCCAAAGATTGAAGAACTTCAAAGAGCTTTGATTCTAACTGGTTTCAGTCCTGGTAAAGCGGATGGTCTTTGGGGTGGGCGAACTGAAGGTGCATTAAAGAAATTTTTTGATAATCAGGGACTGGAATTAGGATCAGTAGATTACGAAAACGCAGTACAATTGATTTTTACTCTCTGGAATAAACAAAGGGAAGCTGATGAGAGAAATGCCGATTACCTTCAAGAAAAAGTTACCTTAGATGATGCGAGACATTTGTTAGAGAGAGCTGGCATAGGGGCAAATATTAATGACCTAAAGAAAGTCATAGGTCTAAAACGTTCAGAGGCTGTAAGTCATATCATAAATGAAATTCGCACTGAAAGTTGGCTTCCTTTGCCAAAATTTCTTGAAGGGCCGAATCCAGCCTATTGGATTGATGGCGATTTAAATAGTGAAGAAGAGCAGGCTTTTCGTGTAGCGCGAGATCGAGAAATGAATGAATATAGGCTTTGGTGGGTGAGGGAGATTTTAGAAACACCATCACCCCAAACTGAACGTTTGGTTCTTTTTTGGCATAATCACTTTGTGTCAGCATATTCTGCCATAAATGAACAATCAACGTCTATAGCCAGGCAGAATATGATGTTTAGGGAATTAGGAATTGGTAATTTCAAAATATTAACCAAAGCAGTAATCCGTGACCCTGCCATGTTGAATTATCTTGATAATGATAGGTCCGAAAAGGGAAAACCAAACGAGAATTTGTCTCGCGAATTAATGGAATTATTTGTTCTGGGAGAAGGGAATTATTCTGAGAAAACAGTAAAAGAAGGCGCCCGAGCTTTAACAGGGTATTCTGTAAATGAATTGAGAAATACCTCGTTTTATTTTAACGGCTGGAATCATGATGATGGAACAAAAACCATTTTTGGAAAATCAGGGGATTTTAATGGCGATCAATTTGTCGACTTATTATTTGAACAACCGGAATCGTATGAGTTTATTGTCAGAAAATTTTGGAGACATTTTGTTTCGGAAGTCATTGAAAATAATGATGAGATTTCAGAAATTTCCAAAAAATTTAAAGAAAGTGATTTCGATGTTAGGACTCTTTACAGAGCTATTTTGACATCAAAAGCTTTTTGGAGTCAGAAAACTCGTGCAACAATAGTAAAGTCCCCTGTTGACTTTTTATTGGGTACCATTAGGTCAACAGGATTTCTGCCATCAGATTGGGCTTCTTTGCCAAACAAATTAGCTATGTTAGGGCAAAATTTATTCGAGCATCCTAATGTAGCAGGTTGGTCAGGTGGTCAGAGTTGGATTACGCCATCAGGCCTTTTAAACAGATCTTATTTAGCCAAGAATTTCTTTTCTTCATTAGGCTCTGAGGTAGAAAATATGGTTAATTCAACTGATGTCCCAACTGAAATGACAAAAAGGTCGATTACGCTTCGATATGCTTCTGAAGATTATCAGGGGCCATCACTTTTCGAAATTCGTTTAAAGAAAAACGGGATAATTTATGCTTCTAAGCATAAATCAAAAAATGGGCACGATACTGAAAAGTTTGGTAGAATTGAAGAGGATTCCCAGCTTCCTTGGCAAACACTGAATCTAAATATTGAAAATGATAAAGAATTTGACACTGTGGAGGTAGCTTTTCTTAATGATCACTGTTGTGGACCGGGTGGAAGCCAAGGTGGTGATAGAAATTTCTTTGTTGATTGGGTCAAGGTTGATGGTGACTTATTTCTTGCTAGCAGTGGTACTCAGCATGGAAATAATTGCAGTAGTAAAGGTGGGAAATTGTACTGTTCTGGGTGGGTGCGAATGAAAAAATCTATTTCATTGGAGGAAGATAGCAATAGACATGGGTTTGACTCCAATATGAAAGATAAATTGTACGTAGAACGGGTAGGTTTAGACTGGATGAACCGTTTTAAAAAGAATAGAGACTGGAATGACATTTCAATAAATCTTTTAAATCCCTCCTTTAATAATATTCATTATAACGCTCTTAGGATAAAATTTGTCAGGAGAAAAAATGATGATATATTTTTAATGTTGTCATCAGATGGTTGTTATCCAGACTGCTTCAGAAATGAATGGCCTCAGAGGACACATAGGAATAATAAACCGCCATTTCAAAAAGATATAAAAATCTCATTAATTCGAAGAAATGATCAGGATCATGAAGCACATTATTGGGGTTTGACTGAGGTAGACAGAAAGTTTGTAGATGCCTTATGGGCATCATTCCCTCAAATGTTAGAGGAGTTAAAGAATGGAAGGAAATGGAAAAGGGCAGTGGAAAGGAAGAGGACTGAAGGTTGGAAGGAAACACTAGATTATGTTTTAAAAACATTGCCAAAAACCCGATATGTGAAATCAGCAGGTTCAAATCCTTTAATAGTTCGACCACAAAGCGAAAATGCAAGTATGATGGCAATGATGGGGGCAATAGATATGTCTTACCCATACCCTGCAGGTGCCAGGCCAATAACTAGCCTTGCTGAAATAGGAAAGTCATTTGAAAGGGAATATTTTTCAGCATTGCAGAATATATTTTTAGCCACAGATCCGGTGATTGTTGCCAAAAACAGTAAAGATATTTCTGAAATAATTACTGATCCCGTTTATAATTTGAAATAGAGGACGGAATATGGATAGAAGGACAGCTTTAAAGATACTTACGGCGGGACTAATGATTCCTGTTGTTCCTATTAAAATAGCGCACGCAGCAAAAAAATCAGGGCGGAGATTGGTTCTTATAGAGTTGTCTGGTGCCAATGACGGACTGAATACCGTAATCCCCAATAAGGACCACCGTTATAAGGAATTAAGGCCAAATATAGGATTAGATAAGTCAGAAACTATTTTGCTTTCAAATGATTTTGGGCTTCACGAAGCAATGGAGCCAATGGGGCGAATTTGGGAATCGGGTGAAATGGCTGTTGTCCATGGACTGGGCTATCCAGGCGCCAATCGTTCTCATTTCAAATCAATAGCTCTTTGGGAGACTGGGGGAGATGGAAATGTTTCTGGGCGCACAGGATGGTTGACTGAGGATGTAGAGAATTTGCCTGGTCAAGAGCAACTGGAAGCGCACGGTATTAGTCTAGATGGTGGAATGGGTATTTTTTCTTCCCCATCTGGTGTGTGGCTTTCAATGACTTCAGCTCAGCAGTTTATGGAATTAACGTCGGACGACGTTCCTAACATGAAAACTGAAAATCAGGCCTTACAAATGCTTCTTGATAGGGCACATACTCTGAATTCCTCCATGGAGTCTATTTCAAGAAAATTGAAAAAATCACATGCGCGCGAGTTTAGAATAGAGGGAGGAGATCTTGGAGCTCAGTTTTCTAGAGCCATCTTGTTGATAAATGCTGGCATTAATTCCCCCATATTGAAGGTAAAAATTGGAGGCTTCGATACTCACGAAGGGCAGCCTTGGCGTCATAGAAATAGATTGCGAAATTTAGCTAGAGCGACTGCAGGGTTTTCCAAAGCGCTTAAACAGATAAATCAGTGGGATAACACCTTAATAATGACATATTCTGAATTTGGAAGAAGGGCAGCGGAAAATTATACCCAGGGAACGGACCACGGTACTGCAGCCCCTCATTTTCTTCTTGGGGGTGCAGTAAAAGGTGGTTTCTGGGGAGTTCATCCTGATTTGGGAAATTTAAATGAGGGTGATATGATTTTTACCATGGATTATAGGTCTGTATATGAAAGAATTCTGAGTGACTGGTTTATGCTGGGGGAGAATAAGTTTTTGAAATTTCGTAACGATGAATTAAAAGATATCTTTCGGAATTCCTGAAATCGTCATTTATGTCGCAAACATTATAGATAACTTTTTGCCAATATTTTTCTATAGGTTTTCAGCTGATGGGAGTCGTCTGGATTATGAAAAAATTATATTCGAATCTTTTTTGTATATCCTCAATGATATTATGGGCAGCCAGTTTTCCAGCTAAAGACATATTGCTTAAGATATGGGACCCATTGTTTTTGTATGCCTTCGGTCTTGTTATCGCCTCAGTAATAACATTAGCCATCTGGTTGACATTTGAAGGCACTAAAGAAGTGAAAAAATTCCCCTGGCTTCAAGCCATTATAATAGGTGGTATTGGTTTTGGTCTAGGGGGGTGCTTTTTCATTTTTGCACAAAGTTTATCTGGCGCCGTTACTGTAGCCATAGCAGCAGCGTTTATGCCAATTTTTGCGACAATGATTGAAATAATTATGGATGGGAGGTCTCTTAATATTAGATTTATTGTAGGTGTTTTTATTTCTATCCTAGGAGGGTTAGTTATGACTTTGGGTTCTGGCGGTGGAGGCTATAATGCCTTGGGCCTACTGATTGCGCTACCTGCAGTCATTTTGTTTGCATGGGCCTCACGTCAAATCACAAAAAGTTTACCAGGCTTTAGCAACCTTGCACAAGGATCGATATCAATTCTTGGAGCTGGATTAGCTGTTAGTATCCCATATTTTGCTTTAAATAATGGAATTGATATGGGTCAAATCTTAAAGTCTCTGGATATTTCTCAAGTTTTATGTATTCTGATTTTTGCAGCGACTGGCATTTCTATTTCTCAAGTATTATGGATAAAAGGTGTTTCTCAGCTAGGCATTGCAATGGCCTCAATTCATATGAATTCCGCCCCGTTTTACGTTATGCTCTTTGTTTTTCTACTTGGAGGTTCATGGATATGGGTACAGTTTTGGGCGTTAATTTTAGTTGTGATAGGAGTTTTATTAACCCAAATTGAGAATTCAAAATTCATTAGAATTTAAATAATTAAAACTAGTTTGTAGTTGCCCAGATTTTTTCTATCCAAGACTTAATAGTAAGAGATTCTTCCCATCTATTCGACATTTCCTTACCTAATTCGTTTGTCATTGCATATTCTGGGGGACCTAATTCACAAAGGAATAAGAAATCTCCTTCAGAATTTCGCTTCTTCCAACTGTGTACCCCTTCTCTCCACCAGTTCTTAAATAATTCTACCCATTTTTGATTTTGCGGAAAATGTAACTGAAGTTGAATTTGTTGGCGGCTTGCAACTCTGCCTTGAAAGCTATCTGATCTTTCAATTATTCTTGAAATTAAGTTTAAGTCTCTGGTGCCTAAAGGAAACCAAAACTCTCGATCGACAACATAATGAGACAGATCTGCACACAAACGCATTTCAGGAATTGCATCTAAGAGAAGGAGAGTTGAATAAAGGTCATTAGTTATGCAATTTCTATGTGTCTCAAACTGGATTGGCATTCCTATTTTTTCTGACATTTCCAGCCATGCTCTAATAACCGGAATCATACCATCAACTGACAAAGGAGTTACTTGACCAATGACGTCAACAAATGGAGATCCAAAATCTTTCGCCATTTTTAAAGTGTCTTCAAAAGAAGAAACAGTTTTAGGAAAGGCAACTATTAAAGGCGTAAGGTCATTTCTTTCTAGATAAGGCCTAATAGCATTTGCCTCATTTACATCGCTAGCGCCTAAATCCAAAGCAAGTCCCGCAAAACCCCCATCCTTAACTTTTAAGCAAATATCTTCGTGTGATAATATATTTCCGGTATTGTCATGAGGTTTCATAGACCAAAGAGACGTATAGATTTGGAGCCTTTGCTTATTTTTTTTCATGCTTCTAATTTTATAGGTTTCTTATTATCCTTGCTAGAAATAACCCAGACTTCATTTTGTGGCCACTTACTTTCATCTTTTTCGAGAAGACGAGAGATAACTGAAAACTGGAATTCTAGCCAACCCATAGAATGTACAGGTCCGGACACCTCTTCTACTTTTTTATTTAAATGTTTTAATTTCCAAAAAGGAACTGATGGAAAGGTGTGATGTGCGGTGTGGTAAGGCATCTGCCAGCATAGCCATTTAAAGAAAAAATTTGTTCTAGTGGACCTTGTATTTTTTAAAATATCATCTTCATGAGATAATCCTAAATGTTCTATAGTATTTTGGAGTTGGTGAATTGGCTTCGTTAAAACCATTGGTAGAACCCAAAAATAAATAGCAAACAGGTTTTGAAAATACAAAGAAACAAGAATAATAGTAGCATACCCTAAGAGATGAATTTGGGATTCTAAAATAACCTTTCTTTCTTGGCTTTTAAAGATGTAGGGCTCAATGATTTTTCCTAACGCTCGCCTAAGAATTCCCACCCATCTGTTCTTCCAATAAGTAATTCCAGATAGCCAAAGTAAATATGATTTCAACGTGAAAGCTTCTCTGGCCAGCTCTCCATCCTTTTCCCAATTTTGAGTAAATTTATGATGGGCAAAATGCATAATTTGGTCAAAATCTCTGGGAAAAAACATAAAAAATCCAATTACTCGGCCAAAGAATTCATTAATAAAGGCAGTTTTGAATACCGTGGAATGGGAAAGTTCGTGTTGGCCAGCATATAAAAAATTAATCAAAACACCCAGAATAAAACCACTTGAAAGACACCACCAAGACCCAAGGAGATGGTAATGAATTAATCCAACAATAAAAATTGAAAGGAAATGGCTTATAAGTTGAAAAAATCCTGCGAAATTGGACTTTTTATTTAAAGCTCTTAATTCATCAGGCGTTAAGATATTCCTTCTTGAAAAACTTTCTTCCATCTACTTATCCTTTATAAAACATTTAGGTATTCACTCCCCCCCAAATGCTTTCCGCAGTTTTTACTACCAGATCCAACTTACGCTTTTGATCGTCAATTGAGAGATCATTTCCTTCTTCGGTAGACGAAAACCCGCATTGAGGGGCTATTCCTAGCTGTTCCATTTCTATGAAATTCGACGCTTCTTCAAATTTACGTTTCAGATCATCTAAATCCTCTAAGTTTCCAGATTTTGTTGTAATGAAACCAGGCAAAACTCTTTGGTTTCCCTTTGGTAAAAGTCTGAGTGGCTCTAACCCACCGGCTCTTTCAGTATCATATTCCATGAAAAATACGTCAACTCCAGTCATATTAAAAACGGCATCTGCAGCTGGATCGTAAGCACCTTCTGCGGCATAGGTAGATCGGAAATTTCCTCTGCAAAGATGCATCCCGATTGTCATATCTTGTGGTCTGTCTACTATTGCATCATGCATCATTTTTGCGTACCGGTTTATAAGATCATCTGGATCCATTCCTTCGGCTCTTTTAGCTTCTCTATGATTAGGGTCACATAAATAAGCAAAGAAAATGTCATCCATTTGGAGATATCGACAACCTGCATTATAAAAAGCGGAAACAGCTTTTTTATATGTTTTGGAAATATCTGAACATAGGAGGTCAAGGTCCTTATATTTTTCAGGATGTATGTCAGATAAAGCGGTTCTAAAGTGACAACTACTTGGCCCCGGTATTGAAATTTTAGGGAGCATATTTGTATTTTCAGCTACAAATTTATAATGATCAAGCATTGGATGATTATCTGGAAAATCAAGGGAACCAGTTATTGTAGGAAAAATAGGTCTTAGCTTCATTCCAGAAAACTGTACTCCCTCTTCACGCTCTACTAGATCTAATCCGGTCAAGCCACCCATGAAATCATAATGCCAAAATGAACGCCTCGCCTCGCCATCAGTAATGGCAGATAAGCCTGCATTTTCCTGCATTTTTATATTATCAATGATTGCTTCATTTTCTATTATTGTTAGCTCCTCGCGGGATATGGATTCTTCATCGAAAAACTTTTTTCTTGCAACTTTTAGTTGGTCTACTCTTAACAGGCTACCAACGTGGTCAGCTCTAAACGGTGGTTTTAATTTCGACATTTTGTTCCCTTAGCTTATAAGAATTACTATACCTAAATTAGCAATTGTTAAACTATAGTATAAATGGTTTGATATGCTTCTTAAAGTTTTTATTTAACGAGTAGAAAAAGCAGGACGGAATATGGAAATGACAGGCGTCAATGTTGATCAAAGAAAATTTTGGAACGAATCAAAAGGGAAATCATGGGTAGAGCTTCAACCTAATATTGATGAATTATTCAAACCAATAAGTAAAAAAGTGATAGAAACTTTAGATGCACGGCCAGGTGAAAAAATTTTAGATATTGGCTGTGGTACCGGAGGTATGAGCTTTAATCTTTCTGAAAAAGTCGGGCAGAGTGGACTTGTGTGTGGGTATGACATTTCTCAACCAATGCTGGATTTTGCGGAAAAAAGGAGAAAAGAAAGAAACCTATCAAATATTAAATATGTAGAGGCAGACCTTCAGACACATAAATTTAATGGTGATATATTTGATGCTCTTTTTAGTAGGTTTGGAGTTATGTTTTTTGAGGACCCAGTCGAAGCATTTACGAATTTAAGGAGTGTCGTTAAAAAGAACGGAAGAATAGTTTTTGTTTGCTGGGCAGAGCGTCTAGAAAATGACTGGATAGATCTTCCTACCGCTGTTGCATCAAGATTCTTAGAGCTTCCTCCAAATCCACCTGAGAAGTCACCAGGGCCATTCGCGTTTGAAGATAAAGCTTATGTAAAGGGAGTACTGGAAGAATCAGGCTGGTCTAGTGTGAATTTCGAAAATTTTACTTGTTCTCATTCATCTGGCCCTACTTTGGAAGAAGCGGCACGGTTTCTTGGTAAAATGGGTCCAATGTCTGGACCTGTCGAAAAGGCTGGAATTGAAACCAGAGAGAAATTTTTTTCTGCATTAGGTCAAGAGTTAGAAAAGTTCAAAACGGAGCAAGGAGTTATGATGAATTTTAGTACTTGGATAGTTAGTGCTGTAAACCAGTAGGTCAGCTAACTACAAAACCATTCATTAATTCTGCTAATTTTTTGGTATTAATTCTATCCTTCAGACCAATCACAACTATTCCACATTCTTTTATTGTCTGAGCGGGACATATGTAGGATCTTTTGCCAACGGTTTGAATAATAAATATTGAGCCGTCTTTTGAACACAAAAATCCTTTTGCTCGAATAATATGATTTTTTTCAGATATTAAAAAATCAGCAAGTTTTTCAATATTAAATTTTTCGGCACTTTTATAATAAAAGCTAGAATATAGTTCTTCCGGGTTATGGAGCTCTAGTATATCTTCAGTAAAGTTTTCTGGGTCAAAAGATTTAAAAATTAATTCGCTTTCCAGATTGCCAAATTCAGCTAAAACTATTTCGGCTTTTGAGTTAATTTCTGAAATAAAATCCTTGGTTTTTATAACTTTATCCTCAGTAGAAAGATCTATTTTGTTCATAACAACTAAATCCGCTGAAAGTAGCTGGCGCAAAATAGTATCTGAGAGATACTGATCATCTTTTAAGGAAAGAAGTGTGTCGGTATCTACTAGAATAATAATACCAAAAACTGTTAGATTAGGAATAAGAGCAACTGAGCTGGCCACCATAGAGGGCATAGCTACTCCACTAGTTTCAATAAGGATGTGATCAATAGCTTTGCCGCTATCACCTAACTCTGAAAGAGTCTCAGTAAGGGCATCGCCATAACTACAACAAATACAGCCTCCCGCTAAACTTATTAGATTTTCATCTTTTGCTTCAATTAGATCTTCATCAATTGGAAGGTTTCCAAATTCGTTAACAAGTATAGCAATTTTCTTCTCTTGGTTTTTTCTTAACAGTTGGTTTACAAGTGTTGTTTTTCCTGTTCCCAAATAACCGCTAAGAATAGTAACGGGAGTGTTCATATTAAATATTTTCTGCTGAAAATATTCTTCCGCTTTGTACTGTTCCCCATACCTTTATGTCTTTGATGTTTTCTGGTGAAACATCATATGGGTCATCCTCTAGAACAGCAAAGTCAGCTTTTTTACCAACTTCGATAGAGCCTATTTCACTATCAAGTTTTAGCGTATATGCAGCTCCAAGAGTAATTGCACGAAGTGCTTGATCAATAGAAATTCTTTCAGATTCACCTAGAATTCGTCCAGAAATTGTTTGACGATTTATAGCACACCAGGCGGTAAATAAAGGCCCTAGAGGTGTCACAGGAGCATCAGAGTGTATAGCCAAAGGTACATTATTGTCTAAAGCTGTTTTACATGAATTCATTCTTTCTGCTCTCTCTGGACCAACGGTTTTTCCATAGTGTTCTTCCCCCCAATAATAAAGATGATTTGCGAAAAGATTAACGCAAAGGCCTAATTTTTTCATTCTTCGGAATTGTGAACTGTTCGCCAGTTGGCAGTGCTGCAGGGTAAAACGGTGATCATTAGATGGGTGCTTTAGCAAAGCATTCTCTAGGGTATCAAGTACTAACTCAGTGGCTTGATCTCCATTTGTATGAGTATGGATTTGAATATTTTCCTTTAGGGTCAATTCTATAACTTCCCTAAGTTGGTCAGGACTTACATACCACAAACCTTGTGGCGAACCATTAAAATAACCAGGCCATTTAAGTCTAGCAGTAAAGCCTTGTATAGAACCATCCACGACAACTTTTATGCGCCCTAATCTCAGGAGGTCGGTACTCATCTCTTTCAACTTCTTGATATGGCCTACAAGATCGCCAGGCGTAACTCCTTGGAATAATCGTAAGGGCACAATCCTTGCTGGAAATTTTGATTCACTTGTTACACGAGTTAACATTTCTACAGTTTCATCTGACAACAGATTAGCAAGGTCGGTGGCTGTGGTTACACCTGCCCGCACACATAGTCTGGCAAAGCCTCTAACGCCATCCTCATCAGCATTTAACAAATCTTTACCTAGACCTACATGGACAGAAAGAGGAACCATCGCTTCTGGCCCTCTTAATTCTCCCGCTGGCAAACCTTCATCATCTAGCGGAATTCCTGGGTGGTTAATTCCTGCTCTCGCCAAGCCGCCTAGCTCCAGTGCCTTAGTATTTACATACATGATATGCCCTGATGCATTTAATAATCCTATTGGTCTTTCCTTTGAAACTTTGTCTAAGAGCTGCCTATTAATTTTTTCCTCACCAAAATAAATTGGGTCAACTCCCCAACCAGATAAAGGAGCCTCTGGTTCTAATAACTTCTGCTCTTCTTCCTTTAATCTTTTGACTAAAGAATCCAGTGTTTGGGATCCTTCCCAAAGCTGTCCATTAGGATCTTTTCTATCGAAGTATCCACAATAAGTTTTCTTCCAAAAGGTGCCTTCCATGGAGTGTGAGTGGCCTTCAACAAACCCGGGCATGAAAACTTTATCTAAAAAGGTCTCATTTAGCTTGTAAGGACCCCAGGCGGCAACATCTTCAAGGGATCCCACTGCTATTATTTTGTCCTCATTCACGGCAACATGTGTTGCAGTAGGTTTACTTGGATTCATTGTTAAAATTTTCTTTACCTGAAATACTGTGTTCATATGAATATCCTTCTTTGACCTCATATTAATTCTTAGGGGAATTGCAGGGAAGTTTGCAAGAGTATTTTTTCGTTCATTTTCAATACTTTAGAATAAGAAAATCTTTGAAGAGTCACATTTTCGCTTGCTTTTTACCATTATCCTATCATTCTCAATGCTAGAGGTGAAAATAAAATCTTTTTTCGGGCATTGTAAAACAAAATTGTAAGGAGAGAAAATATGAATAAAATTTTTACGGTTATAGTGGCTTTTGCAGCAGCAATTGTATCTATGACTTCCTACGTAACTGCTGAAGAGGCCAAGAGAGGTGGAACGTTAAGAGCGGCGCTTGCTCAGACCCCAAGGCACTTAAATCCAGCTGTCCAATCTGGAATTGTGACAGGGTTTCCTGGTGCTCAGTTATTTGCAACACCAATTAGATATGATGAAGACTGGAATCCTCAGCCTTATTTGGCAAAATCATGGGATGTTTCTGATGATGGACTTACAGTAACTCTTCACCTTCAGGAAAATGCTGTTTTTCATGATGGGGTGCCAATTAAGTCTAGTGATATTGCTTTTTCATTAGAAACAATTAAGGCAAACCATCCATTTAAGACTATGTTTGCTCCTGTAATAGAAGTACAGACCCCTGATGAGCATACAGCGGTTCTAAAGCTGTCACAACCTCATCCGGCGTTATTTTTAGCAATGTCCTCTCAATTAATGTCTATTATTCCTGAGCATGTATACGGTGATGGCCAGGACCCAAAATCTCATCCCCAAAATTCGAATAATGTTGTGGGATCTGGACCTTTTAAACTTGTTGAGTTTGTTCCTGATGAGCACGTGATTGTGGAAAGATTTGACGACTTTTTTATGGATAATAGGCCGTATCTAGACAGAATTGTGATGAGAATAATAAAGGATCCTGCAGCACGTACCATAGCACTTGAAAATGGTGAAATTCAGTTTTCTGCATTCGAATCAATAGCAAGAAATATTAATAGGCTAAAGGAGAATTCAAACCTTACGGTTACACCTGACGGCTATGCTGCTATAGGTCCCTTGGACTGGTTGGCTTTTAACACCGCAGAAGGCAAAACCTCCGATGTGCGTGTAAGGCAGGCTATTGCTTATGCCATTGATAAAAACTTTATCTTAAAGGCAATCATGTTGGGGACAGCTCAAGACGCCAGAACTGGAATATATCCCGGTGGTCCAAATTATGAGCCAAATGTAGAAACCTATGACTTGGATATAGATAAAGCCAATCAGATTCTTGATGATGCTGGGTATACTAAAGGCTCTGATGGAATGAGGTTTGCCCTTACCGTAGACTTTGGATGGCCAGGAATGAAGGATAGAGCTGAGTATACGAAAGCTGCTCTAAAGAAGATCGGTATTGATGTTACAGTTCGAGCTTCAGCAGACTTTCCAACTTGGGCTAAGAGAATCAGTACACATGATTTTGATATGACCTGGGATACAGTTTTTAACTGGGGTGATCCTGTTATAGGTGTTCATCGAACCTATCAGAGTTCAAATATCAAGAAGGGTGTCATATGGTCGAATACTCAGCAGTATAGCAATCCTGAGGTAGATGCTCTTATGGAAGAAGCTGGAAAAGAGACAGATCAGGCTAAAAGAACTGCACTTTATTCAAAGATGCAAAAGATTATAGCTGATGAACTTCCATTATATCCAACAAATACTCTTCCGTATCATACTGTTTTTAGTAATGATGTTGGAGGTGCTCCGTTGGGTATCTGGGCCACCAGCTCACCAATGGATATGACATACTTAAAGTAAACAAGCTGACTGTAGGGCGTAAAAACGCCCTACAGTTTACCCTTACAGTATAATTTCCTCGGAGCATTTATGAAGTTAGTTTTTGCTGTCATTCAACGAATATTTTATGCGGCTATTCTACTCTTGGCTGTGATCGTATTGAATTTCTTTATGATGCATTTGGCTCCTGGCGACATAGCTGACTCAATTGCCCAGACTATGGGAGGTGCTGACGAAGAAATAATGAAGGAAATAAGAGCTGATTATGGTTTGGACAAACCGTTTCTAACTCAACTTGGCCAATATATTTTGAAGGTTGCGCAATTTGATTTGGGTTACTCTTATTTTTACACTCAACCTGTAACAACATTAATTCTTGCAAAACTACCAGCAACACTTTTACTAGTTATTACTTCACAAATATTGGCCCTAGTTGTTGGTGTTCTTTTAGGGATTCAATCGGCAAAGAATCCGAATGGGATATCTAGCTTTATTGTAAGCATGCTGGCTTTATTTGGTTATGCAGCACCAGTTTTTTGGACTGGAATTTTATTACTGATAGCATTTTCATTAAAAATTCCAATTTTCCCGGTAGCGGGAATGTACGACGTTATGGTCGAGGGAAATTTCTTTGTTGAAGTTTTAGATGTGTTGAAGCATTTGGTTCTTCCTGTAGTAACGCTCTCCTCTATATTCTTGGCCTTATATTCAAGACTATGCCGGGCAAGCATGATGGAAGTTCTAGGAGCTGATTATATAAGGACTGCAAAAGCTAAAGGTTTGTCTAGAAACGAAATCATTTATAAACACGCTTTAAAGAATGCTCTGTCTCCAGTTATTACCCTTGCAGGTCTACAACTTTCAGCAGTTGTGTCTGGAGCTGTTTTAGTTGAAGCGGTATATAGTTGGCCTGGGTTGGGGACGCTGGCCTTTAACTCAATTCTTTCTAGAGATACACCCACTATTTTGGGAATTCTGTTTTTTTCCTCCCTTGTAGTTATTGTTGGAAATCTTTTAACGGATCTAGTTCTTCGGTTGATTGATCCAAGAATGCGGGGTGCGGAATGAAAAAAGAGGAAAATAAAGAAAAAGAGGAAAAGCCACGTCATCCCCTTTCAGAAGTTTTCGACATGTATATCAGAAATTTTTCTGCCGTATGTGCTTTGATTATTCTTATCATTATAATTATTTTGGCAATCTTTGGGCCATCATTGTATCCAACTGATCCTTTTGAAATGGTCTGGATGCCGTTTTCGCCTCCTGGCCAAGAAGGTTTTCTTTTGGGAACAGATTATCTTGGGCGAGATCTTATGGCAGGGCTAATTCATGGAGCAAGAGTGTCTATATTGGTTGGCATATCTGCAGCATTTATGTCAGTTGTAATCGGAATAACAATTGGAGCCCTGGCTGGGTATTATAGGGGAACTATTGAAGAAATTCTTATGAGAATAACTGAATTCTTCCAGGTTTTGCCTACACTTCTTTTTTCAATGGTTATTGTAGCTCTTTTCGGAGCTTCACTGCCCATGATTGTTATTGCTATAGGTTTAGTAAGTTGGACAGCTGTGGCGAGAATTACTAGGGCCGAGTTCTTGAGGATAAGAGAACTGGAATTTGTTATGGCTTCAAGGGCTTCAGGAGCAAGTGATTTTAGATTAATTTTTTCAGTTATTTTACCAAATGCACTGCCACCTATTATTGTTCAGGCTGCTCTTATGGTAGGCAGTGCAATACTTTTTGAGGCCGGCCTTAGTTTCTTGGGCTTGTCTGACCCAAATATTGTGAGCTGGGGTCAAATTATTGGTTCAAATAGACAATATATTCTTGATGCCAGTTACACGGTAACCGTACCTGGTTTGGCAATCTTTATTACTGTCTTAGCTATTTCATTGGTTGGAGACGGATTAAATGATGCTTTAAACCCCAAATTGAGGCGAAGATAATGGCTCCTATATTGAAGGTTGAGAATCTTAGTGTTGAATTGAAGACAAGAGAAGGCACCTCTTCGGTAATTGACGACCTTTCATTTGAGCTAAATGCTGGAGAAACGTTAAGTTTTGTAGGCGAATCTGGATGTGGCAAATCGATGACTGCACTTGGAATTATGGGTTTGTTGCCCGAAAAGATAAGTCGAGTAGCATCGGGTAGAATATTATTTCAGGGTGAGGACCTTGCCTCTGTCACTCAAAAAAGATTACAAGAAATTAGGGGTAACGAAATTTCTATGATTTTTCAAGAACCTATGACCTCTTTGAATCCTGTTTACACTATTGGTGATCAAATCGGTGAAATATTGCGGAGACACAAAGGTTTGAATAGAAAGCAATCTTTCTTACAAGCATTAGACTTAATTGAAGCTGTTCAAATCCCTGATCCGAAGAATAAAATTCATAGTTACCCTTTTCAGTTATCGGGTGGTCAAAGACAAAGAGTTATGATTGCAATGGCCTTGGCTTGTGAACCGAAAATTTTGGTGGCAGACGAACCTACTACTGCTTTGGATGTCACGGTACAAGCCCAGATTTTTGAACTATTAAAGGAATTAAGAGTAAAGACTAATACAGCAATAATCTTAATCACACATGATATGGGTGTAGTTTATGAAATGGCACAGAAAATGATTGTTATGTATGCAGGCAGAAAAGTTGAAGAGGGATCGGTAAATCAGGTCATAAAATCACCAGCTCATCCCTATACACAAGGCTTGATTTCTTGTGTTCCTCATTTGACTGAAAAACAACCAGAGGTGAGGGAAAGATTATTAGAAATACCAGGAATTGTGCCGAGTTTAACTTCATTTGGTTTAAATAAATGCTTATTCGAAAGTCGCTGCCATAAGTCGGTTGAGCAGTGTTTGTCTTCCAAACCTGATTCACAATCAATTTCAAGCGGACATCAGGCAAATTGTTGGAATTTAGGTAAATAGAATGAACCAGTCACTTTTAAAAGTAGAGAATTTAAAAGTTAGGTTCCCTATAGGTCGTAAATCTATTTTTGGTCAGGGAAAATATTTGTATGCCGTTGATGATGTGTCATTTTCAGTGAAAAAAGGTGAAACCCTTGGTATAGTGGGTGAAAGTGGTTCAGGGAAAACAACCACTGCATTAACAGTTGCCCAACTTGAGAAATCTTATTCGGGCAGAATTTTATTCGAAGGAAAAGATGTTGTTGGATCCAGTAAGGCGGAACTTCGTAATTTAAGGGAGGATATTCAATTCATATTTCAAGACCCTTACTCCAGCCTTAATCCAAGATTAAGAGCAGAAGACATTGTTGCCGAACCTCTAATTAGTTTAAAGGGCTTAAAAAAACAGGATATCGGTGAACGCATTGAAGAATTATTTCAATCAGTAGGGTTGCGCTCAGAGCAGAGAAGACTTTTTCCTCATCAGTTTTCTGGCGGACAGCGGCAGAGGTTAGGGATTGCAAGGGCAATATCTACACAACCAAAATTAGTTATTTGCGATGAACCGGTTTCAGCTCTTGATGTTGCCGTGCAAGCTCAGATTTTAAATTTGCTTACGGATTTGCAGAAGAAATTTGAATTAACCTATTTATTTATTTCTCACGATTTAGGCGTTATTCAGCACATGTGTGACAGCATAGCTGTAATGTTAGATGGAAAAATTGTTGAATATTCAGACAGGATTAACTTGTTTGAAAGACCGAAGAATGATTATACGAAAAAACTACTTTCAGCAGTACCAAAGTTGGATTTAGAATAGTATTAAATAATTAAAGACTTTCAATATTTTCTTACTTCAATCCTAATATGAAAAAAATAAATTATATTGATGTGAATGAACTTAATCCTCTGAATTTTGATTCAATTATTGATGTTAGATCTCCTGCAGAGTTTACTGAAGACCACATTCCTAATTCTGTTAATTTGCCAGTTCTTTCTGATTTAGAGAGAGGTGAAGTGGGAACGCTCTATAAAAGCTTAAGTCCGTTCGAAGCGCGAAAAGTTGGCAGTGCTTTGATAGCAGAGAATGTTGCAAACCATATAAAGAAAGGTCTATCAAAAAATAATGAGACTTGGAGACCACTAATTTATTGCTGGCGTGGCGGGCAAAGATCTAAAGCATTTGCTACAATATTGAACGAAGTAGGCTGGTGCGTATCTGTTGTTGAAGGTGGTTATAAAGCGTATCGTAAAATGATTTATGAATCTCTTTATGAAGATGAAATAAAGCAAAAAATTTACCTTATATCGGGCAACACAGGTACAGCTAAAACTGAAATCCTTAAACTCTTGGAAAAAAAAGGGTTAAATATAGTTGACTTAGAAGGCTTGGCAAAACACAAGGGTTCGGTATTTGGATCCTTAGACGATGTTCAGCCTACCCAAAAGGCATTTGAAAGTATACTCTATAAAAAAATTAAGAAATCTGATTTCCATGAACCTCTGATTTTAGAAGCTGAATCAAACAAAATTGGTAAGATATCATTGCCTTCAAGTCTTTGGAAAAAGATGCGATCTTCTTGCCGAATAGTTCTTTCAGCACCAGTAAAGGCTAGGGCAAAATATTTAGAGAAGCAATATTTTGAATTGATTAAAGATAAAAAAAGATTTCTGGAAAAATTAAACAGCCTTAAGCCAATTCAAGGATATGAAAGGATTGAGTTTTGGTCCTCTTTGTTTGAATCCAAGAACTATGCTGATCTTGCTCAGGAATTGATAATTCATCATTATGACCCAAGGTATAAACAGTCTTCTGAAAAAAATGGAGATCTTGAAGTAATGAAAATAGAATTAAAAAATCTGGAACCAAGAGATTTAATGGGAGCGGCAGAAAAAATTAAAAAAATCTTGAAACCCTAAGTTAATTTTCAAGGAGAATGCCGGGTTCTCCTTTCTTAATTTCTCCTATAACTGAATCTAATAAACCTGCTTTACGTAATTTAACTTGGAGGGTTTTTACCCTTTCTTTAGGTACAGATATCAGCATTCCTCCACTTGTCTGAGGATCAAAAAGTAAATCAAAAACTGGAGATTCAATTTCATTTACTTTTTTCTTTTGCTTCGTATTGTCTGCGAAAAGTGTAGATCTTACACCTTGGCTACTAAGCTCAATAGCACCATTTAGTAATGGTACTTTCTTAATTGAAACTTGTGCGGACACGGATGAAGCTTCACAAATATTCATGAGGTGTCCTATCAGCCCAAAACCGGTTACATCGGTCATGGCATTAACGTCTGCGGAGAGAATTGTAACAGGAGCTTGGCTTTTTTGCATCCATGCCAAAGCATCCATAAAATGATCGCCCGCGGTTAATCCTTGCATTTCTCCAGCTAATAAAACTCCTGTTCCGATTGGTTTGGTTAGAATAATTTTGTCCCCTATCTTTGCTTTGCTAATTTCTAGTGGAAGTCCACCTACTTCGCCTATTAGAGTAACTCCGATTGTTAATTCTGCCCCTTGGGTGGTATGCCCACCAATCAAGGAGATTTTCTCTTCTAAAAAAGTATATTTTGCTGCATCCATAATTTCTTCCAGCCAGCTGGCTTGGATAGGTTTGCTAGCTTCAGGAATAACAATATTAAGTAATGCAAAATTTGGTTTGGCCCCCATAGCCCATATATCTCCTAAAGAGTGTATTATAGTAATACGAGACATTAACCAGGGATCCTTGGTAAAAGCTCTAAGGTGGTCTGTAGTAATAATTTGCCTTAGTTTGCCGTTTTTGATTATTGCTGCATCGTCACCAATTTCATTTAGTACATTTTTGTCCTTTACATTGTTAATTTTACCAATTTGGTTTTTTAGCATTTCGTGACCTATTTTGGATCCACATCCGCCACAAAGCATTTGACCAGAACTATCTTTACTGTATCTTTTTTTCTTAGGATTGTTGTAACTCATTGGGCGAAGCCTAAAAAAACTGTCCATAAAATTCCTGTCAATTAAATCCTTCCATTTCCAGATAAGACTTCCAGATAAATGAAAACCTCTTCCAGCAGATATGGCACTTCGTCTTCCAATTGATATAAGCTTTAGATGATTGCGTTGTGGGTTAAATTTTTTGAGTACTTTTTTTTCTATTGTGGCCAATATATTGTGAAACAGATATGGGCCCGCTCTAACGGCAAAAACTCCTGCCTTTGGCCTAGGTGTTTCTTGCAGGTGGGCACAATCACCAGCGGCGTACAAGAATGGGAATTTGGGCGATCTTAGAAATTTGTCGACTATGATAAATCCATTAATGCAAGGTATCCCACTTTGTTTAATCCAAGGATACGGATAAGCTCCAGAAGCTAAAATAGTAAAGTCACTCTCAATAAGGCTGCCATCAGATATCTCAATGCCAGCGTCTTCTATTCCTACAATATTTGTCGATTCAATGATTTTGAAAGAATTTTTTTGCATTAATTTCTTAAGTCTACTCTTTAGACCTCTACTTTCATTTTTAAGAATAGGCCCTCTATCAAGAATTGTAATGTCATAAGGTATTTTTTCTTTTTCTAAGCGTTCATATGCTGAAAAAGCAAGCTCTACCCCTCCTAAACCTCCACCTATGATATTAATTTTTCGCTTTTTTAATTGAGTGGACTTTAAGATGAAGTTATTCCAACTCGAATATAACTGATCTAATGGCTTGGCAGACACTACCGATTTAGATGTGGTGAAGAAATCACTCGGTTTCGATGTTATTCCTACATCTATAGATATAAGATCAAAAAAAAGTTCGGGCCTTCCTTGGATCGTTAAAGTTTTTTTCACTAGGTTGATGCTTTCAACCTGTCCCCTTAGAAATCGTGCTCCAGAAGAATTGCATAATTTACCAAGATCTATATAGACATCTTCCTTTTTGTAGTAACCACTTATTAACCCTGGGAGCATTCCCGTATAAGGTGTAAATGCCTCTGGATTAATTAGAATAATTTCTGAAGGAGGTTTTTCCCTTCTCATAGCCCATCTTTTTAGAAATATACAGTGAGAGTGCCCACCACCAACCAAGACAACTCTATTCTCTATAGGTTCGACTTGCATGATATACTCCTTAGTTGAACACAATTCTTTTAGAAAAGAAAATTTCCGATGCTTTATTCCTTTCGAAAATTTTCCTTTACGTCAAATGATTTGTTGCTAAGGTCCTTGTTAATTAAGGATAGTATGATTTGAATTGGCTTATATTAATTTTTCTTGGAATTGCTTGGGGGCTCACGTTCCCTCTTAGTAAAATTGCCGCTGTATCAGGGGGATCTCCCCTGGGTTTAACCTTCTGGCAAAACATAGTCTCTGGTCTGATTTTACTAGTATTTGTCATCTGGAAGTATGGTGGCCTTAAAATAGATAGATCTCTATACAAATTTATACTCGTAGTTACTTTTCTTGCTGGAATTTTTCCAAATGTAATTTTATATACTGCAGCATTCCACCTCGATGCAGGGGTCTTATCAATATCTGTAGCCGTAGTTCCTATGTTTACCTATATTTTGGCTCTTTGCTTTGGATTAGACAAATTAGGTCTTTTCAGATGCTTTGGGTTGATTATAGGATTTATTGCTCTATTAATTTTACTCTTGCCAGAAAATAGTTTGCCAGAAAGATCTGATGTTCCATGGGTTTTACTTTCCCTTTTATGTGCATTATTTTATGCTCTAGAAAACATCTATATAGATAAAATAAAACCAGAAAACTTTGGACCTATTAGAATTGCGTGTGCTTTAAGTATAACTACAGCCTTTATATCTCTCCCACTATCTGTTTTTTCTGGCCAGTTTTTTATACCGACGTTTGATAACCCTTCCCTCTTATATTCACTTTTGGGAATAGGGGCGATTTCAGCAGTAGGGTACTCCACATTTATTTTTTTGATAGGGAATGCAGGATCTGTATTTGCAGGCCAAACAGGATACTTAGTAACTTTCTTTGGTATTGTTTGGGGAATATTTTTACTTAGTGAGGTACATTCATATTTTGTCTGGACTTCTTTTTTATTGATCATGGTAGGAATATTCTTTGTTCGACCAAAGGAAGAAAATACCTAAATCAGCAATATTTTTCAGGTCCTACCCATTGATTAACTGAATAGCGATCACCAAAAGCCCACCCAAGAGGAAGTACTGACTCAATCTCTTTCATTTCATTTTCTGAGAAATTTTTTTCACATGCTCGTGCCATGTCTTTAAGGTATTGCACTGATCGCGTCCCAGGTATGGGAAGAATATGGCTATCCTTGTTCAGTAACCAGGCTATGGCTAAGCCACCAGCAGTTAAATCCCAATCGGATGCGAGTGCTCGGAAAGCGTGAGTTGCCTCAATGTTTTTAGACAGATTAGGCTCAATAAAACGCGGGTTTTGTTGTAAAAACTGCATTTCTTTGACTTTTTCCTCTGTATGAGGTTTGTCTGTCAAAAGTGAGCGACCTACGGGGCTGAACGCCACAAAACTAGTTTTCAATGATTTTGTTTTTTGTAATAAACCTAGCTCTGGATATCGAGTTGACAGTGAATACTCCGATTGTACTGCGCCAACAGGATATATTTTGTTAGCTCTTTCTAATGATGTCGGTGCAATCTCCGAATACCCAAATTGATTTATTTTACCCTGTTTAACAAAACCTGATAGAGTTTCTGTTACTTCTTCTATTGGAATAGATGTATCGCGTCTGTGAACATAATATAATTCAAGATTTTCTACACCCAGTCTCTTTAGAGAAGCCTCTAGCGCACTTTCTAGATACTTCTTAGAGTTATCAAAAAAAGTTTTCCCATCAGAAGATTTTGTAATGCTTCCCTTAGAAGCAATCTTAAATATATTTTTTGCAGATGGGTTTCTTTTTAGAAAACTCCCTATCCGTTCTTCTGATGAACCCATACCATAAATGTCTGCTGTATCGATATGGTTAATGTCAAGATCTAGTGATGCAGATAATATTGAGTGAGAAATTTCCGTACTTGATTTTCCGTAAAAATCGGAAAATGACATTGCTCCTATTCCAAGTGCAGAAATTTTTGTTCCGCTTTGGCCTAAAATTCGATCTTTCATAGTTCCTCCAAAAGAAAATACTAACCAATTCATGGAAATAATACAAAATTTGAGTAAAGTAAAATAGTCTGTAAGACGAAGCATATAATATCTAAAGAGAAGTTTGAGATAGTAAAATCAGGTAATGTATTAAATAAGAAAAGTGATATTCTAATAGCACGAAAATATGGACAAATTGATGCAAATTTTAAAGAATCCTCTCTATAATCAGCTTTTTAAACGACACGAAGAAAGTCAAAAGACATTTATTCATTTTAGTGATGGCCGAGAGTTAAGTTATTCATCATTTATTGAGAGAAGTCAGAGATATGCCCAAATTTTTAGTGAATATGATTTGATTTGTGGTGATAGAATTGCATTCCAATTGGACAAATCTGTTGAATGTCTCAGTATAGTAGCAGCGTCTATTCAAATTGGATGTATTTTTTTGCCACTTAACCCAGATTATACAGGGGAAGAGGTTGCATTCTTTTTGAAGGATTCAGATGCAAAACTTTTTATTTGTGATCCGAAAAATATTGAAAGTATTCAGGTAGCTCAATCCATTAAAAACATAAATATCGAAACTATGGATAGAAACGGCGGAGGCACTCTCCCATCTAAGGAGAGAGTAAGCCCAAGAAAAACCCAAGTAGCGGAAAGAGATGAGAACGATATTGCAGCACTCTTATATACTTCAGGGACTACTGGTAGATCAAAAGGTGCAATGCTTACACATAGGAATTTAATTTCAAATGCCCAGGTTTTAAGAGATGCCTGGAAGTTTACGTCGCAGGATATTTTGCTACATGCTTTGCCAATCTTTCATACTCATGGTCTCTTTGTTGCTACTAACCTTACTTTGCTTACGGGATCTAGTATGATTTTTTTACCCAAGTTTGAGGTTGGTGAAGTAACTAGATTAATTGAAAAAGCTACCGTAATGATGGGGGTTCCAACATTCTATGTGAGACTACTTGGATCAAATAACCTTAATAAAGAAGGAGCCAAATCTATCAGACTATTTGTTTCAGGTAGTGCTCCCCTTCTTGCAGAGACCCATAAATCATTTGAAGAGAAGACAGGTCACAAAATATTAGAACGATACGGAATGACTGAGACCAATATGAATACTTCCAATCCATATTATGGATTAAGAAAGCCAGGAACAGTTGGTCAAACTCTTCAAGGGGTTGAATTAAAGATAGTGGATGAAGAAGGCGTCTCTCTAAAGGATGGAGATGTGGGTAATATATTAGTTAAAGGTGAGAACGTTTTTAAAGGATATTGGAACCTTCCTGAGAAAACCAAGGAAGATTTTACCGAAGACGGATTTTTTAAGACTGGCGATTTAGGAAGAAAAGATAAAGCTGGTTATGTTGAAATTGTCGGGAGGAATAAAGATCTTATAATTTCTGGGGGGTTCAACATTTTTCCTAAAGAAATAGAGTTGGCAATAGATCAAACAATAGGTGTTATGGAAAGTGCGGTAATTGGGGTAGCACATAAAGATTTTGGTGAAGGTGTGCTGGCAGTCATTGTTAAAAAAGAAAATTCTGAAGTAAATAAATCTATTATTCAGGAATTTTTGAAAAAAAAGTTAGCTAAATACAAACAGCCCAAGGAGATAATTTTTGTCAAAGAGCTTCCAAGAAACTCTATGGGCAAAGTACAAAAGAATATTTTAAGACAGACCTATTCAGATCACTTTTCTAATTAACGAAAAATATGTTATTTGAAATTACTTAAATTTCGTTATATTTATCTGGCGTTTATGTAAAAAAGGAAAAGATGATGGCTGGTTTAAATGATGATGTCGATCCTGAGGGGCTTTTAGAATACTCTGTTGTTTTTACAGATAGATCTCTAAACCATATGTCAAAAAGCTTTCAAAACGTTATGAAAGATTTATCTTCAATGCTTAAGGAAGTATATAATGCAGATAAGGTTGCAATAGTTCCTGGTGGAGGGTCATATGCCATGGAAGCGGTTGCCCGACAATTTGGAAATAAGAAAAAATGTTTAGTAGTGCGAAATGGTTGGTTCTCTTATAGGTGGAGCCAAATTTTTGAGGCAGGTGATTTTTGTGAAGAACTATTTGTTGTTAAAGCAAGGCAAGAGACTAATGAAAACAAATCCCCTTTTGCTCCTGCTAACGTAGAAGATGTAGTTGCAAAGATTTTAGAAAATAGACCAGATGTAGTTTTTGCTCCGCATGTGGAAACTTCTGCTGGAATAATACTTCCTGAAGAATACTTAAGCAGAGTTTCAGAGGCAGTACACAAGGTCAACGGTATAATGGTCTTGGATTGTATAGCGTCTGGTTGCGCATGGGTTGATATGAGAAAAACAGGAGTAGACGTTCTTATTTCTGCACCTCAAAAAGGCTGGTCATCTACCCCTTCTTCTGGGTTAGTGATGATGAGTGAAAGGGCCTCGGAAAAAATGGAAAATTCTGTTTCCAATAGTTTTTCAATAGATCTAAAAAAATGGTTAGAAATTATGGCTGCTTATGAAAATAATGGTCATGCTTACCATACTACTATGCCAACAGATTCTTTGAAAAATTTTAGAGACACAATGATTGAAACAAAGAAATTTGGTTTTAAAAAGGTTGAAGAAGAACAGTGGCGTTTGGGAAATGAAGTAAGAGACATGCTATCTAGAAAGGGACTCATTTCTGTTGCTGCAAAAGGGTATGAAGCTCCTGGAGTAGTTGTTAGCTATACTGATGATACAGATGTCCATAATGGCAAGAAGTTTAGGGATAAAGGCATACAAATAGCTGCAGGTGTTCCATTAAAATGCGATGAAAAAGAAGATTTTATGACGTTCAGGATTGGTTTATTTGGGTTAGATAAACTCTATGACGTTGATGCAGCATTAGAAAGATTAAATAAGGTAGTACAAGAGGTTTTTAATTAATCATTCCTGTGATTTAGATCTATCCACCCGTTCAGGGTTAAGTGCGTATGCTTCATGGACGAGCTTTGTTATTTCATTAACCTCTTGGATGGTAATTTTTATTGCTGGCCGGCCCCATTTTTTGGCAGCTAAGCGTCTAAATGCTCCATACCTATCATGATGCAGTAAAAGTTCTTCATACGCATCAATTAATTCTATGAGATCTGATTTTGCCTCAGATTTTGTTTTGCCAATAATTGAAAGATTCTTAGCAAAATGATCAGATTCGAATCGGTTTTCCTTTTGTATTTCAGTAATGAGATGCCTTGCATTTACTATGGCATTTTGGGCTCGGATAGAATTCCATGTGGCTTTGGTGCTATTGTTTCTTTCAATATGAGTGAGGGCACTCATAGCGAATAACTGAGCCTGTTCAGCATGATATGCTGGTGTATTTTTTGATGAACCTTTATCTGATGCCGAACTTTTACCAGCGGACTTATCTCCTACTCTTTTGACTATCCTTACATTCTTGTCTTTAGGTTTCATTATTTTTGGTTGATTATTAGCAAATTCGTTATTTTTTATTTCGCTAGCTTTTTCTATTATTTCATAGAGGTCTTTTGTTCCGTCCTCTTCCTCCCGGAGCTCCTCAACATTGGGCTCTGCTAGTAAATATGAAAGGGTCTGTCCTTCTAAAAATTTTTTATAATCTTTTGGCATTACTTTACTGTCTATCAAAATACATCTTAGTTTATTCTACATTTTTTTTAACGGCTGTTAACATAAAATATTTATTAATTAAATTGCTTAATTATTAATGTAAATGCAAATATCATGCAAATCGAATTGGATGATATTTTTTTTTTGAGAATCTTTTTAGGAAGATATAATTTAAAGAATTTATGAACTGTTATAGTATCAAGTGAGATAGTTAAATGATAAAGAAAAAGATAATAATTGATACGGACCCAGGGCAAGATGATGCGGTAGCACTCCTTCTAGCCCTTGCTTCTAAGGAGTTGGAGATACTTGGTATAACTTGTGTAGCTGGTAATGTGCCTTTAAGTTTAACATCAGAGAACGCAAGGAAGATATTGGAGTTAACGAGATACACTGAAATTCCAGTATTCTCTGGAGCCGACCGTCCTATCAAAAGAACATTAGTGACTGCAGAACATGTGCACGGAAAAACTGGTATAGACGGTCCAGTTTTGGAGAAGCCAAAAATTAAATTACAATCTAAAGAAGCAATTGAATTTATCATTGAAACCATTTTATCATACCCAAAGGATGAAATTACTCTATGCACCCTTGGTCCATTAACCAATATAGGGCTGGCTTTTCAAAGAGAACCAAGAATAAAAACTCTAATAAAAGAAATTATAATGATGGGGGGAGGTTTTTTTGAAGGTGGAAATATTACCCCTGCTGCAGAATTCAATATTTACGTTGATCCAGAAGCGGCGGCAGAGGTTTTGGTGTCAGGTATTCCCATAACAATGCTACCTCTCGATGTTACGCATAAGGCCCTGACATCAAGGTCAAGAATTGAATCATTTAGGAAAATTGGAAATAAGGCAGGAATAGCGACTGCTGAGATGCTAGATTTTTTTGAAAGATTTGATGTGGAAAAATATGGAAGCGAAGGTGGTCCATTGCATGATCCTAATGTCATTGCTTATTTGCTGAGACCCGAATTTTATGAAGGAAAATATGTGAACGTTGAGATTGAAGTAGGATCAGACTTAACTAGAGGAATGACTGTTGTTGACTGGTGGAATGTTACAACTAGAAAAAAGAACGTGTATTATATAGATAAGGTTAAAGATGAAGAATTTTTTAATTTTCTAATCGAAAGAATTAAGCTTTTATAAGATTATGATATTTTGTGTTGGATCAATAAATCTAGATTTTATTACTAGGGTTGAAAAATTACCCAAGGCTGGCGAAACAATACTTGGGGAGGATCTCATGATTTTTCCAGGTGGGAAAGGAGCGAATCAAGCTTTGGCAGCTAGCAGAGCAGGCTCGGATGTTAAGCTTATAGGGGCGGTTGGAAGAGATCAAAATAAAGAACCAGCTCTTAGTAATATAAATGAATCAGATATAGACACTTCTTGCATATTCATTTCAGAATCAAACACGGGAGTGGCATTTATATCTACTGATCGGGCTGGGGAAAATCAGATAGTTGTTTCTCAAGGGGCAAATTGTAACCTATTGGAAGAAAATGTTGCTACTGGTCTAACTAATATAAAGAAAAAAGATATCTTATTAATTCAGCAAGAAATACCTCTTAAAATAACAGAGAGGGCTATCGAAATTGCTACTAAGAAGGAGGCAACAATAATTTTAAATACAGCACCTTATAACGACGATTCATATCAATTGTCTAAGAGTGCATCAATAATTATTACAAACGAGATAGAGTTCGATCACTTTTTTGCAGATTTTAATAAAGATCAGAAAAATTACCGAAATAAAAACATAAAGGAAAAACTATCTATGCTTTCTAAATCAATAGATAAAATTTTCGTAGTGACTTTAGGGGACAAGGGTCTAGTTTGTGCGTCAGGTGATACTGAGATTGCTCTTGAGGCTTCAAAGATTAAAGTAACTGATACAGTAGGAGCAGGTGATACTTTTTGTGGATATTTTTCTTCTTGTATTGATCAAGGCAAGAAATTAGAAGATGCATTAATATTGGCAAATAAGGCTGCGGCTATAGCTTGTACAAAAGTTGGTGCACAAAACTCTGTTCCAATGCTAAGAGATATAATTTAAAAACCTAAACTTTTACCTATAGCTTAAATAGCCCTTATTAGTGTTTCTGCCAGATTATATTTATTTAGTATTACTGGGTTAGTCGAGGTGCTCGGATCAATCAAAGCTTTATTTACTATATTTTGCACATCACTAATTTTAACACCCATGGCTCCCAAATTTTTTGGAATGTTTAATGTTGAATTTAGGGCATCAATTTTTCCACAAAATGAGTCAAAAGTTTCTTCAAAGTTTAAATATCGGCAAGCAGCTTTAATTTTTTTCTCTATGCTGGGTTTGTTTAATATTAGAGCCGAATTGATAAGAATAGCATTGGTAGTTCCATGATGGCAGTTGTATTTTGCTCCGATTGGGTGTGACAGAGCATGTACTGCACCTAACCCCTTTTGAAATGCTACAGCACCCATCGTCGCGGAAATCATCATCTGACCTCTAGCATTAAGATCTTTTGGGCTTTTATAGACGTTCTCTAAGTTTTCGAAAACTATTCTCATTCCTTCTAGAGCTATACCATGCGCCATTGGATGCAAGCTTTCAGAGCAATATGCTTCAAGATTATGTGCTAGCGCATCCATGCCAGTACCAGCCGTTATTTCCTGCGGCATAGAGACAGTTAATTCAGGGTCTAGAATTACAAGATTTGGTAAAATCGTTGGGTGGAAAATTATTTTCTTTGTTAAAGAATTTTTGTCTGTTAATACACTAGCTCTACCTACTTCTGATCCGGTTCCGGCTGTTGTCGGGATTGCAATAACAGGTAAGGTTGGTTTGCCGCTAGCTCTCTTCCACCAGTCTTCTCGATCCTCAAAATCCCAAACTGGCCTATCTTGTGAGTACATAAAGGCTAGTAATTTAGCCAAGTCAATAGCTGAACCCCCGCCAAATGCTAGAATGCCATCAGCTTTGACTTCTTTTAAGTAATTTAACCCAGTTTCTAAATTTTTTTCGTTAGGGTTTGAGTCAACCTCAGAGAATGTATTAACCTTTAGACCTGACTTAGAAAGACTATCCTGTAAGTTAATTGTAATTTGTGATTTAGCCAAATTCTTATCTGTAACGATTAAAGGCCTAAGAATTCCTAATTCTTCGCAAGCCACTCTCGTCTCAGATGTACGCCCACAGCCAAACTTGATATTTGTTGGGAAAGACCAATTAGCTATAGCCATTTATAGAAGTTCCTCAAAAAAACCAATTATTCTACTTCCTCTATAGGTTGCCCGGCCTTCTTCCAAGCAGAAAATCCCCCTTCAAGATGTACCACTGGATTTAAACCCATTTCAATTGAGGTTTTTGCACTTAAAGCAGATCTCCAAGCACTTGCACAGTAAAAGACATAAGTTTTATTTTGATTGAATATATCTTTATGGTAAGGGCTATCAGGGTCTATCCAAAACTCTAACATTCCTCTAGGACAGGAAAATGCACCAGGGATCTTTCCTTCACGTTTTAATTCTCTGATGTCACGCAAATCAACAAAAATGTAATCCTCATTTTTGTAGAGATCTTGTGCCTTTTCTATAGATACAGTTTCAGTAGTCTTATTGGCTTCTGCAATAAGGACTTTTATTCCTCGAGTAATATTTTGTGACATTATTCCTCTATATTTTTAAGTTTAGTTTTGGTTTCCAAAATGGTCTAAATAGTTCAATTTTTGGACATCGGTTCATTATAACTTTTATCCCTGCTTCTTCCGCGATCCGAGCGGCCTCATCATTCCGAACTCCTATTTGACCCCATAATACTTTGGCTCCAATTTTTATAGAGTCTTTTGCTATCTGAATTAATTCTTTTGGGGATCTAAAGACTTCAACCATATCAACCTTTTTTCCTATAGATTCTAAGGTTGGATAAACTTTAAGTCCCCTTATTTCCTTCAGGTCTGGAGTTGGATTTACAGGTATCATTTCAAAGCCTGTTTCATGTAGAACTCTAAGTACACCATAGCTGAATTTTGTCTTATCGGGGCTGGCTCCCACCATTGCAATAGTTTTGACACTATTTAATATTTCCTGAATATATTCCTGACTATAAGGCTCATCATGGTTATAATGGTTCATTTTCCATATCCTTCGGTTTGGCGATATCGGCTTTAAGTTCGTGTGGTTTTAAGGGGTCTAAGAATGGATTTCTATATAGTTTATCGTGGCTTTCAACACCTATTTGTAATGTGCAATCACTTATTGGCCGAGCTACACATAGGATTATATATCCATCACTGATTTGTCTATTATTAAGAGCTACCTGTCGACGTTGATCCACTTTTCCTGAGATTAATTTAGCAGCACAAGTAATGCAGCCGCCGTATTTGCATCCATATGGCAAATCAACTCCTTGATCACGTAGACTATCTAAAAGTGGTCGGTTGGCTTCAACCTGAAAAATCGCATTTTCGCGATTTTTTATTGTTACATTATGAATCATAACCAGATATCACTTGTACAATCTCCGCCTGGATATCTGGTTTCGTGACAACGGCTTGGGCCATTTGGTTCTTGGCCAAAGTCAACAATAAAGTCTGAATTGATCGACATACCTCCGTTTTCCGTATCACAATCAATCATTATCATCACACCACCTTTTTTACGGATTTCCGGATAAAATTGATTATCCCATGTAGAAAATAGTGAAGTGGTTACATATAGGCGTCTTCCATCGAGGCTAAGCTGGAACATTTGTGGTCCTCCCGCCATATCTACCCCGTTAACTTGAGGAGCTTTCCCTAATAAACCACCCATCCAGACTTGACCTGTTAACTTAGGATTATGTGGGTCACTGATATCATATTGCCGCATATCTCCATGCAACCAGTTGTTCAAGTACAGATATTTGTCGTCCATCGAAATCAGAATTGCTGACATAACTCCAGGTACTGGTATTGGCCACTCAGGATGTGGTTCGTTTTCTACATCAATTATCTTTTCCCACTCCCATTTGTTATCACTGTTTTTCCACCAGTGAATAACATTGGAACTAAGTGCTGCTCCACAAAAACCATGCGTGCTATCTGGGTTGTGATGAAACTTTACTTCAAGGGGGATAAGCCCGTCCTCTCCAAGATAAAATGTTTCAATTGGTTTTCGTTTCTCAAAGTCCCAAAAATGTATTTCTCGCCCATATTTTAAATGACCTACTTCTTCTAGGTCAAAGCCAGGCATAAAGGTATTAGGTGCTGCCCATTCAGATGATACCATCACATTATGTCGAGGTTGATACCAGAAGTCGTATCCGAATTTTATATTCCCCATGGAGTTTTCCCATCGGCCAACTATTTCAAAATTCTTATTTAAATGTAAGTAACCACCTGGAGCTTCACCTTTGGCATCTCCAAGGAAAGAGATAATTATTTCACTACCCAAACAGTGAACTGTATGGGGGCCAGAGAGGTTAGTTTTCATTTTGATCTCGGATCCATCTATAACTTTATAAAGTTGAGGTGCGCGGGGATTTGTTGCGGTATCTACAATATGGATATTATTTGACCTTACTCCAGGTAAAAGAAGGTATTTGCGAGACATGCTGGAGTCATCATTGCATGAGGAGCAAGCATTCCATCCCATATGGTGCAATTCGTCCCCAATTCCTGGCATTTCAAGTCGATCAATTACTTGTGAATAAGTAGAGCTTTCTGGATCGGCATCTACTGTAGCAAGATAGTCAGGTTTTTGAATCCCTGTTCCTGTATAAATTGCGATGGAATAAAGAAGTTTCTCTCTTGGAGCTTTCATTGCTTCTTCTGGTGAAGCATATCCTGGACCGCAACATTCCATTTTACTCATTTACATACTCATTTTTTATCTTGGTGATTTAACTCAACACTACAACTGTGGCCTTCAAAACTTTGTAAGATATTTTTGTGTTTAAACACACTGATGTCTGATATTAAATGTTTCTATATCCTATGCAACACTAAATCAAAAACGCTCTGATTTTTTGAACACTTTAGGGGGCAAGTAAAATACATGATAGCTAAAGAAACAAAACTACCATTAAAAATGAAAGCAGTTCTAACTGAGGGAATAGGTGGTTATGATAAGTTGAACTATACTGAAGTAGAAACACCTACAATCTCAAAAAATGAAGTTCTATTAAAGGTTTTAGCTGCAGGAATAAATAATACGGATATTAACACTCGTATCGGTTGGTACTCATCTAAAATTAATGCTGATACTGATGCATTATCAAAATCAAAGTTCCAAAACTCGAATCAAAAATCTGGATTAGGATGGAATGGAACCACTAACTTTCCACTCATTCAGGGAACCGATTGTTGTGGTGAGGTTGTGTCAGTAGGTTCAGATGCGGTAAAAAACTTGATAGGCAAAAGGGTCCTTGTTAGGCCATGTATGAAATTACGAGGACTGGGATCAGCTGAGAGAGTTTGGATGGCATCTGACTTTGATGGAGCTTTCTCTGAGTATGTTAAGGTACCCTTTAAAGAGGTCTTTCCAGTTAACTCTAATTGGACCAATGCTGAACTTGCCAGCATACCATGTGCTTATGGAACAGCAGAAAATATGTTGTTTCGATCAAAATGTGGCGGAAAAACAAAAATTCTGATTACAGGTGCATCAGGTGGTGTTGGATCTGCTGCAGTACAATTAGCAAAAAGAAGAGGTGCCAATGTCTCCATTCTCACAAGCTCCAAAAAGAAGAACTTCTTCAAAGAGTTTGATCTATCGTATATCGCGGTAGGTGCTGAAGAGTTAATATCCTCTTTTGGAGAAAGATCATTCGATATAGTTCTTGATCCTGTAGGAGGCCAAATTTTTCCATCTCTCTTAAAATTACTAAAAAAGGGAGGAACTTATATTTCATCTGGAGCAATAGCGGGTCCCGTAGTCAATCTGGATCTTCGGGATTTGTATTTAAAGGATTTAAAAGTTTTGGGAGCAACAGCTTGGAGTGATAATATTTTTCCTAATCTGATAGGTTATATCGAAAAGGATGAGATTAAACCTATAGTTGCTGAGACCTTTCCTCTTAAAGATATAGTTGAGGCACAAAAAAAGTTCTTAAAGAAGAGGCATCTAGGTAAGTTTATTTTAGTTCCTTAAAGGCACTCATTTAGCTAATTAAATTTTTTGACAAAAAATGTGCATGATTTCGATTGGCTTTTTCTCAAAACTTAAACTTTGTCTTATGGATATATCTTTTATGCTGAACCCAATTTTTTCGAGTTCTTGGCTTAACTCTTGTTTTTCGCGAGGCACATAGAGACGTCCTAAATTGTCACGATAGGAATTTTTTCCCTTATGTATGCCTAAATAAAATATTCCTTTTTCTTTGAGCATTCCATAAATAACTGCATAAGCTTTTTTTTGATCTTCCTTCATGAGGTGCTGTAGGGAAAATGAAGCCCAGGCTCCATCGAACTCATTTTTCATCTTAAGGCTCAAAATACTACTTGCAACGGTTTTCAATTTTGGGAAAGTTTCTAATCTTTTGATCATTTTTGAAGAGGGATCTAAAGCCATTACAGAACCTACTTTTTCAGAGAACCAAATGGAGCTGTGACCTGCCCCACAACCTATGTCGATTATCGAATTTGCTTCATGAATAAGGCTAAGCAACTTACTTTCCAACTTGAAAGACGAATTACTTTTCGACCAGTCACTATATTTGGCAACATTTTTATCATAGAAGTTTATTGTCTTTTTGTCGTACATTTTTCTTCCAATGTTGTTGCTTTATCTTTTGACCCTTTTGTTTTATTTTATTTTTCGAGGATAGCATACAGAATATATTATTAGGTAGCATTATCTGAAAATGGGGGAAGAAATTTGGAATTATTTCAATTGCTATTAAGCGGATTGGCTAGTGGATGTGTTTATGGGTTAATAGCATTAGGATTTGTACTAATTTATAAGGCAACAGAAGCGATTAATTTTGCCCAAGGCGATATGATGATGTTTGGGGCTTTCATTACTATTTGGCTGACGAATTCTGGATACAATAATTTACCATTCTTGTTTTCAGTTCCACTAATGATATTAATTATGGGAGCATTCGGGTTTTTGATTGAAAGAATTTTTCTTAGGCAGGTTATTGGCCAGTCTCAAATAGCTATAGCAATTTTAACAATTGCTCTCGGGTTTGTCTTAAGGTTTCTTGCAGGTGCTATTTGGGGCCATGAGCCTCATTTCTTGGAGAGTCCTATGGTTGGTAAAAATATTTACCTGAATGGCGCTGTTTTGGGGTTGGCTGAAATTTTTGTAATTCTTGTAACGATCTTACTAACCGGCCTTCTATATTTTTTCTTTGCGAAAACGAAATTGGGCATCGCTATGGTTGCCGCGTCCCAAAATCAGTTAGCTGCTTTTTATGTTGGCATACCGGTTAAGAGAATACAGTCTTTGACTTGGGTTATAGCGGGAATATTAGCCGGTATAGCCGGCATGTTATTTTCAGCAAAAGGTTCTGTCGATCCAATAACAGGTCTTCTCGGGATCAAGGCATTTGCTGCAGCTGTAATAGGTGGCTTTGGATCTTTGCCTGGCGCTCTGATCGGAGGTCTAATAATTGGCCTTATCGAACCTTTTTCAGGAAGATATCTCCCATCAGGTTTTAGTCATCTAGTGCCATACATAGTTTTAGTTTTGGTACTAATCTTAAGACCTCACGGATTATTTAGCCAGATATCTCATAAGAAGGTTTAAGATGAGAGTTGTATTTAAGACATCGTACGATAATGACATTAATTTGTTCAAAGATAAAATTCATTTCTTGCAATATGTTTTTCTTTTAGTTTTTGCCTTAGCTTTACCTTTTATTGTTAATGACTATTACCTGGGAGAGGTTGCGCTTGTATTAATATGGGCTATAGCAGGAATGGGCCTAATGGTGCTAGTCGGACATAGTGGTCAAGTAAGCTTGGGTCATGCTGCCTTTATGGCGATTGGAGCCTATTCAGTTGTCATTTTGCAGAGTCGGTTTGGATTACCGTTTATAGTGTCTTTACCTCTGGCAGGGTTACTTTCGTCATTTCTGGGTATTTTGATAGCGGTACCAACAGCAAAATTACATGGAATATACTTAGCAATTTTGACACTTGCGGTTTCGATTTTGGTAGAAGATATAATAGTTTTGGCTGATCCATTAACTGGAGGTGTAAATGGTATATTTGCTCCTGACATAGAAATTTTTTCGATTAACTTTAATAGATACGGGAACATAGATGGCCTATATTGGCTAATCCTATTCATTACAGTAGTTTTTATCATAGGGTACAAGAATATTCTTAGATCACCTTTGGGGCGAGCCTTCTCGGCAGTTAGAGATAGTGAGGTGTCTGCCCTTGCCATGGGAATTAATATTGCAAGAACCAGAACATTAGCCTTTGCAATTTCATGTTTTATTACTGGTATTGCCGGGGCACTATTTGGTCATTTTGTTACGGTATTTAATTACGAGACATTTAATGTGGTATTATCAATAAATTTATTATTAATGATAGTCATTGGAGGGTTGGGGTCTATACATGGCGCGTTTTTTGGAGCTATGGTCATAGGTTTTCTTCCAATTATTATTTCATTTTTTAGAGATCATTTCTTAAATGATATAGGAATAAATTTGATGAATTTTCCAGGCATCGAAACAGGAATTTTTAGTTTGATTTTAATTCTTTTCATTTTGTTTGAGCCGTTTGGAATATATGGGCGTTGGCTAAAAATCCGAACCTATTTTCAACTTTTTCCACTTTATAGAAAAGATATGTTTAAGAGGCAAAAGAGTTATCTAAAGACCGAAAGGGTGAGATGAGTTTTTTAAGTTTAGAAAATGTTACAATCAGTTTTGGCGGCATTAGGGCGGTCAAGAATGTTTCATTAGATATCAAAGAAGGTGAAATCTTCGCCTTGGTGGGTCCAAATGGTGCTGGAAAGTCAACAATCTTTAATTTGATCTCCAGGCTTTATAAACAAAATGAAGGTAACATTTTTTTTGACGGAAAATCATTAAACCAGCTAAAGCCATTTGATATGCCTGATATTGGCATTGCAAGAACCTTTCAAAACATCGAGCTTTTTGGAAATGCTACTGTCTTACAAAACCTTCTGGTAGGAACCAACGTTAGGAAATCTAGCAATTTCCTTTCAGAAATACTTTTCACTCGGTCTGTACGTAAAGAAGAAGTAACGAGCAGAGTTATGGTTGAAGAGGTCATGGACTTTTTAGACCTTCAACAATATCGGGAAAAATACATAATGGGTCTATCCTATGGGACTAGAAAAATTGTCGAGTTAGGTAGGGCTTTGGCTCTAAAGCCCAAGGTTTTACTTTTAGATGAACCTGCGTCAGGTTTATCAGCCGAAGAGACAGAAGATCTAGCCTTTTGGATTGAAGATATTAAAAAGATAATGGGGATTACTGTTTTAATGGTCGAGCATAATCTAAATTTGGTAAATAAGGTTGCAGATAGAGTTGCAGCACTTGTAGATGGTGAAATAATTAGCGTTGGAAACCCAAAATCCGTGCAGAGTGATCCAAAAGTTATTGAAGCGTACATTGGGGTCTGAATTATGATCTCAAAGGAAGTAATACTTAGTGTGGAAAATATTGAGAGTTATTATGGCCCTATTATGGCTCTAAAAGGTGTATCCTTACAGGTTTGTAAAGGTTCTATAGTTTCTGTTTTAGGTGCCAATGGTGCTGGTAAGACGACTTTAATGAAAAACATTTCAGGGGTAATGGATCCTGAAAAAGGTAGAATTTTTCTTGAAAATGAGTCAGTTGAAGGTACTGAGGCAGACATTTTGGTTCGGAAAGGGGTGGCGCATGTTCCTGAAGGCCGTGAAGTATTTCCAATGCTGACTGTTGAACAAAATTTATTGATGGGTGCTTATACTAGAAGCGATAAAAAAGAAATAAGATATGATATGGAGCTTTTCTGTTCTTATTTCCCCATTCTAAAAACTCGTTTTGAACAAATGGCTCTGACGTTATCAGGTGGGGAGCAGCAAATGCTAGCAATAGCTCGAGGCCTAATGTCAAAGCCTAAAATATTGCTTTTAGACGAGCCAAGTTTAGGGTTAAGCCCTAAGCTGGTTAAGGAAATTTTTGGTATTTTGAATAGGTTGAACAAGGATCAAGGTGTTACAATTCTCTTGGTAGAACAGAATGCAAAAGCGGCATTAGATATAGCAGATTTTGGCTATGTAATGGAATTAGGTCGAATAGTTTTAGATGGGAAAAGTTCTGAACTGAGTGAAGCTAAAGACATTCAGGAATTTTATTTGGGAGCCAATCAGGAAAGCCAACTTGGTCAAAAAAGGTGGAAAAACCGAAAGACTTGGAGATGAAGAAAAAAGGCATGGTTTTACAAGATAATTCTACTGAAGTGGTTGATGGTATTGAAATAAATAAAAACCTCTCTCAAGGACCATTTCTTGTAGATGGATGTGACACACTCCCAAAACTTTTCTTAAAAAGGTGTTTGGAGCTGCAAGAAAAGGTGGCTCATCGAGAAAAGGACTTAGGAATCTGGAAATCGTTTTCTTGGAGTGACTATTATCAACATGTAAAGCTTATAGGTTTGGGTTTACACTCCTTAGGTTTGAAAAGAAATGATACCATTTCTATAATTTCTGAAGGAAGAAAAGAATGGATATATACGGATATTGCTACTCAATGTATGGGTGCTGTATGTTCTGGTGTTTATACAACTGATTCTGCCCAGCAACTTTCTTATCAGCTATCTAATTCAGATAGCATATTTTTATTTCTAGATACCGATGAGCAGTTAGATAAATTTTTAAGCATAATTCCTGAAGTCCCAAAATTAGTAAAAGCAATTGTTTATGATAGGAAAAATCTAGTTAGTTTTAATCATGACAAAGTCATCTTCATGGACGAGCTTTATGATATTGGAAGGGAATTTTTGAGTAAAAATCCTGACTTTTTCGAAAATGAAATAGAAAAATCTAAACCAGAAGATGTGGCTATTATCGTTTATACCTCTGGAACAACCGGTGCCCCAAAAGGTGCAATGATAACTCAGGAGAATTTGTTGTATGCGGGGTCAACACAGAAGCATTTGATCCGTTTTTTCCCATCTGATGAATTGTTTTGCTTTCTACCTCTTTGTCACATTTATGAAAGAACAACATCGGGTCTTAACCCTATTATGAATAAAACAACAGTTAATTTTGCGGAAAGCATTGAAACAGTGTTTGAAAATCTTCAGGAAGTTAGTCCAATGTATTTTGCCGGTGTGCCGAGAATATATGAAAAAATTCATAGTAATTTTACCTTGGCCCTATCTGAGGCTACTAATCTATCAAAATGGATTTATGCCTTTGCTATATGGATAGGTTTAAAGAAAGTAGAGTTTGATTTAGAGCAGAGTTCCGGTTCATTAGGTGTCAATTTACTAAATAAAATCTGTGATTTTCTAGTATTTAGAAATTTGAGACGGATGCTAGGTTTTGATAGAATAACGAAGGCAGTAACGGGTGCAGCCCCAATTTCACCAGATTTGATTAAGTGGTATTTAGCTATTGGCGTGCCTATTGTTGAGGGTTATGGCATGACTGAAACTGCTGCTGCAATGACCGTAAATATTCCTGAAAATAACAAAGTGGGAACTGTAGGAAGGTTATACCCTGGGTCTCATGTAAGGATAGCAGATGACGGTGAAATACAGTTTAATTCACCAAGTGTTTTTAAAGGATATTATAAGAACAAAGATTTAACAGCTGAAGTATTTACGGATGACGGATGGTTTAAAACTGGAGATCAGGGTAGCTTTGAAAATGATTTTTTAAAAATTACAGGTAGAATCAAAGATATTATTATAACAGCCGGGGGAAAAAATATTGCCCCTGCAGAAATAGAGAATGCGCTCAAATTTTCAAAGTTTATCGCAGATGTTATGGTTATAGGTGATGGAAAAAAGTATTTAACCGCCCTTATTTTGATTGATCAAGAAAATGTGGAACGACATGCTCAAGAAAACAGGATCCAATACTCAGATTTTAATTCATTGTGCAAATCAGATAAAATAAAAAAACTAATTGATAATGAGGTTCAAAAAGTTAATGATAAATTTGCAAGAGTTGAGCAAATTAAAAAATTTAGGCTTATAGATGTGCTTCTTACAGCTGACGATGATGAAATGACAGCAACAATGAAACTGAAGCGCGCAGTTGTTGAAAAAAACTATAAGTCTTTAATTAATTCCATGTACAAATAATATTCATCAAAGGGAGAAAAAAATGAAAATACTAAAGGGAATAATATCGGGATTGATCGCCAGCCTAGGGCTTAGCAGTATGGTGTATGCAGGCCAGGGTGTATCTGATACCGAAATCGTTATTGGTTCTAATCAGGATATGTCAGGGCCATTTGCTGCATTTGGAGCGCCTGCTATGGCGGCATCGAAACAGTACTTTGATAAAGTTAATGCTGCTGGTGGAGTCCATGGTAGAACTATTAAGCTTGTTGTGGAAGATATGTCCTATCAGATGCCAAAAGCTCAGCAAAATCTTAATAAATTAGTTAATTCGGATAAGATTTTCGTAATGTATCAACAGATGGGTACTCCGTTTAATCTAGCGTCTTTTGAGCTTTTGGAAAGCAAGCAGATAGCTAATGTAGCCCCATTATCTGGGTCAGCTAGAATGGCAACCCCTTATAATGATTACAGATATGCTTCGACATCGGATTATGCTTCTGAAATCATGGCAGGAGTAGAGTACATTAATAAGGAAACAGGGGCAGCTGTTGTCTGTGCTATGTATTTACCAACTGATTTTGGAATGGATATTATGACCGGTGCAAAGGATGGAGCCGCTGCAGTTGGGATTAAATACGCTTCTGAAACCACACACAAGCCCGATGAAGAAGATTTTGTTGGGGCACTTTCTAAGCTGAAGGGCGAAGGATGCGAAATAATCGCTTTGGCATTAGGGCTTAGACAGCAAATTACCGTGTTGGCAACTGCTAAAAAGCTTGGATGGATGGAAGCAAAATTTTTAGGAGCTTCTGCATCAATGCATACAGCTGTAGCAAAAGTTCCTGGTGGACTTACGGAAGGTTATTATGTAGCAGCAGGGTGGTCCGATTTGATTTATCGAATGGAAAGCCCAAAGGTAGCTGCCTGGGTTGCGGAGTATCAGGGCGAGTTTGGCGAGTTTCCGGGAACAGGAGCTCTTTTGGGACGTGCTGCTGCCGAACAGTTGGTAATGGCTTTAGAAGTAGCGGGTAGAGACCTAACACCTGAAGGTTTTCAGAAAGCCATGGAATCTTTGGATTATTATGATGAACTTCTTGGCAACCAAATCACTTTTGGACCAAATGATCACGTAGGCTCCAAGGATATAATTATTTCCCAAATCATTGAGGGAAACTGGAAAGAATTGTTACGCAAATAAATAGTTTTAGCAGGGGCCAAAATACTTGGCCCCTGCTTATCTGAAGTATCTTGCCAAAGCTAAAGTTCTTACCCATTGCTCATCGGGGAGGAAATACAGATTTTCCCGAAAACACCATTGCATCTTTTAAGAAAGCTTTGGAACTCGGCTACACTTGTATTGAAACAGATGTTCAAGTTTCATTAGATAAAGTTGTTTATGTTTATCATGATAGAGATTTCAAAAGACTTCTGGATATAGACAAAAAGTTTTCTGATACTAGATCTGAAGAAATAGATACATATTTGTTAGCCGGTAAGCACAAAATTCCAAGACTTCAGGAAGTCTTTGATCAGTTTCCAGAAACTATCTTTAACATAGATGCAAAATCTTGGGATGTTGTGAAACCGTTGGCTGATATCATTAAAGAATCAAATGCAATGTCGCGCGTTTATATCGCTTCTTTTAGTGATAGAAGGGTCAGATATTTATCCAAAATTTTAGGTGGAAACGTTAAGACCGTTGCTGGAACTTTACAGGTTATTAAATTTATAATTGGTTTTTTAACAGGATTCCGGTTTTCATTTTCGGCTGATTTTATTCAAGTCCCTGAGAGAAAATTCGGAATCACGTTAGTATCTTATCGATCAATACAATATGCTAAAAGAATAAAGATTCCAGTTCATGTGTGGACTATAAATGATCAGCATAAAATGGCCTCACTTATTCAACTTGGAGTTAATGGAATAATGACAGACGAATGTGAAAAACTAAAATTAGTGTTGGAAAAAAGCATTTAGGAAATTAGAATAATAGTTTAGTAAGAATTCACCTAGAATCTGTACATGGGTTATTAGATAAAGTTTAAAGCGGAGGTTTTGTGTCAGTAATACTTTCAGTTGAAGATATGAGAAAAAAGGCTAAATCTCGTGTTCCTCGTATGTTTTTTGATTATGCTGAAAGTGGTTCGTGGACTGAAGATACACTCCGTGCGAATATCAATGACTTAATGGATATTAAGTTTAGACAACGTGTAGCAGTTGACATAAGCAAGCGGTCTACGGAAATGGAAATGCTAGGGGAAAAATTACCTATACCCGTTGCCTTGGCGCCTACTGGTTTGGCAGGAATGCAAACTGCGGACGGAGAAATTCATGCAGCACGAGCAGCGGAAAAATTTGGAGTTCCATTCACTTTATCAACTATGTCAGTATGTTCTATAGAGGAAGTTCAAAGCAAAACTAGGGACCCATTTTGGTTTCAGCTTTATGTAATGAGAGATAGAGATTTTATTGATAGACTCATCAAGAGAGCAAAGGAAGCAAATTGCTCTGCACTAATGATCACATTAGATTTGCAGGTAATGGGGCAAAGACATAGAGATATTAAAAACGGGTTGAGTGTCCCGCCAAAAATTAACTTACCTAACATCTTAAATCTGATTACCAAACCTAAATGGTGCCTAGGCATGTTGGGAACAAAAAATCGAAAGTTTGGCAACATAGTTGGGCATGTTAAAGGTGTGAAAGACATGTCGTCATTGGCAGAGTGGACAGTCAATCAGTTCGATCCTACGCTATGCTGGGATGATGTTTTAGAATTAAGAAAGAAGTGGTCAGGGAAAATAGTTCTAAAGGGAATTATGGATAAAGAAGATGCCAAAGCAGCGTTAAATATCGGAGCAGATGCAATTATAGTATCTAACCACGGCGGTCGCCAGCTGGACGGAGCTTCATCTTCTGTTTCTGCACTCCCTAAGATTTTGGATATTGTGCAAGATAAATGTGAAATTTGGGTTGATGGGGGGATTCGTACAGGTCAAGATATCCTAAGGTTAATTGCACTTGGAGCAAAAGGTACGCTTATTGGAAGAGCTTTTTTGTATGGCCTAGGTGCTGAGGGAGAAAAGGGTGTGACCAGGGTACTGGAAATACTTCAAAAGGAGTTGGATTTAACTATGGCCCTATGTGGAGCTACAGATTTATCACAGGTTAATAAAAATATTCTGCTGTAGGAAAAAATTTTACGTACGATGTAGTAAAAAAATATAAAAACTTGTAGGATTAACTCATGTCAAAAAATCAATACTATTTTCCTAGAGGAGGCTTGCCGAGCGGAGAAAAGTTGTTGACCGGGAAAGCGGTTTTCAAGGATTCTTATGTTGTTATACCTAGGGAAGTAATGACTGATATTGTAACCAGCTATTTTCCTAATTGGGAAAATACTAGGGCTTGGGTTTTGGCCAAGCCGCTTAGTGGATTTTCCACCACCTTCTCTCAATCGATTGTAAATGTAGGTCCTGATGGAGGTAGTAAAGATCCTGAGATAGATGCAGAAATTCAAAGTGTTATATTTATTCTAGATGGCAATCTTGAGCTAATCATTGGAGGTGAAAAACATTCTTTAACTCCTGGATCTTACTGTTATATCCCACCAAGAATTTCTTGGGAAGTTAAAAATAGTTCAAGCAAAGATGTATATTTTCAATGGATAAGAAAACGATATGAGGCTGTAGACGGTATTAAGTATCCAGAATACTTTGTGACAAATGAAAGAGAAGTTAAGGTAGCGGAAATGCATCCTGGTGATAAATCATGGACAACAACAAGGTTTGTAGATCCCAATGACATGCGACACGACATGCATGTCAATATAGTAAACTTTAAACCCGGGGGGGTGATTCCTTTCATGGAGACCCATGTAATGGAACATGGGATTTACATTTTAGAAGGAAAAGGCGTGTATCGTCTTAACGAAGATTGGGTTGAGGTGCAAGCTGGTGATTTCTTATGGTTACGGGCTTTTTGTCCCCAAGCTTGCTACGCTGGAGGTCCTGAAGATTTTAGATATTTACTTTATAAAGATGTTAATAGACAAATTAGCCTTAGCTGATTTTCTAAGAAAGCTATAAAGCAAAAGTCTTACATCATTGATGGTAAAAATAAGGCTAGTGATGGAATTGATGCTATTAGAATTAATCTAAAGATATCTACCACCCAAAAGGGGGTAACACCTCTAAATATCGTTCCTACAGAGACATCCTTTATTACACCCTTCAGAACGAAGACATTTAATCCTATTGGTGGTGTAATTAAACTTATCTCAGTTACTACTACAACCAAGATCCCAAACCAAATCAAATCAAAACCTAAGCTATGAACGAGCGGAGCAAAAATAGGTACCGTAAGTAGTATCATTGACATAGATTCAAAGACGCATCCCAACAATATATAGATTATTAGTATAATAAATATCACTGCTAGCCCTGAAAGTTCGAAAGAGTTAATGAGGCCTAAAAGTGCGTCTGGTAGGCCAGCACGGTTTAAGAAATTAGAAAACATTGATGCGCCAAACAATAATGCAAAAAGTTTTGCAGTAAGCCCAGCAGCTTCCCTTGAAACTTCTAACAGTACGCCGCCTTTGAGGCTGCCTTTTAGAAACGTTATTAATAAGGCCCCGGCTGCTCCCATTCCTGCTGCTTCTGTTGCTGAGAAAAGACCTATGTAAATGCCGCCTATTACAAATATAAATAGTGCCAAAGTTGTCCATACATCTTTCAATGCTATGAGCCGTTGTGGCCATGCTGTTCTCTCTCCCGCAGGCCCTAAGGATGGATTCCGTGTGACAACAAAATATACTGCAAGTGTGTAGAAAAGTATTCCGATGAAACCGGGTATAAATCCGGCCATGAAAAGCTTGCCAATTGATTGCTCTGTTAAAAGCCCATAAATTACAAGTATTACACTCGGAGGGATTAGTATGCCTAATGTACCTCCAGCAGCAATAGAAGCTGTAGCTAAAGAGTCAGCATAACGATATCTTCTCATCTCAGGCATGGCGACTTTTGACATGGTTGCCGCTGTAGCTATAGAGGACCCAGAAATAGCGGAAAACATTCCACAAGCGACCACGGTAGACATTGCTAGGCCACCCTTCTTGTCGCCCAAGAAGGCGTAGGCTGCCCGGTATAGTTGTTGAGCCATTCCCCCTTTGTCCACAAGCAACCCCATGAGAATAAAAAGAGGCAAAACTGATAAAGAATAGGACTGACCTAGGTCTAACACTAACCTGCCTAGATTGGAGATCGCGGCTCTATAATTTGTAAGTTCACCAAATCCAACAACTCCTACCAAGCCCATAGATAATGCAAGAGGAAACCTTAAAAAGGCTAAAATTAATATTGCAGCAAACCCAATTAGTGAAATCGTAAAACCGTCCATTAGCCGTCACTCTTCAAATTCTGAATTGGATTTCGGACGGCTGAGTAGAATAAGGAGTCTCAGAATAATCATCCCTAATGTAAAGAAAAGTGCTAAAGCTATAAAGTTATCAATCAAGTATTTTGGCAGATAAGGGCTATGATCTAAAGCTAATGCAGGTATCATTATATACTCGTAAGTATCACCATCTTCTAAAGAGCGTTGAGCGTAAGAATAAGTCTTTCCTGCTATAATCCAAATGCAATATGCCGTCACAGCTAAAAATATTACGCCTAATACCCAGCCGAGATATCCTCTTTTAAAAAATGGAAATAGATCAACAATTATATGTTCATTTTTAAAAAACATCCCAGGTAAGGAAAAGAAAATGACGAATGCCATGCTGACCTGAACCATCTCAGCACCTGCATAGAGTGGGGAATTAAAAAAGTATCGCCCAATCACATCTACACATGTTACAGCAATAATCCAAAGTACAGCTATTCCTGCTAGGTTGGAAATGAAACGGCTCACCCGAAGGGCAAGCCGTTCCAAAATATTAAGTGCTGATTCCATAAAGTTCTATTAAACCTTATTGACCAGATTCAGTAGCTACTTGCTCCTTAAAGTAAGCTAGTGCAGCCTCAGCATCTACTCCTTTTGCAGAAACTTTAGCTAAAACGTCAGTGGTAACACCGGCTGTAGCATCTTTGTAATACTGTCGCTCTGCTTCATTTGCTTCAGTCAATTCGTGGCCATAACTAGCAGCAGCGGCAGCTCCGACTTTGTCGGCGTCATCCCAAAACCAGCCTACTGTTCTTGCAAGATTTACACCTCTCATGCCGTCCACACAATCACGCTCAGCTCCACTTAAGCCGTTATAGGTATCATTGTTCATTACAATCGCAAAAGCTGTGGTGTACATTCCATCAGGGTTGTGAAATGAAAACTTCGCAAGTTCAGCAATCTTGAATGCATGCATTGTTTCAAATGGAAAGAAAACTCCATCAGCCACACCGCCGTCAATTAGTTCATATACTTTTGGTGCTGGGGCATTTACGCCGGCAACGCCTAAGGCTGTACCGATGGCATTCGCAACACCACCACCGATTCTCATTTTAACGCCTTCAAGTTCTTTATATGAGGTAATTTTCTTTATAGTATTTGCCATTCCTGGTCCATGAGTATAATTCGCTAGAACCTGAACGCCTTTAGCTTCACCTGCAGACTCAAAGAACTTTTCGTATGTTTTTTGGAAAGCAACGGATTTTTGCCTTGCGTTTCCTGGAATGCTTGGAAGTTCAGCAATCATAGGGGTTACAAATTTACCTGGAGTATAACCGTAAACGATCCAAGATATATCAGCAACACCATCTCTTACAGTATCGTACATAGCTGGTGGAGGAGCCATACCATATTCTACTTTAAGACTTACTGAGCCCCCTGTGCAGCTTTTTAACTGGCTATTCATCCAAGGAAACACATTTTCATTCATTGTATGAAAAGGTGCAGCCCAAGATGCGACGGTAAGGACTTTTTCAGCTGATGCCGCTCCTACCGTAATGCCAAAGCTAGTAGCAACAGCACTAACACCGGCAATAATTTTACTTAATTTCATTTTAATCTCCCGATATAATCTCTTTGTTTTAGGATAAACGCCTTAACTATTAAGGATTGTTGTTTATCTCTCAATTCTTTATTAATTTTCCAAAAGTTCAACTCTTTTTTTTCGACCTAACTTACTTTTGGTGAATTTAATTACATTTAGGTGAAATTCAGCTATTGTTACCGTTACGCAATACTTTTACCAACTACAGTTAAGTTCCAAAGGTCCTCTAAACGCCCAACCTCTGAATTCGACAGGCGAATCTGAATTAAGTCTTAAGTTGGGAAACTTATCGAATAGTTTTGGAAGAGCAACTTCTCCAATAAGACATCTTGAAATCCATGCCCCTGCACAAAAATGGGGCCCAGCGCCAAACGTTATGGTATTTGATCTGTCTTGCGCCATATTAAATTGATCTGGGTATGCGAAACATTCTTCATCTCTATTTCCAGAACCAAACATGAAAAAAACACGGTCATTCTCTAAAAAATGCATGTCACCAATTCTATGTTGCTTTGCAACACGACGAGGTGACATTCCAATGGGAGAAATCCATCTGGCAAATTCTTCGAAAGCGTCCAGCCACGAAAATTTTTTATTTTTTATGTCATTTAATTGTTTGGGGTGGCCTAAGAGTGCCCAAATTGTTCCGGCTATTGCATCCCTAGGTTCATTTTGCCCACCAGAAATTGCAAGTTTTATGTTTGCTCTTATTTGCTCGTCAGATAAGCCGCTCGCCATTTGAATAGATAAGAGGGAGTAATCTGGATTTCTTAAGAGGGACCCTCTTATTTCATCTATATGAGTGTCTATGGAATTCGTGCAATCTTTACAGTTTTTTTCGATTACAGGGTTCCCTGAATAGTTGGCTATCCCATCTATCATTCCTTGGCTTACTCTATCCATCTCTGGTCTTTCCATATTTGTTAAACCGGTGACTACCTTTAATGCTTCGGCAGACAAAGGCATCGCATATTCCTTTACCAGTTCTCCCCCAGATTTTTTTTCAAGAATGCTAAGAATCTCGTCTGCAGCTTCATCAAATTTTTTACGCCATATAAGTTTTGTTGTCTTTGGTGAAATTGAAGGAAATATAGCTTTTCGTTCCTTAAGATGAGCTTCTCCATCTTTTCTCATCATATTTTCGCCCATTAGTTTTGTCATTAAACCATCAGGCTGATCTGATGAAAAGATTGCGATTTTCTTTTCGTTTTCAAAAATAGACTGCCTTTTTGTAAATAAGATAGCATTAAGTTCGGGCACATAGGCAATTGGTTTTTCCCTTCGCATTATCTCTAGATCAGGGTAAGGATCCGTCCAAAATTTTTCAGGGTTAATATTATAGATGTTTTGTTTTTGCATAATCAAAATACTTATATCATGAGAAAATAATATCTTCTAGATTTGTAAGCTTAGATGTTATTGATCTTCACAATTCCTATTCCACTTTCACCAGCACCACAATATAATAGATAGACTATTCCATCTATGTCTTCAAAAATGCAGGGATCTCTTAGTTCTCTAACCCTGCCTTGTACGGCACCCATAACTGATTGTCGTAGATCTAATTCCACTCCTTCCCACTTTAATTCAGGTTCCAAAATAGTGGTCTTTTCTTTTACCTTCCACTCATTCCATTTTTCTGTCAGATCCAAGGTCGTATGGATTATTCTCTCTGGCTCATCCCCGATGTTGGTGAAGAAAATATGTAAAATATCACCTCTTCGGAAAATTTCGCCATGACGAAACCCTGATCCAATTCCCTCTTTTGGACTATAAGGAAGGATCTTTGGTCCTTTTTCGAAAGGTAGATGCCAGTCTCTAGATCTCCAGATTTCTGCACCCCAGGTTATGGCATATATAATATTTTTGTATTCAAACACCCGAAAATATGGGGGGCCTAAAATTGGCTCTAAAGGGGAAAAATTTAAGCCATCTTTTGAAGTTGCTAATCGGGTAACCTGATTTCCATTTGAAAGAAGCCCATGGTAATACATCCTGAAAATTTTGTTTTTACTATCGATGTGTATGTCCGGTGAGGCAATATGAGCATAAAGATAACCTCCCTTCATCTTTTTTGCCCAGGGAGGTCTTTCTTTTTCCGGCGGCTCAGGAGGATCTTTGGAAATAAACAAGCTATCACTAAGGTTTAATGCTCCTGGAGAATAAATCTTCCAGGGCCCAATAATCTCGTCTGCAAAAGCTAATCTAATATATTTTCCCTTATGATCGGAAAAATACAAATGATAGGTACCTAATTTCTCTTTACACCAATTTGGCATTCTAATAATGGCTGGACCGTTAATATTTGAGCCCATCCTATCATCCATGTTAGGGTAAATAATCGGGCTGGAGAAAAAGCGTTCTATACCTATCTTTTTAGACATCATCTCCTACTTTTCCTGTTTTAGCTGCATAAGCCTATTTTCTAGGTTTCCAACTTCTTTTAACAGCTTAGTTATCTGCAGTTGAAGGTGCAAGATTTCTTCATTTTTGCTATCATTATTTGAACGGCTATTGAACTGTTGATTTTGATGATTTGGATTTATGTAGAGTAAATCTTTAAATAAATTATTAACGCCTTTTACAGAAGTTAAGAGATGAAGTTTATTGGAATCTAAAGCGTAAGATGAAATGGCATGCTCGGTTTTATAACCCCAATATCCATCCAATCTACCATTGTAGTAGCCCATTTTCATGAGCTCACCCTGAATATTGTATCGAATAGATGGTGTTTGGGATTTGAATGCCCTTTGCGGGATTGTATCATATAATACATTTTTATTTTTTCTTGGGAACTGATAACTATTCTGAGTGCTATGAGGAGTAACATAAGTGACTTGCTTTCGGACAATCACTGGTTGGTTGTCTTTTTTTACTTCTTGTATGATCCCATTTACAATTATTGCGCCCATTATGCCCTTTAAAAAATCTGCTTCAGATGCTCTAGCCGCAATAGGGTTAAAAATGAAGGCAAAGCTAGATAAAATTATTATACTGAGTCTTAAATGTTTTATTTTTCTTAAAATTTTCATAAATTTTCCTTTCTGAACTGTTGAGAAAGGGTATTAATAAATTGAGTGATATTCAAAAACGTCTCGTTGTTATTTGATAACAATAATTCTGGTGTGGTGTAAAAATTCTGTTATTGATTAACACAATCACTTTCTGTTCCAATGGGCTAGAAAGAATGAGGTGTCAGTTATGAAAAAAATATTATTAGTTTTTTTAATTACAATGTTTCTACCAAATACTGGATTTTCAGACTGTTATGTTGACTACAAAGCAAAAAAGAATAATCCGTTACGTCTTCACTATGGTATTTCAAAAATTAATACTGATTTTTGCGAGAATAGAAATGCCATAGCATTAGATCTAGAATCTCGGCTGCAGAGTAGTGGTTGGATATTACTAAAGTTGTTAGATGTATTCGGTAATGAAGGGATTGATGAAAGGAAAGATAGTGCCGGAATATACTTCCTTAAATATTAATGCATTAAAATTTGATCGCTTTGGCTTGACTTTCTATATTGGAATAGCCGCAATTTTCGTTGTTCTTATATGTTCTGCATTTTTGTTATTATATAAATTACCAGATGCAAATGCTTTTAATAGTCATGTGGAGAAGCTTTTTGTTAGCACAGATTTAACCTCTCCTATGGAAATACAGTTGTTGGAAATAATGGCAGAAAGCGGTACGGCTTTCTCTCAAACCTTGGAAACTTATAGATATGTTATTCTAATACTTTTTTCCTTTTCTTCAATTTTATTGCTAGCCGCGCTTCTTTTTTTTCAAAATATATTGTCCCTTGGTAATAGGATGTCAGAAGTTGAGAGAGCAGGTATCCTAATAAATAGCTTAATCCTAAACCGTGACGAAAAAATAGTTTTGATTAATAATTTTGAGCTCAATCTAACCGATTCAGCTTGCGAAACATTAGCGGTATTATGTGAGGCAAGACTTGATGATGAAGTGATAAGTGGAACTGATATTGAATCCATAATTTCTGGAAAAAGTAAGATAGAATGCGATGAAGCCAACGGCGCTATGAGGATTAAACGCCTAAGAGATCATTTGGGAAATCAAATGATGTCTGAGCTAATGATAAAAAATGTGAGTAAGAAAGGTTATATCTTGTCAATAGATAAAGGTGTCATCAAGGTTATTTAATCTGATGATCTTTTTGATGGTTCGTAAAACTTTTGAAATGTTTCAAGTGTTTTTCTCATTGCATCTTCATCAATATCTAAATGAAATACTATTCTCAAAGTATTATTCGACCAATTAGATATAAAAATGTTCTCTTTTCTAAAGAACGGCACAATATTATTAAACTTATCGCTTAAATCGGTAAAGAAGACCATATTGGTATCGCAAATAATACTCTTATCACTTATATCACCAAAAAATTTTACTAAGTCATTTTTAAAATTTTCTGCTCGAATGTGGTCTTCCTTAAGGCGGTCAATATTATTGTCTAAAGCATAAATTCCGGCCGCAGCAAGAATGCCACTTTGCCTGAGGGAACCACCAGCAAGCTTTCTTATTCTTCTTGCCTTTTTTGCAAGATCTTTAGGTAATAACAAAAGAGATCCTGCAGGCGCTCCTAATCCTTTTGAGAGGCAAATAGAAATAGAATCAGCTAAACTAGCGTGGGCCTCGGGAGCGCATTTTAATTCTGTTATCGCGTTGAAAAATCTGGCTCCATCTAGATGAACGCTTAGGTTGGATCTTTTGGCCAATTCATAGGATTCCTTTATTCTTTCTAATCCTATTGCCTTCCCCCTGGAAGTATTTTCTAAACATAGAAGTTTAGAGATAGCATGATGTGGGTCATCAGGTTTAATAGCATTTTCAATGTTATTATTAGATAGTGAACCATCGGTTTCTACAGTTATAGTGTTCATAGCTACACCACCCAAAACTGAAACTCCGCCGGCTTCATCGCCACAAATGTGATATGACTCGCCGACGATTATTTCATCACCGCGATTGCAATGGGCTAGGACAGATGAAAAATTACTTTGGGTACCACTTGTCATAAAGACGGCTTCATCTTTTCGCAGCATTTCAGAAATTTTTTTCTCTAGATGATTTACCGTTGGGTCATCACCATAAACATCGTCCCCGACTTCGGCATCATATATTGCCTTCTTCATTCCTTTTGAAGGTCTTGTAACGGTGTCACTTCTCAGATCTATAACTTCCATTACAATCCCATAATGATCTAATTAGAAACGGTCAGCATTCATGACTTTCGTCCAAGCAGATATAAAGTCACTAATGAATTTGTCTTTATTATCATCTTGAGCGTAGATCTCTGCTATAGCACGAAGTTCTGAGTTAGATCCAAAAACAAGATCTACTCGTGAACCTGTTCTAATAATATCTCCAGTTTTCCTATCCTTTGCTTGGTAAGAATTTGTACCAGTTGTTTCCCATTCCACACCCATATCTAATAGTTTAGCAAACCATTCGTTGGTTAATTTTCCAACTTTAGTCCAAATTCCGTCCTCTGTTGAGCTAATACCAAGAACTCTGAAGCCTCCCACAAGTGCAGTCATTTCGGTAGTCGTAAGTCCCAATAAGTGAGCTTTATCAAGCATCATTTCTTCAGGAGAAACTGTAAACTCGGTTTTAAGAAAATTTCTAAACCCACAGGCCAAAGGTTCAAGAACATCAAACGATTCTGAATCTGTCTGATCTTCAGTTGCATCCCCACGGCCAGGAAGAAAAGGGACTTTTTTATCACAAGCCATTTCAATGCCTACCACTCCTGCCAGCACAATTGTATCTGCTACAGTGGCATTAAAGTCTGATGCTAGTTTCGTCAAAACTCCCAGTACGCGAGATAGTTGATCAGGTTTATTTGCTTGCCAATCTTTTTGAGGAGCTAGACGAATGCGTGCTCCATTTGCACCTCCTCTCATATCAGAACCGCGAAAAGTAGAGGCTGATGCCCAAGCTGTTTCGATCATTTCTTGCTGCGTAAGATTGCTTGATTTCAGAGCATTTTTAAGAGATTCAATGTCAAACTGATCATTGCCAGTTGGCACTGGATCTTGCCAAATTAAGTCCTCTTTAGGAACTTCAGGTCCAAGATATCTAATCTTTGGGCCCATGTCTCTATGCAGGAGCTTAAACCACGCACGGGAAAATGCCTCCGTTAATTTATTTGGATCCTCATGAAATTTTTCCGAAATTTTTCGAAAACCAGGATCCTTAATCATTGCCATATCAGCAGTAGTCATCATTGGGGTAACTTTTTTCCCAGAGCCATCGACTTCTGGAGCCATGTCGTCATCTTCAATATTTACAGGGTGCCATATATTGGCCCCAGCAGGACTTTTAGTTAACTCCCAGTCATATTTGAAAAGGACTCGAAAATAACCATCATCCCATTGGGTTGGGTTTGCTGTCCATGGTCCCTCTACCCCACTAGTTGTTGTATCTACACCTTTTCCTGAGCCATGTTTATTTATCCATCCAAGCCCCATTGTATCCATTGAGGCACCTTCAGGCTCGGGACCGACCAAATCAGGATTTCCCGCCCCATGCGCTTTTCCAAAAGTATGACCACCAGCAGTTAAGGCAACTGTTTCTTCGTCATTCATGTTCATTCGGCCGAACGTTTCCCGGATGTCTTGTGCACTCAAAAGAGGGTCAGGGTTTCCATTTGGACCCTCTGGATTTACATAAATTAATCCCATTTGAACTGCTGCAAGTGGGTTCTCCAATGACTGTCTGGTTTCTTTGTATCTAGAGTCGCCAAGCCAATCTGTTTCAACGCCCCAATATATATCTTCTTCAGGATGCCATATGTCTTCCCGTCCACCACCAAAGCCAAACGTTTTACCGCCCATTGATTCTATGGCTACATTTCCTGCCAAAACAAGGAGATCAGCCCAAGAAATTTTATTTCCATATTTCTGCTTTATTGGCCATAGAAGACGTCGGGCCTTATCGAGGTTACCATTGTCAGGCCAAGAATTAAGTGGTGCAAAACGTTGAGCTCCGGTGCCTCCTCCACCTCTTCCATCTCCTGACCTATATGTTCCTGCAGCGTGCCAAGTCATGCGAATAAATAGTGGTCCATAATGCCCATAATCTGCGGGCCACCAAGCCTGAGAATCTGTCATAAGTTTATTTAGATCATTCTTAAGAGCCTTAAAGTCCAACTTCTTAAATTCTTCTCGATAGTTGAAATTCGCACCCATTGGATTTGATTTCGCATCATGTTGTCTCAAGAGATTTAAGTTAAGTTGGTTTGGCCACCAGTCTTTATTAGTTGTTCCAGTACTCCCTGAAGTAGAAGCTCCATGCATTACTGGGCAGATACCTGTATTGTCACTCATGATATTCTCCTTATACCTACTAATATGGAACCTACATTCCTCAATCTCTTTTTGCAATATTAACGAAAAAAATTAACCAAAATTTTAAAATTTATATAAATTTAAATGCTCTTACGGAATAAAATTAGATTGAACCTTTATTAGATTTAAAAGTTAAGGCTTCAAGACTAGATATTATTCCAGCTAAAAGTATTAACGATACACCTATTGCATCAAAAAAGTCAGGCCAGGTTCCCAAAACAATTTTGCCCCAAAAAACGGCAAAAATAAGATATGCAAAATCAAATGGCGCCAGTAGGCTACCATCCGCAGTCTGATAGCCCTTAATTATAAAAATATTTCCTGACAAGTTGCAAATAGATGCTAAAGCACAAATGCATAATATAAAAACTGTAAGGTCCGGCCAGCCTATAGCAATAAATGGTAAATCCTCTTTAACGCTTTCACTAAATATTTGATCAGAGAATAAAATTCCAGAAATACCAATTAAAATAAAGAATAATGCTTGAATAGCAGCAAGGGATATTGGGGTCTCTTCCTCACAGAATTTTTTAATTGTTATTATATTACAGGCATATAAAAAGCCCGCACATATGGGAAGAATTTGGACATAGGAAATATCAGCGTTCCATGGCTCTAAAATAAAAATAGAACCAATAATACCAAGAATAATACCCAAAATTCTATTAGAATTTAATCTTTCTCCTAGAAATGGTATTGCCATTATTGTTATGAAAATAGGATAGGTATAGAGACCTGCCGTCATTAGAGTAAAATCCAAAGTCACGGATCCAGAAAAAAAGCAAAGCATGCAGGCCGCTATAAATATTGAACGCAAAATAACATAGAAGGGTCTTTTGGGTATAATAGATCGAATACTGGTAAAGGTTAGCGCAAAAATAAAAATTAGTAGTAAATTAAAAAACGACCTTATTGCTTGTAACTGCCAGAATGAAGTGTATGAAGAAGTGGCTTTTACAAGTGAATCTTGAAATCCTAAAATTAAACCTCCCAAAAGAACCAAACCTATAGATCCCATAGGAAAATTGGATTTTATCATCGATTTAACTGCCATGACTCTATAAAGAATTTTGCATGCACTATTTTAAAGTATTTTCAATTATGCTTGCGTACCAACTTGCTCCAATTGGGGCAATATCATCGTCGAAATCATACTCAGGATGATGTAGTCCCGGGGT
>Ga0208410_1000079_pt1 | contig 54856 bp, 30 predicted proteins | sample ETN02SmetaG_3_FD_185787 | JGI IMG/M metagenome (GOLD analysis project Ga0208410, IMG submission 185787) | Marine microbial and viral communities from oxygen minimum zone, Eastern Pacific Ocean - ETNP2014F10-02SV257 (SPAdes) (version 2) | ecosystem: Environmental > Aquatic > Marine > Oceanic ... | reverse complement strand
CGCGCGGTGGACACGTGCGCGACGGCGCGTCGAGCGCGCGCGCGCGCGAGAGAGAGGTCGATCCCGTCTCTCTCTCTCGCGCGCGGTGGACGTCGTGCGCGCTCACGGGACGAAGACTCTCGTGGAAGAGGGGCGTCGTCGCGTGTCGCGCGCGCGGACGACTGTACGATAAAGAGGCCGCGCTGGAGCGAATCCTCGCGAGAAGAGGCGCGTTCGTCGATGACGGGCAGTTGCACGCGTTCGCGAACGGGACGAACGACGCGAGAAAGGCGCGCGCGACGAAGCATTTGCGCGAGAGGAGAGACGTCTTCGACGTTCGGGACGCGCGCCGCCGCCGCGCCGGGGCCGCCGCCGCCGACGATTCGTTCGAGCCCGAGTGTCCCGTGCTCGGTCTCGTCGCCGGACGAACGAATGAACGGTTCGTCGCCGCTCGACCGTGTGGATGCGTCGTGAGCAAGCGCGCGATGGACGCCGTCGGCGCCGCGGCGCGGGACGCGTGTCTCGCGTGCGGCGAGCCCGTCGTCGAGACGACGACGCTGTTTCGCGACGACGACGACGACGACGACGACGACGACGCGAAACCTCTCGATCGATCGCGCGCGTCTAAACGACCTCGACTCGCCCGAGACGTCGATGACTCGACGCGCGAATGAAACGTCGAATGACACGATTCCGCGCGATCGCGCCTCCCCTCCGCACACCTCGACGCCGAGCGACGCCGCGCGCCGATCACCATGTCGAACGGTATCGTCGCGTTCACGTCGCGCGTCGTCGGCGTCTCTCGCGACGCGCGCGCGTCGCGACGGCGTCGCGCATGCGCGATGAAAATATCATTCGATCGACAATCGTCCCGCGCGGTCGTCGCGCGCGCGATGCCCTCGGGCGAGGATCGAGACGCGTCCGCGAGCGCGTTCGCCGCCACCTCTCCGAGCGACTCGTTTTTCGCCTCTTCGTCGGTGACGGCGACGTTCGACGAATCCCTGCTCGAGGCGTTGGATTGGTCCGCAGTCGACTACGCGAAGGATTTCGGCGCGGATTGGTGGACGAGCGCGCGTAAAGAGTCGGTCGGACGCGTCATCGAGAGCGCGGTGAAAGATTCGATGCGTGAGAGGGACACGGAGGTGGTGACGCCGGCGTTGGTGGTGGAATCGTTGTTATCGAGAGGGGCGTTGCGCGCGGACGTGCGCGCGGCGTTGCGTCAACGGGCGAAACGGGTGGGCGAGGATTGGAGTCTATATGCCGAGGCCGAGGACGCGGTGGTGTTGCAATTGCGACAAGCGTTGCTGAACGGTGAGGATATTCGCGAGAAGGCGCTGAAGATGCCGGATTTCAGCGCGAATTCCATCAAGGATTGGACGCGGGCGGATTGGGAACGCGCCGTCAAGGTGACGCTCGCGTCTCTCATCGGCGGCGCCGCGCTCTTCGCGAGCGGTGGCACCGCCGCGCCGGCGCTCGTCGCGGCGATTCATGCCTTGGGGTTCGGGTCCGAGGCGTTCGCCGCGTTCGGTGGTTTACAACTCATGCTCGGCATCACCGGCGCGTCGCTCTGCGGATCCAAAATGGCCAATCGTCTCAACGAAGAGCTCGAAGAGTTTGATCTCATTCCTCTGCGCGGCGCGCACAAATCCTACGCCATGCACATCTACGTCCCCGGGTTCACGCGCGACGAGCACGATTTATTGCACGCGTGGGGCGCGAAGGATAATCAGTACACGGCGGTCATTCCCGAGGAGGGCGACTTGGGCGTGACGTTTGAACGCGACGCCGACGGCTGCGTCGTCGTGAAATCCGCCGAGGACTCCATCGCCAAGTTACACGGCGTCGTGTCCGGAAGCGCGCTCGTCGCGTATCGATCGGTGGCGAAGCGTCATCAACCGAGCGTTGTCTTGGCTGAGCTCAACGAACCGCCGACGTTGGAAGAATTGCAACGCGTCCCGCGTCCGCTGGAAGTGCGTCTGCAACTTCCGGGTAAAGACGGGGATCTGCACGCCGAACACGTCGCACTGAGCGAGGAGATGAAGGATATGCTCGAGAATCACACCAAGGAGGAGCACGTGCCGAAGGCGCACCACGTCGCGCGCCCCTCGCGCAAACATTGGGGCAACAAGACGGGCGAACAACTCGTGTTGAATTGGGAGCCGTCGACGCTCGGCGAGTTGGGCTCGTGCATGACGGCGTGGAACGAAACCTGCGCCGTCAACTTTTATCTCACGCCCGCGGTTTTGGCGAAGACGGCGCTCTCGCGCGTCGCCGATGCGGTCTCTTGGCCGGCGACGCTGTTATCGTCCGCCGGGTTCATCGACGATCCGTGGTGTTTGGTGAAGCTTCGCGGGAAAATCGCCGGCGAGGAGCTCGCGAGGTCGCTCTTGGCGGGCGAACACGGTCATCGCCCTGTCACCTTCGTCGCGTACAGCGCCGGCGCGTACGTCGTGCAGGCGTGTCTGCAAAAACTCCACGAGGCGGGCGAGCGAGGGAAAAACATCGTCGATCGCGCCGTCTTCGTCTCGGCGCCCATCTCGACGTCAAAGGAGACGTGGGAGCCGATGCGCGAAGTCGTCTCGGGACGGCTCGTCAACGTGCACTGTCACACCGATTGGATCTTGCTGCTCATGTATAAGTTTAACATGCTCGATCCGATGACGAGACTCGCCGGGTTATCCATCGTGAAGCGCGTCAAGGGGGTGGAAAATCACAACGTGAGCAATTTGCGTCACGCCCATCTTCCGGACGAAATCTCGCGCGTGCTCGACGAGATCGATCTTCAAGAGTGAGCGAGCAGAGCACATGCAAAAAGACTGCTGTGCACTGCTGTAAAAGTATTTATCATCCGCGAGTGTACTGTAGCGGAAATCACATGTAATCTTTACAAAAACATTTTACGCGATGTTCATTTCTGGCTCGTCGCCGTCGTCGCCGCCGCGCTCCTCGCGAATCCGCTTGTTCGGTTTCGTCGTCCCGAGCGTTTCGATCGACTGCGAACTTCGCGCCTTGTTGATAGTCCCGCGCTCGCGACGAAGTTTCCGTCGAAGTTCGTCGTACCGCTCGTGGTCGGATTTACTCACCGACGGTTGCACCCTGGCGAACGCTTGCTCAAAGTGCGCCGCCGTCACCGTCGGCGCGGCGTCCGTCGTCATGGATTTGAGCGCCGCGACGCACGCCTCGCGCACGAGCGACGCCAAGTCGGCGCCGCTGAATCCTTCGCACGCGGCGCTCAGGGCGATGCGTTCGATGCGAACATCGGCCGCGATGGGCGTCTTTCGAGTGAGCGTCTTGAGAATGGACGCGCGCCCATCCGGCGGCGGAAGCGGGACGTATAACAATTTGTCCAAACGTCCCGGTCGAAGCATCGCCGGATCGATCATGTCCGGTCGATTCGTCGCCGCAATCAAAAAGGTTGCGTTTCGCGCCTCTAAACCGTCCATCTCGGTGAGTAATTGATTCACCACACGCTCGGCGGAGGTATTGTCGCCGTTGCTTCCTCTTCGCGGCGCCAACGAATCCATCTCGTCGAAGAATAACACGCACGGACTCGCGCTTCGCGCGCGTTGGAAGAGAGTGCGCACGGCGCGCTCGCTCTCACCGACGTACTTGTTCATCAACTCTGGACCCTTGATGGAGATGAAATTCGCCATGGCTTCGTTCGCCGTCGCCTTGGCGACGAGCGTCTTGCCGCACCCGGGCGGGCCGTAGAGCAAGACGCCGGTGGAGATGTTGAGTCCCATCGCCTCGAAACGCTCCGGGTGCGCGATAGGTTCGGCGATCGAGAACCTGAGCTCCTCACGAATCTCCGTGAGCGAGCCGACGTCTTCCCAGGTGACGTTGGGCGTCGTGGTGAATCCCTCGCGTTGCGCCGACGGTTGCACGCGGTCGAGCGCCGAGGAGAAATCATCCATCGTGATTGCTAAATCACCGAGTTCGTCCTCCGTGAGCGGTCGCGGATCGGCTAAGCGACCGGTGGCGAGTGCGGCGTCCGATGCCGCGGCGGATGTGTCGGCCATGTCGATGTCGACGTCGTTGTCCGAACGGTCTTTGCGCTCGTCTTCGAGTCGTTTGAAGATGCGCGTCACCGCCGAAGCCGCCGCCTCCTTCGCGAGCGCTGAGAGATCGGCGCCCACGTACCCAGGGGTCTTCTTCGCGATCTCGCGCAGGTCTAAATCACCGCTCAGACGAAGTTTCGTCGCCTGAACGCGCAGGATGCGCTCTCGCGCGGCTTCGTCGGGAATGCCGAGCATGATTTCGCGGTCGAATCGACCCGCGCGGCGAAGCGCGGCGTCCATGCCGTCCGGTCTGTTCGTGGCGCCGATGACGGTGACATGGCGACGACACCGCGCGAGACGATCGACCTCGTCGGTGCCGACGACGGTTGATTGGAGCTCGTCCATGGAGGCGAGCAATTGCGCGACGATTCTTCTCTCCATCTCGCGTTGCGCGCTCTCGCGCTTCGGAACGATGGCGTCGATTTCGTCGATGAATATCAGCGACGGCGCGTGCGCGGCCGCGGTTTGAAACAATTCACGAATCTTCGCCTCCGACTCGCCGCTCATCCCGCTCACGATCTCCGTGGCGGCGATGGAAAAGAAGGGAACCTTTGCCTCCTGCGCTATGGCGTGCGCCAACGTCGTCTTCCCGCACCCGGGCGGTCCGTGTAACAACACCCCGCGCGGTGGATCGACGCCGAGCCACGCGTAGAGCTCGGGGTGCATCAACGGGCAGATGATGAGTTCTTTGATGGCGTGCAGAGAGTCCTCGATGCCGCCTAGATCGGACAGTTTCACCGCGCGAGGCGACGTCATTTGCGCAAACGAATCCTTTCGCGATCCGAAAGCGTCCTCGTACAGGCTCTCGCTCTCACTGTCGTTCCCACCGCGCTTCCGACGATGCCCTTTCCCTTTCTTCCCTCTTTTCTTATCCTTGTTCGCGTTTGCGCGCTCGATTTTCATCCCTCGCTCCGTCAATTTAACGGCGGCGCCTCTCGACCTTGCCTCCGCCACCGACCGCATCGCGCGTTCGTGCGACGATTCCTCCTCCTTCCCCGCTTTTGAGCTCTTCATCGCCTTCGCCTCTTCCTCCAATTTCAACGCCCTCTGCGCCGCCGCCGCGACGACATCCGGCGCCGCGAACGCCGGTTTCGCCTCCGCCGGCTCGCCGTCGAGCCGCGCGCGTCCCTCCGCCGCGTCCACCGCCGCGTCCGCGCCCTCCTCCTCCTCAGAAGACGACGACGACAAACCCCCGTCGCTCCCACTCTCCGACGTCGACTCACTCCCTTCGTGATCGCTCGAACCCTCCCCCGTCATGCGTCCGAATTTATCCTCCTCGCCGTCCCGCGCGACGTCCCCGAGCCGTCCTCGCGTCTTCGCCTCCGCGATCGCGCGCTCCACCGCCCGCTTGAACGGCAACACCGGTTTCCTCGCGTACTGTCGATACCTCGCGCGCAGATGCGCGACGACGCCGTCGACATCTCGAAGCGCGCGTTCGCCGCCGACGTCGCCGTCGCCGCCGCGAGCGTACGCCTCCACCCTCGGCAACAGCAGCGGGTCGCTCGTCACGTACCGATTCGCGGTGACCCCGCCTCGAAGCACGGCCGGCTTCGCGTTCGGCATGGCGGCGCTTTCACCGACGCGAGCGCCGGTCGCACGCGAGCGAGGGACGAGTGATTGGACGCGAGCGCCGCCGCCGTCACGATGGGCGCGCGGAAATCGTCGCTCGATGGGCGCGCGCGCACGGTCGCGCGCGCGCACGGTCGCGCGCGAGTCGCGTTGACGATCCGTGCGCGCGTCGACGTCAACGGGTCGACGCGTCGGCGTCGGCGTCTGGCGCGGGTGAGGAATCGAGCACCAATTTCAATGTCGTTTCGGCGACGGGTCGGGGACGCGGCGCGGCGCGCATACGCCCAGCGCGCGGTGATGCGGAGACGGGAATCGTGGAGTGGGACGCGTGCGTTGAAACTAATCTTGTGTGTGTTAAATGATGGTCGATTCGCGCGCGATGACGCGATGACGTGGAAATCGCGCGCGGTCACGGGCCCTCGCTGACGTTGCCGAGGAGCGACATGCCCGAACGGTCTTCGACCTCTTCCCATCCCGCGCCGCGGGGTGGGTTCGGGGGAATCTCGCCGAGTAAATCGCGACGATCGAGGATGACGTCGAGATCGGCGTCGGAGATGTTGGCGCTCTGGGGGAGGTCTTCGTCGGCGGCGCCGGTCTCGCCCTTGAGAAGCGCCATGAGCTCGTCGGCGCCGAGGGACTTCTTGTCCTCGTTCTTTTCTTGTTTGAAACCGCCGTTGGTGACGACGATCTTCTCGAGGGCGAGCTTAGACGCAGCTTTTTTGAGCATCTTCCCTTCGACGGACTTAGCGGTGGCGAGGCGGTAGACGTGCACGGGCTTGGTTTGACCGATTCTGTGCACGCGATCCATCGCTTGTAAATCTTGGTGCGGGTTCCAATCCGAATCGTAAATGATGACGGTGTCGCCGCCCGTGAGGTTGATGCCAAGACCGCCGGCGCGGGTGGAGAGCAAGAAGATGCCGTAGTTGGGATCCTCGTTGAATCGAGCGATGTACTCGCGTCTGTCATCTTGTTTCACCGAACCGTCGATGCGGCACACGGGCTCGTTTCGCTGTTGGAAAAATGATTCGAGCAAGTCCAACATGCGCGTCATCTGCGAGAAGATGAGCACCTTGTGGCCATTGGCGCGAAGTTTCTTCATCAATCGATCGAGCAATTGCATCTTGCCGCACTGTTCCACGAGCTCATCCGCGGACGGGAACATGATGGAACCGTCCAAACCTCCCGTGATCAAATCCGGATGGTTGCAATTCTTACGAAGCTGCATGAGCATGTTGTTCACCGCAGTGTGCCCGACCGGAATGTGGCTATTTCCGGCAAACTTGGTCAAGAGCTCGGTGATGGTCTTGTTCACCAACGCATCGTTGAATTCGCGCTGTTTCGGCACCATTTGCGCGTACAAAAGAATCTCCTTCTTGCGAGGAAGAGACAACTCCACGTCACCCTTGAGCCGGCGCAACAGGAACGGTCTCAAAATACCGTGCAACTTTGTGACGACGCGCGCGCGGTGTTCGCGCTCGTGCTTGTCCAGTTCCTCCGCGTCGCCCACATCGTCGTTGCCGATGTTTTCGGCGAAATCGAACCACGACTGAAACTGAGACAACGAACTGAACACGTCCGGCAACAAAAAGTGCAAGAGCGACCAAAGCTCGGGCAGGTTGTTCTGCAACGGCGTGCCGGTGAGCAAGAGCTTGTTCGCGGTGGGAATGTACTTCAACTCGCGAATGAGTTTGCAATCAAAGTTTTTCAATCTATGGCCTTCGTCGACGACCAAGTACTTGAAGTTGTACTTGGACAAAAACTTTCGATCCGCCATGACCACCTCGTACGAGGTGACGATGACGGGAAAGTTTGGCTTGATCGGCGTAGATGTCGGCATGTGTTCCATGCGCTTCTCGGCGCGCTCTTGCTTGGTGCCGTGGTACAAAATTACCGGAATGGACGGCGTCCAGCGCTTAAACTCGCTCACCCAATTACTCAGCGTCGAGAGCGGACCGATGACGAGATACGGACCGAGGATACCCTTCGAGCGAAGATGCGACAAGAATCCAATCGTCTGCACCGTCTTACCCAAACCCATCTGATCGGCCAAAATCCCGTTCAAACCGTTTTGGTACAAGGAAATCATCCACTTCACCCCTTTCAATTGATAATCGCGCATCGATCCACCCTCCATGAGCGGCAACATCTTCCTCGTCAGCTCCAACTCCTCCTCTTCGGTCATCTTTTTCCTCTTCTTCCCCGCCGCCTCCTCCTCTCGCGCCGCTTTCGCCCGCGCCTCCTCCTCGTCCAAGTCGTCCATCTGCTCGCTCAAAAATTGAGAATAAATCGTCGTCTGATCCAACAGCGCGTCCAACTGCTTAAACTTCTTATCATCCAATCGTTTCACAACCTCCCTCTCGGGCGACACCACGCGCGGCTCCCCCGCACCGTCCCCGCCCCCCTCCTTGGTCGGCGTCGTCTGCGCGCTCGCCGCGCGCTCCCGCGCCGTCTTCAACTCCGCCTCCGCCTCGATCGCGTGCGCCTCGATCCCCGTCAACGCCGCCCCCGTGAGATCATCGTACGATTGTTCCGCCTCCGCGTTCACTCGCATCGTCGTCGCCTCCGACGACGCCTTGGAGTCCCCACCCCCGGTCTCCGTCCCGTTCGTCATCATCTTCCCACGGGACCCATCCGTCCCATCCCTCGTCGGTCGCGCCTCCTCGGTCTTCGTCCCCGACGTCGTCTCCGCCGTGGTCTTTTGACGCTTCGTTCGCGACGGTGCCATCTCCCCTCGCCGCTCCCTCGTCGACGTCTGCGATCGATTCGCGCGACCGACGTCGATTTTAAACGCGAGTCTCGCGGGAAAACTATGCCGTGTTTCCGTGTGGGCAAACAGTGTGAATCACACTGTTTGCCCACACGGGCCCGCGCGATCCACGCGACGGATCGATCGCGATCTCGATCGCATCTCTCGGCGCGCGCGCGGTCGCGGGTTCGGTCGCGAGCGACGGAGGACGCGGGAGGAGACGCGCGCGGAGGTGGACGACCGAGGACGAGCGAGGAGACGACATGTTTACCGTCGCGCGCGCGACCGCGCACGCCGTGATGGATCATCATCATCATCAACATCATCACGACCACCACGGACGACGACGCGCGAGCGCGATGACGACGACGAGCGCGGTGCGATTGGATCGCGTCAAGGTGCACGCGCACCGCGGTGATCGTCGGGGTGCGCGCGTGGCGACGCGCGCGAGCGCGACGGGACGTCGAGAGAGCGAGGCGTCGTCGGATGAGTTGAGCTTTTGGGGAAAGATTCGCACGGCGTATCGCATATTTTTCCCTCCGAGCGCGGAGGAGACGGCGAGGCAGGAGGCGAAGAAACGATTGCGCATGATTTTGGTCGCCGATCGGTGCACGATGAGCGAGAGCTCGATGGATGAGATGAAGATGAAGATTATGGACGTCGTGGGCGAATTCGTCGACGTCGACGAGGAGCAAGAGGTGGACGTGAGCATGAACACGGATGAAGAATTGGGGACGATGTACGCGGTGAGCATTCCGGTGAAGCGGGTCAAGGCGGAGTACGACGCGGAGAACGACGCGTACATGGTCGGCGCGCAGTGGGATCCCGCGGATTACGACGATAATTTGTGGGAAGAAAACTAAAGCGACGCGCGAGCGACGCGAATCGACCGACCGAACGCGCGTCGAGACCTCACGACGCGCGCGTCGAGACCATCGCACCGACGTCACTTTACACACATCCGCGCACGCTCTTCGCGTTCACGCGGAGGTTTTTGTCATTTTACGCACCCGCGCGCGTCCGCCCGTCGCCGCTCGCCCGCACACGTCGCCTCGCGCCCGCCCGCGCGCGCGCCCTTCCCTCCTCGATGTCCGATCTCGGCGTGCGCGCCAACCTCGACCCGACGACGTGGGCCGGGACCTTCGTCTGCGCCGGTCCGTGCGGACGCGAGCGGCTCCCCGCGGTGGAATTTTCAAAGAAAATGGTGGCGCGTCTGCGCCTCGGGGACACCGCTCGATGCCTCGCGTGCGTCGACGCCGCCGCGCGCGCGGAGCGCGAACGCGCGAGTGCGAACGCGGCGTCGTCGAACGCACCGCCGGCGACGTGTTCGGTGTGCTCGGAGACGAAACCTTCGAGTGAGTTCTCGAAGACGCAGTTGCGAAGAGGGGACGGGGCGAGACGGTGCGCGAGGTGCGCGCGGGACGAGGCGTCGGGACGCGGAGGCGGGGACGCGAACGCGATGAAAGCGAGACTGATGGAGGCGCGAGAGGCGAGTGAGAGAGCGGAGGCGACGAATGCGAGGGATAAATTGGCGGTGTTTGCGAGAGAGGCGTCGTTGGAGGCCACCGCGGTGACGGGGCTCGAGGCGACGTTCGTCGGCGGGCGGCGAGGACGAGGACGAGGACGAGGAGGACGAGGACGAGGACGGTCGAATCCGAACAGTATGCTCGGCCGAGGTGGGAGGAGGTGAGAATTGAATCGGTCGATCGTCGCGTGGTGGACTGCTAGGTGTTGCTATCGTTATGAATGATGATCTATAGGGCTATTGATCTCGTCCCCACACGTCGGCGTAGACGCCCGGTTCCGCGCTCTTCGGAGGATTGACGCGACGACGAATGTACGGCCCTGTCTGTCGGAAACGACCCGTGCCGTCGTCGGGAAGCGCCAAGGCGACGTCGCCGATGAGCGGCGACGTCGCCGTCTTGGACCCGCGTCGACGGCTGAACGGCGCGTCGTCGTCGTCGTCGACGCCGTATCGAAACGCCTTTACGGGTTTGCGCTCGCGACCGTACTCATCCTCCTTGGTGACGTACAGATCGTCGTCGATGGCGAGTAAATCGACGTCATCCTCGCTATCTTCACCGTAATCGTAAAAATCGCGAGCTTCGCGATTGAACGCGCGTCGCAGGGTGCAAAAGCTGACGACGATGAAGGCGACCAAGACGACGCCGGAAAAGGCGAGAAATCGCCAGACGTCGGGACTGAGCCGCGCCGACGCGCGTTTGTACACGCGGACGTAATCGACGTAGTGGAACATGTCATCGTCGCACTCGGTGAGCGCGGCGGGCATGCCAAACGGGCTCACCGCGGTGTTCAGGATGAGATAGAAGGGCCATCGAGGGATGATGGGGACGTTAAATCGCGACAGGTGTTGCACGCGATGCCCGTCGACGAAAAACGTCAGCGTCTCCTTGTGCCACTCCACCGCGAAGGTGTGGAAACCGGCGCTGAAATCAATCGGAGGTTCCATCAAGTGCGGGTACGCGGTTCGAGCGAACCCTTCGGCACCGCACTCAGCCTTTGGGGCGAAGTGATAGCCCGACTCGACGGTGCCGGAGCGCGTGCCCGGACCGCCGAGACCTCGTCCGAACGAGCGCATGATGTCAATCTGACCGCCGAGCGGCCAACACGCGCGCTTCGGGATGCTCTTGTCGGGATCGGGCAACATCCAGTGCTGCGGCCAGATGCCCGGACACTTGGAATCGGGAATCTTCGCGCGAATCTCCACGCGTCCGTACGTCTGCGTAAACGTTTGCCTCGTGTCCACCATGCACGACAGAAACGGATACTGTTCCCCCTTGCCTCGTCTCACGCCGCCCGTGTGCGGTTTCGCCGGTTCGTTCACTCCTCGCTGTCGTCTCGTCGCCATCACGAGCGCCCCGTCCACGACTTTACACATGCTCGGCGTGTAAAATTGCTGTTGACCGCCGTGTCGCTCCAATCCGGGTGCGCTCTCGTTCATCTTCGGTCGCCACTTGTTCAAATCCAACTCGTCCCCGTCGAATTCATCGCTAAACGTCAATTCCCATCCGTCGAGGTGCGCCGCGCTCTTCGTTTTCGCGTCGCCCGCGTGCGTGGATCCGGGCACGGAGGACGGGAACGAACCGTCTCCGCGTCGGCCTCGTCTCCGCGGCCGCGTCGGCGTCCTCACCGGCGCGCGGGGCGCGTCCACGCCCGCCTTGGTCGTCACCACGCCCACGGGAGAAGACGATTCCATCGCACCCAACGTTTTCGGCTCGTCCTCGACGACGTCCACGAGCGCCGCCGCGCGCATTTTCCGCAACACCTCCTCGTCCGGCGCCGTCGCCGTCGGCGTCTTCGGACGCTCGCGGCGTCGATTCTCTCTCGCACGTCGTCGCTCTAATCGTCGCAATTCCTTCTCCGTCGGCGCCCCCTCACCCAACCGCGCGAATCTCTGCGTCACAGACGTCTCAGCGCTCGGTTCATCCGCGTCCTCGTCCTCGTCCTCGTCCTCGCCTTCCGCGGCGTCGTACTCGTCGTCGCCGTCGTCGTCCGCCCCGCTCATCTCATCCGGATCATCCTCCGCGTCGTTCGCCAAGATGGCCCGCAACACATCCTCATCTATCCTCCCGAATCGCAATCCCGCGTTTTCATCCACGTACCCGAGCGTCGACGTCCCGTCCCCGTCGTCTCCGCGCGCCTCCGCGTTGGGTGTTGACGCGTCCTTCCCATCCGTCCCCTCCGAATCCCTCGCGCGCGTCCCGAGCACCCCGCGCGACGCGCGTCCGAGCACCGACGCCATCACCGCGCGCGCAAACCTCCGTCGCATCCCTCGCCCTCGCCGTCGCGCGCGCGCGGAGACGCGTTGTTCGCGCGTCCGCGCGCGATGCGCGCCCCGCGCATCGTCACCGTCCGTCGACGCCGCGCGCGACGTCGAGGGCGACGTCGACGTCGACGACGTCGAACGCGAGGACGACGCCGAGCGCGACATCGCCGCGCGACCGCGCCGAGCGCACGGACGAACGCGCGTCGGTGTGGCGTCGTCGACGGGCGCGCGATTGGCGCGGCGTGGCGTGGCGCGTCCTCGACATCGTCGATCGATTCGCGACATCGGCGTTCGCATACCCAGACTACGACACACGTGTCTCAACACTGGGTCGCCGAAACGACCGATCACGACCCATACATACCCCACACTCGATACATACTCACGCACAGCGCGCGACACCCGTCGACCCGCACCCACGGCCCATCTCCAAATGGAGGGTCGTGACTCGAGAATGAGTCCCCCCCCGCGCGGCGCACAAAATCATCACTCGTCGACCCTCCGCCGCCTCACACACTCTCACGCGCGGAACTCTCGTGTGCGCGCGGCGCGGACGACCTTGACGTTCTTAAGAAGGCGCGAACGAACGCACACGCACGCATGGCTCCCAAGCAGAGCTCGAAAAAAGCGGCCGAGGGCATCAACGCGCGCCTGGCCATCGTCACGCGATCGGGTCGATACACCCTCGGGTACAAGCAGTGCCTCAAGTCTCTGCGTAAGGGACAGTCCAAGCTCGTGTTGATCTCGAACAATTGTCCGGCGCTGCGTAAGAGTGAGATCGAGTATTACGCGATGTTGGCCAAGGTCGGGGTGCATCACTACGCCGGAAGTACGTCGGGTTCGATCGATCGTCTCGACGCGAAAACCCTAAAAAATGGGAAACCGCGGGACGCGGGACGCGGGACGCGGGACGCGCGAGGGAGAGGGAGAGAGAGAGAGGTGGTGTGATGTGAATCGAGACTGACTGTGGTACTTTTGTGTTTTTGTTTTCTCGTTCGCAGACAACGTCGACCTCGGTACGGCGTGCGGTCGATACTACCGCGTGTCCTGCATGTCCATCACCGACCCGGGCGACTCCGATATCGTCAGCAAGACGGCGGAGGAGTAAACGATCCGTGGACAGTTGTGCGTACATCGCATCGGTGCTCGTGCATGTCTATGATCTTTCGTGAGGTTACTTGTAATAGGTCATTGACGTGATGAGAGTTAAGTCTGTAGTCGTCGTTTTTTTTGGGTGATGATGAAACTTTGGTATTCTGGTCTTCTTTCCTCGCAAGAGCGCTCTCGGGCGTTCGGTGAACGAGAATATCCGCATATTACTTTCTGAACCCACATCGTTCATCGTTCTTCTAATTACAAATCGCGCGTCTTCGCCGTCGCCGCGTAGTCGTCGATGAATTCATTCAAGAGCGCGTTCACGAGCTCCGGCGCCTCGTCTTGCGGACAGTGCCCGACGCCCGGAAGCGGAATGAATTTATCCGCGTACGACGCGTATAATTTTCGTCCCTCGTCGATGTTTTCCCACGGATCCTTCTCCCCCCAAAACATGCGCACGGGCACCTCGCACTTGGGCAAGAGCTCTTCGGGAAGCGGACCGCCGCTGTACGAGATGAAGTCCAAAAACACCTCGGCGGCGCCATCGCGCAGACCGGGCGTTAATATCGCCTCGACGAGCTCGTCCGTCACCTGCGACGAATCCCCGTACGCCTCCTTTAAGATGTTTTTCACCGTGCGCGCCTTGGCGACGGACCCGAAAAAGCTCTTCCCGACGGCGGTCTCTCGAAGCGTTCGTTGTAAAGCCTTGATGAACGGACGCGCGAACGGCGGTTGTTTCGTGACGTGAAGCCCCCTCAGCGATACATTCATCAAAACAACCCCTTTTATCTTTTCCGGCGCGTCCACGGCAGCTTGCAGACCCGCGACGCCGCCCACCGAGTTGCACGCGACGAACGCCGGCGCGCCGACGACGTCGTCAACGAAATCACAAATCTGCGCCCCCCACGTCTCGAAACAATAAATCTCGTTCTGTTCCAACTCTGGACGCATCGGATCGGGCTTATCGCTGTACCCGTACCCGAGCAAATCGATCGCGAAAACGCGTCGTCCGCGCGCGCTCAACGCGTTGACGTTTCGCCTCCAATGGTCCGCGTTCCCTCCGAATCCGTGCACGAGCACCACCGCCTCCCCCGACTCCCCCGCGCACGTGTACCTGATGGTGCGTCCCCGCCAGGTCCAGTATCTCTCCGTCACGCCGTACCTCTCCCGCGGCGCGTCGCTCGGTCCCGCGGTGGCCGAAGACGTCATCTTCATCGTCGCGCATCTTTCACGCTCGCGTCGCGCGCGCGCGCGTCGCGTCGACGCGTCGACGCGTCGCTGACGCCAGATGACATCGTTCGCGCGTTCGCGCGTCGTCATCGCGCGCGTCGTCATCGCGCGCGTCGTCATCGCGCGCGCTCGCGGTGTGCCGTCCCGACAATGGGACGCGACGGGTCCGCGTCCAAGGGCGCCGCTTCGCGCGAGCGCGCGCGACAGGCGCTCAGCGGGGACTCGAGCGCGACGTCTTCGTTCTCCGGGTGCGCGTCGAACGCGCGAGGGTGGACGAGAGGAGGGCGAACGCGCGCGATTGTCGACGCGCGCGCGGGACACTTTTCGATTGAATGAATAATGGCGACGAGAGACGCGCGATCGATGGACTGACGACGAGCGACGACGGACGAACGGGACGAACGCGTAGGTTTGGATTCGGTGGATACTCGGGAGGGGTGTCGCTGAGAGACGCGAGCGCGAGCGGGGAGGTGTCTTCGGAAGTCTTGGACGAAGACGTCGCGCGCGCGCTTCGACGATGCGCGCAGAAATCATCGACGTCGACGAAAGTAAAGGCGCTTCGCGAGCTCGAGGAATCGCTGTTCGATGGTGACGAGGATGACGGCGCGCGAGGGGGCGGAGGGGCGAGGAAATCGGTCGACGCGTTGGCGGCGTTGAGTCGACCGTGGGCGCGCGCGTACGACAAGTTGGCGGGCGACGGCGACGTCGGGTGTCGTCGAGAGGCGTCTGTGCTGAATGGACGCATCGCTGTGGCGTGTGGGAAAGGGTTGGGGAAGATACTAAAGTCGACGCCGCTCGTGTCGGCGTGGGTGAAGGCGATGTGCGATCCCGCGGAGGAGGTGGCGGCGGCGGCGAAGGCGGCGTTCGAGCGCACGTTTTCCACCGATGAACGACGACGAGGGGCGATGGCGCACGCGCACGAGGTCATCTTTGACGATTTAGTGGAGTCGCTCGGCAGGCGCGGACCGGGGGATATGATTTTTAGGGATGGGTCGGAATCGGAGCAGTTTGCGCGGTTCGATTTGAGCGTTCGAGCGGCGCTCTCGGCGTTGGCCTTCACGTGCGAACGCCTGTGCGCGCACGCGAGCGCTGAGAGTGACGCGGCGGCGGAAAAGTTTAACGCCGCGATGAATTCGCTCTCGCAGCTCAAGGTGCCGATCAAGGGGGAGTTTGCGTCTATTCGTCGCGAGGCGTACGCGACGCTCGATCGCGTCGTCAAAGCCTCCCGCGAGGATAATCTCACCCCCGCGTGGCGACGCGCGCTTCGAGACCAGATGCCGAAGATTGCGGCGACGAGTTTAGCGCTCATCTCGTCCGAGACCGAACCGGGAGGCATTCGAGACATGTGGGAATTAATACTGGGCGTCGTCACTGTCGACGCCGAGGCGTGGAACGCCGTCGACGTGGAGAAACAATTCATACCGGATGTGCGCAAACACTTCAAACGCGGCTGTTACGGCGCCGCGAGCGTATCGTCGCAGTCGCTGCTACCCCTGTTGGCGAACATGCCGCCCCGGACGCTCATCGAACGCGGTGCGGACGGCTCGCCGATGGCGGGTTTACGAGGTGTCCTCGACGCCGTCTTCGCGGGATGGAGTTTTCTCAGTTCGAGCGCGGTTCGCGCCAACGAAGCGCGAGAGATGGTCCCCGCGTTGCGCGAGGGCGTGTTATACAGCGTGTTAAAGCTCGCACCACTCACGGATCACGCCGAAGAGTGCGCGACGCGCGTCTGCGTAGATGACGTCGTCGGCGTCTGGATGCGAGAATTTCTCGCGCGCGGCGACGCGCGCGCGCTCGACCTCATGCGCGACGCCCTCGACGTCATGGCGACGAAACCGCACGCGAAAACCGCCGTGATCGAGGCCTGGTCCGCGCTCGGTGATATCACCGAACGCGCGCTCGAGGACGAGACCGCGGGCGAACACGCGTTCGCCATGTTTTCGCGCGTCGTCGCCTCGGGCGCGACGGCGTCCACGTCCGCGTCCGCCGTGCGCCCGTTCGCCAAGGCTGTCTTCGCGCGCGCCGTTCACCACCCGACGACGCGTTCGGTCGATCACCTCGCCGCGCTCGTGGACGCGCTGGGCGTGGACGCGTTCGACGGCGCGCAACGGGTGATGGATTTTTGTCTGTCCGAACCGGCGCCGCCCGGCGCCGGCGCCGTCGTCGCCGCGGTGTTGAAGCACGACGCGACTCGATGGCGCGCCGTGATCGACCGCGCGTTGAGCGACGACGACGACGAAGAGTGCGTGCACACCGTGGTGGACGCGCTCCGAGCGACGACGACGCCGTCGTCGCTCGCGTGCGATGCGTTGGACGCGCTCGCGCGGCGGTGCGCGCGGCGACGCTCGACATCCTCGGCGAGCGCGGAATTCCTTCGAGTCGTCTGTCGACGCGGACTCACCGCCGTGCTCTCGCGCGACGCCGCGATCGATGCGTACGAAATGATGGCGACGGGCGCTCGCGACGCGTCGGCGCGACGCGCGTTGGCGACGCGACCGCCGCCGAGAGAGGAACGCGCCGTCGTCGCCGCGTGGGCCGAAGCCGCGGGCGCGGCGTTCGGGGACGCCCTTCGTGAGAGTCAAACCACGGTGGAGTGCGTGATTCACGAGGCAGCGAGCGATGAGGATGAGAGCGAGGACGAAATTGAGTACGTGCAAACGAGAGAGGGAGAGGCGGAGCGAGATTGGCGAGAGATTGAACGCGCGGCGGCGAGCGGCGAGACGCTCGCGCCGGAGACGCGAGACGCGTTGGCTCTCGGCGTGATGCGCGCCGCCGCGCGCGCGGCGCGGAGTCAATCTCCGGAAGAGTCAGAACTCGTCTTACGTCTGTGGGCGCGACGAACCGCGACCGCGTTGCGGGCGTTCGGCGTCGACGACGCCGGCGTGGTGCGCGTCGCCGTCGACGAAGTCGCCGGCGCCGGCGCCGGCGCCGCCGCGAGTTTCCATTGGTTGAACGCGCTCGCGCGTGAGTTCGAGTGGACGCCCATTTTACTCGCTATGGACAACGACGCTCGCCGCGCGTTCATCACTGACGGTTTACGCGCGGCGAGGAACGCGACGCGCGCGTTCGCGGCGACGGTGTGCGGTGCGGGACGATTCCGCGCCGAGACGCTCGACCGTCTCCTCGCCGAAGCCGTCGCGTCGGCGCCCGACGCCGACGCCTCGGACGACGCGCTGTTGACCTTCGTACGTCACGCGAGTGAACACGACGCCGAGTGGACGACGGAACGCGCGACGAGCGCCATCGTGCGACGCTTTCTCGACGCCGCCGCGTCCCGACTGGAGACGTTTTCGCGTCCGCGACTCGCGCGTCTCCTTCCGTGGGTGCTACCTCCCGCGGACATGTCCGGAGGCGATCAAGGACGAGCGTTCATCGCGACGGTGATCGAAGACGCGCGTCGAAACGTCGAGAATAGACGCGTCGGTCTGGACGGATCGACACTCGCGCTCCTCGCGGCGTGTTTCAGTCGCGGCGACGATTTGGATGACTCGTCCTCGGCGTCGCCGCGGTCGTTGACGTGCGCGTCGTGCGCGCCACTCGTCGACGCGTTTCGCGCCATCTCCAAGCGCGAAGCCGCAGACGCCGCCGCGCGAGCCGCCGCCGCGCGATTCGGCGGCGACGCGTCGGCGAACGACGCGATGGAGACGGACGCCGGCGCCGCCGACGCCGGCATCGCCGCGCTCACCCGCGCGATCGTTCGACGGTGCGCGGCGGATCTCGACGCCAGGGATTGGGGCGCCGTCGTGGGTCGACTCGACGCGTGGACATCGACGCGCGCGAAGACGGCCGAAACGCGCGCCGCGAACGAGGACGACGTCGATGACTCGGACGACGGAGGCGCGGCGGCGATGCGAGACGCGGCGGCGACGACGCGTCTCATCGACGGTTTACCCGTGGAAATCTCCGAACCCACGACCGCGTCGTCGTCCGGTGACGTCGTCCCGTACGCCGCGCGCGGTGACGCGGCGATGACGATCGCGTCCGCGCTCGCCGCGGCGTCGTGGCCGAGCGAGCGCGTCGACGTCGTCGAACGCGCGTTCGCGTGCGTCGCCCTCGCCGGCGCCGAGCTCAAAGACATCGAAGAGGAAAACGACGACGCGAGACGACTCGCGTTTTGGACGCGCGCGCGGCGAGAGACGCGCATGTGGGAACAAATCGCGCGCATCGCGTGCGGGACGGCGCCGACGAACGCGAGCGCGTCTCGCGCGGGGACGCGCGTCGACGCGCGCGAAGACGCGCCGTTTGAAACCGTGACGTCGTTGTATCAACTCTTTCACGCGCGCGGGGTATCGAGCGACGACGACGATGTCCGGGACGCGCTCAGACGCGCGGCGTATGGATTATTATCGAGCGACGCGCTCGTGCAAGCCGCCGTCGTCGGTCTCGACGCGAGCATCGCCGACGTGGATAAAGTCGAACGCGCGCTCGACGCCGGCATCGCCGCCGCGGACGCCGACGACGAGGCAGACGTGTCCAATTTCGGCACCCCCGCCGAGAGCGCCGGTCTGCGCGAAGATCTCGCCGCGCTCTTCTCCACCGCCGGCGCCGAGGAGTCGTCGTTCGACGCCGTCGCGCTCGGATGGGCGTTGTTCTTCCGGTACCTCCTCCGCCTCGCGCCGGATTCGGCGTGTCGAGAGCGATTGATCAACTACTCGCGCGAGACCAAGGCTATTCCCACGCTCATGCGCGAGATCACGCGTGAGATGCCGCTTCCCGACGCCTCGGACGGAGACGCGCGCGAGGGAGACCTTCCGACCGCGTGGAGAGGCGTCGATTGGGACGACCCGACGTCGCCCGCGCAACTCTTCGACGCGCGTCTCTCGCGAGACGTTCTCCTCTACGCCGCCGCCCTCCGAGCCCTCCCGGCGAGCGTGCGCACCTTCGTGAGCGACATGAAACCACAACGAGACGCCAAGCGTCTCACAGTCGCCACCGCCGCCGCCGTATCCCCGACGCTCGTCGCCGCCGAATTCCGCGCCGTCGCCGCCTACGCCTTCGCCGGCGCCGGCGCCGCCGACGGCGCCGGATCCCTCGTCATCAAACCCTCCACCACCGCCCGCGAGGTCATCGCCAGGTACGAGATCGACGAATCCGCCCTCGAACTCATCGTTCGACTTCCCTCCGCCTACCCCCTCGCCCAAGCCGAGGTTTCCTGCGAGGAACGCGTCGGCGTCTCCGAATCGCGTCTTCGCAAGTGGACCCTCGGCGTCGCCGCCATTCTCAAACACCAAAACGGTGCCGTCGCCCAATCCCTCGATCGATGGCGACGAAACGTCGACGCTGAATTCTCCGGCGTCGAGCCGTGTCCGATCTGTTACGCCGTCGTGCATCCCGTCGATCATCAAAAACCGAGACTTCGATGTCGACAGTGCGACAACGCGTTTCACGCCGCGTGTCTGTACACGTGGTTTCGAACCTCGAGTAAATCCTCGTGTCCGCTCTGCGTCACCCCGTGGGGGAGTTCGTACAGGTAGAGGCGCGACACGCGCGTCGTCGTCGCGCGAGCGGGGTGCACGCGCGCGTTCGAGCGCGACCGCGAGAGACGCGCGCCATTAGACGAATCGAATCGAATCGAATCGAATCGAATCATGATGTACGCGGTCGTCACCGCGATCGCGCCGTGTGAACGCGCGTACGCCTCTCGAACCAACACCGCACGCATCAAACGCGTCCTCGCGATCGACTGTTCGCTCCCGCGCGACGATCGCGTCGTCTCTCGCGCGCTGACGCTGTGGAATCATCGCGCGGTGACGATGATCGATTGTCGACCGGGCGACCTTCTCGCGTGCGACGCGCGCGCGATTCGCCCGCGCCGCGCTCGAGGAGGTCTCGCGGTCAACGATCGATCGCTCCACGCGCGCGAGGACGCGACGTTTGAACGTCTCGCGCGCGCGGAGGACCTTCTCGGACGAGGATGGGGACGCATCGGACGCGTCCGAGACGGTGGGGTGCCGAGTTTACGGGGGTGCCGCGATTCCGCGGACGCGCGGCGACTGCGCGCGCTCGCGCGGAGCGCGAGGCGAAGACACGCGGGAGCGTTGCGTCGAGAGGTGGATGACGTCGAAAGGCGACGACGAGGATCGTTTTCGAGATTTGAGGCGTCGTACGTGGACGCGGAGGCGATGGGTGACGTCGGCGTCGGCGGGCGGGCGCGGAGGTGTCATTTTTTAGGACGCGTCGTGCGATGGACGGTGCGCGCGTCGTCGAGGGGTGAAGAGTTGGGATCGAACGGGGGAGTGTACAGTCGACGGATCGTGTGGGCGCGTCAGAGCGCGAATGGGGCGATGGTGGAGATCGCTTTACCGCCGACGAGGGAATCCGTCGAGGAGGCGAGACGCGCGGATTTGGAGCGCGCGGTGATCGACGTGCGGTTCGCGTTGGCGCGCGAGACGACGGTCGAGGGGTCGTGTCTTGCGTTGGTGTGTGATTCCAAGTATTCGTATTGGCGCGTCTTGGACGCGAGCGATCCGAGATACGAGGAGGTGTGCGCGAGAGTGCCCGAGACGGCGGGGATCGACGGCGCGTCGACGTGCGGAGAGTTGGCGACGCGCATGCGCGAGACGGGGTTTTCGCGCGAATCGGCCACGTCTTTGATTTCCTTCGACGCGGTCGTGCGTTGGGTGAAAGTAGAACTCGAAGGTGAGCGGCGATATCGACGCGTGCCGCGGATGTTGCTCGAGGAGGAGACAGCGACGGCGACGGAGATGATTAAATTCGCGTGTCTGGAGTGCGAACGTGAACTCGTCCCGGATCGAAACGGCGTGTATAAGCAGTGTCAATGCGCGTCGACGAGCGACGATGTGAGGTGCGGATTCGCGTGGCGCGACGTCGTCTTGGGTGTGTGCGACCCGAACGACGACGCGGGCGAGGACGTCGTCGTGATGCGCGCGTCGGGCCATCTCGTGCGTCGACTCTTATTCGGCGTCGATCCGGCGTCGGTGCTTCGCGCGGACGACGACGACGACGATGACGAGACGGACGACGATGGAACCGACGTCGATGACGACGTCGGGCGGCCTCGACGAATTGATCACAGACTTCTCGTGTTGACGGCGATCAATCAACTCGTCGCGTGGAGGAAAAACGGCGCCGCCGCTCGGTGGCGAGTGAAATTCCCGGCGTTGGATGAAAACGGATTGGCGCGAAGAGACGAACTCGAACTGATAGATTTCAATATTTAGGACGCAAGCATAGTCATCGACGTCGCAGCGATCTCGCGAAGCACGCGCGTACGCTCCTCGACGACGTCGAGTTCTCTCGCGAGTCGTTCTCCACGCGGCGCGACGCCGTCGGTTCTCGCGCATCTCGCCGCCAAATTTCGAACCGCCATCTTCGCCTCGGCGAGTTTCCGCGTGCGTTCGACGGTACTACGCGTCTTATACGCCGTCTCCTGTCGCAACCGCGCGTTTTCTCGTCGCGCAGCCTCCTCTCGTTGTCGCAATCGCGCCGCCGCCGCTGTGGACGTCAATCGTGCCTCCTCGACGCGCTTCATCTCGCGCTCGTGCGCCTCTCGACTCTCCTCGGCGCGTTTCTTACACGACGCCACGCTCGCTCGCAATCCATCACACGTCGTGCGAAGCGTCTCGTGCCTCGCGATGACGTCCGAGATATCCTCGAACGCGTCGCCGCCGCGCGTCTCCTCGGCGACGCGCGTCAAAAACGTCTCAAACGCGCGCACGCGCACCAACTCGCGCTCCACCCTCGACGCCGCCTCCGATCGCTCACGCAGCGTCTCGCGCATCTCCACCAACCGCTCATCCCTCCGCGCGTTCGCTTCGCGCTCCTCCTTCTCCCGACGCATCGCCACGTGTCGCTTCACTTCGTTTTCTCTGACAAAGGCTTCGAATCGTCGTACGTCCGCGCGCGCGCGCGCCTGCGCCGCCGCCACTTCCCGCTCCCGCGCATCACACGCCTCCCACCGCGCGTCCCGCTCGCGCATCTTCGCCTCCAGCGCGCGCGCGACTCGTCGAAGCGCTCGCGCATCGAGCGCGCGAGACGACACCGTCGCGCCTCGCGCGAATCTCGCCGCCGCCAACGCGCGCGCCGCGTCCGCCTCCTCGTCCTCCTCATCCGACCGACACCTCCCGTCTTCTCCGCGACGCGACGCGAGCGTGAGAAACCCCTCGTTTTCATCCGATTCATCGCTCGACGGGTCGTCGTTCGTCGTCGACCCATCGCTCGTCGACGCGCGAATATCTTCCCCAATTCTTTCCATGACTCTGTCGTTTGATCTTCCCGAAGGCCCGAAATAGATTAATCGCGCGATCTTCTCACCGTCGTCGCGCGCGCGATCGCGCCTCGGTCGTCGGAGACGCGCCGCGCGTCGAAAAGAAATTGTGTCGACGCGTCGACGCGTCGCGCGATCGCGTCGCGCGTCGCCGTCGTCGGTGACGCGTCGACGACCGATGAATGACGTCTCGACCGAATCGAGCCATGCATCTTCATTCGCGCGCGCGCGCGCGCGACGCGTCGTCGGAGACGCGAGACGAGGCGCGGTGCGCGTCGGGAGACGAGCGATCGACGATGTCGTCCGCGAAGGTGAGAAGCGGGGAGGTGACGCGCGCGCGGGGAGGTGATGCGACCGCGGAGACGCGCGCGAAGGATGTCGACGATGATCCCTCGACCGCGGCGCGAGATGGGAGGGGATGGACGCTCGCGCGCGCGATTCGCGTCGTCGCGGTGACGTGCGTCGTCGCGTTGGCGCTCGATCGACGAGCGCCGGCGAGGGGGGGCGCGGGAGGGATCGAGGCGTTCGAAGAGTCGAGAGCGCGCGCGACGGCGCGCGCGTTGGAGTCGGACGGGGCGCGGCCCACGGGGTCGCACGCCGAGGTGGCGGCGTTCGCGTATCTGGAAAATGCCGTGGAGAGCGTTCGCGCGAGCGTCGAGGGCGCGGAGGGGGTGGTGGTGGAACGAACGCGCGGGTCGACGAGCGGGACGACGCGCGGGACGTGGAAGACGGCGTACGCGAACGCGACGTACGTCGGCGTTCGCGTGCGAGACGCGCGCGCTAGAGCAGAGGGGTGGGAAGAAGTCGCGTTGGTCGTGAGCGCGCACGTGGACACGGTGCACGCGAGCGTGGGTGGGAGCGATAACGGGGCGAATTGCGCGTCGGCGTTGGAGGCGACGAGAGCGGCGGCGAGGAGAATCGCGAGCGATGCGCGGACGAGAGGGTCGCGCGCGATGTGCGACGTCGAGGCGAAGCGGTGCGCGGTGTTGGTGTTGATGTATAGCACGGCGGAGGAGGAGGGATTGGTGGGCGCGCACGGGTTGATGAATAATAGGGATTGGTTCGGCGACGGCGACGCCGCGCCGAGACTCGGCGTCGTGTTAAATTTGGAATCCATGGGCGCCGGTGGGCCGCACAGATTGTTTCAGGCGCGCACGGACACGCGCGCGGGCGTCGAGGCGTTGCGCGCGTGGGCGCGCGTCGTCCCCAGAGCGAGTGGGAACGTGTTCGCGGAGGACATTTTCAACTCTGGACTCATCAACAGCGGAACAGATTACGCCATCTTTCGCGAATTCGGCGATCGCGAGACGGCACTGTTCGATTTCGCCTACGTCGAGCGCACGTCCGTGTATCACACGCCGAGAGACCGCGTGAAATACGTGCGACCTGGATCGATGCGACAGTCTGGGGAGAACCTGCTCGAGTTTATGTCGCACTACGTCCGCACGGGCGGATTCGCCCTCAACGCCGACGCGACGGACGCGCCGCCTGCGCCCGTGTCGTGGTACACAGTTCCCGGATACGGCATGGTCGTGCACCACGCGCCTCGCCCGGAGCGTCACGCGACGTTCTTCGCGCTCCCGTTGGTGCTCTTGGCGTTGTTTTTGCGCAAGGCGTACTTGGGAGACGCGATTTTCGCGTCGGCGTCCGCGTCGCGCACGCAAGCCGTGACGCGCGCGCGAATGGAGGACACGTTCCGTCTCATGGTCGCCATCCCAACCGTCATCATCGGGTGCGCGTGCGGTTGGATCGCGGCCATCACGGGCGCGGCGATCGCGCCCGCGATGGTCGCGCGCGCGTTCGGCGAACCCAACGTCTTCGTCGCGCGTCCCGTCGGACTCGTCGCGCTCTCGGGCGCCGTCGCGTTCGGATGTTTCGTCGCCGTGCAGACTGTCGTGCACTCGCTGAGCTTCGCGCTGTTGCCTCTGTCGGTGAAGATGCGATCGACGGATGACGCCGAACGCGTCGCCCAATGGTCGTCGCTGTGCGGTAACGTCGTCGTCTGGGGCGCGTTGACGTCTCGCGCGGTTCGCGCCGGCATCGGGTCCTCGTACATCGCCATCCTCTGGCTCTTCGTGCCTACAGTGACGATGATCGCACCGACGCTCTTGCCGTGGACGTTCGCGCGAACGAACGACGCCGTTCCCGCGCCGCCGAGCGCGGACGCGATGGCGTTCGCCGTCGCCGCTCCGTTATGGATCACGTTCCCCAACGCCGTCGTGCTCTTGCGCGTGCTTCAGGGCGTCGGTTCGCGGTCCGTCGTCGGTGACGGTTTGATTTACCTCTACGACGCCATCGGTGGGGCGGTGATCGGCGTTCTCGTCGCCGCGACGTGCGCGTCGTTGGCGCCGAGCGCGGCGGCGGCGCCGCGGCGGCGTCTCGCCGCGCGGCGCGCGTGTATCATCGCCGCGTGCGCGTGCGCGTACGCCGCGTGGTTCATGACGTGCACAGATGGTCGACAATGGACGTCGATGTCGCCGCAACCGCTCGTGCTGTCGCACGTCGTGTCGTCGAACGAGGCGCGCGTCGTGCTCGCGCGCGCCGGCGCCTCTCGAACGCGAGGCGTCGCGCGCGCGCTCCGATCGAACGCCGAGTTTCAGCGAGCGTTCACGCTCGAGTGCTCCGCAAACTCGACGTTCGATTTCGTCAACGCGGTGACGCGCGGTGCGTGCGTCATCGAGTCCAAGACGAGCGCGACGGCGTTGATGAACGAAGCGCGCGCGACGGGCGTCACGCCGCCGTCGTTCGGCGCGCCGATGCGAGACCGTGACGGCGTCCTCGTGCGCTTGTCCGTGGGCGAGAGTCTTCGATGGGTGCTCGCGGTGGACGTGCGGTGCGTGTCACGACTGTCCGTGTCGCCCTCGTTCGACGCGAACGGTGACTTGACGGACGCTAACGAAACGTGGATTGACGTCGGCGAGTACGTCAGAGGCGCGGGCGGGACGCGTTTCGTCGTCAACGGCGTCGGTGGAGCGTCCGCACCCATGGAGTACGCGATTCGGTACGTCGCGCGCGACGCGGAGACGCGCGCGACGTACTTTGCGGGGAACGCGACCGCGGAATCCGAGGCGTGCGCGAATGGCGCGCGCGCGCGCGTCGATTACGCGTTGCGCACGCCGTCGGTGACGAAAATCGACCGCGCGCTTCCACCGTGGGCGGTGCCGTTTGGCAAGCACAAGAGTCCGCAATGGTTGGCGTTCGTGGAATCGCACGACGTGTTACGAGCGTAGGAGCGTCTCTTCTCATTCATGTACAGTACAAATACAAATCTACGCGAACCGTCTCGGCGCGTCGACGTCGAAATCCTTCGCCCGCAACGACACGAATAATAAATCTTCATCCGTCCCGAACGCGCGTCTCGCGTCGTCGAAACACGACCACGTCACGATTTTGCGCCCCTTCGTTCGAGCGTCGCCCGCGGGATCGATGAGCGTAAACGTCTTCGCGTCGACGTTCGCGTCTTCGACGACGACGTAGTGTCCCTCGAATCCTTCACTCTTCGTCTCCGTGGGCGACAATCCGCGTCGATCCACGAGCGCCACGCACGCGTGCGCGCCATTCAAAACGATCGCCGCGATGTCACCCGCCCGCACGCGTCGTCGCACGACTCGAACGGGCGAATCGAGCGCCGTCGCTCGACGAAACGCCGCGTTCACCCGCGCGACGTCTCGTAAATAATCCTCCTCATAAAACGCATTCTCCGCCAAACGAGGATCGACACCGATCGTCTTCGTCACCAACATCACCCCTCTCGCCCCCGCGGCGGTGAAAATACCCGCGAGATCGATCGTCCACGTCGACCGACGACGCCGCGCCGCGTCTCGCGCGCGCCGGCCCAAAACGCACGACGCGCACGCGCGCGCGCAATCCCACTCGCGCGTCTGCGGCGTCCACGACGCGCGCGCGGCGATGACGGGCGACGACGCGCCGAGATCGAACGTCTCGCGCGCCTCCTCGGACGTCATGCACGGGACGTCGTCGTCCATCGATGGATGCCATGGATGCGACGATCGCATTCGGTCGGGACGACCGCGTCTCCCGACGTTGATTCGACGCGTCGCGTCGCGAGCGTCACGTCGCGAGCGCGAAGACGACGCGACCCATCGATCCGTTCGCGCGTCGCGCGCGGCCGAGGACTGACGCGCGCGTCCGCCGCGCCGCGCCCCTCGGCGGCCTTTCGATATGTACTACATGTTCAGACATATAGTACGTATTCGTATACTTTTGAAACCCATCAAAACCAACCAATGGGACATACATAAAAACGCCCGCACCCTCGATCCCGCCGCGCCCGCGCGCGTCACTCACCGCCCGCGCGCGACCGTCGGTCCGCGCCCGCCTCCCTCCGAACGTCCCGGCGCACTCCTCCGAATCATGCCCGTCGAACTTCGCGTCGCCTCTCGCGAGCGCACGCGCGCGTCGACGCGCGATCGAATCCTCGCGCCCGCGCCCCGATCGGGCGCCGTCGTCGTCTCCGCGCCCGCGCTCCCGTCGCTCGCCGCGGTCAAGGTGGAGGAAAAGAAAAAGGTCAACTTTAACGACGTCATGCGCAAGGCGTCCGCGAGAGCGTTCCGCGGGGGCGTCGCCGGGTTCGCCGCGGGTGTCATTCAGGTGGGAACCTTCATGTGGATGCGCACGGCGATGAATTATCAATACGCCAACGGGGGCACGATGCTGGGAAGCATCAAGTCGCTGTACAAGGAAGGGGGCGTGCCGAGATTGTATAAAGGCATGTCGTTCGCCATCGTGCAGGCGCCGTTGAGCCGATTCGGGGACACGGCGGCGAACACCGGGGTGATCGCGGCGTTGGAGGCGTACTATCCGCACATGCCGGTGAGCGTCATGACGGGATTCGCGAGCGTCGGCGGGGCGACGTGGCGAATCTTTTTGACGCCGGTGGATACGTTTAAGACGACGTTGCAAGTGCAAGGGAACGCGGCGTTTAACATGTTGAAGGATAAGGTGAAAGCTGGCGGCGTGGGCGTCTTGTATAACGGCGCGGCGGCGAATTTCGCGGCGAATTGGGTGGGTAACTATCCGTGGTTCGCGACGTTCAACTACTTGCAAAAGAACATTCCGCAGCAAGATACGGCGTTGAAGCAAAACGCCAGAAACGCGGCGATCGGTATGTGCGCGTCCATCGTGTCGGATTGCATCTCCAACTCGTTGCGCGTCGTCAAGACGGTGAAGCAAACGTCCGGAGACGCCAATTTGGGATACATCGACGCCATCAAGGGCGTCCTCGAGAAGGACGGCATGAAGGGCTTGTTCGGCCGCGGTTTGTCCACTCGCATCGCCACCAACGTGTTGCAAGCGATGGTGTTCTCCGTCGCGTGGAAGGGCATCGAGGCGGAGCTCAACAAGCGCGCCGAGGCGAAGAACGCGCCCAAAAAGGGCAAAAAGGCGTCCCTCACGGCGACGCAAGTCTCCGGTCTCGGTTTGCCCCCGCTCACCGTGGCGTGAGCGACACGCGTGACGGGTCGATGACGGGAACGGTGGTGTCTCGGTCTCGCGCGATTAGAACGCACGGTTCTCTCAGTTTTTGTGTTTTGATATTGACACGTCATCTAACTTAAATCTAGCTTAGCACGCACGCGCGAGCTCCTTATCCGTGAAGACCCACTCGTCGCCCTTCTTCACGATAGCGATGCACTTGCTCCCGACACGCCATGTCGCCGTCGCGATCGGGGTCGGATCGTAGAGGTAAAGATCCGGGTACGCCTTTTGCAACGCCTCGGTCGCCATTTTCGCGTGATAGTGCGGAATGGTGTGGTTGATGTGGTGCGCGACGTGCGTGCTCCCGATGCGATGGTGCAAGAAATCGAACACCGGACCGTACGGACGATCGATGGTCATGAACGCCCCCTTGACCAAGTTCCAATCGTCGCCCTCAAAGTGCGGCACGTCCACGTCGGTGTGTTGCAACCACGTGTACAAGACGAGCCAAAAGTTGGTCACCATGTACGGACCGACGTAGAGCGCCATGACGGTGGCGATCCCGCTGTGCGCGGCCCACGCGGCGAGCGCGCCGAGCACCGCGATGACGCCGACGTCGGACTGCCACACCTTTTTCGCCCACTTACCCGGGAAGAGCGCGTGCTTGCCTTGCTCGCCCATGAAGGGTAAGAAGTGATTCGTCTTCCCGCGAACCGGTCCGCCGCTCGCGCCGGTGAGCAAGTAAATGGGCCAACCGAGCGCGAAGACGCCGATGAGGTTAAGAAATGTAAAAGGTCCCTCACCGAGCAAACCTCGAAGCTTGAAGACCATGTTAGCGTCCTCGGTGCCGAGTCGCGCGGGCACGTGCGTCTCGCCCTCGAGGACGTGATTCGTGCGCGAGTGATGCACCGCGTGCGATCGCTGCCACGAAAAGTACGGCACGAGCAACAGCGAGTGTAAAATGTATCCAACCGTGTCCTGAACCGTCTTATTATCGCTGAACGCCCCGTGTCCGCACTCGTGCGCCGCGACCCAGCACCCGGTCGCCGCCGTTCCCGTCACGAACGCGTACGCGACCCACACCGGCCAATACGCCGCCTGCAACGGCACGAACGCGTACGCCAACGCCCCACACGCCAACGTAATCGCCGTCGACGTCAACGCGTACGCCAAGCTCTTCGCCGTGTCTCGCTCGAAGCACTCCTTCGGAATGTTCGACAGCACCTCTTGCATGCTCGGAAATCTCTTCTCCTTGGCGTTCAGCGCCGCGCCCTTCAGTCCCGACATCAATTGCTCGTGCGCGGACGTGTCATACGTCGCGTCGGCCGCGCCGTGCGCCGTCGTCGTCCTCCCTCTCGCGGCGACGCGCGCGAGAGACGGAGAGATACGACGCGCGGACGTCCCGGCAGTCATCGTCATCATCGCGCCTCGACGCGCGGAAGGCGCGCGGGCGACGGCGCGCGCGCGCGCGAGGGGCACGGCGACGACGGCGGACATCTCGTGCGTGCGACGCGCGAGGCGGGAACGCGCGCGGGCGTGTGCGGGGTCGACGACCGCGCGCGGGGTCGCGGTCGGATTGGATAACGTGGATGGGACTATTTCTTGAGTCATGACTCATCGTCTATAGTGTACAGTACAAATTTCCTATGTGTGGAAGGAGACCCGTCCCGCGGCGGCGGCGGCGGCGGCGGCGGCGGCGGCGCGTCACACGACTCGGTTCAACCGCATCGTGCTGAGAATTTTATTCACCAATTGCGTGAGCACCGCCTGTGCCTGACGCTCGTAGCCGTCGTCGGTGATGAGCGCGCGAAGTCTCGCGACGACGTCGTGTCGAATGATGAGTTCCTTCGGTCGCTGCGCGTGCTCGTGCACGACGCCGAGCGTCTTCAACAGCGTGATTCGAATCGTCGTCTTCGTCGATGGATCCGCGATGGCGTCCATGAGGGGAGGGATGAAATCCTCGTTGGCGAGCGCTTGGCACAGGCGAGGGGATTTGGAGACGAGATCGAGGAGAGCCTCGAGGACGCTCGCCTCGCCGACGGATGCCTCGAACGCCTCGTGCACGCTCTCGGCGGCGTCGGATTCGAGGAGGCGAGCCTCGACTTTCCAAGGTTCGATGGCGAGCCAGGAACCGACGGCGTTGAGAGCGGAGAGGGTCCATCCGGAGTTGACGGAGATGAGACGGACGTACGCGTCCAGGGCGCCGTGTTTTTCGAGGAGCTCTCGCGTGCGTCGACTCGTGGACGCCATGTCGCAGAGGAGGGGCACGGCGAGCTTCACCGAGGGGGAGACGTACGCGGGCGCGTGGTCCTTGGTCGACGCGTCGTCCGCGTCTGATTCACCGATCTTGGCGCGATCGATGATTTGAACCAAGAGTGGGATCAAACCGGCGACGGCGGCTTGCTCTTGACGCTCCTTGTTCACCGCGCAGAGGTTGCGCAACGCTCTGAGCGCGATCTCGGACGACTGCGCGTGTCCAGATTTGAAGTTGCTCTCGACGCACTTGACGAGCTTGGGAATGGCACCGGCGCTCTGTAACGCGTCAAACGCTTCCGTCTGTTGCGATAAGAGATGAATCAAGCCGAGAATTTTCGTCGCCGTCGAACGCGGGACGACGCTGAGGTGCGCCAAACATCCGTGAATGATGCGCACGTCCACCAAAGATTTTGACACCTCGACGCATCCGTCGCCGCGCTTGGCGACTCGATACAGCGTCTCAGCGACGAGATCTCGATAGTATTTACCGCCGCTGGACGTGCCGCCGCCACCGCCGCCACCGCCGCGCGAGCGACTGAACGAACTGGCGCCGCCGATGGAACCAGAGATGGACGATCCGCCCTCGCTTCGCGTCTCGTCCATATCGTCGGCGTTCATCGCCGCGTCTTCGAGACTCGCGGTGTGCGTCGTGCCGAGTAATCCGACGAGTTTCGGGAATAGACCGGCGTTGGCGAGCGTCAGCGAAAGCGTTTGACCGAGCTGTTTCGGAAGTTGGTCGCCTCGCTCAATCTCCGCCGCGATGTAAATAGCCCCCAAGGCGAGCTTGGTGAGCTCGCGTCCGTTCCCACTGAATCCGTAATCCAGCACCTCCACCAAGACGGGAAGCGCGCCGCACGCGACGAGACATCGCGTGAACACCGGTCCCGCCTTTGCCGTCGCGCGGTAGAGTTTCAACGCCGCGAGTTTGATGCGCATGTTAAACTCTTTATTCCTCAGCACGTCGAGCGCCTTGGGTAAGACACCCAACGTGACGAACGACGTCAATATGTCTCGACTCGTCGTGCTCGCCGCTGCGACGCACTCGAGCGCCACCGTGCGCAAACGCGTGGACGACGTGTCGGCTTCAAGGACGCCCATGAGAATGCCGCATACGCGCATGGTGAAGAGTGTCTCGTTCGTCACCAATACGCTCTTCGATTCTTCCAACGTGCGAATGAATTCCTCGCCCACTATTTCCACTTCGTCGATCGTCGTCTCCCCGCTCGCGGACGTCTCGAAGGCGTCACGCAAACGATCGATGTTTTCGACGAGAGACTTGTTGAGTTCGATTTGCGCCTTCGTCATCCCAGTGTCGCTTCTCATCCAGTTTGCTAAATCTGTGTGCGAACTCGAACGATCTCGCGAACTCAAGAGAGACGACATGTTCGCCGACGCGCTCGCGTTCGGCGCGTTGACGCCGATGTTGGCCATCTGATCGATCACCTTGGCGATGACGTCTTCGCCGTTCGCCTCGCCCGCCGCCGACGTCGCGGCTCCTTCACTCTTCGGTAATATCTCGCTGAGCACCTTGTGCTCGTCCATCAACCACGTGTGATTCATGAGCTCCTCCGCGGTCGGTCTGTCTTTGGGATCTCGCTTGAAACACAACAACAAGAAATCCTTCATGGCGTCTGAAATTCTAGGCGGCAACGGCGGATGTTCGTCCCGAACAATCCTAAACAACGCGGGCATCGGATCTAAATCGAAATACGGCGGCGAACTCGTCAACAACTCTATGATGGTGCATCCGACGCTCCAAATGTCCGCTGCCGCGGTCACGTTCCGCATCTCGATCACCTCGGGCGCCATCCAATACGGCGTCCCCATCGCCGCCTCGTCGCTCTCCGTCGCGCCGATCACCCCACCCTCTCCACTCTCCTCCCCTTCCGACGCCTCGCCCGCACCCTTCGTCCCGACATCATCCGCGCCGAATAGATCCCCGAATCCATCTCCGGGCGCGTGACGACCACCCTTGGTGGCGACGCCAAAGTCGGCCAACTTCACGACGCCCTCCTTCGTCGTCAAAATGTTCGCCCCCTTGATGTCTCGATGCACCACCCCCTGACTGTGCAGATACGCCAATCCACGCAACACCTGCGCGACGTACACCGCGCACAGACTCTCGGGAAACGCCCCGAATCGACTCGGATGCACCACGCGCGCCAACGAACCGTTCTCCGCGTACTCCAACAAAATGTACAGACTGTCCCCAACCTTCGTCGCTCCCTCGTACTTGACGATGTTCGGGTGCTCCAACCTCGACAGAAGCTCCACCTCGCTCGTGATGCGCTCGAGCTGATCGTGCGACATCTCCCGAAGCGGAATCTCTTTGATGGCGCAGACGCTTCCCGTGCGCTGGTCGACGGCTTTGTGCACGCGCGAGGTCCCGCCGCTCCCGATGAGCTCGCCCAGGATGTGGAACCCGACGCGTTTCAACCCGTGGGCCAGCGCGGACGGGCTCTCGACCGTCATCGTCGCGCGCGGTGGGGCGATCGCGCCGATGTGTGCGGAGACGGTTGGGGACAGTTTTCGGGACTCGACGAAACTTTTGTACAACGGGAATAATGAATGCATGATGCGCGTCCGTCGACCGAGACGGACGACGCGTTTAAAACGAACGCGCGCGCACGCGTCGAGCGCGCGGACGTCGAGCGCTCAGACGTCGGCTGAGGTGGAAATTTCGAGAATGCGCGCGCGCACGAGACGCTCCGCCGACGCGCGTTGCGCGTCGGCGACGTACGCGCGCGCGCATCCCGCGACGGCGAGGACGCACGCGGTGACGGCGAGGACGCCGTTGATGGACGATGCGGCATCGATGGATCCGGCGCGAACGTGGGCGGTGCAGGCGATGGCGGCGGAGATGGTGGGGATGACCCGGAAGAGGTAAAAGGCGACGCCGGCGAGCCGGCGAGACGCCGCGTACGCGAACGTCTCGTAGTGTGGGAACCCGCTGGCGACGCGCGTGAAATCGCGGAAGTGCGCGGTGGCGTGACACACCTCGACGATGAGCGCGCACGCGCCGGTGACGACGAAGACGTCGCGGTGAAGCGCGGCCAACGTCGCGGCGAGCGCGAGGGCGTTTCTGGAGACGACGCGCGCATCGCGACGCGCGCTCGCGACGACGATGCGTCCGAGCGTGACGATGACGAACGCCGACAACAGACGAACGGCGCGCGTCTTACCGGTCTTGGTGTCTGGGAGCATCCACTCGATGGCGCCGTCGCGCGCGCCTTGGGTGTCGTCGACGAACGCGCACGCCGCGAAACCCAACGCCGCGGAGACGACGGCGCGCATGAACGGAACGGTCAGCGCCAACGTTCGTTCGGTGAGCGTGCCGTGCGCGGTCGACGCTTCCTCGAGTTTCACCTTGCTCACTTTTTTGCTCCACTTGGGTAGAGATACGTTGAGCGAAATCGCGGCGACCGCGAACGTCGACGCGAAAACCGTCGCGAAGGACAAGAGCAGAGGCACCGCCAATGCGTACATCTCCACGACGCTCGCGGGGTTGTGCTGCGCGAACGCGGCGCACACCGCACCGACCATCGCGATGTCTTTGGCGTGCGGCAACGCCGACTGCGAGGGCGTGTTGATCGTGGCGTCGTCGCTGTACTTGATCCACGTCATTTGCAAGTCGTAAATCAACTTGTTCGCGAACGCCGCCTCGCAATACGCAAAGTAAAACTCAAACATGCGCAAGAATCGACGCGTGTATCCCATACCAAGAATTTTATCGGCGTGATGCATCATGCGTTCGCGCCACAGGCGCAACGTCACGGCGTAGTGCAGACCGATGTCGTCGTACGACGCGAGCATCAATCCGCGCGGCGCCGCGCTCGTCATCGCGCCGATAGACGGCAAGTGTCCGCCCGGGAAGATGTACGCGCGAATGAAGTCGCTTTCGCTGTTGCAGTACGATTCGTATCGTCCGTCTGGCATCGTGATGACCTGAATCGACGCGCGTCCGCCCGGTTTCAACACTCTGTGCACGGTGCCGAAGAACGTGGGCAAGTGTTCGTGGCCGACGGCTTCGAGCATCTCGATCGAAATCACCTTGTCGAACGTGCCCTGCACGTCGCGGTAATCGCAGATGACGATGTCGATCAAGTGCGATAATCCCGCAGCCTTGACGCGCGCCGTCGCCTCCGCGTGTTGCTCGTGGGACAGCGTCAAACCGGTGACGCGACAGTGCTTGGTTCGCGCCATGCGAATAGCGCACATGCCCCAGCCGCAGCCAATCTCGAGCACGTGGTCACCCTTTTCGATCTTCGCTCTTGCGATCATGGCGTCGATTTTCGCGTACTGCGAATGCTCCAAGTGCGCCTCTCGCTGTTTGTACGTGGTGAACTTGTTCAAGACGTCCACCGACATGTTCGCGTCGTCGATGTCTCCGTGAATAGCGCTCGAGTAAAACATCGTCGAATCCAAAAATAACTTGTAGAAATCGTTCCCGGCGTCGTAGTGATACTCAATATTCTTACGCGATCCCTCTTTGGTGTTACTGAGCGCTTTGTGCGCCGCCATCTCCATCTGCGCGCCGACCCAGTTGACCGCCTCGGTGAGAAGACCGACGGGATCGTACCGCATCTTCGGTTTACAATCCTCGGTGTCGACGCCGGACGCCGCGGGGTGGCCCTTGCAAATCATATCCATGAAATCGATCAAATCCACGTCGAAATCACCGTTCATGTAACATTCGCCGAGACCTATATCGGCGCGTAAAATCGTCTGCATGAAGAGTCTTTGATTGAACACCGTCATCGTGATGGTCTTGGCGTTCTCGTTCGCCCCCTTCCCGCTCATCACGCGCTCGCTCCCGTCCGGTAGAATCATACGCAGACGCTTGTTCGCCGGAAGCCATCCCGTGCACGCGCGCTGGAACATGGGTAAGATCATCTTCGTCATCGTGGAGAGTTTCGGATCGCACGCGCGCGGCGACCACGGCACCGACGACTTTCCGAGCATTTCGTCAACGCAATCGACCGCGGACTTGATGCCGTCCTCGTGGAATCCGTATCCGCACCACGCGCCACAAAACCACACTCTGTCTTTGCCTTGAAGCGATTTGATGTCCCGTTGCGCGGCGATGGCCGCCTTGTTGAACAAAGGATGCGCGAGCGTCACCTTGTGCTCCACAGTCCCCGACGCGGGGTCGCGCGGAGGATTGAGCGTGACGAACAAATCCTTCGTCCCTGGCGCGAGGTTTTGTAGCAAATTGACCCAATACGTCACGCACACGCTCCTGCTCGCCGCCTCGTCGGCGGAGATGCCGAGTCGATCGCCTCGAAGGCAATTCCACGACGCCCACGCGTCTCTGTTGCGAGGCATGAGCGTGTCGTCAGTGTGTAAATAGACGACGTTTTCTTGGTACTTGACGTCTCCGAGCGCGCGTCGCTCCGCCGGCGTCGCGCACGGACCGAGCAACGCCAACGCCTGATCGCTGTGACACGCGAAGACGACGTCATCGAAGAGTTCCGACTCTTCTCGCGTCTTGCCCTTGGCGTTCGTTCTCGCGTACGTCACCTTGACTTTCGACCCGTCGAGCGTTCGTCTGACCGAACACACGCGCGTCCCCCTTCGAACGTCTCGCAATTCTTTCTCCACTGCGTCCACGTACGCCTTGGATCGCCCGCGAACGACGCGCCAATTCGGACGCTCAACGACGTTTAACAAGTGATGGTTGGCCCAAAACCGCACCAACGTCCGCACCGGAAACGCCATCGCGTCGTCATCGCTGCAACTCCAGATCGCCGCGCACATCGGCACGACGTACGACTCTTGAAAAAACCTCGAGTACTTCTTCGCCGCGAGATACTGTCCCAGTGACACGTCCTCGAACTCTTTCTCGCGTCCCGGCGTTAAAACCTCGGGCGCCTCGCGACCGAAACGTAAAATTTCACGAATCATGTTGAGAAACTTCCCACTCCTCGCGTTCGAACGCTGCGCGAACACCCCTCGCAATCCGATCGATCCCCACTCGACGCTTCCCGTGGACAAAGAGAAGGACATATCGCTCGGTTCGCTCTCCACGCCCAGCGTCCCGAAGAGTCCGACCAAGTGCGGATACGTCGTCATGTTGAACACTTGAAACCCGAGATCGACGTCGCACCCCGCCGAGGGCGATGGCACCGTCAACGCGTGTCCACCGAGTTCGCTCGAACTCTCGAACAGCGTCACAGCGCGGTGCGCGCGCGCGCGCGTCGCTTCGCCCGCGTCCCCATCACCATCGTCCCCAGCGCGCACTTTTTCATTCGCCCTCTCCGCGTCGCGCTGTAAGAGGAACGCGGCGGAGAGTCCACTCACGCCGCCGCCGATGACGGCGACGCGCGTCTCTTCGCGTCGTTTCGCGCGCGCGGGCATGTCGTCGGCGCGTCGGCGCGCGCGGAGATGTTCGGGACAAAATGGGTGAAAAAGCGCACGACGTGTGAGGCAAAGGGCTGGCTATCGCGTCGGAGGGTGTCTTTACACCGAGCGACGACACTACTGACGCTATGGATCGTGGATGCGCGCGGAAGAAATGCGCGAGAACGCCCCGCGCGATGGTCACGTCCAGACGATGTGTCGATCGGAGGTGACCTCGTATCGACGCTGCGCGACGAGTCGGCGCTTGACGTGGTCGCATTTGAGATCCGGGTGCGGAAAGGACTCGGCGTCGGGGAATCCGTCGTGGTCGAAATCGGTCGCCGAGGAGAGTGGGATGGCGGTGGAGGCGATGGATGGGTTGGAACGAGGACCGACGCCGAGGGCGGCCTCGGCGTTGTGCTTGGTCTCGAGGACGTGTTGGAGAAAGCGTTCCTTGTCGCGCGCGTCTCCGCAGTACGACGCGGTGACGGTGTGCGCGCCGGGAAAGGTGCCGTCCTCGCCAGCGTCGGCGGTGATAAAGTTACTGGATTCGCTCGTGCTCATGGCGTGGATGTGGTACGCGCCCGCGGACTGCGGGACGAGGACGTAGTTGAAGTAACTCTGCTCGGGGAACTCGCCGTAATTCACCTTGGACACCAAGCGACTCTCCCCGGCGAGCCATTGTTCGCACAGCGTCACGCTTCGCGTCGTCGCCGGGAAGATGACTAATTTCGTGTTCATGTTCCCCTGCGCCTCGTACACGTTTCCGACGTCTGAACTCACGACGACGTCGTATTTTTCCAACGCCGCCGACCACGCCTCGGTGGGATCGGACAAGAAAACCGTATCTGAATCTAAAATCACCACCGGTATCTGCGCCTTGAGCAGCTCGAACGCCGCGTGTACCTTGCGCCACGACATCGCATTTCTCGCCTTACCGTCGTTCGGATCCTTCCCGTACCTCCGAACGAAGTTTGCGTCGAAGAAACAATCCACGCCTCGATGCGCCTCGCACGCCTTTTGCGTCTCGTCGTCGTACGTCAACACCGTCACGTGCGGCAAAAGATCCGGCGCCCACCTCTTAACGCTCGCGATTTGCAAATACGTCATCCCCCATTCGAACGGTTTCGTGAGCACCAATATCCTCGCATCATCGCTCGCTCTCTGCGCGCGCGTCACGTGCGCGCGAAGTCCCGGGACCCCCATCGGCGGCGCCCGCCTCGCCCGCATTCCACTCCCACCCCTCGTCCGCACGCTCGGCACCCGCGTGCGCAGCGACACTCTATTCCACTTTTCAGCCTTACTCGGCGCGTTCGCCCGCGCGTCCGCGCTCAGACGTTCCCCGAAAAAATTATCCGGCACGCGCGGCGTCTCCCAACCGCCGGCGCCCAACGCCGCGCGCGTCTTCATCCCTCCCCTTCGTCCCCCCCCGACCCCCCCGATCGCGCTCGCGCACGCGCACGCACACACCGCGAGAATCATCACCCCCACACCGCGCGTGCGTCTCCACGTTCGTCTCGCGCGTCTCCCCGCGCCGTCATCCTCGTCGTCATCGGCTCCTCGCGCGCCACCTCGCGCGTCCCTCTCCGCGCCGTACGCGCTCGACGTCTCGCGCGAGACGAGCGCGCGCTCGACGTCGCGTCCGCGCATCGTCCCTTCGCGGTGTGTCGCACGAATTCGCGCGCGGGGACGACCGCGGACGACGAGGAGACGCCGCCGAGTGACGCGCGATCGAACGCGCGAGTCGTAACACCCATGACGCCGTCTCGCGCGACATCGCGACGCGCGAGGACGCGCTCTGACGCGCGCGCGCGCGCGGACGACGGATACCGGTGAAAACGTCATCGGTGGACCTCTGGACGAGGCGCGGAGGGATGACGCGCGGTGAGCGCGAGGCGCTGTTGACGCGAGACGACGATGATCCCGAGCGCGCGATCGCGCGGGATGCGTTCGCGCGCGACTCGACGGAACGGGGCGACGAGGGCGCGGTGCGAGAGATGAGTGAGGCCGGGGAGTCGTCGTGGCGATCGGTGTTGCGTCGAGGGACGCGAGTGGGGACGGTGGTGGCGCTGGCGATGGGCGCGTGCGCGTGCGCGGCGGCGACGGTTTCGGGACGCGTCGACGGGGCGGGGACGACGAACGCGTCGGGTGTCGCGAGTCCGGCGTCGAGACGTTGGGTCGTGGCGCATTCGTCGAAATCTCGAGCGGAGGGTCTCGCCAAGCTCGGTGGACGACCGAAATTTTGTTCAAAGCGGCGCGCGGGTTTCGCCTCGCCGTGGCCCGGGCGGTACGTCGACATCGGCGAGTGGCCGGATTCCTATCTCGTGCGAAATGCGGCGTGTGGACCCGCCGACGCGAGAGACGTAGACGCGGCAAAGTTGGGTAGAGGTCAATACGTTCGACCGAATCAAAAGTCGATCAATGATTTCATCCTCGACTGGAGTTTTAGAATCGGCGCGGGAAAGACGTACGCCGTGCCCCCGGAGGGTAAGGCGAAACACATCGCGATGAAGAATTCGAGCGCGCTGTTTTATAATTTCGTCCACGTTCCAAAGGCTGGTGGGACATTTTTCGCGCAGATGATGACGGACGCGATGGAGAAGAATGGTCAACACTTTGGATACGCCTATCCGCTGCACAAACCGCCCATGGGGTCGTGGATCACGCTCCCGCTGGTGGATTTGACGCAGACCAACGTTTATAGCACGGCGGAACACTTTCGCACGCATCAGCCCGAGCATTGGTTCGGTCAAGATTCGCTCGTCTCGCAGTACAACAAGGGAACGCGTTTTTTCGGTAAAGGGCAATACGGCATGGGTTTTTGCGACGCCGTCGACGGACCGTGCGTCTACCTGACGGTGTTGCGCGATCCGGTTCAGCGGTACCTGAGTCATTACAAGTACTCGTGTCTCAAAGGTTCCGAGGGTAAGGCGCAGTGGGAGGAGGAGTGGAAAGCCGTCGGACACTGCCCGCTCGATCCGATTGAATTCATGGATCACCTCGGTCCAAACTTGGATTGGACGTACCAACTCGCGCCGGGCGCCAAGGACGTCGCCGCGCGCGCCGCGCAATCCATGACCAACTTGGACAGCAACTGCTTCCGATACCTCATCCTCGAAAAGTATCACGACGGCATCGGGAAACTTCGCTCGACGTTTCCAGAGTTTTCTCACGTGGGCCTCAACTGGGGCGCGCGAAACGCGCAACCGCAGCTCGCCGCGTCCGAGTTGGCGCGTCTGCGACGATACATGTCCAACGCCACCATCATGGAGACCATCAAGCGCAGACACGCCAAGATGCAAGAGGTGTACGATCACGCCGTGGCGAATTACGATAAGAACTGGGCTCGCGCGCCGGCGAGCTGTTAGGTAGCGCGGCGAGAGAGAGAGAGACAGAGAGAGAGACAGAGAGAGACGCCGAAGCGCACGAACCGCGTCATTTTAAACCATACATAGTCTTCAAACCACCTACACTACGTTAAACCCTACCACCACTGTACATTTATGTACGCATCCACCACGCCCAGGTCAAGGTCGCGCCCGACCGCCTCGTCGTCACACCGCGCCACCGACGGTCGCGTCCGAGCATCCGCGCGCGAGACCCCGACGAACGCGCGTCGCGCATCGTCACCGCGCCTCGGTTTCCCGTCGAGCGCCGACCCGACGCCGCCGTCGATCGAATCCATCCTCGATCGTCCTCGCAACACCCATCGAGCGTCATGACGCCTCTCGCGAGCGCCGAGCGCGCGCCGTTGTTGACCGAGGACGTCGCGGACGTCGAGAACGCTCGAAGCGCCGCCGATGACACGCGCGCGACGGCGAGCGGACGCGGTGGTGACGGTGACGGCGAGGGACGACGCGCCGAGGGGTGGTCGTGGTCGAGACGCGCGTTGGCGTGCGTCGCGCTCTCCTCGGCGGCGGCGTTGTGCGTCGTCACCACGGGCGTCCCGGGATCGAGTGATGCGAATAATCTCGGTCGTGCGTTGCCGGACTGGCGAAGAGCGTGGGCGGCGGGGAGGATTCCGGAGGGGAGACAGTTTAGGGATTCCATTCCGGCGAAGAGGTGCGACTCGCGAGAGAGTCGCGGCGCGGAGGAGGATATCGAAAAGTATTTCATCTATCAAGCGATGCGAGCGGAGGCGACGGCGACGCTCGGGTTGTCTGAAAAGGGGAAACACGCGATGTTGAAACTGCATCGCGGACCGGAGACGCACTTCATCACCGGTATGGCGAATAACGACACCGAGGCGCCGTATCTCTTGCCCAAGGATGGATACGCGAAGAAGATTCGACAACGCGGAAACACAGCCATGTTGTATAATTTCGTACACGTCCCCAAGGCTGGTGGGACGTACTTTAACGAAGTGCTGGCGTCCGTTCAACGCACGATCGATAGCAAGTACGGCAAGGCGTTCCGTCCTCGTGAGGTGTACAACAGCGGTTGGCTCACGGCGCCGCTCGTCGACGCCACGGCGAATAACATTTACGCCACCACGCGCGCGTTGCACGCCAAGGAAAATGCATTCTCCACGGCGACGCTCGCCGAGGCGTACGATAAGGGTCAACGTCTCATGTCCAAGGGTTCGTACAACATGGGATTGTGCTCGGCGACCGAAGCGCCGTGCATGTATCTCATGGTTTTGCGCGACCCGTTTGAGCGCTTCATGAGCCATTACAAATACTCGTGCCTCGAAGGTGCCGAAGGTCGTGCCATGTGGGTGCCGCAGTGGAAAGCGGCCGGTGAGTGCCCGCTCAATCCATTGCAGTGGTTTTACTTCACGCAAGGGGACGATTGGACCCAACTCATCTCTCCGGGGACGTACCCCCGCGACTCGCAGTGCCACGTCGACGGTTGCATACACAACCTCAAGAGCGGCTGCGTGCGATATCTCCTCACCGAGAAGCTCACGGACGGGTTGCGGAAGATGAAGCTTACGCTTCCGGATTTCGCTCATCTCGATTTACAGCGCGCCAGTCACATGTTCACCAACGGCAGCAACGGTCGTCTGAGCAAGCGGCTCAAGGAGCGTCTGGAGACGTACATGGCTGACACCGAGATGATGAAGAAGATCAAGAAAGGATTGGCGCATCAACAGAAAGTATACGACTTCGCCGTCGAGAACTACGAAAAGTCGTGGACGAGCGATCTGAAGACGTGCTAGTGTCCAAAGAAGGACGCGTACGTACAACGATTCCACTTCTTGTTTAGCAGCGTTGTAATGACATTGAACTCCTTACAACCAGAAGAAACTATCTAACTTATGCACGATTCGATTCGATTCGACGTCGTTCCGCGTCATCATACGGCCGCCGACCCGATGCCGCCGGTCATGGCGGCGCGCGCGCCCTCGCGATACGCCTCCTCCCGCGCCTGTTGAATCGAGTGTCCGTCGGAGCGGAACGACGAGTACACCATGCGAATACAGACGACGGAGAGCACCGCGTCCGCCATCAGCATCGACATCACGATGGCGTGCATGATACCGATGATTTTGTGCGAATTCAGCGCTTCGGTAAGATTGAGTAAACCGCACGTCGCCCACTGTTGCGCGCCGAAGAAACCCGGCGGCGCGAGGGCGGCGAAGGTGACGAAGCCGATGTGTACCAAAAACATCAAGAAGAACCACAAAAAACCGAAAGCGCGGTCCGCCTTGAACGTGTTGTACACGCGTCTATACCACAGCATCCACGCGCCCGGAACGCCGCACACCATGTAGATGAACGACATCAAAAACGATGACAAGTCACCCTTTTGAAAAATTCTGATAAAGGTGACGAAGCAGTTGAACAACATCGCGACGGCGAATAACACGTACACGGTGTAACACAGCGTCACGCACCGCTTGTGTCTCGGTGGAATCTCATCCGCGATGCTGTGATACGCGATGGCGTACCACTTGAACGGCCAGTTGAGAGCGCTCGAACCGCCGCCGCTCGGCGCGTCTCTCACGGCGCGCTCGCGCGCCTCCAAATCCCGCTCGCGTCGTAAAACCTCTTGTTCGCGTCTCTCGAGATCGCGCTGTTGCGCCGCGAGCGACGCGGACGACGCGCCGTCCATCGCTCCACCGCCACCGAACGCGCTCCTGCTCGGCGCCGGGTTGGATGAACGTCCACCGAACGCGCTCTTAAACACCGCCGTCGCGCTCGATCGAAACCCGCCTCGCGGCTGCGACCGCGGCGCCCCCATCTCCACGCCCGTCTCACCGCCCTGATTCGCCGCCACATCGTACGCCCCGAACGTTGAATTCACGTCCCCACCGCCCTCGGCCTCGTACGCGTTCGCGCCCGGAAGAGGGACATCCGGTAAGGGCACCTCGCCTTCGAAACCGCCGCCGCGCGCGGCGCGACCCGGCGACTCGAAAGGATTACTAAACTCCTCGTGCGAGGACGCCGCGCTCGCCCCTCTCGCGTGTCCCGGATGTTCCTGCGAATGAACACGTCGCGATCGGTCGTTCGGTCAGTCAAATCGTTCGCGCGCGCGGACAGCCGAACCGAACCGAACCGAATCGAGCCGCCGCCGCCGCCGAGGAAAGATCTCGAGACGACGCGATCATCTCTTCCCCGCGATCACCTCGTCCTCCCTCGCGCGTCGTCGCGTCGCGCGTCGCCACCGCGCGACCCACGCGCGTCTCTCGCGCACCTGTGCCTCGAACGGATTCGCCCCCGCTCGAGCCGACGGCGCGTTCACCGTCGGTTCGGGCGCGGGGATTTCAAACGGATTCGACATTCGTCACCCTCGCGCGCCCGCGCGCGTCGCTCCCGCCGCGAGTTCGCGCGCGAGCGCGCCGCGGATATTCCCCGCGCGTCCTCCGAGCGAACTCGCGCGTCGATCGCGACCGTCGACGCGACGCCGTGTGCGGATGAATGCGTTCGATTGGACTGGAATGAAATGAAAGATTCATCGGCAGTCGCCGACGCGAACGTCGCGCGATGAGCGAAACCCTGCAGCGTTTGCTCAGCGAGCGACCGCTGACGACGGATGCGTGGGTGCAGTGCGATTCGTGTCAGGTGTGGCGTCGCGTGCCGCAGCTCGTCGCCGAGAGATTGGGAGAGAATCACGCGTGGTTTTGTCATCAAAATCTCGATCAAAAGTTCAGCACGTGCGATGACCCGCAAGAGCTGGAGGATCACGAGATCGACGTGTTGATGCAGGCGCAAGAGGCGGCGGCGAACGCCAAGGCGCGCGGGAGCGGGAGGGACGGAGGGTCTCGACCGAGGGTGAAGACGCACGAGTGGTATAGAATCGAGAGAAACGTCTTCGCGCACCGCGCGCCGAAAACGCAGACGGAGGACGATATCATGGTTTGTTCGTGCGTCGTCGAGGACGGTGTCGGGTGTGGGGCGGAGTGTTTGAACAGATTGGTGCTGAGCGAGTGCGATCCGATGCACTGTCCGTGTGGGAGCGCGTGCGGGAATCAGAGGTTGTCGAGGAGAGAGTATAAGCGGGCGACGGTGAAGAGGACGGGGAAAAAGGGGCACGGATTGTTCGCGGAACAGGATGTCGGGGCGGGTGAGTTCGTGATGGAGTATTTGGGCGAGGTTTTGCACGAGGATGCGTATCACGAGAGGAAGGAGCGGTACCAGGAGGAGGGGCGAAGCCATTATTACTTCATGACACTGTCGAGCAGCGAAACCATCGACGCGACGGTTCGAGGGAACGTGGCGAGGTTTTTGAATCACTCGTGCGCGCCAAACTGTGAGACGCAAAAGTGGATGGTGCGCGGGGAGCTGTGCATCGGGATTTTCGCGACTCGAGACATCGCCGCGGGGGAGGAGCTCACCATCGATTACAAGTTTGAGCGTTTCGGGGAAAAGCCGTCGAGGTGTTATTGCATGGCTGGCGCGTGCTGCGGATGGATCGGCGGCGCCAAGGCTGCGGAAGCCGCCAAGATGTACAACATCGACGGTGATGAGGACGACGAAGGACACGAGGCTGACTTGGAGCCCGTCATGCACGAGCTTGACGAGGCGAAAATTCAGGAAGAGGAGGCGCGAGGACGCGAAGCGATGAAGGATCACTACACGCCGAAGAAGACGGTCGTCAAGGCTGAAAACAAATCATGGCGTCCGCCGGAAGAAATTCGCGCGTTGGAGAGGCAGAGAAAGGCGGATGAGCGCACGGAGAATCGAGCCGCTCGATCGAGCGGCGCCAGATCAAACGTTCGTCGCGCCAAGCCTCCGGCTGGTTCGTACGCGAGCAAGTGGAGTGCGATGGCGGCGGACGCGAAGAAGCGCAGCGAAGTCGATCTCAGAATGGAGGAATTGCAATCCACGACCGGTGGTTTGCGTTCGAAGGAAGCCATCGCGCAGTGCGTGCAGCTCTTCAACCTGTGCTATCCCGTCGACGCCGACGGTAAAACTCAAGTCTCCACGCGCGATCTCGGCTTGATTCTCGAGGCCGTATCCCTGACGATGAACCCCAATTTACAAGCCGAAATCGTTCACAGCGGTATGATGGCCTGCTTCCAGAAGTGCATCACCACGTTGGGCGGTCCGCGAGCGTCGGCGGCGCACGCTGCGCTGATTCGAAAGATTTTGAAAATCTTGTCCGAACTCATGTTACACTTTAAAGACGTCATCGTCGCTCGCATCATGGAGATGCACACGGCGGGGAACGTGTACATGAAGGATGTCCTCGGCGATTTGCGCGTCGCGAACGACACGCCTCTGATGAAGTTGGCGCGCGACTTCGAGGTGAAATACGTCGGCTTTGGCAAACTGGGCGAACTACCGGACCGCCCCTCGCCGCAGCAACAGCCGACGCAGGGACACCAAATGCACCGAACTGGGTCGGGTTCGGGGTCCGGTGGGAACTGGGGCATGCGGACGGGTTCAAGTGGCGCGCTGAATCGTTTCGGCGGCGCCCCCGGCAGATCCATGTTCAACAGCGGCGCGCCTCGAGGAAGCGCCATGTCCGGCGGTCGCGGCGGATTCAACGCCAGCGCTCCCCCGAGAAGCGCCATGTCGAACGGTGGTGGCTACGGCGCGCGCGGGGGACCGCAGTACGCTCGCGGAGGTCACGCCCCACTGCAGCCGCAACAGTCGAGTCTCGCGCAGGCGATGCGTCCGCAGTCGCACGCCGCCTACCCGCCCCAGAGACCGGGCGGTTGGGGCCCTCCGGCCGGTGAGCCGTCCGCGTACGATTCGTCCCGAGGCATGAAGCGCGAGCGCGAAGAACCCCCGCGCGCGCCTCAGCGTCCGGCGAGCAAGCCGCTTCTCACCAAACCGCTTCCGCCGCAATTTGAAGATCCGATGTCCGAGCTCTTCTCCGACGCCGTCACCGCCTTCGTCACCATGGAGGTCGAGGACCTTCGCGTGCCCAGCAACCCGCACCACGATCCTCGCGCCAATTACGACCGGTTGACCCAGCGATGGTCCCTCGAGGCGCTCGAGGCTGAGCAAAAACGATGGAGCTCGGAGCACGCTCGCCCTCTTCCCGTGGGCGAAGTGCGCGCGCGCGTCTCTGCGCACGTTCGAGCCGCCGCCGCGCAGCGATGACACGCGCGCGTCGACACACCCATAGCCCCACATCCGACGTAAAATGTCGATCGATCTCTACGATTTATTTCCAGTTTCTTTCCTCTCTCGAGTCTATCCGTTCGCGAAAGTCTCGGCGCCGCGCGCCGCACACGACGCCCCTCGACCTCCATGCCCGCCCTCGCCCTCGCGTGCGCCCGGGTCGCGCACATCGACGCGAGATTGGGATCGTCTCGCGCGAGACGTTCGCTCACGGCGACCTCCGCCTCCGCCTCCGGCGACGTCGCGCTCATTCGTCGCACCGGCACCGATGAGCCCACGAACGTCCCCGGCGTCGTTCGTCGCGATTTCGCCGTCGATCTCGGCGGCGCATCCCCCGCGAGCGTGTCCCTGACCTTCCCCACCGACGCCGACGCCGTGTGTCTCGAGAGCGAGCGTCCGCTCGGACTCGTGTTTCAGCAAAGGCTCGTCGCCGGAGGCGTCGGCACCGAAGTGTACGTCGACGAAGTCGTCCCCGGAGGCAACGCCGAGCGCGCCGGCGCCGAAATCGGCGACGTTCTCCGACTCACCACCGCCGTGTTCGAGGTGAGCGCACCCGTGGACGTCACCACGTGGCTCAATCCACCGGCGAAGAGAAAGTGCAGGGCGTATTACGAGTGCGACGAAAAATCCTTTGATAAAATCATGGACGCCATAGCGAGTCACGGCGTGCAGATCGATACCCCGAGCGGCAAGGAGGACGTGAAAACCGTGGGTATGATTCTCGAGCGACGCTCGTCGCGAATCGCGAGCGAGTAGGAATTGAAATTGAGTATTCATCGTCTTCGTCGCCGTAGTCGCCGCCTCGCCTCGCCTCGACCGACTCGACCATGGTTCGCGGCGCCGACGTTGATTTTCGCGATCGCGCGTCTCGAGGCACGAGCGCGAGCGCGTCGACGTCCTCGCGGTCCGCGTCCGGCGTCGACATCGGCGGCGGTGCGCGCGCGCGTCGTCATCAAAATCATCATCATCAAAATCACGATGATATCTACGACGACCTCTACGCCGACGCCGACGCCGAGGCGACCCGTCCCGACCTGTACGCCGCGCTCGGCGTCTCCCCGTCCGCGTCGACCGACGAGATCACCGCCGCGTACCGCGCCATCGCGCTTCGGTGTCACCCGGACAGACGCCGAGGCGCCGCCGACGCCGCGGAGACGGCGGAGACGTTCAAAGCGGCGGCGGAGGCGCGACGCGTGCTCTGCGACGCGAACAGACGAGCGTTTTACGACGCCGGTGGATCGATGGAGGAGATGGACGTGAACGTGGACGAGTACGTGGACGCGTTTCGCGCGTTGTTCGACGAACGGTTCGGCGGCGCGGAGGTCGCGAGTCTGTGCGCGGGGGCGACGCGAGAGGAGTTGCAAAGCATGCCGCCGTTCCCGTTTCCGAAGTTTTTGTTCCCGCCGGGAACGTTTCCGGAGGGACTGCGATTCGACGAGTCGAGGTTCACGCCGCCGCCAAAGGTGCGGGCGTTTTTGGACGAGCGCGGGGAGGCGGCGCTGTCAGAGCTCGCGGGCGAGCTCGCGGCGCGAGCCGAGGCGAGACGCGACGATGAGTCGGGCGATGAGGAAGAGGAGGATGCGGAGACGGATGCGGAACTGCGCGCGTTCGTCATGGAGGCGTTGGCGGGAGAATTGGACGATGAAGATTTGTTCGAGGGCGTCGACGCGGATGAGGGCGTCGAGCGTCTCATCGAATCCATGAAGGAGTTTGATTTCAGCAGAGCCATGAACGGGCTGGATGCGTTCGATTCGAGCGCGGAGGAGGAGCTCGCGTCGTCCAGTTTCGGTTCGCCGAGTTTCGGCGTCGGTCATCGCCCGTTATTCAGCGATTCGGACGGGTCGCCGACGAGTCTCTCGCGATGGTTCGCCGCCGCCAAGTCGGGCGACGCCGACGCGCTTCGAGACATGTTACGAGAGGATGAATCGCTCCTCCATGCGCGCTCGAGCGGGTTGGGACACACCGCCGCGCACTGGGCCGCGGCAAAGGGACACGCGGACGTCTTGGCGTGGCTCGTCGACGAACGCGGGTACGAGGTGGATTTTCCGAACGCGTGCGGCGGCACCGCATTACACGCCGCCGCCGCCAACGGACGGGAGGAGTGCGTGTCATTACTCCTCTCCCTGGGCGCGAGCGTGGACGCTGTGGATGAGATAGGAGAGACACCGTGTGATGCGGCGGTTCGAATGCAGCGCGGTGAGGCGCTTGTCGTCGCACTCGGCGGCGATCCGGAACGAGCTGCGATTTTTTGCGCCCCGTGCGAACCGAGTCTCGAATCCGAGACAGAGGCGGTTCTCCCGGTCGTCGAAGAGGAGTCGGAGCGCGACGACGACGACGACGACGATAACGATGGCGACGATCGGCGCGTCGTCGTCTTAGAGAGAGAGATTCAGAGACGATGGCTCGACGCGGCCAAGTCGGGAGATTTAGACGCGATGCGCGCGCTCTTCGCCGAAAACGAAGACGTCTTGTTTTCGCAAGGCGTCGGCACGAGTTACGGTTTCTCCGGGAACACTGCGTTACACTGGGCAGCGGCGAAAGGACACGCGGCGTGCGTACGTTGGCTCTACGAGTGCGGCATAGATCCAAACGTCGCGAATAACGGAAACGGTACGGCGGCACACTCGGCGGCGGGCGCCGGCGCGCTCGAGACGTTGCGCGTCCTCGCGCACGAGTGCGGCGCGCGGATGGATGTGTTGAATAGCGTGGACGAAACGCCGTCGGATGTCGCGGCGCACGCAAAGCGCGACGACCTCGTCGAGTTTCTTCGAACGGCGCCCGCGCTCGAGGCTCTTCGCGACGAATTCGCGCGAGACGGCGCGTGTTCGACGAAACTCGCGAAACGCGTCGTCGACGCGCGCGCGTCGAGCGATCCGTCGTGTCGAGGGCTCACCGAAAAATCGGAAATCGTTCAAAAGGCTCGAGAGATCGTCAACGCGCTTCCGGCGCGCGTCTCTCGAGCGCGCGAGAGAGAGCGTCCTCTGTTCCGGAGCGCGGCGGCGGAGACGACGCCGAGCGCCGACCGAGACGACGAAACCGTCGTCGATAAGTCCGTTTCCGCGCTCGCAAAAGAGCGCGGAAACGCGCACTTCGCCAAGGGCGATTACGACGCGGCGATAAAGTCGTACTCGATGGCGATTCGTTTAGATCGCGCGAACGCCGTGCTCTTTAGCAATCGAAGCGCGGCGCGTCTCGGCGCCGGCGCCGTCGAAGACGCCTTGGCCGACGCGAGGACCGCCGTGCGCCTCGCTCCCGAGGTGGGCAAATATTATGCCCGTGAAGCCGCCGCGCTCAACGCCATGGGTCAATACGCCGAGGCGCTCAAGGTGTGTCGCCGAGGCTTGGCTCGAGACGCCTCGTGTCACGCTCTGAGCGTCGTCGCCGACGAATCCGAGCGCCAACTTCGCGAAGGTCGAGCGCGATACGACGCCATGTGGGGCGAGGAGATTTAGTTCACGTCATTCATTCAATCCATCATCGTTAGATGCGCGCACGCGTCGTCGCCGCGAGCAGTCGCGTCCCGTCCCGGCGTCCCGAGGTTCCCGACTCGTCCCCACGGACCGGAGTTTCCCAGACTTCGCGCCTCGGTGGCGCCGACGTCGAGTGTCCACCATGGACGGTGGGCTCGGCGCGAAGAAACCGATGTCCGCGGCGATGTCGCCCATGGCGCGCATCGCGCTGTGCGCGGCGGGCGTCGTGGGAAGTCTCATCGTGTACGGGATTTTACAGGAGCGGATCATGACGAGCCCGTACGGAGACGAGGCGGAATATTTCAAGTACAGCGTGTTTCTCGTGTTGAGCAACCGGATCTTATCCGCGTCTCTCGCGGCGGCGATCCTGTCGTACACGAAGGGGATGGTGAAACCGGCGGCGCCGCTCTGGAAGTACGCGTGCGTGAGCGCGTCCAACGTCTTGGCGACGACGTGTCAATACGAGGCGCTGCGATACGTCTCATTCCCGGTACAAACGCTCGGTAAGTGCGCAAAGATGATTCCGGTGATGATTTGGGGATATTTCATCAATCAGAAGACGTACACACTGATGGATTGCGCCATCGCGGCGTGCGTGACGCTCGGGTGTACGATTTTTGGACTCTACGGAAATTTAACGCACAAGCACAGCGTGAAATCCTCCAATACGAGCTTCAAGGGATTACTTCTCATGTTAGGTTACTTAGGTTTCGATGGTTTCACGAGCACGTTCCAGGATAAACTCTTCCGAGGGTACCAGATGGAGACGTACAACCAGATGCTCTACGTCAATGGCGTCTCCGCGACGCTCTCGCTCACGTGGCTCGTCACCGACGGCGCCATCTTCGAAGCCCTCGAATTCATCTCCCGACACCCTGCCGTCTTCACCGACATCGTCACCCTCTCCCTGAGCTCCATGTTCGGACAACTGTGCATTCTCTACACCATCAAAGAGTTCGGAGCGCTTCTTTTTGCCGCCATAATGACGACGCGTCAGCTCATCAGCATCTTACTCAGTTGTCTCATCTTCCTCCACCCCCTCACGTGGCAACAGTGGTCGGGCGTGCTAATGGTTTTCGGCGCGCTGTACGCCCAAGCCTACATGAAACACGCCCCGTCGAGACTCGAACAGAATTAATACTCACATTAGACAGTCGCCGCGCGCGTCCATCCTCCCCGCGACGAACGAACGCACGAACGACACCGAACAGCACCGAACGCGCGCGCACACAAAAACCACAAATCACAACCACCGCACCGCGCCCTCGCGCGCGCGTCCCGCGCGCCTCCGGCGTCGCCCGTCTCCATCCGAGGAGGCATCCACGAGTCACGACTCGTCCCACCCACCGACCACCGACCGCGTCATCCATGCATTATCCATGCGGATTCGCCCCGCGTGTGCGTACGTCCTTCTCGAGAGAAAGCATATATACGACGATAGTATGTTCCAAACGTCCGAGATAAAAACGACGATGGACGTCATCCACATACATTCGTGTGCGTAAACAGTGAGACAGTCGTCTTCATCGCCACACCGTCTCGCGCCCATTCGCTCCTCGTTGCCGTCGGCACACGCGCGCGCGACGGCGAGCATGGCGTCGACGACGACGATCGCGCGGATGAGCGCGCGCGCGGACTTTTCGCGCATCGCTCGAGGTACGTCACGCGTTCGCGTTCGATCGCGTTCGATCGCGCGCGCGCGAATCATTCATCCATCGCGTTCGAACGAGGGTGACGATGACGCGCGGGAATCTTCGCGCGCGCGCGAGATGGACGGGACTCTGCTCGCGCGAGGCGTCGGAACGCACCCGCGCGAGCGCGTCGCGTCGATGGAACGCGCGCGCGAGGGATCCGTGACGCGGGAGAGACGCGAGGGGGCACGGATGAATGCGCGCGTCGGGATCTCGTCGTCTCGCCGAGCCTGGCGACGATCGCGCGGGCGGAGCGCGAGGACGAGCGCGAGGGAGACGCGAGGACGCGAAGGAACCGTGTGATGTGCGGTGTGTGTGCATCGATGACTGACGTGTGCGTCGTGTGAATAGGCACGACGGGGAAACCGCGCGCAGTTCGCCGCGCGGACGTCGGCAAGTCGACGAGGACGCGCGCGGTGACGTCGCCGGGTGTCATCGGACTCGGCGACGAGAGCGATGATGAGGTTGTGTGGAAACGACTCGGTGAGGCGGGCGTCGATCGGGCGCGTGAGTTGTGGAGCGCGGTGAATAATGAGGGGGCGGCGGCGGCGAAGGGGGCGTGGGCGGGCGTCAAGCCGACGCACAAGGTGCTGTTTTCGGATATTCTGGCGAGTCCAAAGCGCAACGCGTTTCTCCGAAAATGGATCCCCACCGACGTCACGTACGTGAGTTTCATCGGTGCTATGCATCTCGGGTGTTTGCTCGCTCCGTTTACCTTCACCTGGGGCGCTTTCAAGTGCTTCTTGGCCATGTACTTCATCACCGGTTGTCTCGGCATCACGCTGAGCTATCACAGACAAATCGCCCACAAGTCGTTCCGCACGCCCAAGTGGCTCGAGTACGTCTTGGCGTACTGCGGCGCGTTGGCGATGCAAGGCGATCCGTTGGAGTGGGCGTCGAGTCATCGATACCACCATCAACACTGCGACACCCCCAAGGATCCGCACACGCCGTACGAAGGATTTTGGTGGTCCCACGCCGGGTGGTTGTTGGATAACGAGGCGACCATCGAACGCGTCGGGGATCGTTCCAACGCCGCCGAGCTCGCGGCGCAGCCGTTTTACCGATTCATGGAGAAGACGTACATGTGGCACATCGCCGCCTCCGCCGCCGCGCTCTACGCCCTCGGTGGTTTGCCGTGGCTCGTGTGGGGTTTCTGCGTGCGCACCGTGTGGGTGTGGCACATCACGTGGGCGGTGAACTCGGTGGCGCACTGCTGGGGTTCGCAAGAGTTTAACACGGGTGATTTGTCCCGAAATAACTTGCTCATAGGTATCTTGGCGTACGGTGAGGGTTGGCACAACAACCACCACGCGTTCGAATTTAGCGCTCGTCACGGCTTGAAGTGGTGGCAGCTTGACATGACGTGGATGATGATTTCGTTGCTCAAGTTTCTTCGATTGGCGGACAAGGTGAAGCTGCCGAAGGAATCGCAAATGGAACGCTTGCGCATCCAGCCGACGCAGGCGTAGTCGCGTATCGACCATCCGTAGCATGTAGCTCCAACGCCGTGGCGCGCGGCGACGTTTAAAACGCCGCCAGAGAGCGTCGACGTCGCTCGTCGGCGCTCCGAGCGGACGAAAGACCACCAACCAACCATTCTTCTTACCTTCCTACTCGTCGATCAATGATCAAAATTTGTAAGATCTTCCACATCGGCTTTGCACATCATTCTTACGGTGTCTAGACAATAGATTACACTACGCTACAGTTTTTTTCTACTCTTCATCGCTTGCTCCGTCTCCCGCCGCCGCGTCCTCGACCGCCGCCGCGTCCTCGACCGCCGCCAACGCGAGCCTTACGCGAGACATCGCGCGCGAGCGCGTCGACCTCACCGTCGTCATCGTCGTCCTCGATGAACGCCGATCGCTCGCTCGGCACGAATCGCCACAGATCGACCGCGATTTCCACCGACTTTTCCCTGTGATGGGCGTACGTCGCCGGCAAGTCGTACCGTAACCGCGCCAACACCTCGGCCTCGCGCGCGTGAAACTTGGTCATCGCCACTTTTTCTATGTGCGCCCGAGTGCTCGTCTTGTGTAGACTGTATATCGCCCCCGTGGCGATTCTAAACGCCGCGCGAAGGAACGCCACGTCCGCGCCCGCGCGTCTCGTCCCGAAGGGCGGATTCATCACCACCGTGTCGCACCGAAGCCGCGACGGCGGTCGACGATCCGTCTTCCCCATCGACGTCGACCTCGACGTCGCCCTCCCCGCGTCCTCCTCCCCCTCCTCCTCCTCCTCATCCTCACCTTCCTCCTCCTCCTTCTTCGCGCGTCTCCTCGTCGACACCCCGACCGCGACGTCCGCGCGCGCGAGCTCCGCCTCCATCGCCGGGTCGAAACTCTCCAAATTCATTCGACACGTCTCGAGCGCGTCCTCGTCCACGTCCACCCCGAGCACCGCCCCCGCGTCGCACAAAATCGCCGCCACGGTCAACATCCCGCATCCGCACCCGAGATCACAGATCACCCGCCCCTCGACGTCCCCTCTCTCTCGCGCGCGCGCGAGAATACCGGCGGCGAGCGCCGGCGTCGTGGGGTACTGTTCGAGCCATTGTTTCGGTCGTTCGAACGGGGCGACGTCGCTCAGGAGAGATTCGAGCGCTTTCGCGCGCATCGAGACGACCGACCGACTCGAGCGAACGACCGACCGTCCCACGACCGACGACGCCGCGCGCGCGCGCATTCGACGCCATCGCCATTCATGAATGCCGCGCGCATCCATCCATTCCAGTCACGGGGCGGAGGGACGCACGAGGAGTCATCACCCACCGATCCGAGACCGAGGAACATTCCCATAGAGCACACCATCAAAATCAAATCAAATCACAAATCACACATCAACGCAAATCATCCATAATACCACGCCCGAGACGGCACCCTCCCCATCGACGAGTGATGACTCGTCACACACACCCACACACACACCCGCGCCAACCTTCGAAAAGCTTCTCTTCGACGCGAAACGCCCTCGACCCGACCCGACGCCGCGACGACATTTCACGACTCGGCGACACGCGCGCGCATCTCGAGTCATCATGAGTAAGGCTGAAGGTCCCGCGATCGGGATCGATCTCGGCACGACGTATTCGTGCGTCGGTGTCTGGCAACACGATCGGTGCGTTCGAGTGTGAAGCGCGATGGATGGATCGGGGGGCGTTTTTCTTCACCCCGGTGGCGATCGATGATGCACGCGATGATGCGAATGGCGGCGAGAGCGACGATGGACGCGCGGTGGTCGGCGGTGATGCGACGCGGGACGCGCGCGAGGGAACGCGCGATGCGCGTGTTTTTTGTGTGTGTTTTTCGTTCGTTCGGTCGGTCGTCGAGGGGACGGGTCGAGGTCGCGACGCGCGCGGCGTTTCGGCGGCGACCGCGCGAGATCTCATCGCGACCGAGCGCGGGAAACGCGATGATGGGGATGATGACGCGCGCGATGGACGACGACGAGGA
>Ga0208410_1000078_pt1 | contig 54903 bp, 34 predicted proteins | sample ETN02SmetaG_3_FD_185787 | JGI IMG/M metagenome (GOLD analysis project Ga0208410, IMG submission 185787) | Marine microbial and viral communities from oxygen minimum zone, Eastern Pacific Ocean - ETNP2014F10-02SV257 (SPAdes) (version 2) | ecosystem: Environmental > Aquatic > Marine > Oceanic ... | reverse complement strand
CGCGACCGCGACCGCGACCTCGACGACGGCGACGCGTCGCGCGCGCGCCTCGATGGGGATGACGACGCGCGGGGCGCGAGGATGGATCGCGTCGAGCGCGCGCGCGTTCGCGCGCGGCGCGAGCGGCGAGGGAAGACGCGGTGGTGGGGAGGCGTTCGCGGCGGCGGCGGCGGCGGCGGGACGCGGGACGCGCGGGCGGGCGGGCGGGTCGGCGTCGAACGCGGCGGCGGCGTTCGCGATGAACGCGAGGACGCTGATGATTGTTGAATCCCCCGCCAAGGCGAAGACGATCGAGCGGTACCTGGGGGCGAACGCCAAGGTGTTGGCGAGTTACGGACACGTGAGAGACTTGGTGAATAAACAGGGAAGCGTGCGACCGGACGAGTCGTTCGCGATGACGTGGACGTCGACGACGAGGCAAAAGGCGGCGATGCGAGACATAATCTCGGCGCTGAAGACGACGGACGTACTGTTGTTGGCGACTGATCCGGATAGGGAGGGTGAGGCGATCTCTTGGCACCTGTTGGAGGTGCTGCGCGAGAAGAAGTTGTTGCGAGACGATTTAGACGTGAAACGGGTGACGTTCGGGGAGATCACGAAGAGCGCGGTGCTGAGCGCGGTGGAATCGCCGAGAGAGATCAACGCGCCGATGGTGGACGCGTACATGGCGAGACGGGCGTTAGATTATTTGTTCGGGTTTACGCTTTCGGGATTGTTGTGGCGAAAATTGCCGTCGAGCGTGAGTCTGTCGGCGGGACGCGTGCAGAGCGTGGCGCTGCGATTGGTGAGCGAGCGCGAAGAAGAGGTCGAATCATTCGTGAGCGAACCGTACTGGACGGTGAAGGCGTCGTTAGCGACCAAAGATGGGTCCGCGTTCGACGCCGCGTTGACGCACGTCGACGGAAACAAGCTCGCAAAGTTTACCATCGCCTCGAGCGAAGAGGCAGATGCGTACGCGCGACGCGTTCGAGCGTGCGACAGCCTGCGTGTGTCCGAGGTGAAACACAGTGAGGCGAAACGCACGAGCGGACCTCCTTTCACGACGTCCACGATGCAACAAGAGGCGAACAAACAGCTCGGGTTCGGGGCGTCGAGAACCATGTCGGCGGCGCAGCGACTCTACGAAGGCGCGGGCACGGGTGAAGGTTTGATCACGTACATGCGCACCGACGGCACGTACGTCGCCCCGCACGCTATCCAGACGCTCCGAACGACGGCGACAGAGGTGTTCGGGGAGGAGTACGTTCCGGAGTCTCCGAGATATTTCAAAAAGAAGCAGAAAAACGCGCAAGAGGCACACGAGGCGATTCGACCAACGAACGCGGGTCGTCTTCCCGCGCAGGTCGCGCGTCAATTGGGACCCGGAAGCGATGAGGCGCGATTGTACGGACTCATCTGGGCGCGAACGATGGCGTCACAGATGTCCCCGGCGCTCACCGATCGAATCGCGGCGGAGATTGAATCCGCCGAGGGCGATTTGAAGCTCAAGGCGAACGGACACCGGTTGAAATTTCCGGGCTACCTCGCGGCGTATCGCGCGTCCAGACCGGACGCGCCACCGCCGTCAGACGATGCGTGGTTACCCGTCTTGGACGGGGGCGAAGGACTGCGCGTCGTCCCGGGTCGAGACGACGACGAATCCACGGGGTGCGAGGCGACGGAGCACAAGACGTCGCCGCCGCCGCGATACACCGACGGCTCCATCGTCAAGGCACTCGAGGAGCGAGGCATCGGGAGACCGAGCACGTACGCGCCGATTCTCAAAGTGTTGGCGCAGCGCGAGTACGTGGTGAAGCAGGGCGCGGCGCTCGTGCCGACGACGCGAGGGCGATTGGTGTCGGCATTTCTCACCAATTATTTCGAGACGTACGTCGATTACGGCTTCACCGCCGACTTGGAGGAAAAACTCGACGAAATCACGAGCGAACAGGTGCAGTGGAAGCCTCTGCTCGAGGAGTGGTGGGTACCATTCAAGGATAAGATTTCCTCGCTCTCCAACCTTCGCGTGAGCGAGGTCATAGATGCGCTTGACGAAAAGCTCGGACAACATTTATTCGGCGAGGCGACGTACGACGGTCACGTGCACGTCAATCCCGATCAAATCTCCTCGACATCCTCGGCAAGCGACTCCGACGAGGAGGACGTTGTGACGGAAGCGCGACGGTGTCCGAGCTGTAAGACTGGACGGTTGGGATTGAAACCGTCCAAGGCGGGCGGATTCATCGGATGCAGTCGGTATCCCGAATGCGGCTTTACGCACCCACTTCACCCCATTCGAGGCGCCATCGTGAGCGACACGGACGATCCCGACTTCGCGTCGTCGTCGTCGAGCGATGATGCCGTCATGTACCCGAAAACGCTCGGCGTCGATCCAGAGACGGGCAAAGAGGTGACTCTGAGACTCGGTCCGTACGGTCCGTACGTGCAGCTCGGCGTGCAAGAGCCGACGCCCGAACCGACGCCGACGGAGGATGGGAAGAAACCGAAAAAGCCGAAAAAGCCACCCGCGCCTCGACGTGTCGGCGTCGCGAATCTCGACAAGAACGTCGCCGAGCTCACGCTCGAGGACGCGCTCGGCATGTTTGAGTACCCGAAGGAGATCGGTGCGCACCCGGCGACGGCGGCGCCCGTCTCCGTCAACATCGGGCCGTTTGGGTATTACGTCGCGTGCGACGGCGTGAACGCGTCGATCGGTAAGAGCGTATTGAAACGTGTCGGTTCAGTGGAAAACGTCACTCTTGACGAAGCCGTCGAGTTGTTGCGTAAAAAGGCGGAGCGTCCGCCGCGAACGAGGGGACGATTCGCGAAAAAGACAAAGAAGAAGCAACCAAAGGAACCGAAGGCGGAGAAGGCGAAAAAGACGAAAAAGAAGACCAAGGAAAAGAAACCAGAGGTCCCCGGGATGAAGAAACCTCTCTCCGCATTCTTCGCGTTTTCTGCGGACGAACGCGCCGCTGTCAAGACGGAGAATCCGTCGTTCACCGTCGGCGAAGTCGCCAAGGCGCTCGGCGAACGATGGGCGGCTCTCGACGCCGACCGCAAATCCGCGTACGAGCGCAACGCCAAGGAGGCGAAAGAGGCGTACGCCATCGCGTTGGCCGAACACTTAAAAACGCTGGAATCGTCGACGACGAGCGACGACGAGTGACGACGCGGTACGTCGTCGATCCATTTTGTAAGTTATTACATTACACATCTAGTCGAACCGAAACGGTATGATGAAATCATACGATTTCCCCGCCTTGGCGCAATCCTTCCCGCACGTCACCACGCACGCCTTTCGAACCTTTTCCCTCGCGCGAGCGTTCAATCCGAATCCCGTCGTCTCGCGCTGTTCCTTCTCGTACTCCCCCAACCCCTTCTCACACGCCGCTCGACACGCCGGCGCGCACGCCCTCAGAATATCCTTCCCATCTTTAATCTCCCCCAACCGTTCAGCCCTCGAACACGCCGATCGTCGCGTCGCCGTCGGCGGTAACCCTCTCCCGTTTTCTCTCGACGCCGCGATGACATTCACGCACGCCTCCGCGCTCATCCCTCGCCTCCGTCCGACGATCTTCGTCCCGCTCTCGTCCATGACGTTCACCGAGAAGGATTTCTCCACCGCGCCGTACACCGAGAACGGCTCGATCGGGTCATCGTCCGTCGTCGTCGCCGCGCACGGCGCCGTCGTCATCGTCATCATCGTCATCGCGCACGCCAACGCGAACGCCGACGACGCCGACGCGCGCGGTGCGCGACCGACCGACCGATCGACCGATTCGCGCGTCGTCGCGACGACCGGGATCGGCGCGCGAATCGCGACGACGCGCGTCATGACGCGACGCGCGGTGACGCGCGCGAATCGGTCGGTCGGTCGCCACACTCACCGACGCGTCGCGTCGTCGTCGAGCGCGACGCGCGCGCGCGCGCGCGCGTTTTTCCGCCATGCGTCGCGCGTCCTCGACCGCGCGTTCGTTCGCCTCGAGGGCTTCGCCGTCGTGGCCGAGCGCGATGCTCGACGCCGCGCGCGCGCTTCGCGCGAATGAACTCACGGCGGTGGATTTGTGGGCGCAGTGTAAGAGACGCGCGGACGTCGACGCGCTCGTCTCGCGCGCGTTCGTCGGGGACCGAGGGAGCGTGGACGCGCACGCGAGGCGGGGTTTGGCGGACGCGCGCGCGTCGGACGCGAGACGTGAGGAAGGGGCGAGGTCGGAGGGGTCCGGCGGGACGGCGTCGGCGGTGGACGGCGTCCCGTTCGCGGCGAAGGATAACCTGTGCGCGTCCGTGGGAACGACGACGGCGGGATCGGCGGTGCTGAGAGGGTATAGATCACCGGTGGAGGCGAGCGCGATCGCGCGATTGCGAGAGCGTGGGGGGGTGTTGCTCGGGAAAACGAACATGGACGAGTTCGGCATGGGAAGTCACACGCGCGGCGTCGAGTCGCTGGGCGGGACGACGACGAATCCGATATCTTGGAAGGGTGCGCGATCGAGTGGGGGGTCGAGTGGGGGGTCCGCCGCGTGCGTCGCGAATGGGAGCGCGTTTTACGCGCTCGGAAGCGATACCGGTGGATCGGTGCGTTTACCGGCGGCGTATTGCGGGACGGTGGGATTAAAACCGACGTACGGACGCGTGAGTCGATTCGGATTGGTGGCGTATTGTAGTTCTCTGGACACGGTGGGCGTGTTGGCGCGCACAGTTCGCGACGCCGGGGTGGTGTTGGCGGCGATGCAAGGGGAAGACGCGCTGGACTCGACGACGGTGCCTCGATGCGAGGCGTTGGACGCGCTTGCGGCGGCGTTTGAGCGCGAGGCGTTCGACGCCGACGCCCCGTTCGACGCCGACGCCGACGCTGACGCGCCGCTCAGGGGCGTTCGCGTGGGCGTTCCCGAAGAATACGCCGTGGCCGAGTTAACTCAAGAGGTGTACGACGCGTGGGACGCCACCGCACGTCTCATGGAATCGCTCGGCGCGGAAATTACGCGCGTCTCGACGCCTCGCGCGAGAGACGCGTTGGCGTGTTATTACGTCTTGGCCCCAGCCGAGGCGTCGAGTAATCTCGCGCGATACGATGGCATTCGCTACGGTGATCTCACCCCGGTCATGTCGCGCGAGGAATTTTTAAACGCCGGTGATTTCCAATCCGCCGTCGCCAAGGCGCGAACGCTCGGATTTGGACTCGAGACGCGTCGACGCGTCGCCGTCGGCGCCTTCGCGCTGAGCAGCGAACGCGCCGCCGAGTACTTTGAAAAGGCGCAAATCGTTCGACGTTTAATCTCGAACGATTTCGACCGCGTGTTTCGCGGGCCCGACGCCGTGGACGTCTTGCTCACGCCCACGAGCGCGTCGACGGCGCCGAGATTGGAGGACGTCGAGGCGTTGAGTCCGGCGCAGACGTACGCCGCCGACGTCATGACGACGCCGGCGTCGCTCGCGGGCGCGCCGGCGATGTCGATACCCGTCGGGCGATCGCGCGTCACCGGGTTACCCATAGGCGCGCAACTCATCGCGCCGAGGTTTCGCGAGGCGTCGCTCGTTCGAATAGGCGCGCACGTCGAGCGACGCGCGTCGTACTCGACCGCCGCCGCCTCCGTCTCGGCGTTGGACGCGCGAGGCGAGGCGGCGACGGCGCGTCGAGACGAGCTCGTGGCGTTGATTTCATCCGAAGGCGTCGCCGTGGACGACGTCATCGCGGCGAACAAGGAGCTCAGTCGTCTCGAACCGGTGGTGGAGGCGTACGCGCGCGTCGCGTCGCTTCGCGCCGAGCGCGCGTCGCTCGAGACGTTGATTCGAGACGGCGACGAGGACATCGCCGATCTCGCGCGCGAGGAATTACGAGAGATTGAAGCTCGCATTCCCGACGCTGAGTTGACGCTCCAAACGCTGTTTTTACCTCGAGATGACGCCGACGATCGAGGCGCCATTCTCGAGGTTCGCGCGGGCGCCGGCGGAGACGAAGCCGCGCTCTTCGCGAGCGACTTGTTTCGCATGTACTCGCTCCACGCACGCAAGCGCGGGTGGCGCTTCGACGTCTTGAACGTCTCCGAGACGGAAGGACGAGGCGTGCGCGAGGCTTCGGCCGAGGTTTTGGGCGACGGCGCGTTCGGTCGATTAAAGTTTGAATCAGGCGTCCATCGCGTGCAACGCGTGCCGGAGACGGAGACGCAAGGGCGCGTGCACACGTCGACGGCGTCGGTGGCGGTGCTCCCGCACGCCGAGGAGGTGGACATGGACGTACGCGACGAGGACGTACGCGTGGACACGATGCGGGCGAGCGGGGCGGGCGGGCAACACGTCAACACGACGAATTCCGCCGTGCGTCTGACGCACGTTCCGACGGGGATTCAAGTCGTCATTCAAGACGAGCGCTCGCAACACAAAAACAAGGCGAAGGCGTTTTCGGTGTTGAAATCCCGACTGTACGACCGAGAGCGTTCGAAACTCGCGAAAGAGCGCGCCGAGTTGCGAAGTTCGCTCATCGGCACGGGCGATCGAAGCGAACGGATTCGCACGTACAACTTCGCGCAGGGTCGCGTCAAGGATCATCGACTCGACGGCGCCGCGTCGACGACGGCCGACGTCAAGGCGCTCATGGACGGTTTCACCCTCGATGAGTTCACCGAGGCATTGATGAAGAAGAGAACCGAGGAATTACTATCTTTGAGCACGATGGATTCAAAGTAGTCGTCGTACGTACTGTAGTCTAGAACCGAGGAATTACTATTGAAGTAAGTAGTCATCGTCGTCGCACGTGGTCTAGCCGCGTCGTCACCCATCGCGTTCGTTCCCGCGCTTCCCCACCACTACTCGTCCCTCACCGCGTCTTCATCTCCTCCTCCGCCGTCTCCGCCGCGGCGCGCCGTTTTCCTCGGAAGGAACCCCAACGAATACACCATATCCGGCACGTCCCTCCTGAACGATTTCGGCACCAACGGAAACACACACGCCATCGCAATCGCTCCCCAAAACACGTAATCCACGAAAAACCGCCCGAACGTCTCCCTCGTCGGCGGTCCTCCCGCCGCCGCCGCCGCGCACGCGATGGCCGCCGACACGTGCCACCACCGGAGCGCGCGCAAAACTTTCCGATGCGCCTCGTGCGTGTACACCAACATCAACTCCCCGAGCACGAACCACGTACAGAAGAGATACGACAGCGTGCGCATGCCACACGCGCGCGCGAGCGCGGCGAACGGGATCCACAGCGCGTACTGCGTCGCCTCGTGCGCGAAGGATTCTCGCTCGGCGCGCCAGGAGAGATGGTCGGGAAAGTGCGAGACGAACGCGCGCACGTCCTCGAGACTCGACGTTCGACGCATGTGAGACGACGACGCGCGCGCGCGGGTCGACGTCGACATGTCGAGAGACGGAGAGTGCCGACGACGACGCCGACGCCGACGCGTCAATCAATCCATCGAATCGATCCATCCATCGGTCGTCTCGCTGACCCGTAAGTTTCTCGAGGTATCGATCGAAATGGAGAATTCTATGTATCCGAGCCCTCGCGGTCTCATATAACACGCGCACTTATAGCTCAGTGGTTAGAGCGTTCCTTTAGTACACCACCCATCGAGCGCGCGCGTCGCGCGTCGTACTAAGGAGGGAAAGGTCCTGCGTTCGAACCGCAGTTAGTGCAGTGTAGTGAAGGCTTTGTGAAGGCCATCAGATTTTTTGTGTGTGTGTGTGTGCTCTATCGCGACGCTGGTTTCGTGTGCGCAGGTGCGACGTGATGTATTCGTACTGTATCTACCACCTCTGATGATGATTCCAACCGCTGCTATGTAAGAATAAACGTAATGCGTCGCTCACTCGTTGCCTAACTCGCGCGTAATGCGTCGCTCACTCGTTCCCTAACTCGCGCGTCAACTCCCTAACTCGCGCGTCAAGACGAGCTCGTCGAACTCGCGTAGGGAGTCTCGATCGACGAGCGCGTCGAGCGCGTAGGCGGAGACGATGGCGAGCGCGGACTCGCGATCCAAGGAGGCGCCGTGCTGGAACCCTCGGATGAAATTATCCATCAACGTCTCCTTGGCGAGCAAATCGTTGACGAAGATTTTCGCCGCGGCGCCAAAGGCGCGGCGAAACGCGGCGAAATTGAGCGTCTTGAACAACGCGCCGTCGTCGGGATATTCGGCGACGGACGACGCGAAGTACCTATCGACGTCGGCGAGTTTGCCGAAATCCGCGCGCACGTCCGCGACGTCTTCGCGACACTCGACGACGCGCGCTCTGGCGCGTTCGAGCGCATCGAGACGCTTGACGCGCAACGCCTCGCGAACGCCGTCCCTCGCGTCGCCGGAATCGATCGCTTCGGGCAACGCGAGCTCACCGACGCTCTCCAGTTCGATGGACGCGTTTGCCATCGTCGTCATGGCGTCCTGCGCGTCGGCGCGAATGTCTTCCCACTCGCTTCGAAGCGCTCGAAACGTCGTGCACGCCGATCGCGCGCGCGTTTGCACGCGCGACCGCGTCGCCATCGGGAGCGACGACGCGTGCCACCGAAAGACCGACTACACCCGAGGTGAAAATCCAAGAAACTCCGCGATTTCTTCTTGTACCTCGACGTCCTCCTCCTCGCCCGTCTGCGCGCCCAGGGACAACCCTTGACTCGTGAGCACGAAGGTTCGAAAACGCAATAAATATTCCTCGACGCCGAAATCGTCTATGGCGTATTCCGCAGCCTCGTCGTACTCCGCCCTGCGCTCGGGATCGGAGAGCACGTGATACGCCTCACCAATCTCTTGAAACCGCCGCTTCGCCTCCTCCGTGTCCCCGTGCTTATCCGGATGATTTCTCAACGCCGCCTTGAGGTACGCGCTTCGAATCCGTTGCTCCGACGAATCAAACGGCACCCCTAAAATCTCGTAATAATCAACCTTTCGCGGCGTCTCACCGACGCCGTCCTCCCCACCCCCGCGTTCGCCCTCCCCCGCGCTTCGAGTCGACCCCCCGCCCGGCGATCCCGACGCCGACGACGTCTCTCTCTCTCTCTCTCCGTCCACCTCCACCGCAAACGCCGACGAAAACTCCGACGACCCCCCTCCCGTCGTCCTCGTCGCCCCCCTCGCGCGCGCGCCTTCACCCGACGACGATTTCGCTCGATCGCTCTCCCCCTCCCTCGCGCGTCCGCGCTTCGTGCCTCCGCGCGCCTCCTCGCGCGCGCGCGCGCCGCCCATGCGCCGACGGGACGACCGACGATCGACGACCGACGACCGACGACCGACGACCGACGACCGACGACCGACGGGACCACCACCCGCGAGGACGACGACGCGACGACCGACGCGCGCTCGACGACCGACGCGCGCTCGACGAGGCGCCGTCCGACGCCGAGTCCCGCGACCGCGAGGTCGTCGCGCGTCGACCGACCGATTCCGCCGCGAATCGTGCACTTTTTTGTGTACGCCACCGTTAGGTGAAAGTACCGCCACACTATGGTTTGTAATAACGTACTTTGAATCTTTTTGTGGGATCCACGTGGACGATGATTCGAAACGTCGAATATTCCTTTCTTTCTCCGGGTGATGGTGAAGAATAGAATGATGACATCTTCGGGGACGTCAGCGTCGCGCGCGCGAGGCGCTCGATCGCGAGGGAGCGCGGGGCGTTTTCGTTCATCCGTCGCCGACGCGCGTCGGGGGTCTCGGAGTCGGAGTCGCGATGGCGGCGACGGTGATGGCGCCCGCGCGTCATCGCGATCATCAACGTCATCATCATCGTCTCGATGTTCAAACGATGACGACGACGACGACGACGACGAGGAGGAGGTTCGAGGACGCGCGCGAGGGTGACATGGAGTTTGACATGTTGTTCGAACCCGAGGAATCGGGACGAGACGCGGAGGCGGAGGCGGCGGAGGCGGAGGCGCGCGCGGCGCGGGACCGCGCGCGCGAGGGGTTCGACGTCGGCTCGGTGGTGATTCGGTGCGCGCGATTGTTGTGCGCACCGAGGGGTGAGAAGGCGCTTCGGGCGCTTCGAGCGCTGAAACGTCTGAAGCGCGAGGTCGGGAGCGAGGAGGGGGAGGATTTGTTCAAGGATGATTCGAGACGGGCGCACGTACGAGAATCCGGACTCGAGGCGTTGGCGACGGCGTTGCGTTCGTACGATCCGTCGGCGTTCGGTGGATTGGAACAGGCGAGGAGCGCGTTACCGAACGCGGATTCCGAGGCAGTCCATAAGCTCGATCACGCGTACCTGTGGTTACCGCCCGACGCGACGCCGTTCACGGCTGAGTACGCGTCCACCGAGGAACGGATAATCATCGAACCGAATCTACGAAGTCATTTCGTCGTCGGACGTGCGACTGAATCGTACGCGCGTCTCGTCGACGCTCTTCCCGAGTGTTTCGTGGGAAGTTTCAAACAAATCTCCGAGATCGTGCACTTCATCTCGTCGCACATGCTCGATTCGTTCCGCGAATCCGGGCTCGACGTTCCGCCGTGGCGACGACCGAGCGCGTTGACGAGCAAATGGACCGTCTGCCTCTCGGATGGGTCCACAAAGAGCCCGTCACCGTCGCCGTCTCGTTCACCGAGCGGACCGTTCGATTTCTTTGCCACCGCGTTCGACGCCGGACGTCCGAGCACCGGCAAGATTTTGACGGACGCCGAGGAGTGACACGGTTCCGTCGACGCCATAATTCATATACTACTACCATGGTTCACGCAGACACATTGTTTCGTTGTATTTCTTTATCGCAGCCTTTTTGTGTATCTTCGCGATGCACGACGCGCGTTCGTTCGTTCGTCGGTTCGTTCGTTCGTCGGTTCGTTCGTTCGTCGGTTCGCCGCCGCCGACCGACGCCTCACTCGCGCGCGCGCGCGTCATGGCGCCCAATCCCCCGCCCGACCCGTTCGTCCTGCGCGGACACGCGACGGACGTCCAGTGCGTCTCTTTCGACGCCCGTTTTGGCGCGCGCGCGCTCGAGACGGGCGACGCGGACGGCGTCGTCATCACCTGGGACACGCGCACTCGACGCGAAATCGCGCGCGCGCGCGCGCACGCTCCCACCGCGGGCGCGATCGCGATGCGCGACATTGTCGTGCGCGATGTCTCCGACGACGACGACTCCGCGTCGACGTCGCGCGCGGTGCGGGTGACGCAAGGGAAGGATGGGTCGTTGAAGTTTTGGCGTCGAGGCGACGGCGACGTCGGGACGCGAGAGGCGGCGTCGACGAGTGAGATACCGACGCGGGCGATGCGCACGGACGTCAATGGATTTTGTCGCGTCGCGAGCGACGGCGGTGACTTGCTCGCGTTCGCGATGGACTCGAGAGGAACGATCGCGGTGCGTCGAGCGTCGAGCGGGACGCTCGCGTGCGCGGCGCCGCCGGCGGGTTCGGATTCGGACGCGAACGATCCGCGCGTCGGCGTCGCCATGTGCGCCGCGTTCGTGCGCTCGGAACACGTATTCGTCGGGTACGAGGACGGGACGGTGATCCTGTGGTGGTTGAATCTCGAAACGGGCGTGGCGGAACTCGCGTGGCGCCGACGAACGCACGGCGAGACGACGCTCTGCGTCGACGTCGACGCCGAGGGTGTGGGCGCCGTCACCGGCGGTGCGGACGGCGTGTTGGTGCGATACGTCATCAACATCGACGCGCGCGAGCCGTCCAAGGCGACAGTGGACGTCGTTCGAACGCACGGTCCGTATTCGAGCGTGACGAGCGCGTCGAGTCGACAACCGGGCGCGAGCGCGTGCGCGATTCGTGGCGATGGGAAAATAGTCGCGTGCGGATGCTGGGACGGCAAGATTCGCGTGTTTGAGTATAAAGTGAAATCAAGAGGTCGTCTGTTGGCCGTGTTGAAGTATCACGACGCCACGGTGACGGATGTTTTATTCGCGCCGGACGGTTCGTTCTTGGCGAGCGCGGCGAGAGACGGCGCGGTGGCCCTTTGGAACGTATTCCCTTCGTCAAAGACGTGACGTTACATGCGCAAATTTATAGTTTAGTGTAGCTAGATGGCTATTAGATGGATTTAGCAACAATCGCCGCTCTTTGGCTTCGTCTCCTCCTCACGCGCGATTTTCAACGACCGACTCCGACCGACGCCCTTCGCCCCGCTCGTGGACGCTCCTCGCTTGGCGTCCAACGCCTTGGCCACGCTCGCGAACACCTGTTCCACTCCTTTCCCCGCCTTGGCGCTCGCGCTGAAAAAAGACGCACCGATACTCTTCGCGTACGCCTCGCCGTCGCTCGTCGACACGCTTCGACTCCGTTCCAAATCGCTCTTATTCGCGCACACCGCCAACGAAATCTCCCCGCCCGCAATCTGTCGCAGCTCCTTCACCCACGTCTTCACCCTCGCGAACGAATCCGCGTCCGTGATGTCGTACACCAGCACCGCCGCGTCCGCATCTCGATAATATATCGGTCCGAGCGCGTGAAACCGCTCCTGTCCCGCCGTGTCCCACACGTTGAGCGTCACCCTCGCGTCGTTCTCGAGCTTGACCGTCTTGCTCAGATACGTCGCCTGCACCGTCGGCGCTTGACTGTCGGAGAACGAGTCTTTGACGTATCGAAGCAACAGAGACGTCTTCCCGACGCGTCCCTCGCCGAGGAGCACCACCTGATTGCATCGAATGAAAATCATGACGACGAATTTAAATCAAATGTCAGTCGGGCGTGTCGACGCATCCGCGCGCGAGGCGCTCGCGGGGGCGACGTCGGTGAGCGATACATCGAGCGAACGACGCGTCGGGACGTCTCGCGCACCTTGAACGCGCTCGACGTCGACGCCGGGGACGACGGCGATGCCATTTCGAATCGCTGCGTCTTCGAGTGAGGCGTCCCGCGCGTCAGTGGCGCGCGCGCATGGCGTCCTCGGTGGAGGCGGCGTACGGTCTCGGCGCGGAGGGTGATGATGACGTCGAGGACGACGAGCTCGCCGCGGAGGCGGCGGCGGCGTCGCTGCGGGCGTGGGAGAAGAAGTATCAGAGCGAACGGGCGTGGGAGGACCTGGAGGAGGATCCCGTCACCGGAAGGTTGCGCGTGACGACGGAGGCGATGGCGGCGGAGGCGCGCGAGAGACGGGCGAAGATGGCGGCGATCGCGCGCGGGACGCGATCGGCCAAGGGGATGATTCGATTTTTGTACGTGGTGATCGATTTGTCGCGAGCGGCGAACGAGGAGGACTTTAGACCGAATAGATTGTCGGTGATCGGACAGTGCGCGACGTCCTTCATCAGAGAGTATTTCAATCAGAATCCGTTGTCGCAGTTGGGGATCATCGTGGCGAGGAACGGGGTGGCGGAGCGTCTGACGGAGCTGAGCGGGAGTCCGGAGGCGCACGTCAAGGCGTTGCGAGAGACGCTGGACGCGAGCGGGGATTTTAGTCTGCAGAACACGCTCAACGTGGCGAGGACGTCGTTGAAATCGATACCGTCGTACGGGAGTCGAGAGGTTCTGTACATCATGAGCTCGTTGGCGACGTGTGATCCGGGTAACGTGTGGACGGAGATCGCGTCGACCAAGGCGGCTAAGGTGCGCGCGAGCGTCGTCGCCGTCGCGGCTGAATTACACGTCAGTCGACGCCTGACGGAGGAGACCGGGGGGACGTATGGGGTGAGTTTGAACGCCGATCACATGGACGATCTCATCATGGCACACGCGCCGCCGCCACCGCTCGCCGAGGACGCGACCAAGTCGAGTTTGGTGCAGATGGGATTCCCTCAAAAGAAGCACGTCGCCAAGGACGCGCTCATCGTCGGCACCGGCGGCGAATACGTGTGTCCGAGGTGTTCGGGAAGGATAGACGAACTCCCGTCGCAGTGTCCGGTGTGTCGATTGACGCTTGTGTCGTCGCCTCACCTGGCTCGATCGTACCATCACTTGTTCCCGGTGCCGGCGTTTGCCGAGTACGAGCGCGAAGAAAAAACTGACGTCGCGTTGGAGTGCAAGGCTTGTTTAGCGCCCATCACGGACACAGACTTGGCGTCTAAGTGCGAACAGTGTTCGAACGTGTTCTGTTTCGCGTGCGATTGCTACATTCACGAAAAGCTTCACAATTGTCCGTTTTGCGCGTGCGTTCGGGAATAGTCGACGACAGGCGCGCGAATAAACAGAACTCTGAATCACTTTACTGTGCGCCATCGTCAGCGCGACAAGTTGTCATGTACACTAAAGCTACTAGTAGTAATCTTCTACTGCATCGTCGTTGAAGGTCGAACGGCCCGCTCGCTCCATGTTCCTCCTTTGCTTTGCGGGGGTATCCCACAGCTTCGCCATCGCCTTGACGGAACCTTGCCTCAGCAAGACGTCGTCGCCCGTCGTCGTCTTCGCGGGCGGCGTCGTGAACTCCTCTTCGATGCCTTCACTCCGCGACACCGATCGCGACATCACCGACGGCGTCACCGGTGACGCCGGCACTTCATCGACTATCGTCTCGACGTTTGTCGTCTTCGGCTCGGGCAACTCGACAAAGGTCGTTTCCTCAAAGAATTCACACGCCTTTTCTTCCTCCTCCTCCTCCTCCCCGACGAAACCCGACGCGCTCGTCGTCGATAACATCTCTCCGACGCCCTTCACGATGCTCTCCACGCGCGCAGATACCGAATCCTTCGCCGGTTTCGCGTCGGCGCGTTCGAAACGTCGCGTCAACGCCGCGCGCTCCGCGCGCAACCTCCGTTCCTCCTCCTCCTCCTCTCGCATCAGCGCCAATCGTCGCATCTCTCGCGCCAACTCCTTCTCTTCCATCTGTCTCGTGAGCTCCTCCCTCAACGCCGCCGCGCGCTCCGCCTTTTCTCGTCGCTCCGCGCGGCGACCGTCGGCGTCGGCGTCGGCGTCGAGAAATCGAAACGGCGCCCTTCCCGCCGACTCTCTCGCCCCCACGACGTCTCGCGCGCTCGAAGACGGCGATATCAACGTCGACGACGACGACCGCGCGTTCACCGCGCGTCTCCCCGCGCGACTCGCGACGTCGGCGCCATTTTCCAGCGCGCGAGCGTATTGCGTTTCAAACAATCGATGCGCGTGCGCCTCGTCTCTCCGTCGCTCTCGCTCGCGTTTGAGCGCCACCTGGGCGTCGAGCTCGGCGAGGTAGGCGCGCTGACGCAATGCTCGCAGCTTACGCGCGCTCTCGTCGTCGTCGACGCGAAACATCCCCCTCACCGCGTCTCGAGATGACGCCGAGATGACCGAGACGCGCGGCGGATGCATTCCGAGGACGCGCGCGATGATGATACATTGGATTGATTACAGTCCGCGTCTCCGCGCTCGCGGCGTCTCACCCGTTCCCGATCCCACCCGCGTCCGGTAACCGCTCGATCGCGTACTTGTGATTCCCCATGTACATGATGGGCACGCCCGGAATTTTCCGCAGCCGTCGCTTTAAATCCGTGTCGCACGTCGCCACGATGTAACATCGATGTTGTTTCACCCGCTCGCAGATGCAATCGTCCGCGTACGTCCCTCGGTGTTGACACGGTAAACGTTCGAATCGCGGGTCCTTGGCGATTCGAAGCGCGACGCGGTACTTTTGCCCGAGCTTTTCCAACTCGGCCATGACGCAATCCGTCACGTGCGGGACGCACTCGGCGTACAGACAATCCATCATTCCCTTCATCAGGTCAATCTTGTTCTTGATGCTAAAGTTGATAAAGTTCGTGTCGATGAGAACGTTGTACGGTGGTTTGAGCGTGGCGTTGTACTTGCCGAAGAGCGCGGCGGATTGGGTCTCGACGCGCTTGAGTTTGGGTTCGTCTCGAAACTTGCGCTTGTTTGATTCGCCGCTCTTATCGACGCCGCGCTTGGGGATATCCTTGGGATTGATCATGCGCTTGACGGCGGCGAACTGTTTCGTCTTTAATCTGTTCTTGCCCATCGTTCGCGGCGCGCGCGCGAGGCGCCGGGGACGATGGGCGAGTTGTGGCGGCGGCGGCGACCGCGGCTGAGAGAAAATGAGCCCGAGGATGGATCGGCGCGGCACACGTCGACGCGTCGGCGCGAACGACGCGAGAGCGATGTCGCCGCTGCCGAGAGTGTTCCTGGACCTCGCGCTCGGGCGCGAACCGATCGGGAGGGTGACGATCGAGCTTCGCGCGGACGTCGTCCCGAAAACCTGTGAGAATTTCCGAGCGCTGTGCACGGGCGAACGCGGACGAAGCGCGCGCACGGGGACGCCGTTGACGTATAAAGGATCGACGTTTCATCGCGTCATTCCGAATTTCATGTGTCAGGGCGGAGATTTCACGAAAGGGGATGGCACGGGCGGGGAATCCATCTACGGCGAGACGTTTCGGGATGAAAACTTTACGCTGAGACATCAAGGCGCGGGTACGTTGTCCATGGCGAACGCGGGACCGAACACGAATGGGAGTCAGTTTTTCGTGTGCACGGGGGACACGTCGTGGTTGGATGGGAAACACGTCGTGTTCGGGAGCGTGGTGGGTGGAATGGACGTCATCAGACGCGTCGAGGCGTGCGGGACAAAGTCGGGCAAGACGAGGGAGACGATTAAAATCGTTGATTGCGGGGAGATTCCTCGAGAATTGATCGGTGAAGACGAACTCACTGAGGCTGGGAAGGAGATTCTCGCCAGACAGCACGCGGAGCGACGATTGGCGGAGAAGGAGGCGAGACAGGTGGATGGCGAAAACGCGGACGCGGCGTCGGCAAGGCGACTGCGAGAGACGGCCGAGGCGGCCGAGACCAAGGCGGTGGAAGCCGTCGCGGATGAACCCGAGCCCGCGCACGATGTCTCGGCGGCCGATCCAACGGCGGTAATGTCGGCGAAGAAGCGTAAATTGTTTGAATTGCGTCTGAAACTGAACGAGGGACGGAAAAAGAATCAAGCGGCGGTGGTGGATGAAAAGAAGCGAACCGACGCGCCGGAGGATTACGCCAACGCGCAAAAGCGCAAGGCGAGGGAAGCGTCGGCGAAATCGCGCGCGGATAACATGGTGAAACAAGGCATCAGTCCGACCGCGTATCACCTCACGGCGACGATGGAGCAAGCGAATCGTAACAAGGGGAAGAAGAAGCAAGCGTACGATCCGAACAACGCGGGTCAGTTTAGCGCGCAGAAACAGTACGCCAACTACGAGAAGGATCTCGAACGTTCGAACGTCAAGGTGGATATGGTGGCGTACGAGGCGCACAAGAACTCCACGCCGGACTTTTACCGCGGTGCGGACAGCATTTACCACGGCACGAACAAACCGTCGCAAGCGGCCATCGATAGATTGGCGGATAACGTCGCCACCGCACAACGTAAAAGGGCTGAAGCACACGAAAAGAAGACGCATGCCGCGAAGGATGTCGACGGTATCAACATTAGAAATGAACGGTACAACCGATTGCTCGCCAAGAGTTACGACAAGTACTCGAAAGAGATCAAGGCGAATCTCGAACGCGGTACGGCGCTACCCGATAATTAGACCGAGTCTCAGCCCAGCGCGCTCGCCAGCCATCGCTCGGAGGGAGTGTCGAGGTAAAGCTCGACGGCGTTGTTAGTTTTTATCGAAAAGAATTCGTTGATGCATTGCAAAGCTCGCTCATTTTGTCCCGTATCCACCACCTCCGGGCGTCTTGAGCGTCAACACATCCCCGTCGGACACGGCGACGGAATTTTTCCCTCCCAAGTCGACGATTTCTCCGCTCGCGCGCTCGAGCGTATTCTCGCCTCGCGCGCCGTCTTCACCGCCCGCTAACCCCTTCGGCGCGAACACGCGTCGTTCGGACAACGCACTCACTGTGATATCCTTTAAGAACTCGAGCCTGCGCACGATGCCGTCGCCACCTCTCGTGTGTCCATCGCCGCCGGAATCGCGTCGAATGGAAAATTCGCGCAAGAGGACGGGGTACCGCCGCTCGAGAATTTCGGGATCCGTGATTCGAGTGTTCGTCATGTGACACTGAACCGCGGACGCGCCGTCGAAATCTGGTCCGGCACCCGCACCGCCGCCGATGGTTTCGTAGTACCCGAAACTATCGTCGCCGAACGTGAGATTATTCATGCACCCTTGCGCGTTGGCGCACGCGCCGAACGCCGCCAAGCACACGTCGGTGATTCGTTGCGACGTCAAGACGTTCCCACCCACGACGGCGGCGTTTTCAGACGGTGATAAGAACGATCCCTCGGGAACGGTGATCGTCACCGGTTTCAAGCATCCTTGATTGAGAGGAATCTCTTGCTTGACGAGACATCGAATGCTGTAAATCACCGCCGCGTTGGTCACCGCCGTCGGCGCGTTCCAATTCCCGCCGACTTCGCTTGACGTTCCCGTGAAATCGAAATCAGCCGTGCCCTCGGATTTATCTAGCGTCAGCGTCAAGCATATTTCGCTTCCGTCGTCCATTTTATCAACCGCACGGAGCGTCACCGTATCTCCGCGCACGCTCGCGCCCAGACGTCCAGCGTCTCGCGCGACGCTCTCCGCCGTCGCCTTCAACATGTCGCGAACCGCCAATTCCGCGTTATCTTGCACGTGATTCATGTACGCCTGCACCTGTTTCAGTCCACACTCGTCGATGAGTTCGTTGAGCAAAGAGATCCCACGTTGATTCGCGGCGACTTGCGCGCTCAAATCGCTCAAATTATCGGCGAGTTTCCGTGTCCCTCGACTTCCGGTTTCGGGCTCCGTCAAGAGTTTCGTGATACCAGCCTCTTGATACACCCCTCGGTCGACGAGCTTGAACGATTTAATCGCTGCGCCTTCGTCGGCAATCGTTTTCGAAAACGGTGGCATCGAACCGGGCGTCGCGCCGCCGACGTCGGCGTGATGGCCTCTGGACGCGACGAAGAAGACGATTTTTCCGTCTCGAAACACGGGCGTCACGACGGTGATGTCCGGAAGATGACTCCCGCCGGCTCGAGGGTGATTCGTCACCAACACGTCACCCTCGCATAATCCTTCGAAACCCCAGTGGTCTAACTGCCACGACACGGTGGAGGACATCGCACCGAGGTGCACGGGGACGTGTGGCGCGTTGGCGACGAGTCCGCCGTCGGGGCCAAAGATGGCGCACGAAAAGTCCAAGCGCTCCTTGATGTTCGTCGACACGCTCGTGCGTTGAAGCGTGCGACCCATGCGTTCGGCGATGCCCATAAAACGGTTGCTGAAGATGGAGATCAAGATGGCGTCGGGTTTGGAGTAATCGGCGTGCCGAGGTTCGTCGTCTCCCTTGGCGCTCGGAACGGTGATTTTCAAGTCGCCGTACGTCGTGATCTCGCCGACGCACGTTGGTTCGATGACGCACGTGGACGTGCCGTTCATGATGATGGCGGGCCCGGTGATCGCCATGCCACCGAGCAAACTGTCGAATCGGTACACAGGCGTGTCGCACCACCCGAGCTTGTCGAAATAGACGCGAGTCTTCGCGTCAGGTCGCGGTTCCTCCCCCGGCTGGCAACACGAAATCGGCAATCTCGTTAACAAGGTGTTGTTCGCGACGCCTCGCACGCGAACATCGTCGATCAAGAGCGCTCTGTCTTTTAAATCGAATCCGTACTCACGCACAAAACGCTCGCGGAACGCCTTGGCATAATCGCCGTCGCTTGGTTCCGGAACCATCATCGAGGTGTCTGAACCGTCGTAACGAAGATTGAGAAAGCACTCACATCGCACGGCGCTCTCGTCGAATTGCCCATTCGCGGTAAGTTGATCTATCACGCGCGTTTTCAACACGGCCATGTCCTCCAACGCGCGTTTCAACCCTTCAGGATCGTCGTACGTCGCCGCGCACGCCGTCTGAGACTCGGCGACTACGTCGGCGAGACCCATGCCGTAAGCGGACAAAATGCCGCAAAATCTGTGCACGAACACGGTGGACATGCCTAAATCACGAGCAATCGCGCATGCGTGCTGTGGTCCGGCACCTCCGAACGCAGCGAGCACGTGTGAAGATATCTCGTAGCCCTTACTCTCCGTGATCTCGCGAATGGGTCTGCACATCGCCTCGTTCGCGACTCGCAAGAACCCCATCGCCACCTCTTCCGTGGTTAAGTTTTCACCAGTTTCGGCGTTTATGCGCGTCTTGATTTCATCGAACGCCTGGTAAGACGACTCGTAATCGAGCGGTTCGTCCTCTTTCGGACCGAAAATCTTTGGAAAGTATTCGGGCAGAATTCTGCCGAGCACCAAGTTAGCATCCGTCACAGCGAGCGCGCCTCCTTTGCGGTAACACACCGGCCCGGGCTGAGATCCGACGCTTTCTGGACCGACGTAAAACGTGCCCGAACGGAACGTGAGCGCGGATCCACCGCCCGCCGCGACCGTCGTGATGTCCAACTGTGGCGCTTGCACCGTGACGCCCGCCGTCGTCGTCTCCGTCACTTGCTCGTATCCTCCTCGAGGATCGTACCGACTGACGTCCGTGCTCGTGCCGCCCATGTCAAAACCGATTATTGGCGTCCGTCCGTCGTCGCCGTCGTCGCGCAGCGCAGCGCTCGTAGTGAGCGCGAAACCGACCACACCACCCGCGGGACCGCTCAAAATGGCTTGGTAGCCGCTAAAACTATCCGCCGGCGTCAATCCTCCGTCCGACTGCATGAAACTCACTTTGACGTCTCGAAGCCCTTCGTCGAATCCGTCGAGAAATGAATCGATGTACGTGCGAATACACGGCGTCAGGTAGGCGTCGACCGATCCCGTGTGTCCTCGCGGCACGGCGCGAACCATGGGCACCAACGCGCTGCTCAGCGCCACGTGCTCGAATCCCATCTCGCGCGCCAAATCCCCGATCGCGCGCTCGTGCTCCGCGAACGTGTACGAGTGCAACAACACGACCGAGATGGACGTGATTCCATCGTCCAACAACGCCTGTAACCGCGGACGAAGCGTTTCCACGTCCAGAGGCTGTAAAATATCCACCGTCTCGCCCGTCGAACCCGTCGCGCTCGCCCCTCTCGCGCGCTCACCCTCTCTCAACACACGCACGCGTTCGTCCACCTCCACCACGCGTTCGTACAACGCACCCGGTCGCTCGATCGCAAGATCGAAGATATCCGGTCGCGCTTGATTCCCGATCGCCAACAGATCCCCGAACCCGCGCGTCGTCACCAACGCCGTCGCCGCGCCCTTCCTCTCCAACAACGCGTTCGTCCCCACCGTCGTCCCCATTCGTATCCAATCGATTCGAGACGTCGGCACCTTTTCATCCCTTCCGATTTTCCTCCCGTGCACGCGTTCGAGCACCCGTCGTATCCCTTCCCTCGGCGCGCTCGCGTAATTTCTCGGGTCCTCGCTCAAAAGTTTCAGCGTCGCGAACCCCACCCCTCCCGGCGCGCGCGCGTCCGGCACCTCCGCGTACACGTCCGTGAACGTCCCCCCCCGATCGATACAAAACTTGACGTCCCGCGTCGCCCGTGCATCGTCCCTCACCCCGTCGTCGTCCCTCACCGCGCGTCCGAGACGTCGTCGTCTCGAGGGTGGACGAATCGCGCGGTGGATGAATCGCGCGCGCGCCTCCGCGCCTTCCACCGACGACGCCTCCCGCGTCGCGCGTTCCATCGACCCCACCATCGCGCGCGTCGTCGGCGCTCCCACCATCGCGCGCGTCGTCGGCGCGACTCGACGACCGAGGACGAATGACGACGCCGGTCGTCTCGTCATTTCTTCGGCGTTCCGCGCGGGACGGTTTTCTCGGTGCCGAGCGTCGCGACCGCGCGTGAGAATATAAATAGACGCGCGAGCGCGCGCGCGTGATTCGCGGGCTCGATGGCGACGGTGACGCGCGCGACGTGCGCGGGAAGTGCGCGCGGGGTGACGACGGGGAGGACGCGCGACGCGCGAGGCGTCGTCGATGGAACGCGCGTCGTGGAAGATGAATCGTTTTCGCAGAGGAGGACGCGCCATGGGGATTCGATGACGACGGGGACGGGGACGATGGCGGTGGTGGCGCCGACGCGCGATCGACGAGGGACGACGGTGCGGAGAGAATCGGCGCGTGCGTTCGTCGCGCGTCGACGGGAGATGTTCTTGGTGCAGATGGACGTGGAGAATAAGACGAGAGAGATGGCGAGATTGGAGGCGCGCGCGGCGAGACGAGAGGAGGCGCTGCGGAAATCGGAGCGCATGTTGGAGGAGGATCAGGCGCGGTTCGATGCGTTTTTGCGAGATAATGACGCGAGAGTGCGAGAGGCGGTGGAGGCGGCGGAGCGAGAGGCGCGTGGGAAGCACGAGCGAATGAAAGAGATGCGACAGTTGAGAGGCGAGGTGGCGCGCGCGGAGAGAGACGTGCGCCATCGCGAGGAAAAATTGAGCGAGTGTCAAAAGTATAAGGAATTTTTAGACGCCCTGACGCCCAAGGAATGGTTCGACGAGCGAGATGAGGACGCGTCGGAGATGTATTTCAGGGAACCCGAACAGTTGCTCGCCGCGTTTTCGGCGCTCGAGGAACAAAATTTGTTTTTGATTCAAAACGTCTCCGACGCGGAGGAGACGCTCGAGCGCGTGAAATCTGAGCACGCGCGAGAGAAGGCGCGCGTGGACGCGGAGATTGTCGATCTTCGAGAACAAACCCGACGTTTGCGAGAGGCGATCGAGGCCGAGGAGAGAGAGGGGGAGAAGTTGACGCATCATCTCGCGAACGAACGCGGGGAAGGCGGGGACTCGGTGGAGGACGAATTGGAGCAATTGACGCGGCGCGTGACGGAGGTGTATGTCGAGTGCGGATTCGATCACGATCCGAGCGTCAGCGTATCGCAGATGTTGACGAACATCGAGGCGAAGATGGAGGAATACTTCGCCGCGATCGACAAGCTGCCACCGAAAGTGGTGGCTGATTTGGAAAAGGAAAAGGAGAAGGAACGCCGACGATTGGCGAGAGAACAAAAGGCTCGGGAACAAAAGCGAGATCAAGAGATTCGATTTCAACGTTCGCTCGAGCGTGCGCGGGCGCCGGCGCACAAGAAGACGGGTAAACCCATCATGTTTCGATCGCGACAGGAGCGGAAAACGGTCTCTGTTCGTTCTGAACACACAGATGCCGATAGAGAGCTCGACGAGTTTCTCGCGCGACAATACTGAGAAGGCGTGTTCGGTTAAATTACAGCATGGATAAAATTACTTGTACTAATGGTACACGAACACTTCTCAAAACCACGGAATGGCTGGTATTTTGTCGCTCATGTCGTATAGGGATACGCAAATCTCGAGAGAGATGAGCACGATGATGATCCACTCGAGCGCGTCGCTCTTCCGGTTTTGCAGAATTTCCAAGTAAAATTTCACCTGGGTCTGAATGAGGTTGAGTTTGTAATCCAAGTCTTGGAAACGGTCTTCGAGTTCGAAATCTTGTCGAAGTCCTTCCCAGACGATGTTGTACTGCGCGTATTGCCACGCGGTGTCGGAGCGTCCCAACAAACCGAGTTTGGTGATGAGCTCCGTAAGCGTATTGTTGTTCTCCGCAACCAAAGAGAACAAACGTTTTTTACTAATATTCAGATCACCGGTCAATTCGGTGCTCTTATTCAGTTTACTAAAAATCTCCACCATGCCGTCGACTTTTTGCTCGTAGTGTTCCAGCGCCACCGTTTGCGCCAAGACGCTCGAGATGACGCTGATGTTGTTGATGTCCATTCGTTTCAACACGATGTGGTCACTCTCCAAGGTCGCCCAATCGGACAGCGTCGGTCTGACGACGACGCGATAATCGTCCGTCATCGGCACGGCCAGCGGCGTCGACGTGAATGTCCTCGCGAGTTTCAAACACTCCTCGCGCTCCTTAAATCCCATGTTGTAAAAAACGACGCTTCCAAACTTGAACACCACCAGATACCGACTCAGCATCTCCGGAGGTATCGGCGCGTCCCCGTCCAGACTCGGAAGATCCGACACCTTCTTCGGCGACATCCTTATGATGACGCCCTCGCGATTAAACTCTTTCGGATACGCAGGCATTTGTTTCGCCAACGCGCGCACGTCGATGGTGCTCCCAACATAATACGCGCGCACCGGAAGCGTGTAATCGTACGCGCTCATCTCGTCCTCCCCTTCCGACTGAGATCGGCCCTCGACGTCATCACGCTCGACATTTGCGTTCTCGACCATGACGCTCGCCCCTTTCCCTCGCCCACCGTCCCCCGCACCTCCGCTCTTCTTTTGCTCGCCTCGTTGCTTAAAGATGGAATCCCCCAACCCGTACGTCCCCGACCGCTTCCCTTTCGTCGCGCCGTCCCGCGCCAGCGTCGCTCGCGCGCGCCGCACAATATCCCATCGTTCACCGCGGTCAATTTGCGCTCTCGTTGCCTCCACCGTAGTCGTCGCGCGTGCGAATTCACGCGAGAGGTTCCACGCGCTCGCCCGCGCGCCCGCGTGCGCCGCCGTCGCCGCGTGCGCGCGCGCCCAATCGGCGCTCCACGCCCGCGACGACGTCGACGCCACCACCCTCGACGTCACCGTCGATGTCTCACCGCGCGCTACCGCGCGCGCGCACGCCGAGAGCGCGCGGGACGTCCATCGCATAACGGAGCCGCCTAGGTCTGAGGAATGGATGGCGTCACACGCGCACGCGCGGCCGAGGGTCGACGACGGCGAGCGAGCGAACGGGCGAGTGCGATCGCGCGCGCGTCGGGGCGACGGTGAACGAGAGACGCGCGAGCGACGAGGCGAGAGACGAGCGGGATGGTGCACTTGTACAATCTCACGCTGCAAAAATCGGGAGGCGTGAACGGCGCCGTGTATGGGAATTTCAGCGCGCCGAAGGCGCAGGAGATCGCGGTGATACGGAATAAGATTGTGGAATTGCTCAGACCGGACGAGACGGGACGGGTGCAGACGGTGACGACGGTGGAAGCGTTCGGAATCGTGAGGTCGATCGCGAGTTTTCGATTGGCGGGCGCGAACAGAGACTACCTGGTCGTCGGTTCGGACTCTGGAAGGGTGGTGTTTTTGCAGTTTAACAAGGAGAAGAATGCGTTCGTGAAGGTGCACCAGGAGACGTACGGGAAGACGGGATGTCGACGCGTCGTGCCGGGACAGTTTTTGTGCGCCGACCCAAAGGGAAGGGCAGTTTGTCTGGGGGCGATGGAAAAGAATAAGATTGTGTACGTCATGAACAGAGATAACGAAGCCAACCTGACGATTTCGTCGCCATTGGAGGCGAATAAGTCTCACATGATCGTTTTTCACATGTGTGCGCTTGACTGCGGGTTGGACAACCCAATTTTCGCCGCCATCGAGTTGGACTACGGGGACGCCGACGCCGACCCGAGCGGAGAGGCTGTGGCGGAAGTACAGAAGCATTTGACCTACTATGAACTCGATTTGGGTTTGAATCACGTGGTTCGTAAGTGGAGCGAACCGATCGATAACGGGGCGAATCATCTCATTCCGGTGCCCGGTGGGAGCGACGGTCCGGGTGGCGTTCTCGTGTGCTGTGAAAACTTCATCATTTACAAGCACCAGAACCACGATGAGGTGCGAGCGGTCATTCCGCGCCGAACGTCGCTAGCTGGAGATCGAGGCGTGTTGATCGTCTCCTCTGCGGGCCATAGATCGAAGAACTCATTCTTCTTTTTGGCGCAATCAGAGTACGGCGACGTTTACAAGCTCTCCGTAGAGTTCTCTGGGGAAACTGTGAGCGAAGTGAAAGTGAAATACTTCGACACTATTCCGCCGTGCGTCAGCATGTGCGTTTTGAAGACTGGATTTTTGTTCGCGGCGAGCGAGTTCGGTAACCACGCGTTGTATCAGTTTGCCGGCATCGGAGACGATGACACAGTTGAGAGCAGCTCGGCGACCCTAATGGAAACCGAGGAGGGCTTCGAACCTGTTTTCTTCGATCCGAGACCGTTGACGAACTTGTATCCGATCGATACGATAGAAAGCATGTGTCCTATCCTAGACATGCAGGCACACAACTTGACTGAAGAGGACATGCCGCAACTGTACACGCTCTGCGGTACGGGCTCGCGCTCGTCGCTTCGCATCTTACGTCAAGGAATCGCCATGAGCGAGTTGGCGATGAGTCCACTGCCTGGGCAGCCGAATGCCATTTTCACCGTCAAGAAGAGTTCATCGGAAGAGTATGATTCATACATAGTCGTCTCATTCTTGAACGCGACGTTGGTTTTGTCAATCGGTGACACCGTCAACGAGGTGAGCGATAGCGGTATTCTAGGTACGACCACGTCTCTCGACGTATGCTTGATGAGCGATGAGTCACTGCTCCAGATCCATCCGGGTGGTTTGCGTCACATCAAGGCGGATAAGCGCATCAACGAATGGCGTACCCCAGGCAGGAAACAGATTTCCAAGTGTACGTGCAACAGCAAGCAAGTCGTCATAGCGCTCACCGGAGGTGATGTGATTTACTTTGAGCTCGACTCCGCCGGTCAACTCATTGAAGTAGAAAAGTTGGAAACGAACGGTGACATCGCTTGTTTGGACATCGGCCCCGTTCCAGAAGGTGCTCTGCGCAATAGATTCCTCGCTATGGGTTCATACGACGGAACTGTGCGCGTCATGAGTCTTAGTCCAGACGATTGCTTGCAAACATTAGCAGTGCAGGCTCTCAAAGGGTCATCCCCATCGAGCCTGTTAATCTTAGAAACTCCGGCGACGGAGTCTACTCAGGGTAGCGTGTTGCTGAACATAGGCATGGCCAATGGTGTGCTCATGCGAGCGACGATTGATCAAGTTTCGGGACAATTGAGCGACATGCGTATGCGATTCCTCGGTGCACGCGCGCCGAAACTGGTACGCACGAACGTCAGAGGAACGCCGTCGCTTCTCGCTTTGTCCACGAGGCCGTGGTTGGGCTACTCTGAGAAGGGTACTTTTGTCATTGCGCCTATTTCATACGTTGCGATGGAAGAAGGTTGCTCGTTTAGTAGCGAGCAATGCCCCGAAGGCGTCGTTGCTATATCCAACCAGACGCTGCGCATCGCGAGTGTCGAACGTCTCGGCGAGAACTTCAATCAAACGACGGTGAAGTTGAGGTACACACCGCGTGCGATGAGCGCGAATCCGGATACAAAAATGATTGCTCTCATTGAGAGCGACCAGTGCACGATTCCGTTTGCCGAACGTCAAGGACCTGAGACTCAAGAGACCCCGGAAACCAACGAAGATGGCGATGCGGAGGCGACAATGGCGCCCATCGAGCAATTCGGTGCACCGAAGAGTGAACCAGGATCATGGGCGGCGTGTGTGCGCATCGTCGACCCGAAGGAAGCAAAGACATGCTTCACTCTTGAACTCGCAAAGAACGAATCTGCGATCAGTCTGTGTCACGTCTATTTAACTGGCCCGAACGAACTGTTCTTGGCGGTTGGTACCGCTGTAAATCTTACGTTCGCTCCGCGCAACTGCGACGGTGGATTCATTCATTTGTACAGATACGGTACCGACAACCAGACGTTGAGCTTGGTTCACTCGACGCCCACAGAGGGACCGGTTGGCGCGTTGTGCGGATACAAGGGTCATCTGCTCGCCGGTGTGAACAACGCCTTGCGCGTGTACGATTTCGGTAAGAAGAAGCTTTTGCGTAAAGTGGAGAACAGAAACTTTCCGAACTTTATCACCAAGTTGCACGCCGCCGGTGATCGAATCTACGCGGGTGACGTTCAAGAATCGATCCACTTTGTCAAGTACAAGTCAGATGAAGGGAGCATCTACATTTTTGCGGATGACACCAAACCGCGTTACATCACGGCGACTTTACCGCTGGACTACGATACGCTTGCGGGCGCTGATAAGTTTGGAAATGTGTTCATTAATCGGTTACCCAAGGACGTGAGCGAGGACATGGATGATGATCCGACCGGTGGTAAGAATATTTACTCACAGGGTGTGCTGAACGGTGCGCCGAATAAATCAGAAACTACCGCGCAGACGTACATCGGTGAAACTGTCTGCGCTCTCACCAAGGGTGCGCTTCAACCCGGGGGCGTCGAACTCATCATGTACGGCACGTTTATGGGCGGCGTCGGGTGTCTGATACCGTTCCTCACGCGATCAGACGTTGAATTTTTCACTCACTTAGAAATGCACATGCGTCAGGAGTCACCGTCTATCGTCGGGCGTGATCACATGGCGTTTAGATCGTACTACGCTCCCGTCAAGAATGTCATCGACGGTGACTTGTGCGAACAGTTTGGCGCGTTGCCAGCGGATGTCCAACGAAGAATCGCGGAAGAGATGGATAGGACGCCGGGAGAGATTCTCAAAAAGCTCGAACAAGTTCGCGCGATCGCGGTTTAAAGGAAGTAGTGCGGGTAGACCAGTTTTAAGTACCGCTAGATATACAACTCACCGACTCACGCGCGGAGACGATCATTTTCTTGTCCTCGCAGAAGCAATGCTATGAAATGCACGACGATGATTTTTATCCAATCAAACACCCACTTTACCGCGCTCGTGACGCTCATCAGCGCTGTCGACTGAGATGATCCCTTTGTTGACTCTACCATGCTACCATTCGGACTATACTCGCTCGTGCTCCCCACACATGAGCTTCCCTCTCTCCCCGAACCGGCGTCTTCGGACGCGCGCTGCAACCGCCTCTGAAGTCGTTCGGGCGCGGGTATGAACGCGAAATCGTGCACCGACTCCACCCGCGTCAACACTTCGTCTGAAAACACTTCGCTCACTTTCTCGACGCTCCGAAGTGCCGCTTCTCGCTGTTCATCGTTCGTCACAAGAACTACCGACGCGTGCAAGTCGTCAATCGGCGCGTGTCCGGGATCGTGACAGTCCCAAAACACATCCAAAAGTTCCAGAAAGGATGTCGCGTACGGATTCTCTGAATCCCAACGCACGCGCACGCACGTTCTCTCTTTCGAATGTTTCCCTTGATGCATCCCTCGCGCACTTCCGACCCCTCTTTTCGCGACGCCCACTTGCCGGCGAGCGCCGGCGCTCCGTCTCGGGCTCAGCGCGCCCAATTCCACCGACCCATGCGGTTCCACCGCCTTCGCCATCGCCTGCTCCAGGAACGCGTTCGCACCGGTGGCAAAATACGCCTCCTCCAATTTCCTACCGCCGTGCGGCGTTCGCGGCGCATCGTCGGCCCGCATGCATTCCCGTCCAGCTCGTCAATCCAAATCCAATTCTGTTGACGAATGCGCGCTACTCTTCGCGGGCTATTGAGACGTCGGCTCGAGGCGAGACGAAAAGTTCGTACGTGGACAAAGCGCCGGCGACCACGCCGGTGATCGAGCGACGCGAGGTGTCGTCGCGACCGGCGTTGGAGAACCTACGATTATCACCCGAATGTTGTCAAATGATAAAAGTTCTTTTTCGGACTTTAGATTTGTGTTTTGTATATTTTTACGTTATTCATAAAAAGTTCCAGACGCGAGTGGCGAGCCGCAATCGCGGGGGAGACGGTGAACGCTTCACTGCGAGACGTGGCGTGGTCGCGGCGGGTGAGCTCTCCGACGGGCGCGTCATGCCCTGGCGTGCGAGTAGGCGCAGACCTCCCGCGGCCGCGAGTGACGGCGAGACCGACGGCGAGACCGACGATTCCGCAGCCGTGACCAGCGACCCGATCGTTGATGATTGTCGCGCTCGTGAGGAGGACGCATCTCGCGAGCGACGGGACCGAACGGACGAAGCGACGCCCGCGTGGAGGAATCGCATCGCACGTCAGAGCTCGACGTCGGCGGGATGGGACCGATTGTCGGCCCCGGCGGGCGCGATGGGGACGTTCGAAGGGATGGCCTCGACGTCAAAGCTCGTGGCGCTCACGGCTGGACAGCACGAGATGGAAAGCGCGCAAACCTCGGAAGAGGAGAGAGATTCTGTCGATGAATCGGCGTCGTATGGATCTAATTTAGAGTCTGATTCGGATGACGACGAGGCGAATTACTTTCGAATAGGTTCGTCGCGAGACAAGTGGAGCGACGGAGAAACGTCAAACGACAACATGCAGCAGCAGAGTGAGCACAGCGTCACGATGTTGCATCGTTTAGGCGAGCACACGCGTAGTGGGAAACGGCGCTCGTCGACAGTTATCGCGGCGAGGATGGCGTTAGGAGAAGATTCCGAGACGGAAGAATCTGATGGTAGTTTGACGGAGGGATCCGTGCAGAAGGTGTACGTGGAAAAGTCGTTCGGATTGTTTAAGATGAATAATCCCATTCGAAGATTTTGTTCTCGTGTTGTGGAGACAAAAGGATTCGATTGGCTCGTTTTAGGAGCCATCGGCGTGAACACATTGCTATTGTGCTTGAGCCAACCCGACCGTAGAGATGGTAAAGGGTGCGGGATGTTTTCGTCGCAGGGATCAAGGAACGACGCCGTGGAGAAGAGCGAAATACCATTTACAGCTCTCTTCACGCTGGAAGCCATTATGAAGATGATTACTTTCGGCGTCATCGGACCGCGGGACGTGAAGCATTCGGGGGCGTATCTACGAGACTCGTGGAACTTGATGGATTTTTTCATCGTCGTGATTTCGATCATCGCTCTCTTACCGGGTGGCGGTTCGAGCCTGTCTACACTGCGGATAGTGAGAATCTTGCGTCCACTGAGGACGATAAGTATGTTTCCTTCACTTCGATTATTGATCGAGACCATGCTGAAGTCGCTACCTCTCTTGGCGAACGTGGTCGTGTTCGTCCTCATGTTTTTCTGCATCTTTGGCATCATAGGAGTTCAATTCTTCTCGGGAAAACTACAGAATAGGTGTTATGACATTCTCCCGGCGAACGCGCCGTGTGAAAGTTATACAGCGCAACATTTCGTGAAGTGTATTGAACGCACGAGCGGTGACGCCATTCTCCTGCGATCAAACAAAATGCGCGTATGCGGTACTGGCACGCACGCACAGAATAGGTGTCACGCTGGGCAAGAGTGCTTGCCGTTTGAAAATCCAAACTTTGGTTACACGAGTTTCGATACCGTGTGGTGGTCGTGGCTAGTCATTTTCGAGACCATAACACTGGAGTATTGGTCGCCCGTTTGGTTCTTCTTAACGGATTCAGTGTCACCAGCCTCAGTTGTGTGGTTCATTCCAGTCATCTTCTTTGGTTCGTTTGTTATGTTGAATCTGGCGCTCGCCATCATCACCATGGTCTACGACGCGAACGTCGTGACTGAGCTGAAAAGGGTGGCGAACGAAAACAAGCGCAATGCATCTTCCTTCATCGAAGTGGGTTTTAGGAGACTGATGCGCTACACTAGCTCAAGCACTGAGAGAGAACCGAGCAGATTAGACGATATTGACGAAGTGCGTGTTAGCCTGAAAAGTTGGTATGAAGGCGTGAAGAACTTCGTTCAGCCGAAAGCAGCCAAAGTGGTTGATAGTTTATACTTTTTCATCGGCATTAATGGAATCATTTTGCTGAACACGCTGACGCTGACATTGGAGTATGATGGTATGTCTCACACTTATGCCAGGACATTGGAAATCATCAATCTCGTCTTCACTGCCATTTTCATGGCGGAGTTAGCTTTGAAGGTGTGTGCTCTCGGTGTTCGGGGTTACTTGCGAGACAGATTGAATTGGCTGGATGCGGGAGTAGTCGTCGTCTCAATCGTTGAATTGGCAATGAGTGCTGGTGAAGCATCTACAAACTTCGTGGTCCTCCGTGCATTCCGCGTTTTCCGAATCCTGAAACTGATTCGTTCGTGGAAATCTTTGCAGGCGACGCTTAAAACATTATGGAAGACGCTGGTTGATTTGTCGAGTTTTCTCGTTATTCTCTGTGTTTTCGTTCTGATATTCGCTCTTGTTGGAATGCAATTATTTGGCGGAAACTACTGCGAGATAGATCCAAAGCCGCGGACACATTTTGATACTTTCAACCAAGCGCTTGTGACTGTCATGCAAGTCATTACCCACGAAGATTGGCCACTCGTTGCGTTCGATACGATGTATACAACGTCTCGATACGCACTCATATACTTCATCATCGTTCTTGTGCTTGGCGATTTCATCGTCGTCAATTCGTTGATTGCCATTTTGCTCAGCAATTTTGATAATCGTAAGGAATTGCTGGACGAAGAACTCATGGAGGAAGAAGCAAACCATGGTAAAGGCGGAAAGGGGATTTTTTCCGTGTTTCAGGGATTGCGTTTCACCAGATCGGATAGCTTGCGCAGTCGAGAGTCCGCTGAAAGTGAAAACGCCGAGACTGTAAAAGTGTACGAACGGTTCGCCAAATTGGCTCACGAGTTACTGAAGCGAGAAAAGAGAAGATCTGCTGCGAGAGCTGAAGATCTGCGCTTGAGGAAAGCAAGAGAATTAATTCAAGGGCAAACCTCAGGTAACGCAGCCGGTTCTTCATCGGGCGAGAAAAAGAGATCAGGCGCGCTCAACACACTCCCGCTTGAAAGATTTCAGTGCGCGAGTTTCTTCGGTCTGTTTCCTCCGAGTCACCCAGTGCGAAGAGTTTGCTTCGTGATTACCGATGACAAGCGCTTCGACACACTTATTCTCGTGTTGATTGTAGTTTCGAGTCTTTTCATGGTGTGGGAGACTCCGGCCAATCTGGAGAAGAAGAGTTTTGAGAAGACAAGCGCCATCTTTGATTATTGTTTCACATCCGCGTTCGTTCTTGAGATGGTCATGAAGTGCATCGCGTTGGGTTTTTACAACGAAGACAGCGGTGCATACGTCAAGAATCCATGGAACGTGCTCGATGGAACCATTGTTTTCTTAGGACTATTGGGCATGGGATTGGGCTCGAGCGCGAATCTGAAATGGGTTCGTTCGTTACGAGCGATGCGAGTATTGCGTCCGCTGAGACTCCTCGGGCGCGTACAAGGCTTGAAGGTGGTCATAAACGCCATCATAGCGTCGATACCGAGTTTGGTTTACGTACTCTTGGTATGTTTCATTGTTTGGATTATATTCGCCATCACGGGAATGTCCCTCTTCATGGGTAAATTTAAGAGATGTTCCGATGATGGCATCCTCACCCGTACAGAGTGCGTCGACGCGTGGCGAAACGTCACGGCTCCGCGGATGTGGGATGTCCTCACGTCTTCGTGCAACGATCCTTCGGTGACCGTCGAGGCGAGTTGCATCGGCCTCTATCAATCTTCGCATCTCATGAAGCGTCGATGGGAGAGTGCGGACAGTAACTTTGACTCTTTCCCGCGGGCGTTGTTGACTTTATTCGAAACGACAGGCGGGGAGGGTTGGACAGTGACCATGTTCAACGCTGTCGACTCTGTGGATGCAGACACCGTGCCAGTGCGAGACAAAAACCCCGAGCTCGTGTGGTACTTCATGGCATTCATCATCCTGTCCAATTTCTTCTTGTTCAACATGTGCATCGGCATCGTCATTGACAACTTTTTGAAAATTTCAACGTCGTCATTGACGCGATCGATTATGAGCGATTCGCAAGCACGATGGGTCGCGCAGCATCGAAACAAGAGATTCAGCGCCAAGCTTTCTTTCTTTCAAAAACCTCCCGCGCAGAAGTGGCGCAAAGCCTTTTTTAAATTGGTGACGGATTGGCGTTTCGACACCTTCATCCTCGGGACGATCGTCGTCAATACAATCGTTCTCATGACAGAAACAGCGGGTGACAACGGCGACAAGGCGATGGCGCTAAAGATTCTGAATTTGATTTTCACGTCTATCTTCACGTTGGAGGCGATATTAAAGCTCGGCGCCTTTTTCCCCAAGTTGTACTTTACATCTTGGTGGAACGTTTTCGACTTTTTAGTCGTCTCCACGTCCATCGTCGGCATCGCCATGGAGTCCGGACAGGGTGGAAGCGCATTCCGTGCCTTGCGCATTTGCAGAATTTTTCGTATGGTCAAGAAGTGGAAATCGCTCAACACGCTCTTCCAAACGCTCGTCATGACGATTCCCGCACTCGGCAACATTTCGTTACTCTTGGCGCTCTTATTCTTCATCTATGCCATCCTGGGCGTACGGCTCTTCGGAAAACTCGCGTACGGTCCGGCGCTCAATACGCACACGAATTTTAAGACGTTTGAAAATTCCCTCGGCGTGTTGTTGCGTTCGCTTACCGGCGAGGGATGGCAAGAGATCATGTACGACTGCATGAACCAACATGACTGCGACTCATCGGTGGATTGCGCCATCGGCACGTGTTGCGGAAATTCCTTCGCGCCCATCTATTTCGTCAGTTTCGTCACTTTCACCTCCTTCATCATCGTCAACCTTCTCATCGCCGTTGTGCTCGACAATTATTCATGGAGTCAAAAGAATTTCGAAAACCAAGAGGTGACGCCGAGCGACGTGAAATCATTCCGACGCGTGTGGAAAAAATTCGATCCCGATCTCACTGGTTTCATCAATCCGGTGGACATTCGAGGCGTCATCCTCTCCACGCCGCCACCGCTCGGGATGAAGGGTAAGCGCATCAGCGACTTGGGCATGCTCAACTTTGTGCGTTCGCTTCACCTGCCGGACGGGGCGCGATACATTCACTACACGGAACTCTTGCAGTCGGTCACGGCGAGAGCGATGGGGGTGAACACCGAGTATCTCCCTCGCGAGATTCGTTTAGAACTCGAAGAAGAACGCAAGGCCGCAAAACGCGCGTCACTCCATCGCGTGCGAGCTCGCGTTCGTCATCGGGTGAAAAAAGCGTCCAGGCAACACTCTGACGACGAAGACGACGTCCTCGAGTCTGAATTCGTCAGAGAACTCTCGGCCGTGAGCAGCGGTCCGAGCTTTTCGCGACTACAATTACGCGACCTAAACGGTGAACCGGTGTCGCTCGCCGTCCTTCTCGTCGTGTTAAAGCTCCAACGAAACTTCAGAGCGCGCCGCGAGCGAAGGCTCGCCGTGAAAAACAAAAATGCGTGGAGCGACGCCATCGCGCACCGATCGCTCTCTCGCACATCGTGGGACGAACGGGTGCGACGACACGCGCAATCAGACGCGCACAGAACCGCATGAACCATCATCCATTAGCGCACACCGCACGCGCGCATAGATAGCTTTCGTAATAGCGCACTCATAATACTAGCTCTCGGGCTCGAAAATCCCAGCACGTCGAGTGGCGATGACATCTCGTCCTCATCTGTCGACGCATCGAGACTCGCGACTCGACGCGCGCGCGATCATGACGACGACTCGACGAGGTTCGTCTCGATCCCGTCTCGCGCGACGCGCGTTGGCGTTTGTTCTCGTCGCTGCGTGCGCGAACGTCGCCCGCGCGATCGAAGGCAAATGCTCGGCGTGTCGAGCCGTCGGTAAATCTCTCGCGCGAGCGCTTCGTGAGGACGCCGAGAGCGCCGATCAAAAGGTGGTGGACATGCGGGGACGATTGGACAGCCGTGGGAAGCGGTACGGGAAGCGAATCTCGTACAAGACGAGCGAGTTGAGGTTCGTGGAGATTCTCGAATCAGTGTGCGACGACGACATCGGCGAGTATCAGTTTCACGAGGAGACGAACCGTTGGCGGATCCCGCCGAATCCGGTGAAAAAGATTAGAAAGGAGCGAGGCAAACAGATGAAGAAGGAGATCATCGGGTACTGTCATCGTGTCATCGAGGAATCGGAGGAGACGTTGCAATCCGCAGTGTACGATGAGAAAATCGACGAGACCAACGTCGAGGAGTTCTTGTGTCGCAACGTGAGCGCGACGTGCGACGCGTCCGTGAACTTTACCGCGGAAGAGCCCGAGGAGAATGATTACTATCACGACGAAAAGGCGGAACAGGAAGACGAAAAGACAAAGGAAAAGGCCAAGGCTCCGAAGAGCAAGAAAAAGTCGAACAAGTCTAGCAAAACGAGCAAGGAACAAAAGGAACTCTGATGAGCTCCGGAACTCCGATTCGGATGATTCTTTCGAGCAAGCGATTAACAGTGGTGCAAAACAAGTAGCATTAGCTGCGCCAAGATGATTGGGTTATTTATTTCTATTATTCCATGTTCTATGCATCTACACAAATTCTCACCTTCGCCTCGGCGATCGCGAGTACGATCGCGAATACGAATCACTCGAATACGAATCACTCGAGTAATCGCGTTTGCTGCGCTTTCTCCTGGAAGACTTTTTACTCTTCTTCTCCTTCTTCGACTTTTTCTCCTTCTTGCGCTTCTTCGAGTCCTCGCGTGCGCGAGTCGGCGACCCGCCCTCGGCTCGCAACCTGTTGACGAATTCTCCGCTACCGAACATCATGCCCGACGGCGCGGCGGCGCGCTCCCCGGCTTCGGCCTCGCCCTCGCCGTCCAAGAGAAGTTCGTACTGCTTACCACCGCTGCCGTACTGTTTCACATCTCCAGCGTGGTGCCCCCACTGGATCGCGCCCGCTTGCACCGTCTCTCCCGCGTCGGCACCGACGGGACGATACCTATCCCCGTACCCGCCGCCGCCACCGCCTCTGAACGGGGGATCGTAACTCAGATTATTCGGATCCAAATCTTCCCCGGTTCCCTGATCCACGTTTTTCATCGAAAGACTCACGCGCGGCGGCCCACCGTCTTGTCGCTCGACGTCGACGACTTTCACCCACACGTCGTCGCCCTCAGCGACGACGCCAGAGATTATTGAAATCTTCTCCTCATCGTCCACGTCTCTCGGTACGTCTAAGTACTGCGAAATCTGCGATCTGTGCACCAACCCTCCCCGTCTGAACCCTCTTATTTCCACGAACACGCCCACGGGCTTCACCGAGCGACACTTACCCTTGTACACTTTATGCAACTCTGGGTGAAACGCGGGCGCGCCGCTCGCGTTCCCACCGTCCCCGGTCCCGAACCTCGGGCGTTCACCGCCTCCATTCGCGCCATCGTCCGCCCGGGAGCGTCGTCTCTCGAGCATCTTCGTCCCGTCCGGGTCTAAATCCGCCCCCGTCTCTTGGTCGGCGGCGCTCGCGTCGAGCGACACTCGCCACTCTCCCGGACGCTTGTCATCCTCTCGCACGCTCGTCACCTTGGCGTACACCCCGCTCCCGATCGGAAAGAAATACTCGAGCGCGTGTTTGATCGCCTCATCGTCGTCGTCCGCGCTGAATCGCACGTCGTCGCCGCAATTGTCCCGATGCAAGAGCGCATCCTTCCCACGCGCCGGCGCACCGTCCACGCGCACGAACACCCCGAACGGACGCACGCCGCGCACGACGCCGCGCACGACGTCACCCACCGCGTGCGGGTACGCCTCCGTCGACATCCCCTCGCCCGGGGCCGACCGGGACCCGTCACAATCTGACGCGTCGATCCATTTCATTTTCTCTTCGCGCCGAGACACCGCGCGCCCTTCTTCATGTCCGACGATCCCGGCCCGTCCAACGCCGCGCGCGCCAACGCCAACTCCCCCAGCGTCAAGCGCATCCTCCGCGAGATCCGCGAGCTCGCGGAGAGCGCGCGCGAGGACGAAACCTTCGTCGCCGAACCGTCCGAGGATGACATCTTCGATTGGCACTTTGCCCTCTTCGGACCTCCGGGCACGCCGTTCGAGCGCGGCATCTATCACGGGCGCATCGTGTTGCCTCCGGAGTATCCTTTCAAACCGCCGTCGTTCGTGCTGCTCACGCCGAACGGACGATTCGAGACGAACACGAAGATTTGTCTGAGCATCTCGCAGCACCACCCGAAGCAGTGGCAACCGAGCTGGTCGATACGGGCGGCGCTGACGGCGATACGGGCGTTTTTCCCGACCCCGCCCGAGGGCGCGGTCGGGTCGTTGGATTGGAGCGACGACGTGCGCCGAGAGTTGGCGGAAAGGAGTTGGCGAGCGAGAGAGCCGACGTTTACGCACGGGAACGAGGCGCGCCGCGCGCTGAGCGCGAGCGTGCACAATAGAATGTTAGAGCGGATGGAGCGCGTGATGCGAAAGGAATTGGGGAACGAGGCGAGAGAGGATGCGGAGAGGAGTGATGAGGCGGAGACCACGGTGAGGGAGGCGGACGCGCGCGAGGAGGACGGAAACGTGGAGGCGCGCGACGACGACGCGAACGCTCCGGAGACGAGCCGCGCGGCGAACGACGCGAGCGAATCGCCGTCGCTCGCGACGCCCGCGCCCGTGGTCGACGTCGACGAGACGATCGAGACGCAACCGACGCGGGACGGCGAGCGCGACGACGTCGACGTCGCTCGAGGCGACGAGGACGAGGATCCGCCCAGACCGGTGACACCCGTCGACGCCACCGAGCGTCGCGCGCGCGTCGCCGCGCGCGCCGAAGAACTCGCCAAGACGAAGCGTCAGCTCGACGTCACCGCGTGGTCGCTCGTCGCCGCCATAGTCGCCATACTCGTCAAGCGCGTCATCGTTCACTCGATCATCGTCGCGTTGGAGAGTTGAGACGGCTTTTCGCTTTGATTGTGACGACGCCGACGTCGACCCCCGTCGACCCACACACCTCGCCTCGGCGACCGCGCGCGCGTCATGTCGCTCGCCGCACGCGCCGCCACCGCCCCCGCGCGCGCTCGCGCGCCCCGCGACGCTCTTCCGCGTCGCACGACGGCGTCCCCGTCGACGCCCCGCGCGAACCGACAGAGGATAACGGCGGCCGCGATCGCCGCCGACGCGTCGACGACGACGCTGCCGCTCCTCGACGACGCGCGCGCGTACACGCACGTGTCTCCGGGCGTGTGCGACGCGTGCGAGACGTCGAGAGAGGCGCGAGAGGCGTGGGTGGCGCTGTTGTTGGGACAGCTTCCGAGTCACGTCGCCAACGCGGAACGCACGCGCGCGTATTTGCGAGAGGATGATTCGTACGTGGCCAAGTACGAGCGATTCGAGAAGATGTATGAGAGGTATCTTCGAGACGCGGTCGAGCGAGAGGACGGCGCGGCGAGCGAGCGAGGGGTCGGGGACACGCTGATGGATATGGTGGAGGAGAAGGAGCGTCTATTGCGACTATGCGGATTGGAGGATATGTTTTTAGGATTGAAGGCGAACGAGAATGAGATTTGTTTGGCGCTGTACCCGGAGATGTGTCGGGCGATCGATGGAATGGAGGGATCGCGCGAGCGCCTGTGCGCGGTGATTGAGGCGGCGTTGGCTGGGAATTTATTCGACGCCGGCGCGGCGGCGGCGGTGCAAAACGTGGCGTTTTGCGACATCGAGCAAACGGCGTGCGATTTCCCAGAGGATGAACAGAAGCGATTCAATTTAGACGCCGCGCAATTATTCGCGACGTTCGCCAAGGCACAGGCAAAAGTGGTGCGACCGGAAAACGGATGGAGATTTGACAGTTTCGACGCCGTCGAGTCGCGTCTCCACGGCGACGCGCCGTGGACTCGCGTCTTAATCTTCTGCGACAACGCCGGTGCGGACACCATGGGCATGGTTCTCCTCGCCCGACACCTCGCGTCCACCAACCCTCACACCGAGGTCGCCCTCGTCGCCAATTCATCCGCCGCGTTGAACGACATCACGTACGAAGAATTACGTCTCTTCGTATCCTCGTGCGCCGACGCCGACGCCGTCCTCCGCGACCTCATCGCGCACGACCGCGTGCGCTGCCTCCCCTCGGGCGCCACCTCCACCCTTCTGGACCTCTCCCGAGTCTCCACCGCGCTCGCATCGTACGTCTCCTCCACCGACGCGTCCCCGAGCGACTGGCTCGTCGTCCTCGACGGCATGGGTCGGTCGCTCGAATCCAACTGGAACGCCGCCGGGTACATGTCCCCGGGCGTCGACGTGCTCTCCCTCGCCATGGTGAAGAGCGAGATCAACGCTCGCAGACTCAACGCCGAGGTGTACGATTGCGTCGTTCGCCTCAACACCGCCCCGAACGCGTCTTCATGAATACGCACGCGTATCGCGTCGCCGCCTCAGAGCCGAGCGCGTCGTCAATCAATCATGCGCAGCCTTCTCGCGCGACGCGTCCCCGCGCTCGTCCTCGCGCGACGTCGACCGCGAGACCGATCGACTTTCCGTCGCTCGCGCGTCTCCACGACGCCGCCCGAGGCAACACCCGCCGACGTCGACGCCGTCATTCGTCGCTCGGACCCACACCATCGCGACGAAGTCGCGCGCGCTGTCGAACGCGCCGAGCGCGCGCGGGATCGATGGACGCCGGAGACGACGGGATTTTTAGACCCGGGAGCGATGGCGTCGGTGGAGGAGGCGGTGCGCGCGGTGTGCGGAGACGAGGTGGTGGTGCGCGCGTGGGGAGGATTTTCGTCGGCGGAGCGACGGCGCGCGACGATGACGCGGGCGGAGAGCGTCGATGATGAGGCGATGGAGACCACCGTGCGCGCGCTGCGGGTGGAGGGTAACTTTATGTTTGACGCGGCGACGCACCGAGATTTTTTAGGGGCAATATTGGGGACGGGAATCGCGAGAGAAAAGATTGGCGACGTATTGATTCGAGGCGAACGCGGCGCCGACGTCATGACGACGCCGGAGATGTGTGAATTTTTAACCACGGCGTTGACGTCGGTGCGCACGGTCAAGGTGACGGCGAGCGAGGTGGATGTGTCCGAGTTACGGGTGCCGACACCCAAGGTGGAGGAGATCAACACGTCCGAAGCGTCGACTCGGTTGGACGCCCTCGGGAGCGCCGGGTTTCGCGTTTCGCGTTCGAAATTCGCGAGCCACGTGGCGTTGGGCGACGTCAAGGTGAATTGGAGAGAAGTTACGAAGGGCAGACATGACTTAAGCGTCGGGGACGTCATCTCGTGTCGCGGGAAAGGTCGCGTTGAGGTTCAAGACATTCGTCCGGCGAGAAAAGAGGGACGGTTCGCGGTGCGTTTGCTTCGATTCGTGTAGCGCTCGATTCGATTCGTGTACAGTACTGTGAATTCGTTCCATCAATCAATCAATCAATCGTGTCCGTCTTCGTCCGCGTTCGGTCGTGGATTCCAGTATCTCGGTAACGGCGGCGCCTCGTCCGCCGGCGGCGCGTCCGCCACGATGACGGCGAGCTCATACGTCATGTGCGCGCCCTCCGCCATCTTTTCGGCGACGCCGACGGGCGGCGTCTCGCCCAAGATCTCTCGCGTCGCCGAACGTTCGGGTTCACGAATCTTCGCCGCGCGCATCGCCTCCACGATGGTGTGCCACAACCGCCTGTTTGCCATCACCGCGGGATCTCGCAACGCCGGGAGCACGCTCTGCGCGCCCGTCGCCGTCGTGAGCGGCGGTACGTCTCCGCACAGGATGATTTCTCGCTCGGCGCGCGCGTCGTCTCGCGACACCTCACCGAGGAGCACGCGCGTGTCCCACGTCCCGAGAATCAATCGACTCACCGTCTTTGAATCCGACGCGATGGTTCCGGAGACGATGTTTCGAAACGACGGCGACGCATCCACGTCAAACTCTCGAAATTTGAGCGACGCCTTGGCGGACGACGACGTCGAGCGGACGACGACGTCGCCGACGAGCTCCGCCGTGGGCCACCCTCGCGCCAACCCGGTGATTCGAATGGACGGTAAAGTAAACTCAAACACCTCCGCGTCTTTGTCCGGCGTCGTCGAGCGTCTCCTGAGGTAATCTGGATGTCCCGAGCACCCTCGAAATTCCACGAAACAACATCCGTCTCGCACGCCGTGCGCGCGCGACGACTCAGACGACGGCGGCGCATCGAGGTGCACGACCACCGTCGACCCGACGCTCACGACGCGCGGACGCGCGGAAATCTTCGCGCTCGCGTGCACGCGCTGACGCGCGCCGTCGACGAAGTGATCGGCGGTGAGAGACGCGTCTGAATTAACGAATGAACATCGCTCTTGAAAGTACGCGCTCAGCGTCTCATCGCTCGGAGGCGACACGCGACGAATAACGTGCGTTCCCAACGGCGGCATCGCCGCCTTTTCCCCGCTCGTCGGTCGTAAGATCTCCGCGCAATACTCCAACACGAAGGCCACCGCCGCCTCGAGTCTCGCGACGTCCTCGTCCTCGCCGATGTCATCATTCACCACCGCCGCCATCGCCAATCGTCGCGCGGATTCCCCCACGCGCTCAACGCGCGCGTCATCTCGTTCCGACGCCTTCATTCCCCTCGCGCGCGTCCCACCGTCCCCGCCCTCTCGTCTCGACGCGCGTCGGCAAATGTCATCCACGAGTTTGACTCGAAGCGCTCTCGCCGTCGTCTCCACGCGCGTCCGCGTCTTCGCCGCGTCGTCGTATAAATCATCCAACGATCCCTCTCGCAACGCGCACGCCCATAACGAGCCCTTCCTCGCGACGGCGCCGCGAACCATGCCGACGTCCACCCTCTGACGATCGAAATCGAGAAATCAATCCGTCGCGACCGTAACCGCCGCACGATGACGATGACGCGCGAACGCGCGCGTCACGCCTCGCGCGTCGCGCGCGTCACGCGTCGGACGCGATGGATCAAAATGTATCCTATCGCGTTCGATCGCCCTCGACGCCGCCTCCGCCTCGCGCGCGTCCCGGAACGACGCGCGCGTCGAGGGACGATCGAACGAGCGTTACGTTTTTACGAAAATCCCATACGGACACGAACGAGTGTACCGGTCGCGTCGACCGCGGGACGACCGCGCGCGCGCGCGCGCGCGGGCGCGACGTCGAACGTCGACGCGCGCGACGAGGAATCGATCGGTGGAATTTTTCTCCACCGATCGACGTCGTCGATCGAACGCGCGCCGGCGTGGGCGCGCGCGAGGGACGCGACGGCGTCGACGCGAGCGGCGCGCGCGCGAGGGGCGCCGCCGGGGATCGGGCGCGGATTCGGATTGGTGGGATTCGCGGCGGTGACGCGCGCGCGGGCGTTCGTGACGTTCGCGATGGGGGGGGAGGATGACGAGCGTTTTTACGCGGACGTCGCGGAGACGTGTGGAACGCTGCGGTACTGCGTGGACGGCGCGTGGCGTGCGTCCGCGTCGGGGTCGACGTGCGAGACGCTGAACCCGAGCCGAGGGAACCGACCGGAGAGCGCGTTTCAGGCGTGCTCGACGACGGAGGTGGATGAGGTGTTCGCGTGCGCGCGTCGAGCGCAGAGGTCGTGGGCGCGCACGCCCTTGCACGAGCGAGCGACGCTGTTGCATCGGGCGGCGACGCTCATGCGCGAACGCAAGGAGCCGATGGCAAAGGCGCTCGTGCGAGAGGTGGCCAAGGGGGCGAAGGACGCGATGACGGAGGTTGTGCGATCGGCGGATTTGATCGATTACACCGCGGAAGAGGGGGTGCGGTTGCTGGGGGAGGGGAAGCTGTTGATGAGCGATAGTTTTCCAGGAAATTTGAGAAATAAGCTATGCCTGGCGAGCAAGGTGCCGGTGGGCGTCGTGTTGTGCATTCCGCCGTTCAACTATCCGGTGAATCTGTGCGTGAGTAAGATTGCGCCGGCGCTCATCGCGGGGAACGCCGTGGTGGTGAAACCGCCGACGCAGGGGTGCACGGCGACGCTGAAGATGATTCAGTGTTTCATCAAGGCTGGGTTCCCGGCGGGCGTCGTGCAGGCGGTGACGGGACGAGGCGGTGAAATCGGCGATTACCTCACGACACACCCGGAAGTGAATGGGATTTCGTTCACTGGAGGTGAAACCGGCGTGCGAGTCGCGCAAAAGGCGGGCATGGTGGCTTTACAAACGGAACTCGGCGGTAAGGATGCGTGCATCGTTTTGCCAGACGCCGATTTGGATTTGGCGGCGAAGAGCATCGTCAAGGGTGGATTTTCATACAGTGGACAGCGATGCACGGCGGTGAAACTCGTCGCGGTGTATGAAGAAATCGCGGACGAACTTTTGCAAAAGGTGAATGACCAGATTGCGAAATTAAGCGTCGGCTTACCCGAAGACGACGCCACCATCACCGCCGTCGTGTCCAAGAGCTCAGCTGACTTCATCCAGTCCTTAGTCGTAGACGCTGAGAGTAAGGGCGCGAAGCTTTGCCAAGAGTGGAAAAGAGAGGATAATCTCATCTGGCCGCTCATGATCGATAAAATCACGCACGATATGAAGATTTGCTGGGAAGAACCTTTCGGCCCAGTGCTTCCAGTCGTGCGCGTCAAATCCGACGAGGAGGCGCTCACGTTGGTCAACAACTCGAGATTTGGCTTGCAAGGATGCGTGTTCACGAAGGACATCGATCGTGCCATCCAAATCAGCGACGCCATGGAGACGGGTACCGTCCAGATCAATGGTCCGCCCGCTCGCGGTCCCGACCACTTCCCGTTCCAAGGCGTGAAGGACTCCGGCATCGGTAGTCAAGGCATAACGAATAGCATCAACGTGATGACAAAGGTCAAGTCCACCGTCATTAATCTCGCGACGCCGAGCTTCACGGTGGCGTGATCGGGAAACAAACTTACTTCCGCAATAACAACAAGAACACACTCTACGTACGTCTACACAAAAAATAAATTATCGCCACGTTCATCACGATTGTCCTCCGGTCGGTCGCGCTTTTTGTGCCACCGCGCGCGCGATGCGACACTCCAAGTCCCCGTCCGCGGCCGCGTTCACGGTCAAATCACACCCATCCAAAATCGCGCGTCCCGCCTCGACGGCGTCCGGCGGCAGGTCTCGAAACAGGTCGTCCAAGCCGCGTTCAATCAAATTAATCATCTCCGGTCCACCCTTAAAATCAACCTTCACCCTGGCGTTGTTCGCCTTAAAGATCGCTTCGAGCGTGCTCACGGATCGCAATACTGCGTTCAGAGGTCAGTCTCCGCGCCTTCGGCGCGCGAGGTTCGGGTTCGTTCGCTTCGCTCGTCTTCACGTACCGTCGTCCACCGCGTACGGATCCGCCCCGTACACGTCGGTCAGCGTCGGCAGCGCCCGACGCAACGGTCCACTCACTCGACTCGACGTCTTCACGTTCAACTGCGACAGATCGCAGTCGAAAACCGGCGCTTCGCACGTGTCCCGAAACTCGTCGTTTTGTCGCGAGACGTCCCCGAGCGCGAGACGCGACGCCATCACCACCGCGATCGCCCTCGGTCCGTCCTCGATGGGCTTATCGAGATCGGCGTTAAACATGGCCATCGCCTCTTTCCCTTCGAGCGCGCGCGCGCCGAGAACCACCGCGAGCGTCGCGCGCAGCGCGTCTCGTCTCGACACGACGACGTCATCCGCGTCAGCACGCGCACGCGCCGCCGCCGTTCGCACCGCGCGTCCGCACCGCGTCGTCCACCTCGTCGCGCGCGTCGTCGTCGTCGTCGTCGTCATCCCGCGCGTCGTCGTCGTCATCGCGCGCCGAGTCGCCTCCTCGTCCTCGGGCGGCGATGAGTCACGACGCGCGGGACAACTCGTCGTGCGTCCGATCGCGTCGCCGCTCGCGCATGAGCGCGCTGATCGGGTCCGCGCTCAGGGCACTCGCGACGACGGCGACGCTCGTGTCGATCGGTACTCGTCAGGGGTGGGTGGTGGTGATCCCCGAGCGCATCGAGGACGAGAACGCGCGCGCCTTTGTCAGCGGGACGCTGCGCGCGACGGACGCGTGCGTGGACGCCGCGTTCGATCTCGGGAAGAGGCTGCGAGAGGAGATTGGAAAATCGTCGTCGTGATCGAACGTCGGGGTGGGGGAGATGACGACGTCGAGGCGCGGACGGGCGATGCGCGTGCTCGCGAGGGGCGCGGCGGCGGGATTGGCGTTGGCGCTCTTGCGCGTCGACGCGCATCGGTTTATTCCCGAGCGCGCGGCGGTGTTGAACGGAACGCCGGTGGCGGTTGGGGGTGTGGGGGGACGCGCGTTGAGCGGTGGGGTGGACGTCGCGGCGTTGGAGGCGACGGTGTCGGAGCGAGTGGCGGAGATTTTGAGAGAACGCGAGGAGACGACGAATTTCGCCGAGACGGGCGACGGGGACGAGGCTACGATGGTGAATGATGAGACGCTCTCACACGAACCGGAGGTAGTAGTGGATGCGGTGAAGAAGGAGGCGCGTGATTCGGCGTCTGAGGCGCGAAAGACGGAGAAGAAGAGCGCGACGAACAGACGCGACGAAGAACCGGATCGGGCCGAGATTCTCAAACGAAATCCGGCGGCGGCGACGACGACGACCGTTTCGAGAGATTTTCTCGACCCGTTCGAACTTCGCGCGGTGTATGTGGACAGACCGGATGCGTTCGCCGTCGAGGACGCTCGAGAGAATAGGTGTGCGCCGAGGGAGATGAATACCACGATTTGGGGCTCGCCGAGACAGTTAGACTACATCGTACCGCTCGCGTCCGAGGATTGGCCTAGGAACTGTAAAGGTCGTGAAGCGCTCTGCGACGTGTTGAAGCGCGTGGCGCAGAACAGAGAGGTTTTAGCAGCGGTCGCGAACTCTCAAGCGCCGGGTTTAGAGCCGTTTTTGGATATGCTCATCAGCTTGAAAGTTCCAAACTTTCTCATCATCGCTCTCGACGAGCCGCTCACGCGCCGTTTGGACGACTTGGGCGTGGCGTACTACTTTCACGAAGATTCAGTGAGTGGGAACCATAAAGTGAGTGCAAAGAAGTTTGCACTGATTCAAGAGTTCGTCAGCGTCGGTTGTTCCGTGCTTCTCACCGATACGGATGTCACGTATCAGCAAAATCCCTTTTCATACCTGTACCGCGACAGCGACGTCGAGAGCATGAGTGATGGATTCGATAATGATTCTGCGAATGGATTTTTACAACCCATCGATGACGTGGCTTTCGGCGCCGCACGTCGTCGCGCGAGTTCTTTCCGCGTCGGCGCGCTCAACAGCGGTATGTGGTATGTGAGCGCCACCGAGGCGAGCTTGCGACTGATGAAAATCATGGCGCATCGCATGGCCACGGAAGATTTGTGGGACCAGAGCGGATATAATCTCGAGCTTTGGTTCGCGAGTCGCGATGATCACATGACGTCTGGAGCGACCGTGCGCATCATGAATCCATTTTGTTTCATGAATAGTAAGGTGATGTTCCGAATCATTCGTCACGAAGAAGCTTTACAAAAAGCCAAGCACCGTCCGGTGGCGATGCATGCGAATTATCACACAGACAAAGACAACAAAATCAAACTCGTGCACGCGTACTACGCGGAGGACGCACCGCTATCGTCGTTGGATTGTACCGTTGGATGCGACAGTAATTTGAAGAGTATCAATCAGCTCGAATCAGAGCATTTGCATAGCATCAACGACGGTTTCATCGGCAATAAGTATTGGAAAGCGGGCATGCAGGGACTCAACACGTGCAAACCCATGACGGCTTGGGACGGTCAAATCGACGGCTTAGAGCGTAAATTGCACCTCATTCAGGAAAACGAGCGTGTATGCGCGAAAACTTCTTTAAAGGCGACTGCTCGAAAAATTTGCAAAGCAGTCAATGATGGATTGGAACTCGGTAAAGACGGTGATGTCTTCCTCATCGTCGCGGATGCTGATGACAAAGACACGTTCACGTTGCTGATCGAGGCTGGTATCGCGAAGAACGGTTTGACGAAGCGCACCATGGTTGTCACGAATGATGAGAATCTTGCTAAAGAAAGCGAAGGAGCTGGCATCGCAACCGTGCTTCGGGCGTCTAAAAAGAGTCTCTCAAAGGCTGCTCTCAAGTGGTATGCAATACACTCAATTCTTCGTGACGGTCATGGCGTTATTTTCATCGATCCAAGCGTCGTTTTACTCAGCGATCCATCGGAGTTCTTTTACAGAGATTCAGATTTGGAATCCGCGAGCGACGGTTGGGATGACATGTCCGCGTACGGGTACGACCACGTCGTGGACGACCCATCCATGGAGTGGAGTCGTTTCTTGCATGGAGGCCGCGTCGCGTCTTCTGACGCTGCCTTCTTTAGACTCGCTCCGACACACGAGTCGGTGGCGCTCGCGGAGAGACTCACGACGCGTTTGACCGCGTTGGGCACAGAGGTTTCCGTTGTGCAAGAACAGGATGTGTTCAACGCAGCTGTTTTCTTCCCTTCTTACGGCGAAGTGGTGTCCGTCGGCGTCATGCGACGAACACTCAATTACTTGTGCTTTGCAAACTCAAAGACTGTGTTCTTATTCATGCGTAAGGACCTGTCGATGGCCGACCACGTGCCCATCGTGATCGATTTCAGTTACCACGTTCGAGATTTAGAACGCATGCGAGACACATACGCGCACTACCAAGCGATCAAAGGCGGCAAGGTCGACCAAAAGGCGAAGGAGGCTTTCAAGAAGTGGGGTGCTGCCGATGATAAATCAGGCACGGGCGAAGACGTCAGAGCTCTCTGCGTCGCTGAGGTGAACTCGCCGAAGAGCGCCGAAATCGCCGCTCACAAGCTTGCATCGAGTTTAGTCGCGGACGAGGAGAGGGAATGGTCATGGGGCGGAGTGAAATCGATGAAATTTTTAGCAGATGGCAAACTGTCGACTCCGTGGGGAGATGGAAAGTGGGCTCTCGTGAGCACGGGTAAAGGTGACTTCATGCCGAACGCCCTTTGGGCAGATTTCGTGGGCGTTCATCATTTTCTCAAGTTTGAAACTCCTGAAGGAAGCGATAGAGAGAATACGATGTTCATCTCCGAGAGGTGCAACGACGGGTCGATGGTTGTTGGTCGGGCGCTACCACGCGAAGCGAAACAAAAAGAAGACGAGGCTTGAGCTTAGCGGCGATTTCTTTGTAATTCAAGCAGAGTAAGTGATGCGAAATATCAAATGTGTTTTATTGCATTCAAGTCTATCGTGCATGTTTGGTTAATGAATGTTTTGGAAGAATGAAAGAATGGGTGTGAGGCTTTACATGGATCGCGCCTTGACCATGCAGTCCATCGCGGTGCGCGCCTTACCGGCGCTCGCCATGTGCGCTGCGACGAGGTCCCAACGGTTAATGGTGTCCAACGGGTGCAATTGCTTCGATGCCGTGACGAGTTCGGCGACTTCATCGTCGTTCCATGCCCCGCCGACGGTTTCGGAAGCCTCTCTCTCCGCTCTGTGGGTGGCGGCTTCGTCCGCCTTGGCCTGCCAGTCACCACCCTTCGCAAGCACCATACCCGCGAGCACACACGCGACGGCATCCCACGGTCCCTTGACTTCATCACCGTTCATCGCGGCGTCCAACAACTTCTTCAACTCGCCGGCGTGATCGACGGTCAACGTGTCGCAGAGCGACTCGAGTTCGCCGTCGCCTGGATAGTCGACCCAGCCTTCGGCAACGGCGCCAATCGCGCGGAGACGCTGCTTGTCCTTACGAAGAGCCTTCTTAGCCTTCTCGAGTTCCTTCTTCGCGTTCGCCTTGGTAGCTTTGGCCGCCTCTTCCGCAGCCTTAGCGGCGGCTTCGGCCTCAGCCTTGGCCTTCTCGTCGGCTTCGGTGAGTTCTCTGGCGCTGTTGTTGCGGCTCATCTTCTTGGCCTCGCGAGCAGCCTTTTCAGCGGCGCGTTGCTTGATGCAACGAGGATCGTACTTTTGAGCGGCTTCGACGAAAGCACGAATTTGTGTTTGTTCCTTCTTCTTGGAAGCGGCGCGAAGGGATCTGTTCTCCTTCTCCATTTGACGACGGTGGTCGCGGTCGTGCGCAGTCTCCGTGTCGTTCTCCTTCTCGTGCGGGAATTCACGCCAAGACTTAAACTTGGCGGCCCAGAAGATGTAGTGCTTGCGAACTTCTTCCCATTCGGCGTCCGGATCGTCGCAGATCGGCACCGGCTTGGTCTCGCTGAATCGAGACAATAACTGGAAGTGCGGCATGAAGGTTTCAAAGAACTCGCCATCCTCGCACGAAGACGGGAAATCGAAATCCGGCGCATCGACAGAGTCAAACTCTCTTCTGCGGTTCTTATCCGTCAACACTTCCATCGCCGTCACGACAGCCTTATATCTTTGTTCGATGCGCTCAGCCTCAGCCTCGCTCACCTGCGCCACCCCGCGCTTATCCGGATGCAACGCGATGGTCAACCAGCGGTGCTTATCCAAAATTTCATCCTTTGTCGACAAATGCCGCTTCGTCGCCAGACCCAACGCGCCGTAGTGATCCGCAAACTCTTTATTCCCGCGTCTCTTCGTTCTCCTCATCTTAAACTCCGGCGCATCAAAGTTCACGTCGTCATCCATCGCCGCCTCGTCCAGCGCCGCCAGCGACGCCTTCTTGGCCAACTTTTTCTCGCACACCGCGCTCAATCCGAGTTTCACCCGAATCGCCTCGTGAAACGCGTGTCCCGCGAACTCCTTCATGTGTCCACCGTCTTTCACCATCGGCGCGTTACACTTAAACACGACGCCATCGCCACCGCCCTCGATCGCGTTCGCCTCCCAGTCGATGCGCATCGTCGTAAACTTGGCCGTGATCTCGCGATCGACGATTTCGCGCTCCTGCGCCTCGATCATGCGCTCGAGCGCCTCGAGATCTTCGTCCGCCATGGCGACGTCGACGCGCGCGTCGTCGATTCGCGCGGTACGGGGGGCGTTCGGCCGCGAACGTCGACGTGTGCGGCGGCGCGATCGGGCCGCGCCGCCATCGGATGGGCGGCCGATGGGATGTGGATAGCCGTGGGGGGGGGACTCGGTGACGATTCGTGATTGGTCAGTGGGTGGTAGACGTATGCGTAAACAGTTATGGAGGCGAATGCCCGCACCCGTGCGCGCCGTCCCCGTCGGACGTCCTCGGACGACGGCGCGCGTCGCGTCGCGTTCGGTGATCGAGCGCGCGAGAGAGAGAGAGAGAGAGACGACGCGGACGAGGAGGGGCGATGCCGACGCCGAGCGTCGTCCTCGCGACGGCCGGGTACGATCACACGATACGGTTCTGGGAGGCGACGCGCGGGGTGTGCTATCGAACGCTCCAATACGCGGATTCGCAGGTGAATGAGCTCGAGATCACGCCGGATAAGCGGTACTTGGCGGCGGGTGGAAATCCGCACGTGCGTTTGTTCGAGGTGAACGCGTCGAATCCGCAGCCGGTGACGTCGTACGATGGACACACGGGGAACGTCACCGCGGTGGGGTTCGAGCCGCAGGGAAGCTGGATGTACACGGGGAGCGAGGACGGGACGGTGAAGATTTGGGATTTGCGCGCGGGTGGGTATCAGAGGGAGTACGAGAGTAGAGGAGAGGTGACGAGCGTGGTGTTGCATCCGAATGGGACGGAATTGATGAGCGCGGATCAGAATGGGAACATTCGAGTGTGGGATTTGACGGCGAACGCGTGCTCGTGCGAGCTCGTGCCAGAGGTGGGAACGGCGGTGCAGTCGTTGACGATAGCGGGAGATGGATCGATGGTGGTGGCGGGGAATAGTAAGGGGACGTGTTACGTGTGGAAGTTGCAGCCCGGATCGAAGACGACGGCGCACTTTGAACCGTTGCATAAACTCAACGCGCACGACGGGAATTACGTGCTCAAGTGTTTAATTTCTCCAGATTGTCGTCTCCTGGCGACGACGTCGAGCGATAAGACGATTAAGTTATGGAATGTAGATGGATTTAAGTTGGAGCGCGTGCTCGAGGGACACCAACGTTGGGTGTGGGATTGCGTCTTCAGCGTCGACGCTGCGTATCTCGTCTCGGCGAGTTCCGACACCACGGCTCGACTGTGGGACTGCTCTACGGGCGAGGCCATTCGCGTGTACAGCGGACACCACAAGGCTGTCGTGTGTTGCGCTCTCAACGACAGCGCCGTCATGGACGCGGAAGACTCGGAGGTGAGCCAATAGATGCCACATTTGTAAATTGTACCATTAGCGACGCGTCGTCACTTCAACGCAACCGACGCCGCGCGCCGCGCCACTTCGACGCGCGCGACGACGAAGCCACCGAAGACGACGACCGAGATGGCCTCGCGCGCAGACGCCTCCGCCTCCGCGGGCTCGCCCGCGCCGCTCGTCGAGCCCACGAGCGCGGCGAACGACCGAGAACCGCTCACCGAGCTCGGACAGCTGCGCGACCGCTCGTCGATCCACACCAAGCCGTCAACGCCCGCGCGATCGCCGCGCGGTCTCACCGCGTACGAGCGCGAGCGCGAGGTACGTCGCCCCGCGCGTCGCTCGAACGACACGCGCGTCGCTCGAACGACACGTTCGTGTGCGAAGACTCGGATATCTAGAAAATTGAATTTTTTGAAAAAAGTCACAGACTGACAGAGTTTTTTACATACCAGGAACGCGTGCGTCGGAACAAGGAACTCATGCGCACGCTTCGCGTGACGGAAGCGAAACAGGCGTTCGATGAGTCCGTTCGAGCGAGCGCGAAGACGAACCCGAATCGCTCGAAGAAAACGAAGACGAAGCGAGAGCGAGACGCTCCTGCGCCAGAACCGACTCGAAGGAGCGCGCGGGTTCGAGGTGAGTCTTCTCGCGCGAAAGTGGAGATTGGCGAGGACGATAAACCCATGGGAATGAATGATGATCTGCAGTGTCACTTGACGTGCGATGAGTACTGCGAAAGACTCGGTATCGAGCTCGGTCCGAAAATGTCCGGCGGTTTTCGAGGCTGGGTCGAGGAATCGGTGCGCGAGACGCTGGGCATCGCCGCGAGCGCGAACGAGGCGTGGGAAAGGAACGGAGGAGGTAAATCCGATCGTCGGCCTGGAAAAGGCGAGGCGGCGCGCGATCACGCGAAACGAATGCTTTACAAGAATCCGAACGCATACTTTTACAGACACACGGCGGGAGAAGAGCAAAAGAACGGGGATTGGGACGAAGAAGAGATCGCGCTGTTCGTTGAAGTCGCGAAAAAGTACGGATGTGGAGACAAATGGGGGCTGTTCGCGTCTCACATTCCGGGTCGCGTGGGTTACCAGTGTTCAGCCGCGTACCGTCACGTGGTCATACCACGAGGTTTGTTGCGAGACGACGCGTGGCGCATGACTCTCTCAGGCGAAGCCGTCTGGGTCGGAAGACGATGAACGGACGAATGCCGCGTTGTAATAAAGGTAAAATAGTGGTGCGTCACATTGACAATAACTGTGTTGAGTTATTCGCATCGCGCGCAAGAGTGTGAATTCCCAGTGTTGTGCTGGGTACGTAATTTCGCCGCCCCTGAACAATTGTGATTGTGCCATCCCTGACACGAGGCGTGAACCGACGACAAAAGTCGTTCGCATCTTGAGATATTTGTTTTGTACGCAACAGTGCGTGTGTGCACTGGTAAGTTTCAAAAACACCAAGTGTATTATCCTTGGCGTATCGTCGAGCGAAGTTAATTTCTTGCTTCGCTTGTGTGGATCGACTCCGCGACGTCTCGATGAGACACAGAGATATACTCGATCTTTGTTTGAGAGAGTGCAGCCGCTACGGCGGTGCATCTTAATTATTGTTTTGTTCCCCCGTTTAAAGTAAACGAGGTATTTGTGTTGATTTAACCGAGAACAAACCCGTCCAGTTCTCCATCGCCACTGTTTTTAATGCTACAGCGCAACCGTTCACGCCTGGTTCGCGTTAAAAATTGAACCAAGATTTGAAAAGGTTGACGAAAATCGCAAACGTCGCGCCTGTGCGAACACGTTTGCACGTACACCCCCATATTATTGCTAAGCTATAGACCTGGCATCACGCATTCCCAACCGATTATGGTGAGAACGCGTCGACGGCCACTCTTTTTATCTTGATGCGCAACCGTCTCCTCTTCCCACGGTTCGCAAAACAATCTCTCTAGCGGCAGTATTTTGACGGATCGATTTGGGACGGGATTTGCTGAATCTCCGTACCGAGTTCCTGTTCAATGCGGAACAAGTTCATGCGATCGTCGTAGGTGATGAGGTTGACGGCAATACCCAAGTGGCCGAAGCGGCCAGAGCGGCCGACTCTGTGCAAGTATGTTTCAGAGTTCTTGGGGAAGTCAAAGTTGATGACAACGTTGACAGATTGAATATCGATGCCACGAGTGAAAAGATCTGAAGATACCAAGTTACGGCAGGCACCGTTGCGGAAGTCATGGAATACGCGATTACGGTGCGCCTGGATCATCTTGGCGTGAATGTAGAAGCACGAATATCCGAGTTCCGTGATCTTTCTAGCGAGCAACTCGACACGAGTCACGCTGTTGCAGAAAATGATCGATTGATTGATTTGAAGCTTGCTGAAGAGCGTGTTCAAGCAGTGAACCTTTTGCTTCTCTTCGACAAAGGCGTAGTACTGGGTGATACCCTTGAGCGTGAGCTCCTCCATGAGGTTGATGACATACGGTTTGCGCAAGTACTTGTCCTTGAAGTCCTTCACAGTGACGGGGAAAGTGGCGGAGTACAGTAGGATTTGTCTGTTCTTCGCCATGAAGTTGATCACTTGCGAGATGACGGGTTGGAATTCCGGAGATAAGAGTTTGTCCGCCTCGTCCATGGCGAGCATGGTGGCTTTGCCGAGCTTGGCCACGCCCTTGCTCGCCAAATCCACGAGACGACCCGGGGTGGCGACGACGATGTGCACCGGTTGATGCAAACGCATGATATCATCCTTGAGAGATGTACCACCCGTCGTCACCATGACGGCGACGCCCACGTGCTTACCGAGTTCTTTACAGACTTGACTCGTCTGAAGCGCCAGCTCGCGCGTAGGAACCAAAATCACCGCCTGGATAATATTTTTACTCGTGTCAACCTTCTCGAGGATCGGGATGCTAAACGCGGCCGTCTTTCCCGTACCGTTTTTCGCCCGGGCGAGAATATCGCGACCCGTGAGCGCGATCGGAATCGATTCCTCTTGAATAGGCGAAGGTCTCTCGAAGCCCTTCTCGAAGATCCCCATCAAGAGTTCTCTCTTCAGAAAATAATCTTCAAACTCGTTCCCTTTCGTCGCCGTGACATCCTCCGTGCGATACCTTGTGTCCTTCGGCGGTAATGCCAGCGTTTCTTTCCAGTTGCCCTGTTGCTGGGCCACCGGAGCCTGTCCAAGCCTGCGCGCGTCGATAATTCGCGAATTGCGCCATTCTCGTCAGTCTCCTCTTCCCTCCTCGTCTTCCATCGTCGACGTCGCTCGCGGTGACGTCTCATTCGTCGCGCCTCGCGCGTCCACGCGCGCGATCGACACCGATCCATCGTTCGGACTCTCTTCCGCGCGCGCGATCCCGTCCACGACGCGCGCGCCGGCCGTCTTTCACGCCCATCTTCACCCTCCCCTCGAGATCTCGCGTCTCGGGGCGACTTTTTCGCGCCCTCATCGCGCGCGCGCGACGATCGCGCGTCCGAACCGCGCGCGACGAACGAATCGAGCGTTTTTTACGCACCCCGGCGGCGGGTGTCCGTACCCGTAGCCCTGCATCGAGCGCGTCGACGGTCTCGCGCGCGCGCGTGTCGCGCCTCGACCCTCGAGGCGAGCGCGCACCTC